>Ga0310345_10002498_pt1 | contig 18451 bp, 19 predicted proteins | sample HC15DNA20500_MG_FD_204667 | JGI IMG/M metagenome (GOLD analysis project Ga0310345, IMG submission 204667) | Marine microbial communities from station ALOHA, North Pacific Subtropical Gyre - HC15-DNA-20-500_MG | ecosystem: Environmental > Aquatic > Marine > Oceanic | place: Pacific Ocean: North...
CACCAGCGGCATTAGATACATTAAATGAATTAGCAGCTTCATTGGCAGACGATGCAAACTTTGCAGGTACAATGACTACTGCATTGGCTACTAAAGTTGCATATGCAGATAGCATAGGTACTATATCAGACGTTAGTACACCTACAGGACAATCGGGTAAGTTTTTAAAATCAGACGGCACAGGCACAGTATGGGCAAGTGCTGATCCAGATGCATTTCCGTCACAAGCCACACATGCTACAAAGTTCCTTCAAACAGATGGAACTAATGTTAGTTGGCAGCCTACTCCTGTAGAACTACCGGCACAAAGTGGTGCTACAGCAGGATTGGTTATGATGTCCAATGGTACAGTTGGCGGTGAATATTGGGGAAGTGTAGGAGGAGTAACAAGTCAAGAAGCACCTCCAACAGGTGTACTTGCAGATCCAGGAGCATTTTGGTGGAAGTCAGACACTGGTGAACTTTATTTTATGTATCAAGACACAGATACTAGTCAATGGATTAAAGCATCTACTAGTACAGCATTTGGTGTTTCGGGCGGTGATGCAAAAGCATATACAATGGTAGATACTCCGCCTGCTTCAGACGGTGGTCAGATGTGGTTTAAAACAGATACTGGTGAACTGTATGTATACTATATGGAAGATAGTACAGGAAGTCCAAGTAACCAATGGGTTAAAGTATCAACTGGTGTAATACATTCCGGATCACAAATTAAAGAATATGCTATATTAGAAGAACAACAAGCATCAGGAACTGCTGGTGGCGCATTTACAGCAGGCTCGTGGGTTACAAGAGTTCTTAATACAGAAGTTGTAGATGGAGATAATATTGTTGCATTATCAGGCAATGAATTTAGTTTAGATGTAGGTGGTTGGCTAATAGAATGGTCGGCACCTGCTGTAGGAGTTGACGGTCATACTACTAGATTATATAATGTTACTGATAGTTCATTAGTAGCAGATGGATCAGCTGCATGGTCAGATACAGGCACATCTAATATTTCTTATAGTACTGGTAAAGTACATTATAATAATTTATCATCTGGTCCAGCAACACTTAGAATAGAACATCAATGTGGAACATCTAATGCCGGTACAGAAGCATTAGGTAAAGCACTCAGCTTAGGTATAGAACGTTATACAACAGTTACTATATACAAAGAAGGATAAATAAATATATTATAATACAGGATAAACAATTATGGCAGCACTAGATTTCCCAGCATCATCGAGTAGTCCATGGACAGATCCAAATGGTAATGTTTGGGTATGGAATGGAACAGGATGGGCACAAAAGATACCTTATCCAGGTTCAGCAGCTGAAGTTTTAAATACTGTTGCACCTTCAATATCAGTACCAGGTGGACAAACAGGTAGTGATACCGGCGATGTAATTACACTAGATAGAGGAACTTGGCTTAATGCAGCTTCTTTTATTGATAACTGGTTTATGGCAGACGGAGCAGGCGTAGAAACTGCACTTACTGTAACTGGTCTTGTTTATACTAGATCTGGAGCAGACGCAGGCCAAACAATTTATGTAAAAATTACAGCGGTTGGTGCATATGGTGGTAATTCGGCACCAATACAAACCAACTCAATGGGAAAAAGAAAATTAACATTTGCGGCAACTGGTGGTTTTCAAACTTGGACAGCACCCACTGGTGTTTATTCAGTAGATTTAAAAATGTGGGGTGCTAGTGATAGACATGGTGAACGAGCATGGGGCGGATTTACTAAAGGTACATTAGCAGTAAATCCCGGTGATGAATTTCAGGTTGTAGTAGGAATGAATTCAACTAACTTTGGCGGAGTAACCCACTCAGGCGATGGATACCATGCAGGTGGTTTGTCAGGTATATTTGCAGGACATGATACTGTAAATTATTCGTCAGGTACAGATCAGGCTAGAGCTATTATGATAGCAGGCGGCGGAGGCGGTAGTTCTGTTGTATGGCCAAATGGTGGCTGTGGCGGAGACGGTGGCGGAGATACTGGTTGGTGGGGTTTTGGTAATCATGGTAATGGTGGTAGTTGCGGAGATTATCCATCTACTAACTGGAACTGGACCAACTCATGTTATGGTTCACAAACAGGTGGTAACGGTAGCGTTATGCAAGGTGGTGGACCAAGTCATTGCTCATGGTGGTATGGCGGCGGCGGCGGAGGCTATTTTGGTGGTTGCAGTGGTCAGTGCTCAGGTAACTGTCATCAAGCAGGCGGTGGTGGTGGTTCGGGTTATATAGGTAATACTATACATCCACAACCCAGTCTTAGTAACGCTTTTACATATAAAGGAAGTGATATACAACCACAACAAGATATAGATCATATAGTAGGTGTTGGTTCGAGACATGAAGGCGGTTTAGGCGACGGTCTTGTAATAATGTATTTTTAATAGGAGAATATAATGCCATTAGCAGGAACAGAACTTCGAATTTGGGAAATAGATCAAAAATATGGTGCTCTCAAAGAACGATTAGAGAGAATGAATATTTTTTGGTCAGCTCGACCTACTTCGTGGGACGATGTTAGAAATAATCGGAATGCATTATTAGCAGAAAGCGATTGGACACAATTAGTAGATGCCCAGGCTTCTCTTACAGAAGAACAAAAACAAGAATGGAACGCTTATAGACAAGCACTCCGTGATATGCCAGCAACATATGCAGATATAGAACATGTTGCATTAATTACTTGGCCAGCAGATCCTACAGTAGCAAGTGGACCAGATTCGGGCGGAACACCTCCCCCAGGTGAAGGACCAGCAGACGGTAGTACGGGTCAAAGCGAACCTATATAAGTTTTAAATCATGACAACATATCGAGTATCCGAATTACGAGATTGTCGTGCCAAATATAAACTAAATTTAGGTATAGATATAAATGCCCCGTCTCATTGGGGTAATTATGCAGAAGCACACAATCCTACACAACAACAATTAATAGAAGCTCATAAAGAAGGCCGGGTTGCTCCTGATAGTTATTTTGTAAAACAAGCAGAAGATCAGGTAATAGGTGAGATAGAAGAAGAAACACAAACCAAACTATCAGAATCAGAAAGCAAATCTATGTTTGCTAAAATGAAACAACTTCGTGAATTACGTATGCCTATTTGTAAAGCATGTGAAAATTATAGACCTTTACTTAAACAATGTAAAGTTTGTCAATGTATAATGCCAGTTAAAACATCGTTTGATTTTTTTCATTGCCCTATAGACAAGTGGTAAGTTACTTTACTAATTCTTTAGCAAAATTACGCATAATAATTGAATCTTTCGAATTATTGTATATAGTACGAATTTTATCACAATATCCTCTATTTAATAAAATATATTTTGCGCCATAATGTAAAGGCTTTGGTACGCAATCTAAACTACACCAGCAGTATCCACCTGTTTCTTCATTTAATTTCGGATGAAATTCAGTAGGAACAGTAGCAACATACGTATGATATATAAACGAATCATCTTGACTTGTAAACGTATGTAACGGATATATTTTACCAATCATAGGTAAAAATCCAACTTCTTCTTCTATTTCTCGTAACAATACATCAATGGGTTGTTCTCCTTCTTCAGATTTGCCGCCCCAAAACGCCCATGTTTTAGGATGATTACTTGTTGTAGATCTTAGTTGTAAACAAATATTTCCTGTTGTATTACTAATAAAAAAGCATCCACTTGCATGTATCATAAATAAATTCTCCAAAAGCCGCCTCTGTAAATTCCTTCATATGAATCAATCCATTCTGTTCCTGTCCATTCATATTGTTTACTTGTTGTACTATTTAAAATATATTGTGTTGTACTTGTAACACTAGAATCAAAAGACACTACCCAAGCACTACCATTAAATTCTATAATATCATTTGTATTACCTGCCGCTGTACCCCATGCTCCGCCGCCAGGCACATGGTCTAATATTAAATATCTTTGACCAGTTGCTGCCGCTGGTAAATTAGTACCTGGACCACTTGTTGTGGGATCTATTATAGCATTAACAGGACTCAATGTGCTACCAGGAAGAGTATCTGTATCTAATGTAACAATTAATTTATTAGTTACAGTTGGATGATATTCTATAGTACCTATAACATCATTTAATGCATTACTAGGATCCGCGTCCCGTTTAAATCTTATTTGTGATATACCTGGACGTAACTCTCCGAAATCATTTAAATAATCTTTCCATGGTAATGTATCTCCGGCAGTATTTGTTTCTGCGCCGCTACTATATATTAATGTTGCTTCGTTATTTAAAAATTTAACTTGGTTAGTTGTAAGAGTTGTAATTACAAATTGTGTAGGTGCACCAGTAATAGTATTTCCTAATTTAAAAGAATCTAATTCTGCATCAGTCATTTCTTGTAGTTTAGATATAATTGTATGTATGATTGTTTGTCTATGAACTTTTGCTGGTGGATTAATCCATATAGGTGTTAAAAATTGTAATGTTGCAACATCTATTACATCATCTACTCCAGCTGGAATTTGCCTAATTGACCAATTTATATTTGTCAATTCTGTAAATGTTAACGCAGACCAATCAAATTCATTGTCGCTTGTCATGATATTTACAGATGGATTAAACAAAACTAATAGCTGTTCTATAATTTGTAATTTTTGATCTGTATTAGATGACCATATATCAACATTGAATGTTAAATTATAAGGTACCGGCATGTGCCTTTCAATAGTATATGTATTTCCTATTTCATCTTTATATGTACCACTACTATCATCAAATGCTTTTTCATAAACTTCTACTTTTTCTACATGTGTAGGATTTTGCCGTCTTTCAGGAGTAAATGCTAAATCTTGTATATATACAGACATCATTGGCGTTACATTTACCATATTTTCTGAATTTTGTTTCATGACATGAGACGCCATTCGAGATGCATCTCCATATCTAACAGGTACGTTTTGATATAAATCATTACCTGCATCATCTTTTCCCATCTTAACAGAAAATTCACTAAACAATCTTACAAATTGTAAAATGTATCTGCGTATTTGTTCATCATAAAAATATAGCATTATACGTCACTCTTTGGTTTAATAACCTTACTTAAAGGTTGTCTTTCTTCAAATTCTTCACTATCTATAATTGCTGTATTTGCATCATTAATAAAACCTTCTGCATTATACGTGCGTTCACTCCAAGTTTTTGTACCTGGTATATTGTCATATAATCTATGCCATTTTGTTCCTCGTCTAACAAATAATCTATGAGGACTAAAATCATTTCTGACAAAATAATCACCTTCATGTGCTATTGCAGGAAATGCTATTCCGCTAGGTATAGTCTCTCCCATATACTCATCATATGATGCTGGACTAGAAGCCGAATCATAATTAAACAAATGTTCAGTTAAAGGTATACCTGTTGGGTTATCATCTTCGGCCGATTCTACAATTGCTTCTGAAATATCAAATTCTATTGGAGCAGTAGAAATATCTGCCGCCAATGAATCTGGATCAGCTGCTGGTGTACCATCCGGTCCTGCTTGACTAAATCCAATAATATCTTTGTATTCTTGACTGTCTGTTAATGGTGAAGCTTTAATACGCCAAATATGTGGAAACCATGTTGGTGAAAATCCTTCTGCTCCACGTGATGCATCTTGTACAACATAAAACTTATTAATTGCATCTACATTTGGATCTAATAATAAATCATCTCTTAAATGAGGTAGTTCAAATACATCTCCCGGCATTAATTTACGACCAAGTTTTTCTACCATATCATTAATATGAAATGATATAAAAAGAACATCATTACTTAAAAATAAACCAAATTGTGTTAGATCAAAATCATTATCACCTACATTATATACACCACGAAGTTCGTAAATATCTTGATCATATTTACGATCTCTGGTTTCTAAAAATAACAAATCTTGTATATCTATTTCTGTAGATCCACCACTAGCCGTATAATTTGGTTTAGATGGGTCATTTGTAGCACCTTGTTCTTCTGGTCCTAGGTACTTATGTACTAAAAATGCAGTACCGCCCACAAGAAACTGTTCACGAATAGTATTGTCTATAAAATTAAAATCATTAGACTTATGTTCTCGCCACAATGATAGTCTTGGCATATTGTTTTACCTCTTATACATATTTATCTTGACAAATATTTAAAAATTTATTATTATAGTACTATATAATATATTTAGATGATATATAGTAATTATGAGTCCTAAAGTGCTTGGAATTAAAATTCCGAAGAAAAAACGGAGAACAAGTAAGTCTCAACACCTTGCTTATACCGGTGAAGAACCGGATTGGGAGGTGTTTATGCAAACTAATCCCGATAAAGAAGCAATACATCGCGAACGAACCAGGAGTTATGACTGGTATAATTATTATCATAAAAGTAGTGCATTGTTTAGTGATATAGAAAAATGGATGAAGGATAATAGTTATACAAAGGAAGATATTAAAGCATGGAAAGCAGCTGAGGCATGGCGTACTCCAATGACTGTAGCATCTTCTTGTAAATTACTTAACAATGGTATGCCGGACATTATATTACAGCCTTATAATGAAAAAGCAGAACCTAAACCTGTAAGTGATTATATAAAAAAATCACTTAAAGAAGTAATAGAAATAGGATATAAGTGTTTAGAAGAAAAAATAGAAGAAGTAAAAGACTCCAAGGAGAAAGTAGTAGTGTCTATTCAAGAAAGAATGAGGGAAATATCTGCTTTTATGATAGAAGATATAGAATCTAGTGTTGACATATTTCATGATGATATGACAAAATTTAACTTAAAAGAATTCGAACCTATTACAATATTACGTCAAAAAGATGCAAAAGCAAATCATGCAAGAATAATAAAAACTTGGTATCAATCAGATGGTGCTGATTATGAATATCTCGTACATCCTGACAAAAATAAAAATAATGATCAAGATCAATTAGATGAAGCATATGGGCATTTATCAAAAATAGAAAAAAAGAAGGCAAATGACTTTTATAAAAAAATAGTAAGTGCATGTGATATTGTTATTAACGAACAAAAAGTTAGACGTAAACCTCGTGCTGTTAAAGCAAAGCGAGCAGAAGATGTAATTAAAAAACTTAAATTTCAATTAAGTGATGTTTCACACGGAATAACATCTGTTCCTCCTGTAGAAATAGTTGGTTCTGTTTTAACTGTAATTTTTAATACAAAAACACGTAAGATAGGATTATACATTGCAGAAGATTCTAGTGGGTTATCTGTTAAAGGAACAACAATATATGGCTATAATGAAAAAATATCTGTACAAAAGACTTTACGTAAACCAAAAAATCAGTTAAAATTATTTAATGTTGCTAAAACAAAACTAGTAAAAGAGTTTGAATCTTTAAAGACAGCAGACACTAAATTGAATGGTAGGACAAACGAACATTGTATTATACTTAGGTGTTTCAAATAAATACATTATAAGGAGTATAATATATGGCAGCTAGAGACGATTTAACAAAAGAGATAGAACTCAGGTTAGGCGGAGGAATGGTCGATGTTGAACTAGATCCAGAGCACTATAATTTAGCAATAACTAAAAGTTTAGAAAAATATCGACAACGAAGTGAAAATGCCGTTGAAGAGAGTTTTCTTGTTTTACAATTGAAACTCGATTTAAATGAATATACGTTACCTTCTGAAGTTATAGAAGTAAGACAACTTTATCGTAGAGCAGGAACAAGTATATCTAGCGGAGTTGATATTGAACCGTTTGAAGCTGCATATTTGAATACATATTTACTACATAGTGGCCGCGCAGGAGGCATGGGTGTATATGATGCTCTTGCACAACATGTAGAAACACTTGGTAGATTATTTGGTGCTTATTATAATTTTACATGGAATACAGTTTCTAAAAAATTAACTATCCATAGAAAAATTAAAGCAATAGATGATGTTATACTCCATGTATATAATTTTAGGCCAGAGGATAATTTGTTAATAGATGAATATGCTAGACCATGGCTTAAAGACTACGCATTAGCACAATCAAAATTAATGCTTTCAGAAGCAAGAGGTAAATTTGCCCAAATTGCAGGCCCCCAAGGTGGCACAACACTAAACGCTGAAACATTAAGAACAGACGCCCAAGCAGAGATAGACAGACTTGAACAAGAACTAACACTTTACAGCGAGGGTGGCACACCAGCGACATTTGTTATAGGATAATATGATTATAGGCCTTTGTGGATTTGCAGGCTCAGGGAAAGGAACTCTTGCCGATATTTTGGTAGAGAATCACAACTTTCGTAAAATCAGTTTTGCAACTAAATTAAAAGATGTAGCATCTGTTATGTTCGGATGGGATCGTGATCTGTTGGAAGGTATTACAGACGAAAGTCGCGCATGGCGTGAAGAAGTAGACGAATATTGGAGCAACGAGTTAGAACAAGAAGTTACTCCTCGTATAGTATTACAATTATTTGGTACTGATTGTGTTCGTAACAACCTACATAATAATATTTGGGTTAGTATAGTTAAAAAAACATTAATTGATAATCCTGATGTAAATTGGGTAATACCCGATATTAGATTTCCTAATGAAGTAGATGTTATACAACAACAGTTAAATGGTTCAGTATGGTGGATTAAGCGAGGAGAATTACCAGATTGGTATCGTACTGCCGCAGTAGATAATGAAATAGGATCAAATGATATGCTAACTAAATATTCAGAAGTACACGAAAGTGAATATAGATGGATCAATACTCAATTTGATAATATAATTGATAACGATTCTTCTATAGAGGAATTAGGGTATATTGTTGCCCTTCTGATGCATAGGTAATATTATGGTAGACACACATCATCAATTAACACTGTATATAAATGACGCATGTTCTAAAGGTTGTTCATTTTGTTTTATACCCGACGAAGTAAAAGCAATAGATCGAGAAATGAGTATACCTATGTTAGAGCGTTTAATAGACGAAGTAGGAGCAACACATTTTCAAATACAGGGTGGCGAACCTACAGAACATTCGCAGTTTAAAGAAATTATGCATATGTTTGCAAGAAAAAATGTTACATTTCATATGTTATCTGCTCTTCTTTTTAGTGAATCTATGTGTGATACCATAATACATCATATTAATGCAGGTACCTGTTTAGCAATTCATCCTAATTGTGCTGAATTAGATGAAGTTTGGGGGAAAGAAGATAAAACTAGAATAGAACGATGGAAAAGAAATTATTTACGTATATATGAGGCAATGTTTAAACGAACAAATGGTTATTATGCATTTAGAGGAGATCCCAAGCAGTGGGCTCATAACAATTTATCTCTTTGTTATACCATTCCTAAAGATTTACGAAAAAATAAATCAAAAAATTGTATAGAATATTTAGATTGGTTACGAAAAGAAATACCTAATCAATTTCATATGATAAGAATAGGGTTAGATTTAAGTGGCACATATCTTTTACATAATTATGAAATTGGAGATATATTAGATGGTGTTCATGAACTTGCTCAAAGAAGAAATTTTGGATTTTTTATGGACTGTCAAGTACCGCATTGTATTAATAAACCAGGTGATGCTAGACCATGGCATGACGATCAAACAGGAATGCAAGGTTGTATTACGTGTACTGATGCCAAAGGAATAGAAGTTATGCCAGATGGTTCCGTTGTCCATTGTTTTCAATCACAAGGTGAAATAGGTATGCCTAATGTTATACCTAATATATTTGATTTTGATTATGCAGAAGGCGACAAATGGCCACAGCTTCGTGCAGAACATACTCGTAGGTATGTAGAAACTTATGATAAAATAGGTGCACCCGAAACATGTCAACAATGCCCTCACTTTCAAGTTGATTGTAATGGATTATGTATGGGATGTTTGGCACAACAACATGACACCGACAAAGCAAATAAAATTGAAGTAACTATTGTATGAAAGAGCAAATAGAACAAATAAAACATATTATACATAAAGATTGGGCAGAATCATTATGGACCGTGCCTGGATTATTTACACATGATGCAGGGTATTATAATATGTATGATATTGTTAAAAATAGATTTAATTTTCACATTCCTATGGAAGTATATGGTTCCTTGCCTGTATTATGGCATGGTGGTAGAGGTGTACATAACATAACTCAAAAAACACAAATGCTCCAACCTACAGTAGGTACGTCTAAAGAGGAACAAGCATCTGAATTTGATCATGTATTAAAAGGATATAAAGAAAGAAACATCGATGTTTTTTATACATGGTCTAATTGGCTGATAGAAGAAAAGCATTTATCTAATCCTACTTGTAATTTATTACTAGATAAGTTATGGGAAATAAATGGAAGTAATAGTGGCATTATACTTGTTAGTGAAATACTATATGATTATATTAAAAAACGATATCCAGATTTAAAATTAAAAGCATCAATCGATAAAACAGTAAGAGAAAAAAAAGCAGGCGATGAAAAGTGGTACAGGAGTTTAGCAGAACGATACGATGTAGTAAACATTCATACAGATGATAGTATTAATTTTGATCTACTAGAAAAATTATCAGATGATGCTGACAAGTATGAAATCATTTTAAATGAAATGTGTGAAGTAAACTGTCCATATAGACGACAAGAACATTTAATGTTTTCCCAAGAAGCAATGTCTATTAATGAAACAGGACAAGCCGACCCTCAGCATAAAGATTACTATAATAAATTTATACTTCCTAAATGTTACCCTGTTAATTTTCATAAAGAAACCCATATGGATAGAAGTACTGAGCTTAGATTAGAAGAAGTTAAAAGAATATATGACATGGGTTATCGAAGATTTAAATTACAAGGCAGACAAATGCAATGGGTTGAACTTTCGCATAGTGCTACTAGATTTATGTTTGATGATTTTGTTGCACCTGCTCTTTATATTTCTCTTATTCAATCTTCGGGCGTGTCTGGTCAATATCCTTAATTAACTACTCTGTTAACTCGCATATCTCCTGGTTTTTATAATATTAAAATAAATATTAACGAATAACTTATTGACCTAGGGAGAAAAAATATGGCTACATTAGTTTCACCGGGCGTCTCAGTTTCCGTAACAGATGAGAGTATGTATGCATCTGCTGGTGCAGGAACTGTTCCTTTGCTAATAGTTGCATCGGGAGAAGATAAGGCCCACGTAAGTGGCACTGGCACAGCAGCTGGAACAGCAAAAGCAAAAGCCGGTACCCCACAATTGGTAACAAGCCAATTTGAATTGTCACAGGAATTTGGTAATCCTTCTTTTGGCAGTCATGGCGATGAATTAAATGAGTATGGATTACTAGCCGCTTATAGTTACTTAGGCGCATCAAATGCCGCATATGTTGTAAGAGCAGATCTTAATACAACACAATTGGCGGCAGCAAAACCAAAACCACTAGGTCCTCCAGCAAACGGACTTTATTGGTTAGATACAACAAATACCGAATGGGGTATTTTTAAATCAACTGCCGCAGGTACAGGTAGTTGGGCAAAACAAACTGTTACAGTCGGCACAGGCGTTGGCGGTATAGCAGGCGATATTCAAGTAGATACAAGTGTTGCTCCTGCACAGTTTCAATATAATGATGCTGGTACATGGAAAGCAATGACATCAGGTGCATTAACAGGAACAGTTTTTGTTGCAGATCATACAGCAGTACCAACAGCAACTGGCGCAAATGATTTTTGGTTTAAAACTTCAACACCAAACGAAGGTTTTAATCCTGTACTTAAAGTGTTTGATTCTGCTTCGAATGCATTTTTAAGTGTATCGGTTACAGTAGCGGCAGCCGCTCCTACAACAACAGTAACTGGTTTTGTATGGGCAGATACAACAGCAGCCGATGCAGAATTTTCACTTCAACGTTGGAATGGTACCGCATTTGTAGCATTAACACATACAGCATCAGCAATCGCAGTAACGGGTACAACAACTGATGGTACACTATGGTATGATGATACTTTTTATGTTGATTTATGGAAGCATAATGGTACTAATTGGGTTGCTATAGCCGGAGGTGATATTACATTAGCATCTACAGAACCAGCAGTTGGCGCCGCTAACGATGTTTGGGTAGATACAAACGACACAAGTTATCCAGCAATTTATGTAAGTGATGGTGCTACTTGGGGTACAAAACGTGATAATTCAGACCAAACAACAGTAGCAGGTGTTGTGTTTGGAGATCATACAAAAGCTACTTATAATGATGTAACAGGCGCAGTAACAGTAGGCGCTGTAAAAGCAGATGGGGGCGTTGACGCAGCTTTATATCCAGTAGATATGATTTTAGTCAATATGCCTGGTACAGGTAGAGTTGTTAGAAAATACGTTGCGGCAAACGCAACTGATGAAAAATGGGTAACAGAAAGTGGCAATAATGCAGACGGTTCAGGTACATTTGGACGCTATGCACAACGTAAAGTAGTTGTAACAGGACTACAAGCCGCAGCTGCTGGTTCTACTTTAAGAGAAGACACAGTAGCAGTTACATTATTAGCAGCTCCTGGTTATCCAGAACTTGCAGATGAACTATCTACATTAAACACAGATAGAAAAGAAACTGCGTTTGTACTAGTTGATTCACCTTTTAGGAAATCACCAGATGATGCAGTTACTTGGATTACAAATACTACAGCGGCCGAAAATGGCGAAGATGGGTTGAATACTAAGAATTCAAGCATGGCTGTATATTATCCAAGTGCTCTTTCTACAAATTCAGACGGTGCTACAGTAATGGTACCAGCAAGTCATATGACATTACGTGCGTTAGCACATAGTGATGCAGTTTCGTATCCATGGTTCGCTCCTGCAGGACTTACTAGAGGTAGAGTAGACAACGCAACAGGTGTTGGCTATTTGAATGCTGAAGGTGAATTTGTTCCTGTAGCATTAACAAATGGACAACGAGATGTAATGTATAATGCATACATGAATCCTATTGCTAATTTTCCTGATGCAGGAATAACAGTGTGGGGTCAAAAGACTTTACATGGTACAAGTTCTGCAATGGATAGAGTAAATGTTTCTAGATTAGTTGCATATCTAAGAGAACGTTTTGAAGTTATTGCTCGTCCGTTTATCTTTGAACAAAATGATGAAACAACTAGAGCAAATATTCAACATGTATTTGATAGTTTTATGACTGACATTATGTCTAAAAGAGGTGTATATGATTTTGCAGTAGTTTGTGATTCAACAAACAATACTCCTGCTAGAATAGATCGTAATGAAATGTATGTAGATGTGGCAATAGAGCCAACTAAATCTGCAGAGTTTATTTACATTCCAATTAGGATTGTTGCAACAGGTACACTATAAAAAATTATTTTTAATTTACATCAAAGGCTTGCATATGCAAGCCTTTTTTGTTTTATAAGTCAGCAACAATTTTTCGCGGAATTCTAGATGTCTTTGTTTTCTTATTTTTTCTAACACAACTATCACATCTAGATCTATAGAAAGGCACACTATCTTTATAATAGTTTATTGCGGCAGGTTTTTTCATACATTGCGTACAAATAGGTCTTTGCTTCATTATAAAGTGCCCTTTTAGTTTATACTTTTATTTATAAGGTGCCCTTTTTAAATTAGATTTTAAGAGAATTGTATAAATACAATTAACAATATATACGGAATAGGAGACTATTATGTCGGTTTTAGGAAAATATGGTGTACCAGTAGCAGGGTCGCACCAAACATTAATGCCCAAATTACAATATCGCTTTAGAGTGTTATTTGGTAATATGGGTGGCGCAAGCAATAATAATATTGTCACAAGACAAGTTATTTCTGTTACACGGCCTCAGTTAACGCACGACGAAATGATTTTAGATGTTTATAACTCAAGAATTTATCTTGCAGGTAAACATACATGGAATCCTATTACTGTTATTTTACGGGATGAAGTGCAAAGTCATACAATTAAAGCACTTGATCAACAACTACAAAACCAATTACATCATTATGATCAATCTGCCGCAAAAGCAGGTGCTAATTATAAATTCTATATGGAAATACAAACATTAGACGGCGACGATAGTCCAGCAGCTGCAAATATTTTAGATCATTGGTACTTGGCAGGTTGTTATATTTCAGATATCCAATATGGTGATTCCAATTATGCAACTAGTGACCAACAGCAAGTAACATGTACAATACGTTACGATAATGCTCAACATGGTAAGGGATCATATACGTCCAGTGGCGAAGATGCGTACTTGAACCATGCAACACATGGAACAGTAGGTGGTGATAACGCAACTGGTTCTACGGTTACTTCTAGTACTTAAGAGTACATACAATAATATAAAAAGAGTCCTGCAAATTGCGGGACTTTTTTTGTGGTAAATAGTACTGTAATGGCAATTAATCAAACAACATTATTATATGGCACCGGTGCACCGTTTGGTCATGCGGCACATGCTGAACCACGAATGAAGTTTCAGTATACTATTGCAATTATATTAAATCATGGTTGGGGTAATGTACGTACTGCATTAAGTAGGGCAGGTATTAATGCTCGTAATCCTAATATAGATGAAAGGGATTTTACATTTAGGGCGCAATCTATAGAGCTTCCTAGTCATTCTTATGATGTACAAACATTAAATCAATATAATAGAAAACGAGTAGTAACAACAGGTATGCAATATAATCCGATAACATTGCAATGCCATGATACAGTTGATAGTAAGATAGAAAATTTAGTTAGGGCATATAATTTATATTACTTTGGAAATTTAGAAAAACCAATAACTACATATCAACTCGATACAACACCAGATAAAGACCCAGATGGCGACACAGATCAACCTCTACCAGGTGAACCGGGCGATCCTACTGCAACAGGATATGGTTATAAACCACCTGAATTAAATGTAGACAAATATTTTATTAAACAAATTAAGATTATTAGAGAATTCGGTGACGGCCGACCGCATAAACAACCAATGACAAATGTAGATCTTGTTCGTGACGGCCACGATAAAAATAAACATGCTGGTACTTGGCGTGATGATGTATCTATTATTAATCCAATGCTTATGATGGCGCAACATGATACATTAAGTTATTCAGATTCGTCTCCTGTTTTATGGTCATTAAATTTTACATATGAAGCAATAGAATATGGAAATAACTGGAGAACCAATACTACTGGAGAAACAGGTGCGCCGTTGCCCTCAGGGCCCGGGCCTCTTTGATCCGGTCTAAATCACATGGCTAGTTTTCAACAAGGAGTTTATTCACCAAAGTTTCCACAAAAATATGTAGGTAAACATCGACCACGTTATCGTAGCGGTTGGGAATTAACATTTATGCGTATGTGCGATAATCATCCCAATGTAATAGGATGGGCAAGTGAAGCAACAAGAATACCTTATCGAAATCCTATAAGTGGTAAACAAACAAATTATGTACCTGATTTTTTTATGGTGTATGTAGATAAGAATGGAAAAAAACATGCGGAAATAATAGAAGTTAAACCAAAAATGCAAACATTAGATCATGCTAAATCTCAAGCACAAAAAGTACAAGCAGTTATAAATGAAGCAAAATGGGAAGCGGCAAGAGCATGGACTAAAGATAAAGGGATGATATTCAGAGTTGTAACAGAAGAACATCTTTTTAGAAAACCACAAACACAAACAAAACGGAAAAAACGTAAATGACAAAGAAATTAGAAGAAACTTTTAATTTACCTCCATTGAAGGATGTATTAAATCATACTCCTCAGGATGCACTTGCTGAAGCGGCAGCAAAAAACGGACATGATTCAAATACTACTGATGTAGCAGAAATTAATGTTGAACTAACAAATACATTAGCAATAGCAGATAAAATTGATAATGCATTGCCAGAAGTTACAGGTATGGAAAGTTTAGATAGAGATATGGATGCATACGCATCTAAAGCAATGGAAACATTTGATACGCTGGTAGATCTAGGACATAATATGGAAGATAGACATGCCGCTAATGTATTTGATGTAGCATCTAAGATGATGAAAAATGCTATTGAAGCAAAAACAGCAAAACTAGATAAAAAACTTCGAATGATCGAACTACAAATTAGAAAAGCTAAACTGGATACCGAAAAAGATCCAGACGAAACAACCATTATTCCTGGTGATGGTCATGTTGTAACAGACCGTAATGCTATTTTAGATGCCATTGCAAACAGGATTAAAGATAAATAAAGATATAAATATATTTAATACAGGAATATATCATGAAAACATTTTATGAATATCTAGCAGAATCGAACAAAGAATACGCATTGCGTATTAAATTTGCAACTGATATATCGGAAGCAATGCTAGATAGAATGGAAACACACTTAGAAAAATACGGCGTTAAGGAAATTACAAAACCTAAGAAAACAATAGCACAATCAAATCCAATGGATTTTGCAGAATCTAGAGGACGAGAAGTTACAATAGTAGATTTTGTATTAGATTATCCTGTAGTAAGTGATGTATTACGAGATGAGATTTGTGAAGCAACAGGTCTTAGCAGAACACATGTAGTAGTTCGTTCGCCAGAAGATGAACCAATGAATGAAGAAGAAGCTAAATCAAAATTGGAAGATTCGGAATATTCAGATGCACCTAAAGTAGAACCAGAAAAACATTATGGTGATGTTTATAATTCTAAATTTACAGAAGAGTTAGCAAAAGTACGTGCGGATCGTAAAAAAAATATAATTGGTGAAACACCTAAAGGTGTCGAGGATGGAATCGGAGAGGGTAACACCAAGTCACCCATAGGGAGTTAAAAATGAACAGAGAACTTAAAGATATTATAAAATTATCTGGTATTAAACTAGATGAAGAATGGGAAAACACACCCGAAGCAACAAATCATCCAGATCAAGAAGATATGGGAGATTTACGTGACTGGGGCACAAACGTAGAATTAAGTCTACGTAAATATTTAAACCATGATTTGGCATCCCCGGAATTTCCACAGCCAATTACAGAAGAAGAAATGACTGCTTCGTATAAGGCGTTTATTAACGAAGTGCATGAAGAAATTGTAGAAAAGGCCAAAGACGAAGAAACAGAAGAAGTCGAAGAAGCTAAAGAGGAAGATGCAGACGAAGATGCAGAGGAAGTAACCGAAGCACAAAGTCCAGCACAAAAGGCTGCCTTTGAAAAAATGCTTGCCGCCAAAAATGGCAATAAGGAAGAAGCAACTGACGAAGTAGAAGAATCAACTGAAGAAGAAGTAGAAGAAGAAAAAGTTGAAGAAACAGTAGATCCTTATGCAGGCTTATATAGAATGCTTTCATTAGCAGGACTTAATCCTCCAGTGTACACACCGGTCGCAGAAGCAGAAGAAGTCGAAGAAGAAGTTGTAGAAGAAGCAACCGACGAAGAATCTGAAGAAGAAGACGATTAATTCACACAAATGTAATAAAAGAATGGGCTCAATGAGTCCATTTTTTTTACAATAAATACTAGTATGGTCAGTTCTACTGTAGACACACAGTTAATCAAGAAACCTCACAGATCAGAGAAGTTTTCAAAAAAGCAGTTAAAAGAATTACAAGTTTGTTATGATGATCCTGCACATTTCTTAAATACATATTGTCTTATACAACATCCTATTTTAGGGCGTATAAAATTTAACTTATACGATTATCAAAGAGATTTAATAAACGTATATCATGATAATAGATATTCTATTGCTATGCTTGCTAGACAAACGGGAAAATCTACTTGTGCGGCAGGATATCTGTTATGGTATGCTATGTTTAAAGCGGATAGTACTATTCTTATTGCAGCTCATAAGTATTCGGGCGCACAGGAAATAATGTCAAGGGTTCGATTTGCATATGAAAGTTTACCAAATTTTATTAGAGCAGGTGTAACTGCATATAATAGAAATTCCATAGAATTTGATAATGGGTCTAGAATTATATCTCAAGCAACAACTGAAACTACTGGTCGAGGTTTATCTTTAACATTAATATACTTAGACGAGTTTGCATTTGTACCCCCTCGTATTGCATCTGAATTTTGGACAGCATTATCTCCTACATTATCCACAGGGGGTAAATGTCTTATTACATCTACGCCAAATCAAGACGACGATCAATTTGCACGAATTTGGAGAGAAGCAATAAACACAGTAGATTCATATGGAAATGAACAAAAAACTGGTAGAAATGGGTTTGCTTCTATATTAGTAAAGTGGCCAGAACATCCAGATAGAGATGAAGAATGGGCATCATTAGAAAAAGCAAAAATTGGAGAAGACAGATTCAGACGGGAACATGAATGTGAATTTATTACCAACGACGAAACTCTTATTAGTAATCTTAAATTACCACTTTTAGAAAGTCATAATGTTGTACGTAAAACAGGACAAATTAGATGGTATTCTCCTATAGTAAAGGATAAAGTATATTGTCTTGGTCTAGATCCTAGTTTAGGCACAGGCG
>Ga0310345_10002499_pt1 | contig 18444 bp, 17 predicted proteins | sample HC15DNA20500_MG_FD_204667 | JGI IMG/M metagenome (GOLD analysis project Ga0310345, IMG submission 204667) | Marine microbial communities from station ALOHA, North Pacific Subtropical Gyre - HC15-DNA-20-500_MG | ecosystem: Environmental > Aquatic > Marine > Oceanic | place: Pacific Ocean: North...
CTCTTCGAACGCGAACTGGGTCAGATACATCTCGTCACCGAGTCGCCCCTCGGCACGCATCGCCGCCATGAAGGGCTGGATGTCCTGCGTGACCGCCTCCTCGCCGGCGATGAACTGCGCGCACAGGCGCGTCGCCCATTCGCGTTCCAACTCCGTGAGCGCTTCCCAGTCAGCCCGGTCCCGAGAGAAGTCGATGTCTGCCGGATTCCAGAACTTGGCGTTGCCGCCGGCGAACAGCTTGAGCGGCAGGCTGGCCCAGTTCAGCCCGCCTTCGGCCAATGAGTCCGAGCGAGTTCTAGCCATGTGCTTCTCCTTGCGCGATTGTGGTGGTTCGGTGGGATGTGTTGGTGGAGCCGAACGCGGCCGACAGCACTGCGACATAGCGACGTACCACCAGAATCGGTTGTTCAGAGGACAATTCGTCGAGTCCGAGGACGGGATCCATCCCGCGGACGTACGGCGCCAGTGCCAGATGAGGCATCAGCATCAACAGCAGCGACAACAACGCGTCGATGTCCGCATCCGGCCGCAGATCGCCGCGGGTGCGCGCAGCGTGCACCAACGGTCGTAGCACCTCCAGGTAGTGGCGGTGCACGACGGCCCGCACACTGACCCGCGCGTCGGTGTCGACCTCGAAACTCGACGCCGCGTGGAGCGCTCTATCCCGCGGATGGTCGGCGAAGTACGCCACCCACACATCGAGCAGATCGGTGAGGAACTCGAAGAACGGCCGGTCGGGCTCGAGCTCGTGGATCTGATACTCCATGTAGGCCCGCACCCGCTGGCTGCCCACATCGGTGATGTAGGCGTACAGGTCTCGCTTGTCGGCGAAGTACTGGAACAGGCTGCCCTTGGCAACGCCGGCCCGGCGAGCGATGACGTTGAGGCTGCCACCGGAGAAGCCGTGTGCGGCGAACTCCGCCTCCGCCGCGTCCACCACCGCCGAACGCCGCTCCCCACCCAACCGGGACCAGGTGACCGTCGGCATCGAGCCTCCCAGGGACTATGACCACTGGTCATATTACTGTGATCGACAACACGGTCAAGGGCCCGGTCAATAGTTTGGCGTCTATATAGACAATGAGTAATATACGGGTGTGGATGTCTTCGAGGCCGTTGCCGAACCGAACCGGCGGGCTCTGTTGGATGTACTGATGAGCGGCGAGCGCACGGCCGGCGAACTGGTCGCGACGTTGCCCGACCTGACGCAGCCGACGGTGTCGCGACACCTGCGCATATTGCGCGAAGTAGGCCTTGTCGAAGTCCGCCCCGATGCTCAACGTCGGGTCTACGCGCTGCGCGCCGACGGCCTGGCACCCATCGACGACTGGATCGAGCGCTACCGACGGTTCTGGAGCGGCCACCTGGACGCGCTCGAACGCCACCTGCATGAACAGCACGGAGGAAAGCCATGACAGACCCGCAGACCGGCCGCGACGGACGCCTTCTCATCGACGGCGACCGAGCCACGCTGGCCTTCGAACGACGTCTACCGTTCCCGATCGACGTGGTCTGGGCCGCGATCACCGACCCGGCGCAACGCTGCCGATGGTTCGGCGAAACGACGATCGACGCGCGCGAAGGCGGACTGATCGACATGGTCGCCGACGGGCCTCCGCTGTCGCCGGAACGAAAACGGATGACGGGCCGCATCCTGGTCTGGGATCCGCCGAACGTCTTCGAACACCAACGGTGTCAGCCCATCGTCGAGGACGGCGTGGTCCGATACGAACTGCGAACAGACGGGCAGGAGACCGTCCTGCGCTTCACCCATCGCGGCCTCGGTGCCCGCAACGCCACCGGGTTCCGCGGCGGTATCCATGCCTACCTCGACAGACTCGAGGCGTACCTGAACGGAGACGTTCTGCCGGACTGGCTCGCCCGCCGTCGGCAGATCGTTGCCACCAGAGGTGAAACACCATGACAGTCACCGAGCTACCCGAACCGCGCTTCGCCGTCGCCTACCACTCCGGCTTCGGCCACACTGCGAGGTTGGCGGCAGCTGTTGCCGCCGGGGCTCGGGACGCCGGCGCCGAGGTCGCCATGATCGCCGTCGACGCGATCACCGACGACGGCTGGCACGAACTTGATGAGTCCGACGCGGTGGTGTTCGGTTGCCCGACCTACATGGGCAACGTATCCGCCGGATTCCAGGCATTCGCCGAGAAGACCGGCCGACGTTGCATCAACGGCACCTGGCAGAACAAGATCGCGGCCGGATTCACCAACTCAGGCGCGAAAAGCGGCGACAAGCTTCAGACCCTGATGTCGCTGGCAGTCTTCGCCGCCCAGCACCACATGCTGTGGGTCAGTCTGGGCCTACCGCCGGGCTGGAACAGCTCCTCAGGCAGCGATCAGGACCTCAACCGGCTCGGCTTCTGGCTCGGCGCCGCCGCAGCCACCGACGTCGACGCCGGCCCCGAGCATGTTCAGTCCGCCGATGTCGCGACGTGCCGGCATCTCGGTGCGCGGGTCAGCTCCGTCTGCAGACAGCTGATCGCGGGCCGCGCGGTCACCGCAGCGGCTCGAGGTCCTGCAGCATGGTCGGCACCAACTCGCTGACCGTCGGGTGGATGTGCATCGTTCGGGAGATCGCCGTGTAGGGCAGCTTGGCGGTCATGACGTCGAGAATGCTGTGCACCACCTCGTCACCACCGACGCCCAGGATGGCCGCACCGAGGATCTCCTCGGTCTCGGCGTCGACCACCACCTTCATGAAGCCCTGCGTCTCGCCCTTTTCCACCGCTCTTCCCACCCGGGTCATCGGCCGTTTGCCCACCAGCGCCTTGCGCCCCGAACGCCGAACCTCGTCGACCGTCATGCCCGCCCGTCCCAGCGGCGGATCGATGTAGAGCGCGTAGGTGGTGATGCGGTCGCTGACCCGGCGCGGGTCGTCGTCGAGCAGGTTCGCCGCCACGATCTCGAAGTCGTTGTAGGAGGTGTGGGTGAACGCGCCCCGTCCGTTGCAGTCGCCCATCGCCCAGATGTGGTCGACGGTGGTGCGCAGCTGATCGTCGACGACGATGTAGCCGCGCCGGTCGGTGTCCACACCGGCTGCGTCGAGACCGAGATCGTCGGTGTTGGGCTGGCGCCCGACCGCCATGAGCAGGTGGCTGCCCGCGATCGGCTCCGCACCCTCGCTCGGCGTGACTGTGAATCCACTGTCCTGCTTGGCGAATCGGATGCTGTCGGCATCCACCACGACATCGATGCCCTCGGCCTCGAGGATGTCCTTGATCGCCGCCGAGACATCCTCGTCCTCGCGCGACGTCAACCGTGGGCCCTTCTCGATGACCGTCACCTTCGCCCCGAAGCGCCGGAACATCTGCGCGAACTCCAGCGCGATGTAACTGCCGCCGATGACCACCAGATGGTCGGGCACCATGTCGAGGTCGAGAATGCCGACGTTGGTCAGGTAGTCGACGTCGGCCAATCCGGGCATGTCCGGTGCGACGGCACGCCCGCCGACGTTGAGGAAGAACCGGTCCGCCGTCAGCAGGTGCTCCCCCACCCGCATCGTGTGCGGATCCTCGAAGCGGGCGTGGCCGCGGATCAGCGTGCAGCCCTTCATCCCCTCCAGCCACGATTCGACACCCTCGCGGTCACCGCCGCTGATCCGATCCTTGCGCGCCTTGACCGCGGCTATGTCGACCGCGACTTCCCCTGTCCCGACCCCGAACTCGGCGCCGCGGCGCGCCAGATGTGCGGCGTGCGCACTGGCCACCAGCGTCTTGGTCGGGATACAGCCGTAGTTCACGCAGGTGCCGCCGACGAGTTTGCGTTCGATGACGGCCACGGTCTGACCGGCGGCGGTCAGTCTGCCCGCCAGCGGGGGGCCGGCCTGGCCGGCACCGACGATGATCGCGTCGAAGTGCTGTGGGGTATCCACGACTACACCAGGCTCACCAGGAAGGCGACGAGCAGTCCGCCGCCGACGGCCAGCGCATCCTCACCGAAAGCACCGGGGCGATCGTTGCCGTTGTTGGCGGCGGCCACCCTGCTGCGTAGGGCGGCGCCGGCCAACGTGCCGAGCACCGCACCGACCATGCCGGCGCCCAGGGCGCTGAAGGTGTGGAAGAACGCGCTGCCGATCACCGCACCGGCTAACCCACCGCTGACCAGCCGAGCGATGAACTGCGGGGCGACTTTCCGGCTCGGAGTGCTCGGCAACTGGTCGGTGACCAGTTCGACGACGAGGAAGATGGTCAGCACCGTGACCGTGATCGGATGAGCCATCCACTCCGACCACTTGTCGGTCACGTCGATCCAGCCGAGCATCGCCCCCCAGGCCACCGCCGCCGGCGGAGTCATCGCGCGCAGACCGGCGACGACGCCGATCAGTAAGGCCAACAGAAGCACGGAAACCAGCGTCATCGGACCTCCGACCGGTGGATGGACATCCGGACGCTAACACGGTCGACGACGACGTGAGCGGTCTCGATCAGAAGCGGCAGAACCGGATGTCAGAAGCCAGAATCGCCTTGGCGCCGATGGCCGCCAGTTCGTCCATGATCGCGTTGACGTCCCGACGCGGCACCAGCGCCCGCACCGCCACCCAACCCGGGTCGGCCAGTGGCGCGATGGTCGGCGACTCAAGCCCGGGTGTCACCTCGGTGGCTTTCTCGAGGAGCGGACGGGGGCAGTCGTAGTCCAGCATCAGATACTGCTGGCCGAACACCACACCCTGCACGCGGCCTGCCAACTGGGCGCGGGCCGCGGCCTTCTCGCTGTCGGCGGGCTCCCCGGCGTCATCCTGCTCGATGAGCACAGCCTCGGAGTCGCACAGCGGTTCACCGAACGCCGCGAGGTCGTGCAGGCCCAGTGTGCGCCCGGACCCGACGACGTCGGCGATCGCATCGGCCACGCCGAGTTGCACCGAGATCTCCACCGCGCCGTCAAGACGGATCACCGTAGCCTCGATTCCCCTGGCCGACAGATCCTTTCGGACGATGTTCGGAAAGGCCGTGGCGATCCGCTTGCCGGCAAGGTCCTCGACCCGCCACGGCCGCCCTGCCGGTGCCGCGTAACGAAACGTCGAGGAACCGAAGCCCAGCGCCAGCCGTTCCCGCACCGGCGCGTCGGATTCGCGGGCCAGGTCGCGGCCGGTGATGCCGAAGTCGAGTTCCCCGGAACCGACATAGATCGCGATGTCCTTCGGGCGCAGAAAGAAGAACTCGACGTTGTTGGCGGGATCGACGACCGTTAGATCCTTACCGTCGGTCCGCCGCCGGTAGCCGGCCTCGGACAGGATCTCGGCGGCCGGTTCGCTCAGGGTGCCCTTGTTGGGGACCGCCACGCGCAGCATCGCTCACAGCCTCCGGTACACGTCGTCGAGGGACAGTCCCCGCGCGAGCATCAGCACCTGGGTCCAGTAGAGCAGCTGGCTGATCTCCTCGGCCAACGCCTCGTCACCCTCGTGTTCGGCGGCCAGCCACACCTCGCCGGCCTCCTCGAGGATCTTCTTGCCGATACCGTGCACACCGCCGTCGAGAGCCGCGACGGTGCTGCTGCCGGTGGGGCGGGTGCGCGCACGCTCACTCAACTCGGCGAACAGCGCGTCGAAGGTCTTCACGGCCTGCGATTGTGTCACGACCGGACTCCGCTACTGCCATCGGCCGTGGGTTGGTCTCGGCGGCATGGCCGCGGGTTGGCCTCGGCGGCATGGCCGCGGGTTGGCCTCGGTGACACGGCCGCGCCGTGCTCAGTGCGGCGACGGGCGGGCGACGTGCGCCTCGTTGTGCATCTCCTCCAACGTCTTGCCCTTTGTCTCCTCCACCCAGCGCCACACGAACAGCAGCGACAGCACCGCGCACAGGGCATAGAAGCCGTAGGCGAACCCGAGCACGTCCCGCAGGCCCGGGAAGGTGACCGTGATCAGCCAGTTCGCCGTCCACTGGCCGGCGGCGGCCAGACCCAGGGCCGCCGCCCGGATGCGGTTGGGGAACATCTCGCCGAGCAGCACCCACACCACCGGCCCCCAGGACATCCCGAACGACACGACGAACAGGTTCGCCGCGATCAGCGCGACCGGCCCTGCCACGTCGCCGAGCTGGGGCTGGCCGTCGACCAGTGGCGCCGTTCCGAAGATCACCGCCATGGTGCCCAGCGTGACGGCCATTCCGGTCGAACCGACCAGGAGCAGCGGTTTGCGGCCGACCTTGTCGATCAGCGCTATCGCGATCAGCGTGGTCGCGATGTTGGTGACCGAGGTGATCACGGTGATCGTGAACGACGAGCTCTCGTCGAAGCCCACCGCCTGCCACAGGACGTTCGAATAGTAGAAGATCACGTTGATCCCGACGAACTGCTGGAAGATCGACAACCCGAGGCCGACCCACACGATGCCGTACAGCCCGCCGATGAGCGCCACACCGATGAGCAGCGCGAGGAAGACAGCGGCAAGCGGCCACAACCCGAAGCCGAACGCCGTGACCGCCAGGACGGCGAACACCGACAGCAGCCACCACAGGTAGTCGCGGATCCAGTTGATCAAGCCCGAGGCGACCTCGTCGTCCGGCCGCTCGCGGGACAGGTCACGCCACGACCGTTTCTTCTCGGCGTGCAGGGAGTCCTGGATGCGGTTGATGGTGATCTCGAGGTTCTTCTCCCCCAAGAGCCGGGTGAGGACCCGACGGGCCTCCGGGATGCGATGTGTGGCAACCAGATAGCGCGGTGACTCCGGGATCGTGAAGGCCAGCAGACCATAGGCCAGTGCGGGGATGATCTCGGCGAGGAACATCCACCGCCAGGCCTGCATACCCAGCCACAGCTCCTCGTTGGAGCCGCCCGCAGCCTCGGCCAGCAGCCAGTCGACGGCCAGGGACACGAAGATGCCGCTGACGATGGCCAACTGTTGCAGGGAGCCGAGCCGACCGCGGATGCGCTCGGGCGAGGTTTCGGCGATGTAGGCGGGCGCGATCACCGACGCGATGCCGACCGCGACGCCGCCGACGACGCGGAACACCACGATCAGCCAGATGTTGGTGCCGATGCCGGTGACGACCGCACTGATCAGGAACAGCGCCGCGGCCAGCTTCATCACCCACAGCCGGCCCATCGCGTCGGCGAGGCGCCCGGCGGTCAACGCGCCGACGGCGGCGCCCAGCAGCGCCGAGGCGACCGCGAAGCCGAGGGTCGCGTCGCTGATCGCGAACTCCTCCTGCAGGGCGCTGACGGCGCCGTTGATCACGGCGCTGTCATAGCCGAACAACAGGCCGCCGAGTGCGGCCACCGAGGCCACCCGCAGCGCGCTGCGTCCGGAACTGAACTCGGTGCCGGCGCCGGCTCCGCCGCCGTCTCCTCTGGCCATGCCGCGACCCCCTTCTCGACTCGGCTATGAGATCGATCACAGCTACGATCCCACACAACACCGACCGTCCGGACCGATATCGAGGGGTGCGGCCGGGTCAGGCCGTACGGTCGCGGGCCTCCCGGTCGATCTCGCGATACACCCGGCGCAGCGCCGCTGCGTCGAGACCGGCCAGCGACTCGGCATGCCGGCGCCGCTCACTCCCGGGCACCGGCACGTCGTTGGGCACGACCAGCACCGCACACCCCGCACGTTCGGCCGCCGTCGACCCCGTCACCGAATCCTCGATGGCAAGGCAGTCGCCGGGTTCCAGCCCGAGCAATTCGGCGGCCCGCAGATAAGGGTCGGGGGCGGGTTTTCCGCTGGGCACCTCGTCACCGCACACCGTCACCGTGAAGTAGTGCCGCCCGATGCTGTTGAGCGCGCGCTCCGCCAACTCCCGTTGCGTGTTCGTCACCAGCGCCATCGGAACAGCTTCCGAAACAAGCGCTTCCAGCATCTCCCGGGCACCCGGGCACCACGGCAGACCACCGTCGAAGAGGTCGGCGGTGTGGTCGTGCAGCCACTGGATCGACCCGGCGATCGCGGCCGGATCGTGATCCAGGCCGAGTTCGGTGTACACCGTGACCATGGTCTCTTCAGCCGAGGCGCCCACCAACGCGGTGCGGGTCTGGCGGCTCATCGTCGCACCGTGGAACTCGTAGAGCTTGTTGAGCGAGATGTCCCAAAGCTTCTCGGAGTCGACGAGGGTGCCGTCCATGTCCCACAACACCGCTCGCACCCGGCAATTCTGCCACGTCTAGAGCGGGCCACGCGAACCGCTCGACATGCGAACAACCGCCATCTGCAGGATTCTTTGACGATGGCGGCTCCGACCACGGCGAACAAGCCCAAGCGCGTGCACCCGGTAGACGAGGTGCTGCCGGTTCCCAAACTGGCTACCTACGGTTTCCAGCACGTCGTCGCGTTCTACGCGGGCGCGGTCCTGGTGCCCATCATCATCGCCGGTGCAGTGGGACTCACCGATGAGGAACTCGTCAAACTCATCACCGCCGATCTGTTCACCTGCGGGATCGCCTCGATCATCCAGGCCGTCGGGTTCTGGAAAGTCGGGGTGCGACTGCCCCTGTTGCAGGGCGTGACCTTCGCTGGAGTAGCGCCCATCATCGCGATCGGGCTGGCCAACGGAGGCGGCTCGGCCAGCATGCTCTACGTCTACGGCGCGGTCATCGTTGCCGGCATCTTCGCGTTCGCCATCGCGCCCGTCTTCATCAAGCTGCTCAAATTCTTCCCCCCGGTGGTCACCGGCACGCTGATCACCGTCATCGGCCTGGCCCTGGTACCGGTCGGCGCCATGGACGCCGTCACCAATCCCGCCACCCACGAGCCGGACCCGACCAACATCCGCTGGTTCCTCTATGCGCTCGGCACCATCGCGGTCATCGTCGCGATCCAGCGGCTCTTCCGCGGCTTCATCGCCACCATCGCCGTGCTGCTCGGGCTGGTCATCGGCTGCGCAGTCGCCTATGCGCTGGGTGACATGAACTTCGACCGCGTCGGCGAGGCCGCTGCGGTGGGATTCACCCCGCCGTTCCTGTTCGGTATGCCGAAATTCGACTTCGTCGCGTGTCTGACCATGATGATCGTGATGCTGATCATCGCGGTGGAGTCGACCGGATCGACCATCGCCACCGGGGAGATCGTCGGCAAGCGGATCAAGGCCGAGAACATCGGCAACATGCTGCGCGCCGACGGGGTGGCCACCACCATCGGCGGCATCTTCAACTCGTTCCCCTACACCGCGTTCTCCGAGAACGTCGGACTGGTCCGGCTCACCGGGATCAAGAGCCGCTGGGTGGTGGCCGCGGCCGGCGTGTTCATGATCCTGCTCGGATTCCTGCCCAAGGTGGCCGCGATCGTCGCCTCGATCCCCAACCCGGTGCTCGGCGGCGCGGCACTGACGTTGTTCGCCACCGTGGCCGCGGTCGGGATCCAGACACTGGGCAAGGTGGATTTCACCGATCACCGCAACCTGATCATCGTCACCACCAGCCTGGCGCTGGCGCTGTGGGTCACCGCCTATCCCGACATCGCCCAGGGTATGCCGACCGGACTGGACCTCATCTTCGGAAGCGGCATCAGCATCGGGGCGGTCAGCGCCATCCTGCTCAACATCGTCTTCTTCCACACCGGCTCTCATGGACCACGGGTGGCAGGCGGCGGCTCGATCACCCTCAACGAGGTGAATTCGATGACCCGGGAACGTTTTACCGAGGTGTTCGGCCACGTCGTACAGGATGTGCCGTGGGCGGTCGACCGCGCCTACGACCAGCGTCCGTTCGCGAGCACGAAGCAACTGCGCGAGTCTTTCCAGGACGCGGTGCTCACTGGCTCCTCCGAACAGCAGCTGGAACTGCTCAACGCGTTCCACGATCTCGGCGCCGAAGACGAGACCGGCCACGCGTTGGCCGCCGACCACAGCGCGCTGTCGAAGCTGGATGAAGACGACCACAACGACGTCGTCGATCTGGCCACCGCGTACCGGGAGCACTTCGGCTTCCCGCTGGTGATCTGCGCCCGCGAAACCGCGCATTTCGATCGGGTGCTGCAGAACGGGTGGTCACGGATGGACAATTCGCCCGGCGCGGAGAAGGCGTTCGCGCTCATCGAGGTCGCCAAGATCGCCAACTACCGATTCACCGACCTGGTCGACAACGCCAATCCCATTGCCTCGGCACGATTCAGCCGGTTGGACGAAATCCTCTAGATGACCGCGGGAATAGAGGGCTTCAACCGGCTGTCCGAACGGCAGCGGATGCATCTGCTGTTCGAGGTGTGCTCCTCGACGATCTGGGCCCGCCGGGTGCTGGCCGGCGGGCCGTTCCGCGACGCAGAGGCGTTGTTCGACCGCGCCGACCGAGTGCTCGCCGAGCTACCCGACGCCGAGTTGGATGCGGCACTGGACGGCCATCCCCGGATCGGCGCCAAGGCCGACAATCCCAGCTCGGCGCGCGAACAGGCGCGTGTCGCCGACGCCACCGATGCGGTCAAGGCCGAGTTGGCCGAGAAGAACCGCGCCTACGACGACAAGTTCGGCTACGTGTACCTGGTGTGCGCGAGCGGACGCACCGCCGAGGAGCTGCTGGCCATCCTGACCGATCGGCTCGACAATGATCCCGAGACCGAACGTCGGGTGATGCGCTCGGAGCTGGCCAAGATCAACCGGTTGCGGCTCGAGCGCCTACTGACGAGGGAGACGCCGCAATGAGCCTGTCCACCCACGTGCTCGACGCGGTCTCCGGCACGCCGGCCGTCGGGGTCGCCGTCACGCTCACCGACTCCGCATCGAACGTGCTGACCACCGCGGTCACCGACGGGGACGGCCGAGTGAAGGACCTCGCCGACCATCTGGGACCGGGCACCTACCGGCTGACGTTCGACACCGCAGGCTATTTCGCCGCGGCCCGCGTCCCGGCGTTCTACCCGGAGGTGGTGATCGCCTTCGAGATCACCGATCCGGCCACGCACTACCACGTGCCCCTGCTGCTCTCCCCGTACGCCTACTCCACCTACCGCGGAAGCTGACGAGGATGGGAACGCACCAATGAAAGCGATCATCATCGGCGCCGGAATGGGCGGCATGAGCGCAGCGATCGCATTGCGCCAGATCGGCATCGACACCGAGGTCTACGAACGGGTCACCGAGAACAAGCCCGTCGGCGCCGCGATCTCGGTGTGGTCCAACGGGGTCAAGTGCCTCAATCACCTCGGCCTCGAGAAACAGACCGCGCGACTGGGCGGGATCGTCGACACGATGAGCTACCTCGACGCCCACACCGGTGAGACGATGTGCCGGTTCTCCTTGCAGCCGCTGATCGACGAGGTCGGCCAGCGCCCCTACCCCATCGCACGCGCCGAACTCCAGGCGATGCTGATGGAGGCCTACGGCATGGACGAGATCAACTTCGGGATGAAGATGGTCAGCGTCGCCGACGGCCCCGATGAGGCCACCGCGACGTTCGCCGACGGGACCACGGTGTCGGCCGACGTGATCATCGGCGCCGACGGGGCCAGCTCGATCACCCGGGAGTACGTGCTGGGCGCACCGGTCACCCGGCGCTACGCCGGGTATGTCAACTTCAACGGCCTGGTCGAGACCGACGAAGCGATCGGCCCCGCCACCGAGTGGACCACCTATGTCGGTGACGGCAAACGGGTCTCGGTGATGCCGGTGTCCGACGGCCGGTTCTACTTCTTCTTCGACGTCGTGATGCCCGAGGACTCCGACGAGAGGGAGAACTACGAGCGCGGCGATGCACGAGAGGTGTTGCGGGGGCACTTCGGCGACTGGGCACCCGGGGTGCAGACCCTGATCGACAAACTGGATCCGATGGCCACCAACCGCGTGGAGATCCTCGACCTCGACCCGTTCCACACCTGGGTCAAGGGTCGGGTCGCCGTGCTCGGCGATGCCGCCCACAACACCACTCCCGACATCGGTCAGGGTGGGTGCTCGGCGATGGAGGACGCCGTCGCACTGCAGTGGGCGTTCCGCGACCACCCCGGCGATGTGCATGCGGCGCTGGTGGCCTATCAGCAGGCGCGCTCCGAGCGAGCCGCGGATCTGGTGCTGCGGGCCCGTAAACGCTGCGACGTCACCCACGGCAAGGACCCGGGGAAGACCGCCGAGTGGTATGCGGAGCTACGACACGAGGACGGCAGCAACGTCATTCGCGGAATCGTCGGCAACATCATGGGTGGACCCGTGACTCCGGTCAGCTGAGCACGATGGACCTCAACACCGTCGAGACGACGAGCACACCGACCCACCGCGACGACCTGTGGCCGTTGGGCCCGGCGGACGCGATCCTCGCCGGGGGCACCTGGTTGTTCTCCGAACCGCAGCCGCACATCCGCCGGCTGGTCGACATCACCCGGCTGGGTTGGGAACCCGTCACGGTGTCCGACGACGGTGTCGAGCTGGCTGCGACCGCGACGGTGGCGCAGGTGTCGCGCCTGTCGGCGCGGCTGCAGGCGGATCGCCCCGACTGGACAGCTGCCCCACTGCTGTACCAATGCTGCACCGCGCTGCTGGCTTCGTTCAAGATCTGGACCAGCGCCACGGTCGGCGGCAACATCTGCCTGGCCTTTCCGGCCGGCTCGATGATCTCGCTCGGTGCGGCGCTGGACGGGGAGGTCACCGTCTGGCGGCGCGACGGCAGCGACTACCGGATGCCGATCACCGAGTTCGTCACCGGCTCGGGCGCCACCGCACTGGCCTCCGGCGAGATCCTGCGGTCGGTCCGGCTACCCGCCGCCGCACTGCGCGCCGCGACCGCCTACCGCAAGGTGGCGCCGTCGCCGCTCGGCCGCTCGGGCGTCGTCGTGATCGGGCGCCGCGACACCGTCGCCGACGGCCACCGTTTCGTTCTGTCGGTGACCGCGGCCACGACCCGACCACACGTGTTCGACTTCGGCACCGTGCCCAGCGCGCTCGAGCTCGAAGCGGCGCACGCCACGATTCCTGACACGGCGTGGACCCTCGATGCGCACGGCGACCCCGACTGGCGGCGCGCAGTTGCGCTGGTGCTGGCTCAGCAGATCCGCCGCGAGCTGTCATGAGCATCTGGGTCAACGGCGAAGAGCAGCAGGGTGATCCGCGCCCCGGCCAATGTCTGCGAACATTCCTGCGCGAGCGTGGCCACACCGAGGTCAAGAAGGGATGCGACGCCGGCGATTGCGGCGCGTGTTCGGTGCTGGTCGACGGCGAGGCCGTGCACTCGTGCGTCTTCCCGGCATTTCGTGCCGACGACCGTGACGTCACCACCGTCGCCGGACTGGGCGGTCCGGGTGATCTGGATCCACTGCAGCGTCGATTCGTCGAAGCCGCCGGCTTTCAGTGCGGCTTCTGCACGGCGGGGATGATCACCACGGCCGCGACCCTGTCTGAGGAGCAGCTCGCCGAGCTGCCGCAGTCGTTGAAGGGAAACCTGTGCCGCTGCACCGGTTACCGCGCCATCAGCGACGCCCTGGGTGGGCGGGTCAACGTCGAGAAGTCCGGCGGTGTCGGCGACTCGGTGGCTGCGCCTGCCGCGGTGCGCGTCGTCACCGGCACCGAGCAGTACACGATGGACTTCGAGCCACCCGGGCTGCTGCATCTGGCGGTGCTGTCGAGCCCGGTGGCCCACGCCAAGATCGTCGACATCGACACCAGCGCCGCCGCAGCGGTCGACGGAGTGCACCTGATCCTGACCCACCGCGACAGCCCGGACGTCGCGTTCTCAACGGCGCGGCACGAGAACCGCGCCGACGACCCTGACGACACCGTGGTCCTCGACGACACGGTGCGCTTTGTCGGGCAGCGGGTGGCGGCCGTGGTCGCCGACAGCGTCGCCGCCGCCGAACGGGCGTGCCGAGCCATCGCGGTGACCTATGAACAGCTGCCGGCGGTCTTCGACGCGGACGCGGCGCGGGCACCGGGAGCGCCGCTGCTGCACCCGGACAAGAGCGCGGACGCGCGCATCGCCGACCCGGCCCGCAACATCGTCGCCGAAGTACACGGTGGCATCGGCGACGTCGCGGCCGGAGTGGACGCGGCGATGGCCGCCGACGGTGAGGTCGTTCAGCAGCGCTACACCACGCAGCGCGTTCAGCACACCCACCTGGAGACCCATGGCTGCACCGGGTGGCGCGACGACGACGGCAGACTGGTGCTGCGCACCAGCTCCCAGGCTCCGTTCCTGGTCCGCGACGAGCTGTGCCACGTGTTCGGACTGTCCCGTGAAGACGTCCACGTGGTCACCCGGCGCATCGGCGGCGGGTTCGGCGGCAAGCAGGAGATGCTGACCGAGGACATCGTCGCCCTGGCGGTGCTGCGGCTGGGGCGACCCGTTCGCTACGAGTTCTCCCGCTCCGACGAGTTCACGATGGCGCCGTGCCGGCATCCGTTCCGGATCGACGTCACCGCGGCCGCCGGGCCCGACGGTGTCCTGACGGCCCTGGCCGTCGACGTGCTCACCGACGCCGGCGCCTATGGCAACCACAGCCCCGGCGTGATGTTCCACGGATGTTCGGAATCGGTGTCGGTGTACCGGTGCCCCAACAAGCGGGTCGACGCCCAGTCGGTCTACACCAACAACATTCCGTCCGGGGCGTTCCGCGGATACGGCCTGAGCCAGATGATCTTCGCGGTGGAGTCCGCACTCGATGAGCTGGCGCTTCGCCTCGACCTGGATCCGTTCGAGCTGCGACGGCGCAACGTCGTGGTGCCCGGCGACGAATTCGTCGACGCCGCAGTCGGCCACGGGGACCTGATGTTCGGCAGCTACGGACTGGATCAGTGCCTGGATCTGGTGCAGCGCGCCCTGCTCGACGGCAACGACGCCAAGACCCCGCCAGGTTGGCGTGTCGGCGAGGGCATGGCGCTCGCGATGATCGCGACGATCCCACCGCGGGGGCATTTCGCCGAGGCGTCGGTCACGCTCGCCGCCGACGGTCGCTATCAGCTGTCGGTCGGCACGGCGGAGTTCGGCAACGGCACCACCACCGTGCACACGCAATTGGTCGCTTCCGAGCTGAACACCACGCCCGACAGGGTTGAGGTACACCAATCCGACACTGAAGCAACGGGTTACGACACCGGGGCATTCGGCTCGGCCGGCACCGTCGTGGCCGGGACCGCGGTGCTCGCTGCCTGCCGCGAGCTGCGGTCGGCCATGCTGTCCGCAGCGGCGGCGCTCACCGGATCGGGACCGCATGCCTGTGAACTCACTCCGCACGGGGTGCAGTGCGGCACCCGGCTCGTCGAATTCGCCGAACTGCCGGCATCGCTGGTCGGCTGTGGCCGCCACGAAGGCACACCACGATCGGTGGCGTTCAACGTCCAGGGCTTTCGCGTCGCGGTGAATCCCGACACCGGAGAGGTTCGCATCCTGCAGTCGGTGCAGGCCGCCGACGCCGGCGTGGTGATCAACCCCGAGCAGTGCCGCGGGCAGATCGAAGGCGGTGTCGCCCAAGCGATCGGCTCCGCGCTGTACGAGCAGATGATTGTCGGACCCGACGGCACCGTGCTCACCCAGGTGCTCCGCAACTACCACATCCCGCAGTTCGCCGATATCCCCGTCACCGAGGTGTATTTCGCCGATACCGTCGACCAGCTCGGACCGATGGGCGCCAAGTCGATGAGCGAGTCCCCCTACAACCCGGTAGCTCCCGCGCTGGCCAACGCGATCGCCCGGGCGTGCGGCGCGCGGGTGCGGGACCTGCCGATGACACCGGCACGGGTCTGGCGGACGCTGGACCAGCCGGCACCTTCCGGATAGGACGAAACGGCCCGGATGCATTTACCTCAAATACTCACCGCCGGCGTGAAGCTCGTGACGGTGGTCTCGAAGATGCCGCCGTCGAGGTAGATCGTATTCGCGACGTAGCCGGTGCCATCGGCGCCGAACGTCGGCAGCCTGGGATCACCCAACTGGGAGTATTCGAGATCGACCAGCTTTTGCAATCCGCCCGCCGTCAGTGCGTACACCCCACTGTTGGCTCGGCTTCTGTCCACCACGTAGGCGGTGCCGTCGGGACCGAAGACCAGGATGATGGTGTCGCCGTCGGCGTTGGTTCCGAGCGCCGGACTGGTGATGCGGCTCAGCGGGATGACGGTGTCCCCGGCTTTGTTGAATCCCAGGACGTTTGTGTCGTACTCCGGCGAAACGTGGGCAAGGAGGTAGCCGATGCCGTCGGGTCCGAACACCACTTCGGAGTCATCGATTGACGAGCTCCCCGGCACAATGGACGTGTACGTACCGGTGGGCAGCACGAGAACCTGCCGCCCGGGTTCGCTCACGCTCGGCCCGTAGTACTCGAGCAGTTCGAACGGCGAACCGTCGGGGCCGAAGAAGACCGTGCCGTGTGCTCCCGGCGGAAGCTCGATCGTGCGGGCGACGGTGGCATCGGGCGCCAGTACCGCCACGTATTCGGTGCCGTCCGCGGTGTAGTTGACGTACCCGAAGTCGTCATTGGATTGTGCCGACCCTCCTCGGACCAGCCCGTCCCCTCTGTCGCGGACCACCACCATGCCGGGGACGACGACAAACATGACATTGCCGTCGGGGTCGACGACCGCCACCGCAGTGTCGCCCCGCGTCGGATCCACCACGGGTGCGTAGGCGGTACCGTTCGCCGCGACCTGCAGGCCCTGGATGCGGCCATCGATCGCCTCCGAGGTGACAATCGCGTCCGCGGTCACCGTCGAGACGTAGGTGGTGCCGGTGCCCTCGTCGGTGTAACCATCGAAGGTGAAGGTCTCCAAGCCGAAGCCATCGGCCGTCATGACCATCTCGCCCGGTAGGCCGGCGATGGAACGCACCGTTCGCGAGGCGCCCTCGATGGTGTACACCCGCGTCGACTTGGTGCCGAACAGTCCTTGCACGCCGGCTGTCACATAGACGGTGCCGTCCTGGTCCACCAGCGGAGCACTCGGATCCGAGTCGAACGGCAGCAGACTCGCCCTGGTCCAACCGCTGGAGTAGATCGTGCGCAGCGTCGAGAAACCGAACCGCGACGACACCAGATGCGCGGTCCCGTCCGAAGCGAGCTCGAATTCGGTGTTGTAGGAATACGTTCGCGTGAAATTGTTGGCGGAGACCCGGACGAAGCGGTAATCGATAGCCGGCAGGTCGTCCGCGAGGGGGCGGATCACCGTCTTGAAGTACAGCGCTCCATCGGAACCGACGGTCAGCGGGCTGTCGGCAAGGCCGAAGACTGTCGCGAGCCTGGTGACATTCCCGTCGCTGTCCACAGCTCTGACCGTCGTGCTCCAGCGACCTTCCGAGGCGGTCACCACGATCAGCGAGCCGTCCGGGCGTGTCACCGCTTGTGCTCGAGTGCCGACGCCGTCGAATTCGCTGGTCGTGATGACCTGTCCGTCACTGTCCAGAATGCTGACCCGTGTGGTCCCCCCGCCGTCGGTGACCTGGTAGATGGTGCCGTCGTCAGCGATGACGGGCGACTGGCTGGCCCCGCCCGGAATCGGCGACGAGGTCGCGCTGACACTTGTGTCGCCGGGCGCCGCTGCGCTCATCACCGCCGATGCCGACTGCGCGGCGTCGATGCGGTCGGTGACAGACCGCCACGCCGACGCCAGCAGTGTCAGCAACAGCGGCGAGGCCGCGGGAGCCGGTGGCTCGTCAGGGTCTGAGGCGGTTGCCGCCGGCGCAGCCAGCGACGTCGTGACGGTTGTGGGCTTGGACGTGTTCAGCGCAGGGCCGGCCGGGACGATGATCCCCGGATCCGTCACCCCTGGCTCGACCGCAGATTCTGGTTGCCCGGTGTCTGCGGTCCGCTGTGTTGAAGGGGGTGGCGCGGCGTCATCGGTGTCGAGGTCGTCCAGCGAAGAGACTTCCACCTCCGCATAGTCTGTTTCGTTCGCGTTGACGTCGCTGTAGCTCTGCCCGTCAGTGGCCGCGGTCGGTTTGTCGTCACCCTCCTCGTCACCGGAATGCGAAGGTGGATATGCCGATTCGTCGGAGTCGACCGATTCCACGATGGGAGCCTCGTCCTCCGAGACTCCGATTGGCCCGTCCCCCATGTCGGAGTCGTCCGCAGGTGAATCAGAGTCCGGCGTGGCGATTGGACGCATCTCCCCGTCGTCGTCCGATCCAGAACTGGGGGACTCCCCTGCGCCGTTGGTGTCCGTACGTGCATCACGTGCGTCGGACTTCGCTACGCCGGCTGAACTTGACTCTTCGGTCTGTCCCCATGAAACGGCTGGCATCGCCACCACGGCGGAACCGATTCCCAGCGCGACAGCCAACGCGCCCACCCGACCAATGTGCTTTTCCCACGCCATGACAGTCCTCCCCCTTGAGCCGCCCCGCCAGCGTATGGGGCGGGACTTCGGGGAGGGAATCGGGGAATCCCCTAATTCGGCATGTCGCGCAGGGATTGTCCAGCGTGACGTCACACAAAGGGTCTGCTCGACGGTTGCGCCGTGGAACACGGAGCCGGGTCCAGTGGGCTTGACCCCGTTTGGTGGACACAGGGTCAGGCGGCTTGTGCCGTCTGAGTGATCCGGTTCTCGTAGTCGACCGGGCAGATCATGCCGATCGCCGAGTGGCGCCGGCGGCGGTTGTAGACCC
>Ga0310345_10002502_pt1 | contig 18423 bp, 19 predicted proteins | sample HC15DNA20500_MG_FD_204667 | JGI IMG/M metagenome (GOLD analysis project Ga0310345, IMG submission 204667) | Marine microbial communities from station ALOHA, North Pacific Subtropical Gyre - HC15-DNA-20-500_MG | ecosystem: Environmental > Aquatic > Marine > Oceanic | place: Pacific Ocean: North...
CGGGCGTGCGGCAGGCTTCGCCGATCATCTGCTCGAAGCCCGTTGCTACGATGATCTCCCGCTTGCCCGCAGCCATCTCCGCCAGCATCTGCGCGACCGCCACTTGCGGGTCCATGCCCCCGTCGATCGCCTTGTCGCTCACCCCGCGGCGGCTGCCATCGGCATTGAGAGCGTTGCGCGAGACGTTGGTCCGCACCGAACCCGGCACGATGACGTGGACCTGCAGCCCCTCACCGGAGACTTCAGTCCGCAGCGCATCCGCATAGCCGATCAGGCCGAACTTGGCCGCACTATAAGCCGTGCGCATCGGCACGCCGACTTTGCCCGCCACGCTGGAGACCATCGCAATGCGGCCCTTCCCCCGTGCCACCATGCGCCCAATCAGCGCCTGCGTCAGCGCGATAGGAGCAAGCAGATCGACCGCGATGATCTTTTCGTAGACCGCGTAGTCCGTGTTCACTGCAAGGCTGCGCTGCGAAATGCCGGCGTTGTTGAACAGGATATCGATCCCGCCGCTGCGCTCCGCGGCCCAGGCCCAGGCCTGCTCTGCCGCGGCAAGCCCAGCCGGGTGGTCGGTCGCCTCGAACGGCAGGACAAGCGCCGTGGCGTTTCCCTTGGCGCAGTCCGCCGCGACTTCTGCCAGCGCCTCGGCATTGCGGCCCGAGAGGATCACGTGCGCACCCTCTGCCGCCAGCCCTCGCGCCATCGCCGCGCCGATTCCCGATGATGCCCCGGTGATCCATGCCACCTCTCCGGCAAATGCCATGTCTGTCCTCTCCCGTTGTCGTTCTAAAGGTTGGCCCGCGTGTTCGGCACCTTGGGCAGGGGGATGAATTCCTCCTCATCCCCCGGCACCTTGGGAAAGCGGCCTTCGTCCCAGTCGTGCTTGGCCTGCGTGATGCGCTCGCGGCTCGAGCTCACGAAGTTCCACCATACGTGGCGCGGCGTGGTGAAGGCCTCGCCGCCGAGCAGCATCACCCGCCCGCCACTTTCCGACGAAAGCGTCATCGTCACGCCCGGTGCCAGCACGGCCAGCGTGTAGAGCTCCAGCGGCACGCCATCCACGTGCGCCTCGCCGCCCACCAGCATCACCGCGCGTTCGTCAGCACTGGGATCGATAGGGATTGTTCCGCCGGGGGCGAAGAGGATCTCGGCATAGATCGTCTGGCTGTGCTGCGTCGTGGCGGCAGTCTTGCCCCACAGCGTGCCCATGATCACGCGCGCGGTGGTGCAGCCGTCCTCGATCAGCGGCAGGTCCGCCTGCTGCTCGAACGCCGGATCGATGTCCTCGCGCCCGTCTGGCAGGGCAAGCCAAGTCTGCATGCCATAGAGCGCGGGTCCGCCGACTCGCTCTTCCGCCGGGCTGCGCTCCGAATGGACGATGCCGCGCCCCGCCGTCATCAGGTTGACCTGCCCGGGGCGGATCGTGGCGAAGGTGCCGAGACTGTCGCGGTGGTCGATGGCGCCCGCAAACTTGCCGCCGAACAGCCAGGTGACCGTCGCAAGATTGATATGCGGATGGGGCCGCACGTCCATCGCGGTGCCGGTGGGGAGCACCGCCGGCCCGAACTGGTCGACGAAGATGAACGGTCCCACCATCGTCCGCTCGTGCGAGGGCAGCACGCGCCGCACTTGAAACGCGCCGAGATCGTGGGTCACCGGGGTCAAGGTCTGCATCACGGGTTCGGTCATCGCGATACCTCCGTCTCGAGCAGTTCGAGGATGTTCACCGGAAACACCGGCTCGTGCCATTGTGCCAGTTCGGCGGCGCTGAACCAGCGGAATTCCTTGATCAGTGCGCGTTCGAGGTCGGTATGCCCGGTGCAATCGGGCGTGAAGCTCGTCGTGCGCACGCGGAAAAAACGCTCGTCGGAAGTGACGGGCTCGCCCTCCAGCGTGATGAAATCGTCCATCCGCCGCGCGATCTCCGGCCCGCAGCTTTCGACCTGCAGGCCCGTCTCCTCGAACAGTTCGCGCACCGCCGCGGCGTGGAAATCCTCATCGGGATCGCACTCGCCGCCCACACCGCACCAGAAGGCACGGCGGCTCGGCGGCGCGAAGCGGATCAGCAGCAGGCGGTCCTGCTCGTCGACCAGCAGGATGCGCGCCGCCCGGCGGATGCGGCGCGGGCGCTCACTCACCGGGCGCACGCGCCTTGATCGCCAGCGCATGGACACGCTGCCCCGGAATATCCCCCAGCGCCTGATTGACCATCCGCTGGCGCATCACGCGCGAGACGCCGGCGAACTGCGGACTGGTGATCTCCACCGTGAAGTGCGATTCGCCCGTGCCATCATCGCCCATATGGCCGCTGTGGTGGGCGCTGTCGTTGATCACGGCGAGGTGTTCGGGGGCAAACGCTGCGGTGAGCAGCGCGGTGATTTCCTGGGCGATGGGTCCGGTCATGCGCGCATCTTAACCGATCGGTGAACGAGGGGAAGGGCGGGCGAGCGTCGATCCGCGCTGTAACCGAGAAACTATCCATTCCGAACATAACTTCAGTGCTGCGGGCGGGAGTGCATTGGAATGAGGGTATTGCAGGTTCTGTTGCCGGTCGCGGCGCTGCTGGGATTGCCGGCTGCGCCCGTTGCCGCGCAGTCCGTGCCCGGACCCGGCCACTTCGCCGTCGCCCTGAGCGGCTTCCAGACCGCCGCCGTCGTCGCCGCCACCGATGGCCCATCCGCCGGGGAAGGCCGCGTGCTGTCCGAGACCGAACTCGAAGTCAGCCCGCTCCGGCGCACCAAGGGCGGCACACTGCTCGGCGCGCGCGGGGTGATCAATCTCACCGCCGCGACCGGCCGCCAGACCGCGTCCTGGCGCGCTGCCATCCCCGAATGGAGCCTGTTCGCCTCGGGCACATTCGGCCGCATCGAAGTGGGCGAGCGGGCCGGGTTCCCGCAGAGCCTCGTCGGCTTCACCCCGTCCGAAATCGCGCTGGTCTCCGCTCCGTTCGGTCCGGTTGGTGGCACCCGGCTCGATCCCGATGGCCGCCTCCCCACGCGTGCGCTGCCCGGTCCGCTGGCTGCGCGGATCAATGCCCTCAGCACGTTGGGTTATGCCGCGCGCTTCTATGCGGATCGTTCCGCCAAGGCGATCTGGGTAACCCCGCGCACGCGCAGCGGCTTCTACGGTGCCGTTTCCTATGCGCCGATGGTCCGCCAGCGCCCCGGCGCCTTGCTCGGTCAGGGCGGACAGGCCGCGCTGCCACTGGCCGCCGCGCCGCGCCGCAAGGATCTCGTGCAGGCCGCCGCCGTGTGGAATCACCGCAGCGCCGATCTCGATCTTACGCTCGCCGCGACATGGTCACACGTGCGTGAACTCGGTGTCGATGGACGCTGGCGGGGCCTTGGCTCGATCAGCGGCGGGGTCTCCGGCACGCTGCACGACACCTGGGCGTTCGGCTTCAGCGCCGGCCTCGATTCGCGGCCCCCTCAGGGCGGCGCGCGGCCCTACGGCGTGATCGCCAGCCTCGACCGCGTCTCCGGCCCATGGACCGTAGGCGGTTATGTCCAGCACGCCCGCGCCGCGCGCCGCGATGGCGTGCCGGGCGACGATACGCTCGATGTGATCGAAGGCGGCGCCTCGCTTCAGGTCGATCGCAATCACGATCTGCTGGGGGCAGGCCGCTACACCGAAGCCCGCGTGTTCGTGGCAGGCTACCACTTTCGTCTTTCTACGAACGCCCCCCAGCCGGAGCCGGTCCGGCAGGGCCTCGTCCTCCTTGCCGGAGCGCAGTTCTCCTTTTTCTAGCAACCGTGGAGCCAGACCGATGACCGATACCCCGAAGATCCCCGTCCGCATGGCCGTCGCCGCCGCAGCGCTTGCCGCCGCTTTCGTCGCCGCCGAGGCAAGCGCGCAGGTCAATGTGCCCAAGCCCAGCTACAAGTTCGAAAAGTGCTACGGCGTGGTGAAGGCGGGCATGAACGATTGCTTCAGCCCGGTGCACAGCTGCGGCGGCACGGCCAAGAAGGACAACGAGCCCAACGCGTGGGTCTATGTGCCCGCCGGCGTCTGCAAGAAGCTTGTCGGCGGAGAGCTTTCGCCGCCCGAAAAGGGCTGACCGCGCGAATTTTCCCGATAGCACGGCTTCCATCTTGGGCCATGATTGCCCATGTGGAGCAGCTCATGAGACATAATCGCTTCCATGGCCGCGTGAGCGGCACCGGGCAACTCTGTGCCGTTCCGGGCTGCAACGAGGCCGGCGAGTTCCGCGCGCCGGGCGTGCGCGCACCGGGATTCGATGGTCCGGGTGACTACCGCTGGATGTGCCTCGATCACGTGCGCGCTTTCAACGCGGGCTATGATTTCTTTGCCGGGATGACGCCGGAAGAAATCATGGCCGCGCAGTCCCCGCTCGCCGGATGGGCCACGGAAACGCGCGCCTTCCGCCCTACGGCCGGGATCGACCAAGCCCCGCGCTGGAACGACTTTGCCGATCCGCTCGATGCCATTTCCCAGCGCGCCAAGGCGCGCCGCGAGGATGCGCTGCACCGGCAGGAGGCCGCCCGGCGCGGCATCGGGCCGGATGAGCGCAAGGCCTACGAGACGATGGGCCTCGGCTTCGATGCCGATCGCAAGGCGCTGCGCACGCGCTATTCCGAACTCGTCCGCCGCTTCCACCCCGATCGCAACGGCGGCGACCGCGCCTATGAAGGCCGCCTGCAGGCGGTGATCGACGCCTACAACCTGCTGCGCGCGACGCCTGCCTTCAACGTCTGAGGCTGGACAAGCCCCCCGTCCGGCGCAAAGCTGCGCCATCGGATACGGGGGAACGCATGCGCGACGAAGACCGGCAACTGGGGATGGACCGGGCGATCACCCGGCGCGATTTCGTCAATGGCGTGGCCGCCGGTGCGCTGGCCGCAGGGATGCCCGGTGTAGCGCAGGCCGCTCGCCCCAAGGCGGTTGTCACGCCCGAAATCGATCCCAACCCCTATCCCCCCGCCCGGCAGGGCATGCGCGGGTCGCACGCGGGCACGTTCGAGGCAGCACACATGCTGCGCGACGGGACGCTCAAGCTGGCAGATGCCGAAGACAGCGGCGAGGTCTACGACCTGATCGTCGTCGGCGGCGGGCTCTCGGGACTCTCCGCCGCGCACTTCTTTCACAAGCGCGTGGGTCCCGGTGCCAAGGTGCTCGTGCTCGACAACCACGACGATTTCGGCGGCCATGCCAAGCGCAACGAATTCCGCGTGAACGGCAAGCTGCTGCTTTGCAACGGCGGCACGCTCAACATCGAAAGCCCCTCGCGCTACGACAAATGGTCGCGCGTGCTGCTCGATGACATCGGCGTCGATATCGCCCGGTTCGAGCGCGACAATACCGCGAACGCCACGCTCTATAAATCTCTGGGCATGGGCCACGGCATGGTCTTCGATGCCGAAACCTTCGGCGGAAAGGACACTGTCCTCGCGATGGGCGGCGGCTGGCGCGGCGGGGCGATTGAGCCCGCGAAGCTGGAAAAGGCCCCGCTTACGCCCAAAGCTCGCGCCGATCTCGCGCGGCTCTTCGCCAAGGAGCAGCCCGATTATCTCCCCGGCCTCGATCAGGCGGCGAAGAAGGATTGGCTCGCCCGCCATTCCTACAAGGAATTCCTCACCGACAAAGTCGGCGTCGATCCCCAGGTCTACTGGCTGTTCCAGATGATCGGCATGGCCAGCTTCTGCGTCGGCGGCGATGCCGTGCCCGCGCTGTTCGGCTGGGTGCAGGGCTATCCCGGCTTTTCCGGCATGAACCTTGGCGAAGTGCCCGCCGATCTCTTTGCCGATCTTCCGGGCGGGCAGCACGGCCGCCAGCGCGAGGGCGACAAGTCGATCCACTTCCCCGATGGCAATGCGACCTTGGCGCGCCTCCTCGTGTCAAAGCTGGTGCCCGAGGCAACGGCAGGCCGCACGCAGGAGGACATGGGCACGGCGGTGATCGACTACGCCGCGCTCGACCGCCCCGGCGCGCCCACGCGCATCCGGCTTTCGAGCGTCGTCCTCAACGTCGCGCACAAGGGCGATCCCGCCAGCGCGGGCGAAGTCGCGGTGCATTATGCCAAGGCGGGCAAGCTCGTCGAAGTGCGCGGCAAGGCCGTGATCATGGCCTGCTGGAACATGGCGATCCCCTACCTGATGCCCGAACTGCCCGCCGCCCAGAAGGAAGCGCTGGCCTATGGCGTGAAGGGCCCGATGGTCTACACCAGCGTCGCGGTCACCAACTGGCGGCCCTTCGTGAAGCTCGGCGCGGCCAATTTCCATTGCCCGACGATGTTCCATCAGGAGGTCGGCCTCACCGAAGCGGTCAGTCTCGGCGATCTCAAGCACCCGCAGACGCCCGACGAGCCGATTGTCCTCCACCTCGTCAAATACATGAACAAGCCCGGCCTCCCCCGCCGCGACCAGCATCGCGTGGGCCGCGCCGAATTGCTCGCGATGAGCTTCGAGACCTTTGAGCGCGAGACCCGCCGCCAGCTGCAGCGCATGCTGGGCGGGGCCGGCTTCGATGCCGCGCGCGACATCGCCGGGATCACCGTCAACCGCTGGGGCCACGGCTATGCCTACACCTACAATTCGATCTACGATCCGGTCGAATGGGTCTATAGCGAGAGCCCGAACCGGCCTTGCGTGATCGGCCGCCAGCCCTTCGGCCTCGTCAGCATCGCCAACAGCGACGCCGCCGCCAGCCCGCATACGGACGCTGCCATCCAGGAAGCGCACCGCGCGGTGCAGGAAGTGATCGAGCGGCGGACCTATCCGTTTGTGCCGCGGCGGACGGCCTAATCCTCGAGCGCGGCAAGGTCGGGCTCGACCCAGGCGCGCCGTGCGTCCACGCTGAACAGGCGCTCCTTCGAATAGAAGCACAGCGGCCAGCTGCGATCGCCAATCTGGCTTTCCAGCAGCGCGTTCACGGCCTCCACCAGCCCGGTCCCCTCCGGCAACGTTTCCGCAAACGCGCGCACGCCCTTGATATAGAGCTGCGTCAGCGTCTCGTGATAGCCCGCGCTGTCGGTGTTCTCGCCGCCTGCCGCCACGTTGTAGGTGCGGATCGTCTCGGGCATGTCGCGCTCGGGCACGAAGTCCGGCTTCTCCCGCAGCAGCCACAGGCACGCGGCCAGATGCGCCTCATGCGTCCATTCCGCCTTGGGCAAGGTGCGGCCAAGCAATCCCTGCCCGACATGGCGCACCGCCGCGTCATCTGGAAACAGGCGGATCGGGTGGGCGGTCATGGCAAATTCCTTCAGGCACAAAAAAAGAGGCCTCGCACAGGGCGAGGCCTCACGCCAGATAGGATTGTCGTCTTCTTGGCTTATGCTGCGATGGGTGCCGCGTTCCGCACGCTTTCGTCCACGTGGTCGGCAAACTGCGCGAAGTTGTCGATGAACTTGCGCACCAGTTCCTTGGCCGTGCGGTCATAGGCTTCGCCGTCCGCCCAGGCGCCGCGCGGATCGAGCAGCGCGGTATCGACGCCCGGCACTGAGACCGGCACTTCGAAACCGAAGTTGGGATCGATGCGGAACTCCGCACTGTTAAGGCTGCCGTCGAGCGCGGCGTTGAGCAGCGCGCGGGTCGCCTTGATCGGCATGCGCTTGATCCCCGGCATCGTGGCGAGGCCGCCCGACCAGCCGGTGTTGACCAGCCAGCACTTCACGCCGCCCTTGGCGATGCGCTCCTTGAGGAGGTTGCCATAGACCGACGGGTGGCGCGGCATGAACGGGGCGCCGAAGCAGGTCGAGAAAGTCGCTTCCGGCTCGGTCACGCCGATTTCGGTGCCCGCGACGCGCGCGGTGTAGCCCGAAAGGAAGTGATACATCGCCTGATCGGGCGTCAGCCGCGCGATCGGAGGCAGCACGCCATAGGCATCCGCCGTCAGGAAGATGATGTTCGCCGGAACCGGCCCGAGGTTCTTCTCGCTCGTGTTCGGGATGAAATCGATCGGGTAGGAACCGCGGCTGTTTTCAGCGAGCGAGGCATCGTCGAGGTCGATCTTCCGCGTCTCCGGATCGATCACCACGTTTTCAAGGATCGTGCCGAAGCGCTTGGTCGTCGCGAAGATTTCGGGCTCGGCCTCTTCCGAAAGGCGGATCATCTTGGCGTAGCAGCCGCCTTCGAAGTTGAACACCGCCGTGTCCGACCAGCCATGCTCGTCATCGCCGATCAGCGTGCGGCTGGCATCGGCCGAGAGCGTCGTCTTGCCGGTGCCCGAAAGCCCGAAGAACACCGCCGTCGTGCCGTCCGCGCCGATATTGGCCGAGCAGTGCATCGGCATCACGCCCTGCACCGGCAGCAGGTAGTTGAGGATGCCGAAGACCGACTTCTTCATCTCGCCCGCATAAGCCGTGCCGCCGATCAGAATCAGCTTCTCGGTGAAGTTGACCGCGATCACCGTCTCGGTGCGGCAGCCATGGCGCTCCGGATCCGCGCGGAAGCTCGGGATATCGATGATCGTGTATTCGGGCGCGAAGCTCGCCAGTTCTTCCGCTGTCGGGCGCACCAGCAGCGTACGAATGAACTGCGAGTGCCAAGCATACTGCGTGATCACGCGGACCGAAACGCGGTATTCGGGCTGCGAGCCGCCGAACAGGTCCGCCACATAGGCCTTGTCCAGCCCGCCCAGCGCGCTGAGGAAATCCGCCTTCAGCGCAGCGAACTGCTCGGGCGTCATCGCGACGTTGGTCTTGCCCCACCAGATCGTGTCTTCCGTCGTCGCATCGCGGACGAAGAACTTGTCCTTGGCGCTGCGACCGGTGTGCTTGCCGGTCGCGACGACAAACGGGCCATCCGCCGAAAGCACGCCTTCGCCGTTGCGGATCGCATGCTCCACCAGCGGCGCGGTGCCGAGGTTGGCGAAGATCTGTGCCGGTTCGGGAAGGCCCTGTTGAGCGAGGGTCACGTTCAATGCGGTATCAGACACAATCGGTCTCCCATGGCAGGTCTGCCAGTTGCCCGGGCTTGTTGGGGCTCCGGGCGAGGCATGGCCCCGCGTTGCAATCACACCCAGAATGCTCTCGTCCGCCGGCGAATCCGCAGCATCACTGCATACGAATGCGCTGAGTCTGTTCTGGCCCTTAGCCACGCCGCCATGCTGCGTCAAATGCCGTAGGGGCAACCAAGTTTTTTGCGCAGCAAGTTGCATCTCGTACAACTGCACCGATCCGGACCGGATTGCTGGCCCGGTTGCCAGCTGCGCGGCGAACCGGTAATCCCTTGGCTCCCTGATCCGCCGCCAGCCAGACCGGAAACGCCGCCCTGTCCGAAGCCTCGCAACTGCCGGTCTTGTCCAACGCGCGCGGCGATGATCCCCGGGTGATCGCGCTGGTCGATGATGACCGGAATATCCTGACCACCGTCTCGATCGCGCTCCAGGCCGAAGGTTTCGCCACGCGCCTCTATTACGATGGTGCCGCGGCGCTGAAGGCGCTCCTCGAAAACCCGCCGGACCTCGCCGTATGCGACATCAAGATGCCGCGCATGGATGGCCTCGAACTGCTCCAGCGCCTGCGCGAAAAAAGCCAGCTCCCGGTCATCTTCCTCACCAGCAAGGATGCCGAAGCGGACGAGGCGCTCGGCCTTTCCATGGGCGCCGATGACTACATCGCAAAGCCCTTCAGCCAGCGCCTGCTGATCGCTCGCATCCGCGCGATCCTGCGCCGATCCGAAATTGCCCGCAGCGATGCAGCCGGCCCCGCCGAGCCTGGCGAGGAAGCCCAGCCGCTGCCCGAACCGATCCGCCGCGGCCGCCTGGTGATGGACCCGGCGCGCCACACGGTGACGTGGGGCGGCGAGGCCGTTTCGCTCACCGTGACCGAGTTTCTCATCCTCGAAGCGCTCGCGCTGCGCCCGGGCGTGGTGAAGACACGCAACCAGCTGATGGACGCCGCCTACCACGACGATGTCTTCGTCGATGACCGCACGATCGACAGCCACATCAAGCGGCTGCGGCGCAAGTTCCGCGCGGCGGATGCCGAATTTTCCGCCATCGAGACGCTCTATGGCGCCGGATACAGCTTCACCGATTCCTGAACCGGCGCCGGAGCCGACCCGCGCAGGCCAGCGTCGCCGCTCGTGGCGCGTGCGCGGCGTTTCGCTCACCGTGCGCATCCTCGCCGTCAACGTCATTGCGCTCGCGCTGCTGGCCGGCTCGTTCTTCTACCTCGACAGCTACCGCAAGCAGCTCCTCGCCGAACGCTTCAAACTGGCCCGCGCCGAGGCGGAAATCGCCGCCTTTGCCCTCACCGAAGCGCGGCCAGCCAAGGCCCGTGAAGTGCTCGCCGAAATCGGCACCACCCAGAAGCTGCGCCTCACGCTTTACGATGCCAAGGGCGGCCTGATTGCCGACAGCTTCCGTCTTGCTCCGCCGCCCTTCGCATTCGCCGATCCAGACAAGGAAGCCTGGTACACCAGCGCCGCGCGCCTGCTTGATCGCGGTGTCGATTTCATCGTTGGCGCACCAGCCATCGAACGCTACCGCGAGCCGCCCGAAACCGGCGCCGCCAACTGGCCCGAAATCGCCCGCGCCCGCACCGCGCAGGCGACCGAGGTCTATTTGCGTTATGCCCCTGATCGCACGCCCGTCATCACCGCCGCAACGCCCGTTGGCAGCAAGGGCCAGATGCTGCTCGCGCTGCGAAACGCCACCGACGTGACCCAATCGGTCCGCGATGCGCGCCAGTCGCTCGGCATCATCATCGGCGTCGCCTTCCTGCTCTCGATCCAGCTCTCGCTGTTCCTCGCGCGCACGATAGTCCAGCCCTTGCGCGCGCTCGTCCGCGCGGCGGTCCGCGTCCGCCTCGGGCGTGACCGCGCGGTCGTCGTCCCGCGCCTCCCCGAACGCGGCGACGAGATCGGCCTGCTCGCCCGCGCCTTTTCAGACATGACCACCGCCTTGCGCCAGCGCATCGACGCGGTGGAAAGCTTCGCCGCCGATGTCGCCCACGAGCTCAAGAACCCGCTCGCCTCGCTTTCCAGCGCGCTCGAGACGATGGAGAAGATCGACGATCCCGCGCTCCGCCAGCAATTGGCCGCCATCGCCGCGCATGATGTCCAGCGCATCGACCGCCTCATCACCGAAATCGCCGACGCCAGCCGGATCGATGCGCAATTGAGCCGTGCCACCTTCGCGCCGCTCGATCTGGCGGGCCTCGCCGCCGATGTCGTCGGCGCACGCGGCGCGCGGCCTGACCGCGAGGCCTGCCCGATCCGCATGGTGCGCGGCGGTGGCACCGCGCTCGTGCGCGGCGATGCGCTGCAGCTGGAGCGCGTGCTTGAAAACCTGCTCGACAACGCGGTCTCGTTCTCGCCGCCGGGCGGCACAGTCGAAGTCGTCGTCTGGGGTAGCGATGGACGGGTCTTCCTCGCGGTCTGCGACGATGGCCCCGGCATCCCCCCTGCCGAGCGCGAGAAGGTGTTCGAGCGTTTCCACTCGGTCCGCCCCGATGCCGAAGCCTTCGGTGCGCACAGCGGCCTCGGCCTTGCCATCGCGCGCACGATTGCCGAAGCACACGAAGGTACGCTCACGATCACTGACCGCCCCGGCGGCGAACCCGGCGCGCAGCTCGTGCTCGAACTGCCGATGGCCGGGGAGGACGAGGAGTGAAACATCAGGCCACTTGCGTCGCCATAGAGGGCCGCGCGATCTTGATCGAAGGCGAACCGGGCGCGGGCAAATCGAGCCTCGCACTGGCCCTCATCGATCGCGGCGCGGTGCTCGTGGGCGATGACGGCGTTGCGCTGGAACAGGACGGTGCGCGTCTGCTGGCCAGCCCGGTCGCGGAAACAGCCGGCTTGCTCGAAGTGCGCGGGCTAGGCCTGATCACCATGCCGGTCCTTGCAGCTGTCCCTGTCGCGCTTGTGATCTTGCTGGACCGCGAAGCACCGCGCTTCATCGAGGAGGCGGAGACCGTCACTCGCCACGGCATCACGCTGCCCCTGATCCGCCTCTTGCCGGACAGCCCCGTCCTTCCCCTGCGTGCCGAATTTGCGCTGCGGCAATATGGTCTCGCCGCTTGAGCCGAGTGTCGCAAAGCGAAACATTGCTGCGGGCTTACCCACGCCCGTTGCACTCCTGCGGTCTTTCTTTCGTGCGGCGTTGGGCGCAAACCTCCGCGCATGTCGGCTGAGTCGGAACCGCAACCCAAACCGCAGCGCATCCTGCTCGTCACCGGCGTGCTAGGCGCTGGCAAGACGACCGCGCTGCGCACGCTGGAAGACATGGGCTGGGAAGCGATCGACAATTTCCCGATCCGCCTGCTTGATCGCCTGCTCGAAACCGAGCCGGGTTCAGCACAGCTCGACGCGGGCTCGCCGCTCGCCATCGGCTTCGACACGCGTACGCGCGGGTTCGATCCTGCCAAGACCATCGAGCGCGTGAAACGCTTAACCGCGCGTGCCGATCTCACTGTCACCACGTTGTTTCTCGATTGCGGTGGCTCCGAACTCGAACGCCGCTACAACGAAACCCGCCGGCGCCACCCGATGAGCGAGGACAAGCCCGCCTCGACCGGCATCGCCGCCGAGCGCGAGCTGCTCGAGCCGCTGCGCCGCTGGGCGGACGTCGTGATTTCCACGACCGATTTCTCCACCAACGATCTGCAGCAGGCGATTCGCGAACAATTCGGCGATCATACGCCGCAGCGCACCACGCTCACGATCAGCAGCTTCGGCTTTTCGCGGGGTACCCCGCCGCTTGCCGACCTCGTCTTCGACATGCGCTTTCTGGATAACCCCCACTGGGACGATACCTTGCGCCCGATGTCCGGAAAGGATGCACCGGTTGGCGAATATATCCGCCGCGATCCGGCATTTAGCGAGGCTTTCGCGCGCATCCGCGATCTCCTCCTGCTCCTGCTCCCGCGCTTTCAGGCGCAGGGAAAGGCCTATGTGAACATCGCTTTCGGTTGCACCGGCGGGCGCCACCGTTCGGTGTTCATGGCCGAACAGATCGCTTCTGCCTTGCGCGATGCGGGATTTTCTCCCACATTGCTGCATCGCAACCTGGCGTCGCGCGCTGCCGACATGGTCGAAGGCGCGCAGACATGAATAAAAGACACATCTGCCATCCATCCGGGGGGAGAGGCAGGGATCGGGGGAATGGGCATGCACTGGAAGTTGGCGGGACCGACACGGCACTCAGCCGGTTGCGGCACCAGCCTAAAGCCATATTGCCCATGCTGAACGCGGCGCTCGGCCGCTATGCCCTTCGGAGCCACCCCCACAGATGATCGGTCTCATCCTCGTCACCCACGGCGCCCTTGCCGACGAATTCATCCACGCGATGGAGCACGTCGTCGGGCGGCAACCCGATATCGTCGCGGTCTGCATCGGCCCCAACGACGACATGGAGCGCCGCCGCAAGGAAATCGCTGACGCGATCAAGCGCGTCGATTCCGGCTCGGGCGTGATCATCCTGACCGATCTGTTCGGCGGCACACCTTCCAACCTCGCCATCTCGCTGATGGAAGCGGGCAAGGTCGAAGTGATCGCGGGCATCAACCTGCCCATGCTGATCCGCCTCGCCAAGGCCCGTAGCGCCATGGGCGTGCGCGAAGCCACCGCCGCCGCGCGCGATGCCGGGCGCAACTACATCACCATCGCATCCGAATTCCTGGGGCAGGACGCCTGATCATGACCGACAACGCCGCCGATACCTCCGTTACCACGGCGCGCGAGACGGTGCTGATCATCAACCAGCGCGGACTTCATGCGCGCGCCAGTGCAAAGTTCGTCAACATGGTCGCCCGCCTCCCCGAAGGCGTTGACGTAAAGGTCATCAAGGACGGCACCGAAGCCGAGGGCGGTTCGATCCTTGGCCTGATGATGCTCGGTGCGGCCAAGGGTGACACGGTCGAGATCGTCGTGACCGGGCCGGACGCGGACGCCGTGCTGATGAAACTCGCGGGGCTCGTCAAGGACGCCTTCGGCGAGGACTGAGGCGCGCGCCAAATGACCCGCCGCCAGATCACCGGGTTTTCCAACCCGACTATCAAGGCCGTGCGCGCGCTGCGCGAAAAGAAGCACCGCAAGCGCGAGGGGCGCTTCCTTGCCGAGGGCCTGCGCCTGCTGACCGACGCGCGCGAATGCGGTCGCCTGCCCGAACTGCTGATGATGGCCGAGGGGCGCGAGGGCCATCCGCTGCTCGATGCGCTCGAAGCGGCGGTGTCGGCAGCGGGCGGCGACGTGATCGAAATGCCCGAGGAATTGCTCGCCAAAGTGACTGGCAAGGAGAATCCGCAGGCCGTCGCTGGCGTCTTCGCGGAATGGGACACCCGCCTTGAGGCGCTGGACCGCACCCGCGCCCCGCTCTGGCTGGTGGCGCAGGCCATGCGCGATCCCGGCAACCTCGGCACGATGCTGCGCACCGCCGATGCGGTGGGTGCAGGCGGGGTGATCCTGCTCGACGATTGCGCCGATCCTTTCTCGGTTGAGGCCGTGCGCGCGAGCATGGGGGCCGTGTTCACCGTGCCGCTGGCACAGGCGCGGTGGGAAGTGTTTCAGCGCTGGCTGCGTGCCGGGCCGGGCCAACTGGTGGCGGCAAGCTTGCGCGAGGCGGTGCCCTATCGCGGCGCTGCTTATGCGGCGCCCTGCTTCGTCATGGTCGGCAACGAATCGCGCGGGCTGCCGGAAGACTACGAGATGGCCTGCGATCTGCGCGTGACGATGCCGATGAAGGGCCGGGCAGATAGCCTGAACGCGGCCGTCGCGGCGGCGGTGCTGGCTTATGAGGTGCTGGCGGCGACGGGCGGATAAGCCCACCAAACCCATCTTCGTCATTCCCGCCTTTGCAGGAATGACGAAATGAGGGGTCAATCCCCGGCTATGATTGATACAATCCGCCAGCCCTTCTTCCCGCGCTCGGCGATTAGACGGTAATCAATCAGACTGCGCAATTTCGCGCCTTCCATGTAGCCTGCTCGCCCATCCGGCAGGTTCACTTGGACGATGCTCTCTGTCGGGTCGGTTCCTTCTGCAATGGTGACAAGGGCCCAATTCAGCCTTGCAACTACCGGAGACGTTGGGCTGGCGTTGGCGCGCACTGATACATCGTTACCAAGGACCAACATCGCAGAATACGGGTCGGCAATCTCCGGTGCATTCCAGTAGATCCATGGGAGAAAGGCTTCGCCCTTTTTGAACCCGCAGCCTAGCGGTAGCAGGGCTGCAATTTGATCCCAAAGCTTGTAGTCGAACTCGCTTTGGCCGTTCAGTCGCTGCTTCAGTTCAGCAAGGCCTTGCCCGCCGCCGAAATCGAGCTGTACGTTGGGATCGGAAAGCGCTGCCAGCGCTTCGGCATCATGGGTGGCGACTGCCTTTTCCAACTTGCCGCGGAACTCGGCCCAGCCCGGAAGCGCGGCGCACTCATCGCGAGGTGGATAGCTGGCAGCCTTGAGCAAGGGCGCGGCGGGCTCTGGCGCAGTTGAAGCTTCGGCTGATGCAGAGGCAGGTGCCGGCGTTTCCGGCGCGGCGGAGGAGGCCGACGGGCCACCGGACGGGGTCGGGCTTTCGCCGCAACTGGCCAGCAGGCCAAGCGCAATCAAGGCTGCTGCCGTGTGTTTCGTCTTCATCGGTGTCCCTCAAGCCCACGAATGCTGCGGCCAAAATGTCGCATGCGAGCGCGCGGCCTGTCCAGCCACGCCGACCGGCATCTACTTGGCGGCTTGCTCGGTGTCCTCAGTCTCTACGAGCGCGAGCAGCGGGTTTTCGTCCGCGTGTCGCGGAACCAGATCGACCAGCGGCACATCCTCGATCTCACTGCTGATCTCGACCCCCTTGTCGCGAAGCCGCCTGGCTGCAGACTGCACATTGCGTTCAAAGCTGCCGACGAACTTGTTGTAGTTGCTTACCGCTGACTGCAGACCGCCGCCAACGCGCTTGAGATGCTCGGCAGCCACGCGGATTCGATCATAGATCTCGGTCCCCATCTTCCCGATCTCGCGCGCCTCGCGAGCAAGGCCATCCTGCCGCCACACCTGCGCCACCGTGCGCGCAATGGCGACGAGGTTGGTGGGGGAGGCGAGCAGCACGCGGCGTTCGAAGGCGAAGTCCCACAGAGCCGGATCGCGTTCGAGCGCGGCGGCGATGAAGTGCTCGCCCGGCACGAACATCAGCACATAGTCCGGCGCTTCGTCAAACTGGCTCTGGTAGCTCTTGGCACCCAGCGTCTGGATGTGATTGCGCATCGACTGGACATGCGCCGCTAGCGCCACGCCGCGCGCATCGTCGTCCGCCGCCTCGAAGGCATCCTGATAGGCGTTCAGGGAGACCTTGGCGTCGATCACGAGGATCTTGTTGCCGGGCACCTTGACGATGGCATCGGGGCGCAACCGCCCGTCCTCGGTCTCGACCGAATGCTCGGTGACGAAATCGGTGTGTTCGGCGAGGCCGCACTGCTCCAGCACATTGCGCAGCTGCAGTTCGCCCCAGCGCCCGCGCGTCTTGGGGCCGTTGCGAAGCGAATTGCCCAGCTGCAGCGCGGCAGTGCGCACGGCTTCCTGCCCCTGCCGCATGCCCTCGATCAGGCCGCTCAATTGCCCGAATGCATCGACACGCTTGGCTTCCAGTTCCTGCACCTGCTGCTCGTACTTCTCGAGCCGCGCGCCGACCGGTTCGAGCACGGCCTTCAATCGCGCCTCGCTGGTCTTCTCGCTTTCGGCAAAGCGGGCGTTGGCGCGGGCGAGGAAGGCTTCCTGCGCGCGTTCGAGCACCTTGTGGCCGGCGTTCTCGAACTCCTTGCGCAGGCTCTCCTGCGCTTCGATCAGCAGGCGCTTCTGCTCGGCGAAGTTTTCCGCATCGGCCTTCATCCGCTCCAGCTCGGCACGCAGCGCCTCCCGGTCCGCGCGCAGGGTCGCAAGCTCGGCACGCATCCGGTCTGCTTCGGCAGCGCGTTCCTGCACGGTGGCAAACTTCGAGGCGAGAACATCGCGCTCCTCCCGCAGCGCCGCCGCTTCGTTCAGGGCCGAATCGTACGCCTGCGCCTTGACACTGGCGGCCGCCAGTTCGGTGATCGCACGGCGGAACTTCTCGTCGAGCTCGCGCGCCTCACCATCGCGCGCGGCGAACCGCGCCTGCCAATCGCCAATGGGACGCGCACCCAGAAACCAGCCGACAGCCAGCCCCGCCAGCAGCGCAATGATCACGAAAACAAGGGCAAAGGTGCTGTCCACGCCGACTCCAGAACTGGAACGAAGCGTGAACTTATCCCGCTTCTACTCGCAGCGCAAGCACGGCCCGATCACGCCGCGCGGCGCATCTTTTCCAGTTTGCGCAGCACCATCTGGCGCTTGAGGCGCGAGAGATGGTCGATGAACAGGATGCCCTGGAGGTGGTCCATCTCGTGCTGCAGGCAGGTCGCCATCAGTCCGTCCATGTCTTCCTCGTGGACATTGCCCTCAAGGTCCTGCCAGCGCGCGCGGATGCGGGCCGGGCGCTCCACTTCGGCGTACATCTCGGGTACCGAGAGGCAGCCTTCGTTGTAGACACTTTTGTCCGCCGAAGGATCGAGGATCTCGGGGTTGATGAACACCCGCGGTTCACGCCTGGTCGGTTGGTGATGATGGTGGTGGCCATCGTGGTTGCACGGCACCGGTTCGGCATCCGGATCATCGGGCTGCAGATCGATCACCAGCACGCGCAGCGGCACGCCGACCTGGATCGCGGCAAGGCCGATGCCGGGGGCGTCGTACATCGTCTCGAACATGTCGGCGACGAGCGTCTTGAGCTCATCGTCGAACACGGTGACGGGCGCGGAGATCTGCTTGAGACGCGGATCGGGGACTTCGAGGATTTCGCGGATAGCCATGGGGACCAGATAGGCGTGGCGGCGGGGAGTCGCAAGGTCCTTACCCCACCGGCCGCCGCGCCCGCAGCGCCTGCGCCAGCGTGCCCTCGTCAAGGTAATCGAGCTCGCCGCCAACCGGCAGACCATGCGCCAACTGGGTGACGCGCAGCGGCAGGTGCTCGATCCGTTCGGCGATGTAGTGCGCGGTTGTCTGGCCTTCCAGTGTGGCATTCATGGCAAGAACGACCTCATCGATCCCGCCCGCCTCAAGCCGCGCGAGAAGCTGCCCGATCGATAGTTCCTCCGGGCCCACGCCGTCGAGCGCGGAAAGTCGCCCGCCGAGCACATGGTAGCGCCCGGTGAACAGCCGCGAGCGGTCTAGCGCCCAGAGGTCGGCCACTTCCTCCACCACGCAGAGCGCGCGGGCATCGCGGCGGGGATCGGTGCAAATGCTGCAGGGGTTGGCGGTATCGACATTGCCGCAAGTGGTGCATTCCACCAGCCGCGCGCGGACGCCTTCGAGCGCTTCTGCCAGCTGGACCAGGCTCGTCTCGCGCCGCTTGATCAGCCACAGCACCGCGCGCCGCGCCGAACGCGGGCCCAGCCCCGGCAGCCGCGCCAGCGCGCTCGCCAATGCCTCGATCTCTTGCGATGCCATGGGGTGAGAGA
>Ga0310345_10002503_pt1 | contig 18423 bp, 21 predicted proteins | sample HC15DNA20500_MG_FD_204667 | JGI IMG/M metagenome (GOLD analysis project Ga0310345, IMG submission 204667) | Marine microbial communities from station ALOHA, North Pacific Subtropical Gyre - HC15-DNA-20-500_MG | ecosystem: Environmental > Aquatic > Marine > Oceanic | place: Pacific Ocean: North...
CCACCGGGGCCGCCCTTGTGCGACGGTGACAGGACATGCCCGATCTTCTGATCGAACTCTTTTCCGAGGAAATCCCGGCCCGGATGCAGGCCGACGCCGCAGCCGCCCTGAAGGCGCGGGTGACGGACGGCCTTGTCGGAGCGGGGCTCACCTATGCCGGGGCGCAGGCCTTCCACACGCCGCGCCGCCTCACCCTCGCGCTCGAGGGCCTGCTGGACGCCAGCCCCACCACCCGCGAGGAACGCCGCGGCCCGCGGACGGACGCGCCCGAGAAGGCCGTCGAGGGCTTCCTGCGCGGCGCCGGTCTGACCCGCGACCAGCTCGAGGTGCGCGAGGAGAAGAAGGGCAGCTTCTACTACGCCCGGATCGAGAAGCCGGGGCGCCCGGCCGGGGCCATCGTGGCCGAGGTGCTGGACCAGACGATCCGCACCTTCCCCTGGCCCAAGTCGATGAGATGGGGTGCCGGGACGCTCCGCTGGGTGCGCCCGCTGCAGTCGATCCTCTGCCTTCTGACCACCGAGGCCGGGGCCGAGGTCGTGCCGCTCGACATCGACGGCATCCGCGCCGGGGACACGACACAGGGCCATCGCTTCATGGCCCCCGCGCGCTTTTCGGTAACGGGGTTCGAGGATTACGCGGCAAAGCTCAAGCGCGCCCACGTGGTGCTGGACGCGCAGGAGCGTGCCGATCACATCTGGAACGACGCCACCAACGCCGCCTTCGCCGCGGGGCTGGAGGTGGTGGAGGACCGCGGCCTGCTGGCCGAGGTCGCGGGGCTGGTCGAATGGCCGGTCGTCCTGATGGGCGAGATCGGGGCGGAGTTCCTCGACCTCCCGCCCGAGGTGCTGCAGACCTCGATGAAGGAGCACCAGAAGTTCTTCTCGGTGAAGAACCCGAAGACCGGCCGCATCGAACGCTTCGTCACCGTCGCCAACCGCGAGACCGCCGACAACGGCGCGACCGTGCTGGCGGGCAACCAGAAGGTCCTCGCCGCCCGGCTGTCGGACGCGAAGTTCTTCTGGGAAAACGACCTGCGCGTGGCGCAGGCCGACAAGATGAAGCCCTGGCTGCAACAGCTTGAAAACGTGACCTTCCACGCCAAGCTGGGAAGCCAGGCCGACCGCATCCGCCGGATCGCCGCGCTGGCGCGCGAAATCGCCCCCCATGTCGGCGCCAACCCCGACCTCGCCGCGCAGGCGGCCGAGGTGGCCAAGGCCGACCTCTCCTCGGAAATGGTCTATGAATTCCCGGAACTTCAGGGGCTTATGGGCCGCTATTATAGCGATGTCGCGGGGCTTCCCCCCGAGGTCGCCGCCGCCTGCGAGGAGCATTACTCGCCCCTCGGGCCGTCTGACGCTGTGCCGACCGCTCCGGTGTCGGTTGCCGTGGCGCTGGCCGACAAGCTCGACACGCTGACGGGCTTCTGGGCCATCGACGAGAAGCCAACCGGCTCCAAGGACCCCTACGCGCTGCGGCGCGCGGCGCTTGGGGTGATCCGGCTGGTGCTCTCCGGCACGGTCCGGTGCTCCCTCACTGCGCTGATGAAAACGGCCCTGCCCGGGCTCTCCGCCCAGGACGAGGGTTTGGCGACGGCCAACAGTCACGCGCTGGCCGCCGACCTCCTCGCCTTCCTCCACGACCGCCTCAAGGTCCACCTCCGCGACGCCGGGATCCGCCACGATGTGATCGACGCCTGCCTCGCCATGCCCGGCAACGACGACCTCACGCTCCTCGTCAAACGGGCCGAGGCGCTCTCCGCCTTCCTCGCCTCCGAGGACGGCGAGAACCTCGTGCAGGGCTTCAAGCGCGCCAACAACATCCTCACTCAGGCCGAGGAGAAGGACGGCGTCGCCTACGAATTCGGCGCCGACCGCAAGTTCACCGAGACCGACGAGGAACGCGCCCTCTTCGACGCGCTGGAGACCGCGAAACCGAAGATCGACGCCGCCATGCAGGCCGAGGATTTTGCCGCCGCCATGTCCGCCATGGCCGCCCTGCGCGCCCCGATCGACGCCTTCTTTGAGGCGGTGCAGATCAACACCGACAACCAGGTCGTGCGCCGCAACCGGCTGAACATGCTGCACACGATCCGCGAAACCTGCCTGAAGGCCGCCGACCTCACCAGGCTCGAAGGCTGAGCCCTTCTTTCCTCTGGTCAATGTATCCCGGGGGGTGAATTGGCCGCAGGCCAAGAGGGGGGCAGCGCCCCCCTCCGGGGCGACGGGCACAGCCCGGCGCAACCCTCACGCCCGCCAGAAGTTCACCGTCAGGATGGCGTAGACCACCATCAGCTCCAGCCGCCCGACGAACATCGCGATCGCCAGCAGCCATTTCGCCGTGTCGTTCAGCGGCCCGAAATTCCCCGCCGGCCCGATGATGTCCCCCAGCCCCGGCCCGATGTTGGCCAGCGCCGTCGCCGCGCCCGACAGCGCGGTGACGAAATCCAGCCCCGTCATCGCCAGCAGCACCGACAACACCCCCAGCGAGACGACGAAGAACACGAAGAAGGTCATGACGGAGGAAATCACGTCCTCCGCGATCGGCCGCCCGTCGTAGCGCGGCTGCACGATGGCGTGCGGCGCGTGGATCCGGCGGACCTGGGCGCGGATCGAGGCGAAGAGGATCTGGTAGCGGAAGATCTTCACCGAACAGGCGGTGGAGCCCGCGCAGCCCCCGATCAACCCGATGAAGAAGAAGATCGTGATGACGAACGGCCCCCAGCCCATGTAATCGACGCTGGCATAGCCCGTGCCGGTGATGATCGAGGTGATGTTGAACAGCGCCTCGCGCAGGCTGGTCTCCCAGTGATGCGGGAAGATGTGGAGCAGCGCCACGAACACCACCAGCACGAGCACCCCGATGGTCGCCACGAAGGCCCGCGCCTGGCTGTCGCGCAGGATCGCCCCGCGCTGGCCGTTTAGCATCTGCACGTAGCGCACGAAGGGCAGCGCCGCGAGCACCATGTAGACCGAGGCGACGTATTCCATCGGCCCCGAGAAGGCCCCGAACGACGCGTCCCGGGTGGAGAAGCCGCCGGTCGAGACGGTGGTCAGCGCATGCACCGTGGCGTCGAAGGCCCCCATGCCGAGCGCGAAGTAGCTCAGCACGCAGGCCAGCGTGAGGCCCACGTAGATCACCGAAATCTGGGCCGCGATGGCGGTGGCGCGGGGCAGGATCTTGCCCATCGTCTCGAAGGCTTCAGAGCGGAAGATCTGCATGCCCCCCACCCTCAGCTCGGGCAGGAACACCATGGCGACGACGATGATCCCGATCCCGCCCAGCCACTGCAGGATCCCGCGCCAGAGCAGGATGCCGCGCGGCAGCGCGTCAAGCCCGGCGAAGACGGTGGAGCCGGTGGTGGTCAGCCCGGACATGGATTCGAAGAAGGCGTCGACGAAGCTCGCCTCCGTCGCGCCGAGGATGAAGGGGATCGCCCCGAAGACCGGCAGCACCAGCCAGACCAGCGAAGTCAGAAGGAAGGTCTGCTGGATCGTCAGCCCCTCCCGCACGCCGTTGGCGCAGGAGAGTGCGGTGATCCCGCCGAAGAGGATGGTGATGACCGCCGATTCCATGAAGACGGGCCATTCCCCCCGCCCCTCGGCCAGATCCACGCCCATCGGCAGCAGCATCGTGGCGCCGAGCACGGTCGTCAGCAGACCGATGACGTATCCGACGGGGCGCAGGTCAAACATGACGGGCAGGCTTGGCCGGGGGGGTGACGTCTGTCAAGCTGCGGTGCCCTTCGGCTGGCGTCGGAGGGGGGCTGTCTGCCCCCCGCCGCGTGGCGGGGCCACGCGACTCCCCCCGAGGATACATGGACCAGAGGAAAGCGGGATCGGTCAGGCGGGTTGCAGGGCGAGACCGCCGATCTGTTCGATCAGGCGGAGGATTTCGGGGATGCCTTCGCCGGTCTTGAGGTTGGTGAAGACGAAGGGCCGTGTGCCGCGCTGCGTGCGTGCGTCGCGCTCCATGACCGAGAGGTCGGCGCCGACATGTGGCGCGAGGTCGGTCTTGTTGATGACGAGGATGTCCGAGCGGGTGATCGCCGGGCCGCCCTTGCGGGGGATCTCCTCACCCGCCGCCACGTCGATCACGTAGATCGTCATGTCGGCCAGTTCGGGCGAAAAGGTGGCCGAGAGGTTGTCGCCCCCCGATTCCACCAGCACGAGGTCGAGATCCGGGAACCGCGCGTTCAGTTGCGCGATGGCGTCGAGGTTGATCGAGGCGTCTTCGCGGATGGCGGTATGCGGGCAGCCGCCGGTCTCCACCCCCATGATCCGGTCGGAGCTCAGCGCCTGCATCCGCACCAGCGCCTCGGCGTCTTCCTGCGTGTAGATGTCATTGGTGACAACCGCGATCGAATGCGTGTCCCGCAGCGCGCGCGCCAGCGCGGCGGTGAGGGTCGTCTTGCCCGCGCCCACGGGGCCGCCGAGGCCGATCCGCAGGGGGCCGTTCGGGGATTGCGTCATGTCACGTCTCCGATCCGTTCGCTCAGTTGCACCACCATCCGGCCCGGTCCGATCTCGGCCGTGCCGATAATCCAAAGGCCCTTGCTGTCGCAGACCATCGGATCGTCGCGGCCGTCCTGCATGACCTGCCGCACCCAGACCACCCGCCCCGGCACCAGCGCGTTGCGCCAGCCCTCGTGCTCGTCACTCATCCACCAGTCCGCGCCGCCCTCCTCGAGCCGTGCGGTGTAGAGCGGGCCGGGCTGGGCCTGCCAGTCGAAACTGCCCGCCTCGCGGTCCGGCAGGATCGGCACCGGATCGGTGCCCAGCCGGGCGATGGAGGTCGTGCTGGTGGCCCGGGCAAACCAGGATCCGCGATAGAGATGGCTCAGCTTGAAGAATTCACTCATGAACGGAACAGCCGCGTCCCCTGTCTTTCGTGCCGCATCGACGCGAGGTCGATCAGCGGCACCGCTCCCCCTATGGCCTCAGCATCACCCGGCTCCGCCTCTCGCGCAAGCCGTTCGATTGCGGGGGACGCAAGGGCAAGCACGCGCTGCCCCTCGGTCTGACCGAGGGGGACGAGGCGGATGGCCGCGGAGGTCAGGTTGGCGGCGAAGGCCTGCAGGAAGAGCCGCAGGGTCAGCGGCAGGGGTAGGTCCAGCTGCCCTGCGGCCTGGCCCAGCACCACCGGATAGGCCGCCTGCGGCAGGTCCAGCCCGTGCAGGGCCGAGGCGGTGGCGGCGAAGGCGCGGCCTTGCGACAGCGTCTCCTCCCGCCGTTCGGCGGAGGGGGCCAGCGCCTCGGCCAATTCGGCGAGGTCGTCGAGCGCCCTGCCCCGCGCGCGCCACGACGCGGCGAGGAGGATTGCGTCGTTCCGTCCGCTGCCGTGCCGGAGGACGGTGTCGAGCCAGTCGGCGAAGCTGTCGGCGTCGGTGACCCGGCCCGCGTGAACCTCCCATTCCAGACCGTGGGACCATGCGAAAGCGCCCACCGGGAAGGCAGGCGAGAGCCATTGGTGCAGGATCAGCGCCGGATCAGTGCCGGTGGCCATGGCCGTCGTGGTCATGGTCGTGAACGGGGCCATGATCCTGCGTTTCCGTGTGGCTGTGGCCGTGCGAATGGTGCTGGTGCGGTCCGCCTTCGGCCTCGCCATGCGCGTGTCCATGGGTCCTGCCCTGCCCGTAGGCGCCGCCCTCCGGGCGGAAGGGCGCAGTCAGCGGCGTCACGGTGGCGCCGAGACGGTGCAGCATGTCCTCCATCACCCGGTCGGCGCGGATGCGCAGGGCGGTGGCGGAGAGCTCGCAGGGGGTGTGCCGGTTGCCGATGTGCCAGGCGAGACGCGGCAGGTCGTCGCCGGTGACCTCGGCCAGCGGTTCGGGTGCGGCGTCGATGGCGATCAGGCGCCCGTCGGCGCAGACCAGCGCATCGCCCTCGTCGAGCGAGACGGCTTGGTCCAGGTCGACCAGCACCCGCGCGCCGGCGGTGGTGGTCACCACTTTGCGGCGCAGGAAACGGGCGTCGTAGTCGAGCAGGACGCTGTCATCGGCGGCGCGTCCATGACCGGCCCGCAGAACTTCGCGGGCGGGGATCGGGGCGGCGGCGCTCATTGCGCCGCCCCCGGGGATCCGTCGGGGATCAGATGTAGAACAGATCGCGGAACACGTAGGCCGGGATCTCGTCGCGCTTGATGCCGCGCTTTTCCAGTTCGGCGTCCGACAGGGCGTTCAGCTTGTGGATCTGGTTGATCCGCGAACGGCTTTCGACATAGGCGTTGAAGCCTTGGCCGAGGCCCGCGAAGAAGTTGTCGAGCCGGGCGCGGAAGCCGGATGCGTTGGAAATCGTCGATGCGTGTGCCATTGGAAACCTCTCGGGGTCTGGTGTGTCTCCCTTGGCACTGAAGATAAGTCAGCGGTCTTGTCCTAACCACCGACAATGGGGAAACCCCGCCATGCACTTGCTGCAATGCGGCGAAACCGGGGGCGGGCTGCGGGTGAAAGCGTGCAGTCATGGTCAGAACAGGAAATAGCGCTGTGCCATCGGCAGTTCGCTGGCGGGTTCGCAGGTGAGAAGCTCGCCGTTCGCGCGGACCTCGTAAGTCTCCGGGTTCACTTCGATTTCCGGCGTCGCATCGTTCAGGAGGAGGTCCTTCTTTCCGATGCTGCGAGTGTTCAGCACCGCCACCGTCTCCTTCGCGAGGCCCAGACGTCCGCCGACGCCTTCGGCCTGTGCAGCCGCAGAAACGAAGGTCACGGCGGAGTTCTCGACCGCGCGACCGTAGGCGCCGAACATGGGGCGCGAGTAGACCGGCTGGGGCGTGGGAATGGAGGCGTTCGGGTCGCCCATCTGGGCGCAGACGATGGAGCCGCCGATCAGCACCATCTCGGGCTTCACCCCGAAGAAGGCAGGGTTCCACAGCACGAGGTCGGCGCGCTTGCCTTCCTCGATACTGCCGATCTGGTGCCCGATGCCGTGCGCGATGGCCGGGTTGATCGTGTATTTCGAGATGTAGCGGCGGACGCGGAAGTTGTCGTTGTCGCCCTGCTCTTCCGGGAGGCGCCCGCGCTGCTTCTTCATCTTGTCGGCGGTCTGCCATGTGCGGATCAACACCTCGCCGACCCGTCCCATGGCCTGGGAGTCGGAGGCGATGATGGAAAAGGCGCCCATGTCGTGCAGGATGTCCTCGGCCGCGATGGTCTCGCGCCGGATGCGGCTTTCCGCGAAGGCCACGTCCTCGGGGATCGACTTGTCGAGATGGTGGCAGACCATGAGCATGTCGAGATGCTCGTCCAGCGTATTCACCGTGAAGGGCCGCGTCGGGTTGGTGGAGGACGGCAGCACATGCTGTTCGCCGCAGATCCTGATGATGTCCGGCGCATGGCCGCCGCCCGCGCCTTCAGTGTGGAAGGCGTGGATGGTGCGGCCCTTCATCGCCTTCACGGTGTTCTCTACGAAGCCGGATTCGTTCAGCGTGTCGGTGTGGATCATCACCTGCACGTCGTAATCGTCGGCCACGGAGAGGCAGCAGTCGATGGCGCCGGGGGTGGTCCCCCAGTCCTCGTGCAGTTTCAGCGCGCAGGCGCCGGCCTTGATCTGTTCTTCCAGTGCTGCGGGGAGAGACGCGTTGCCCTTCCCCGCGAAGGCGAGGTTCATCGGAAAGGCATCCGCCGCCTGCAGCATCCGGGCCAGATGCCACGGGCCCGGGGTGACGGTGGTGGCCAGCGTGCCATGCGCGGGGCCGGTGCCGCCGCCGAGCATGGTGGTGAGGCCGGAATGCAGCGCGTCCTCGATCTGCTGCGGGCAGATGAAGTGGATGTGGCTGTCAAAGCCCCCGGCGGTGAGGATTTTCCCTTCGCCCGCGATCACCTCGGTCCCTGGGCCGACGATGACGTCGACGCCGGGCTGGGTGTCGGGATTGCCCGCCTTGCCGATGCCGTGGATGCGCCCGTCGCGCAGGCCGACGTCGGCCTTGTAGATGCCGGAGTGGTCCACGATCAGCGCGTTGGTGATGACGGTGTCCACCGCGCCCTCCGCCCGGGTGGCCTGGCTCTGGCCCATGCCGTCGCGGATCACCTTGCCGCCGCCGAACTTCACCTCCTCGCCGTAGAGCGGCGCGTTGCCGCCCGTCCCGCCGAGGGCGGCGCGTTCGGCGGTCAGGTCGCGCTCGACCTCGATGATGAGGTCGGTGTCGGCCAGCCGCAGCCGGTCGCCGGTGGTCGGCCCGAACATCGCGGCATAATCGGCGCGGGAGATATGGGTGGGCATGGGTCGTCTGTCTCCTGAAAGTCGGGGATCGCGCGGAGCGCTCAGCTCTGGCGTTCCGGCATCGCCGGGGGCTTGGAGGGGCGGCGCCGGGCGCGCTTGCGGCTGACGTCGGAGGACGCCTTCGGCGCCGCGGCGGGCTCCGGTGCCGCCGTCACCACCTCAAGCCGCGCGGCCCTGGGCTTGGCCGCCGCACGCGGGCGGCGCGGCGGAGCGGGCGGCTGCGGCGCGGGGCGGTCCCATTCCAGTCCGGCAAAGGCCAGGAGGAGAGGGTTCGGCAGCAGCGCCATGCGCGTCACCTCGGTCATCAGGCGGATCTGGCGTTCGGCCAGGGCGCCGTAGAGGCGGATCATCCGCGCCGGCAGCGTGGCGAAACTGTCGTGTTCGATCATTGTCGCTGTCCCCTTTCCGTGCCGTGGCGGCCTAGAGTTCGCCCATCACCGCCTGATTGAAGCCGTAGATCCGGCGCGCGCCCGAGACCGGGATCAGCTGCACCTCGCGCCGCTGGCCGGGTTCGAAGCGCACCGCCGTCCCCGCCGCGATGTCGAGGCGCATGCCCCGCGCCGCCGCCCGGTCGAAATCGAGCGCGGCGTTCGCCTCCGCGAAATGGTAATGCGATCCGACCTGCACCGGGCGGTCGCCGGTGTTGGCGACCATGAGGGTGATCGCCTCGCGCCCCGCGTTCAGTTCGATGGTCCCCTCCGCGGGGAAAAGCTCACCAGGGATCACGGCGCGGCGCCTCGGCCCGGACGGGGATCGGACGCCGCTCGGGCACGGGCAGAAGGCCCAGCCGTTCGGCGAGTTCCCTGAGTTTCTCCAGCATGGTCTCTCCCTTTCCTCCTGGGTGCCGCAGCCGCGGCATCACATTTCACCGGTCTTCTGCATCGCCGCCGCGACGGCGGTATCGAAGGCCTCTTCCAGCCGGCCCGACACGCCCCGGCAGGCATCCACCACCAGTGTCGCGCCCTCGATGTACTGCGCCGCGCCGTCCGGGCTCCACGCCTGCGGCAGGCGCACGATGTCGTGCAGGTTCGAACACTGGTCCGCGATCTTGATCCGCCGCACGCCGCCCGGCGCCCCGGGCAGATGCGCCGCCTGCCGGCGCTTGCGTTCGGGCCGGGGCAGGTCGGCCCAGGCGGGATCGTCCGTCAGCCCCTGGACCAGCCGCGCGACCTGCGGGCCGTAGGCCGCGCCGATGGCCTCCAGCGTCAGGTCGGTGTCCTCCACCGTGTCGTGCAGCACCGCCGCGATCACCTCGTCCCGGGTTCCGTCCGCCTCGGCCACCAGCGCGGCGACCTCCAGCACGTGGTTCACGTAGGGCACGTCGCCGCCCTTGCGCATCTGCCCGGCATGAACCCGCGCGGCGAGGTGCGCGGCGCTGGCGAAATCCTTCAGATCGGCGCTGGCGGTCATCGCGGTCACCGGATCGGGTTGTGCACGGTGACAAGCTTCGTGCCGTCCGGGAATGTGGCTTCGACCTGCACCTCGTGAATCATCTCGGGCACGCCGGCCATGCATTGATCCGCAGTGATGACCTGCGCGCCCGCCTCCATCATGTCGGCGACCGACCGGCCGTCCCGCGCGCCCTCGACCACCGCGTCGGTGATCAGTGCGATCGCCTCGGGGTGGTTCAGCTTCACCCCGCGGGCGAGCCGCCTGCGCGCGACCTCGGCAGCCATCGAAATCAGCAGCTTGTCTTTTTCTCTCGGCGTCAGTTGCATGTCAGAGCATCCACGGTCTTGGCAGGTCACCGCCCGTCAGCAGGCGGATCGCGGGGATCAGGCTTTGTCGGAGCGCGAAGCCGTCCTCCGCGACGATACGGGCGAAGAGAACCCCGTCGCGGATCGCGCTGCAAGCCCCCTGCCCGCCGATCGCGTCACGCAGCCGCATCGCCATGTCCCCGGCATCGGGCCGGACGAGCAGGACAGAGGCCATCGCCCCTGCCCCGTCCGCCACGCCGGGCCTGCGCAGGAGCGCGTCCAGATCGCCCGCCATCCGCAGCGTATCGGCGAAGACGAGCCGCCCGCCCCGGCGGATGCGCCAGCGGTCCTCGATCCGCGCGTCGTGCACGCGCTCCCGCATCGCGGCGCGGCCGAAGATCAGCGGCTCCACGGCGAGAAGCGTGCCGGTCTCTGCCACGTCGGCGGACAGGCGCCGTTCCAGAGCGGCGCCGTCGAAGACGATGGTTTCCTGCGGCAGCCAGTGCAGCGACGCCCCCGCTCCCACAGTCAGGGTGGTGGCCACGCGTCCCACCTCGCCCGGCTGCGCGCGGTAGATTCGTTCGGCGGCCTGGCTCGTCAGTGACAGGGCCGCGCCCGTCTCGGCCTCGGCCCGCAGAGTGAAGCGGTCGCCCCCGGTGACGCCGCCGCCGGTGTTCAGGAAGACGGCCCGCAGAGCGGGGCCGGTGCCGTGCGGAAACAGCGCCTTGAACGAGCCTTGCTGGCGCAGCTGTCCGATGCGGCTGCGCCCGCCGCGCCACCGGGCCGACAGCGTCAGATCGCCCCGCGCGCGGGGCTGGCGCAGCATGGCTGGCCGGGTCAGGTCTTGGGCAGCGGCGTTGATGGCAGAATCCTCCGTCGGACCGACACTAGGCGGATTCACGGGCAGAGGGGGAGCCAAAAGAACCGCCGCACCCGATGCGGGGCGCGGCGGAAACAGGCGTTTGCCTGAAATTTCATCGCGGGCCTGGGTTCAGCCGCCGTGATGCAGGGTCGCGAAGAGCTTAGGGTCGAGGCTCTGTGCCGCGAAGGTCGGCCCCTCCGTCAGAATCGAGACGGCGTCGTGCGAGTGCAGGCTTTCCTGATGGCTCGCCACAACCCGGAAATCTCCGATCCGCGGATCGTCGGAAAGCTGTTCGGAGAACAACCGCGCGGCATCTTCCACGAAGATCGGGTTCGCGGCGTTCAGTTCCGCGAAGGCCTGTTCGTCCTCGCGCTTGACCATCACCTGCGTTTCGGTGGGCACGGCGGCGCGGGCCATGTCGATCAGGTCCTCGAACCAGACCCGGTCGCCCGGCTTCAGCACGGCCGAGATCCGCGCCACGGAGCGTTGCGAATGCGGCGTGGCCAACTGCCCCCTCTCCCGCCGCGCATGTTCGGAAAGTTCAAGAGAACAGGGGCAGGTGGAGGAATAGACGTAATCCAAGTGGACAATCTTCAAGCGCTCGCCACCCTGCTCCACCAGTTCCAGCGCAATGTCGTAATACTGGTAGCCCTGCAGGCCCGAGCGCAGGCTTTCCCGTTTGACCGGATAGGAGAAGCGCATCTGGATCCGCGCATCGAGGCTTTCGAGGTCGGTCTTGTAATCGTCAAGTGCCGCCTCGATCACGCTGAAGGAGAACGTCTCTTCCGCGTGGGCATAGAAGCTCCGCATGATGCGGGACATGTTGATGCCCTTCTTGTCGGCCTCGAGGCTGACGGTGCCGGTGACCGAGCTTTCCAGCGTGATCTCGCCTCCCGCGCGGGTGCGGAAGCGGATCGGCAGGCGGAAGTTCGAGATGCCGACATGCTGCAGCGGCAGGCGCGCGCCGCGGATCAGGCTCGCCGGGCCGTTCTGCAGATCGGGCAGCGACGCGCGATAGGCGGCGTCCACGCGAAACTCCTCCGGATAGTCCCGCGACAGCAGCGGATAGCCGTCATCGTTCGGCAGCAGCCGCGCCACAACCGGGTCGAGCGCCACGATCTCCGCGTCGCTCGCCGTTTCCGCCCAGAGCCGGAGCCGGTCCAGCGCCTCGCGCGCTTCCGTGCTGTCCGGCCGCGCGGCCATGTCCTTGGGGTGAATGTTCATTGGCCGTCCCTTCCTCGGACCCGAACCTGATATAAGCACTCAGGCTCGGGTTTTCCAATTCCGTTGGGTCATACGCCGTAAACGACAAAACGGATCTGTTCAGACCCGGTCCAGCGCCTGTTCCAGATCCGCGATCAGGTCGCCGGTGTCCTCCAGCCCCACCGACAGCCGCACCAGGCCCGGACCGATCTGCAGCGCATCCTTCTGCTCCTGCGGAAGGCGCTGGTGCGTGGTGGTCGCCGGATGGGTGACGATGGACTTGGCGTCGGCGAAGTTGTTGGAGATGGTGAAAAGCTCCAGTGCGTTGAGGAAGGTGAAACACGCCTCCTTCCCGCCCTTGACGTCGAAGGCGATGACCGTCCCGCCCGACGGCGACTGCCGCATCGCCACCGCGTGTTGCGGGTGGCTTGGCAGTTGCGGGTAGCGGACGTAGTTGACCTTGGGATGCGCCTCCAGCCATTCCGCCACCTGCATCGCCGCCGCCGCCTGCGCACGCACGCGCAGGTCCAGCATGTCGAGCGATTTCAGGTGCGTCCAGGCCGAAAACGGGTTCATCGCGCCACCGGTGTGCTTGACGTAGGTTTCAATGGGCCCGCGCACCAGCTCCTGCGAGCCACAGATGATGCCGCCCAGCATCCGGCCCTGCCCGTCCACGTGCTTGGTGGTCGAGACCACGCAAAGGTCGGCGCCGCAGTCCTTCGAATAGGCGAAGACCGGGGTCGCCATGGCGTCGTCCACCACCACCAGCGCGCCGACCGCATGGGCCCGGTCGCAGACATGTTTCAGATCAACCACCTCGAGCGTCGGATTGGAGATGCCTTCCAGGAAGACGAGCGTCGTCTCCTCGTCGATCGCCGCATCCCAGGCCGCGTTGTCGGTACCGTCGACCAAAGTGATCCCGACACCGAAGCGGGCAAGCACCTGTTCCAGCACGTAGAGGCAGGACCCGAACAGCGCCCGCGACGCCACCACCTTGTCGCCGCCCTTGAGCAGCGCCATCAGCGCCCCATTCACCGCCGCCATGCCGGAGGCGCAGGCGAAAGCGTCTTCGTAGCCCATGACCTGCGCCATGCGGTTCTCGAACATGCGGACGGTGGGGTTGCCGTAGCGGGCATAAATGAATTCGTCGGGCCCGGTCTCGATGAACCGCGCCTCGGCCGCCTCGGCGGTGTCGTAGACGAAACCCTGGGTGAGGAAGATCGCCTCGCTCACCTCGCCGTATTGCGACCGGCGGATGCCGCCATGCACCAGCCGGGTGCGTTTCTTCCAGTTCTCGCTCATCTCAGCCTCTCCCGGGCGCTGCCGCCCAAACAAAAACCCCCAGACGCAGGCCAAGCGAAAGGGGGTCCCGTTCGATGACCTCTTTAGCGGAGTGTTTAACGTGGCCCGCAATCCGGTAACAAATCGCCACGGCGCCAGATAGGCGAAGCCGCGAGAGGCCGTCAAGCGCATTCCCGCGTGGGGCGCCCGGCCCGTCACGCCGCTGTCATAGCCGGTTCACCTACATTTCGCAGGGATCCGGCATCCTGCCCCAAATGCTGGTGCACGGGGCCATTGATGGCGATTCTAAGGATCAATGCGGGCCCGGAGGGGCTGTCGCTGCACGACCGGCGGACACCCCTTCCCGCCGCGCTGGCAGAAGCGGTGCGGGGGTCCGGCCCGGTGGTCGTCATGGTGCACGGGTTCAAGTTTCTCCCCGGCCACCCCGTCCACTGCCCGCACCGCCACATCCTGTCGCACGCGCCTGTCCGCGGCGATCCCCGCGCGATGAGTTGGCCGTGCGCGCTGAATCTGTCGCAGGCGCCGGGCGGCACGCTCGGGGTGGGGTTCGGCTGGCGCTCGGGCTTCCGCATCCGGCCCGCCTATGACCGCGCGGAAGAGGCGGGCGCGGCGCTCGCCAGCCTGATCGGCCGGATCCGCCGGATCGCCCCGCACCGCCCGGTCCGCGCCATCGCCCATTCGCTGGGCGCGCGGGTCGTGCTGTCGGCCCTGCCGCACCTCGCGGCGGGTGATGTGGAGCGGGTCGTGCTGCTCACCCCGGCCGAGTTCGAGGACCGCGCGGCAGGATACCTCGCCTCCCCCGCCGGGCGCCGGGCCGAGGTTCTGGCGGTGACGAGCGGTGAGAACATGATCTTCGACCGCCTGCTGGAAACCGCCATCGCAGGGGGCTGGCGCAGCCGCGCCGTCGGCCGCGCCCGGCAGCCGCTGCCGGGAACGGTGAACCTGCGGCTGGACGACGCCGGCACGCTTGCCGCGCTCGCCCGACTGGGGCATCCAGTGGCGCCGCCCGCCCGCCGCGTCTGCCACTGGTCGAGCTACCTACGGCCCGGGGTCTTCGGGCTCTACCGCGCGCTGCTGCAGGCCGAGGACGGGCTGAGCGTCGCGGACCTGCGCGCCGCCCTGCCCGCGCCCGCCGCCGCACCGCGCGCGTGGAGCCTCGCGCTCCGGCCCTTGCCGGTGCCGGGGAATGCGCCATGATGGGGGCCTGACAGGAGGAACGCATCATGGCTGCCCCGATCGAGCTTTACTACTGGCCCACGCCGAACGGCTGGAAGGTTTCCATCTGCCTCGAGGAGATGGGACTGCCCTACACCGTCAACCTTGTGAACATCGGCAAGGGCGAACAATTCGACCCCGATTTCCTGAAGATCGCGCCCAACAACCGGATGCCCGCGATCACCGATCCGGAGGGGCCGGACGGTGCGCCGATCTCGATCTTCGAGTCCGGCGCGATCTTGCAATACCTCGCCCGCAAGACAGGCACCTTCTGCGGTCCGACGCAGCGGGACCGGATCGCGGTCGACCAGTGGCTGATGTGGCAAATGGGGGGTCTTGGCCCGATGGCGGGCCAGGCGCATCACTTCCTCGCCTATGCGCCCAACATGGATCCGCCGCAGGACCTGCCCTACGCCAAGGACCGCTACCGCAACGAGGTGGCGCGCCTGCACCGGGTGCTGGACACCCAGCTGGCGCAGAACGAATACGTGGCCGGGGACTTCTATTCGATCGCCGACATGGCGATCTGGCCCTGGGCGATGCTCTGGGAGAAGCAGGAGCAGGACATCTCGGACAAGCCGAACTTCAGGCGATGGCTCGAGACCGTCGGCGCGCGCCCGGCGGTGCAGAAGGGCCAGCAGCTTCACATCGACAAACGCGGCGGGCCGACGAGCAAGGACGCGCAGAAGGTGCTGTTCGGCCAGAAGGGATAGGGCCGGCTTGCCAGCGACCGGGTGGGGTGAAACCCCACCCTACTCCCCCTTTTCGGTCCCGTGCTCTTGGAACAGCTTGCCCTGCGTCATGAAGAAGACGAAGAGCGCGGCGGTCAGGCCGAAGGTCTTGAACCAGACCCAGGCCTCGGTCGTCTGGGTGCGCCAGACCAGTTCGTTCAGCACTGCCAGCGCGAGGAAGAAGGCGCAGAGCCGCCGGGTCAGCTTCATCCAGCCCTCGTGATCCAGCGGGATCGCTTCTTCCATCACCATCTTCAGCCAGCTTTCGCCGCGCAGCAGGCCGATCCCCAGAAGGCCGCCGAAGATCAGGTAGATCAGCGTCGGCTTCATCTTGAAGAACCGGTCGTCGTTCAACCAGACCGAGAGACCGCCGAAGACCGTGATGACCACCGCCGTCACGATCTGCATCTTCGACAGCTTGCCGGTCAGCTTCCACAGGATCCCGGTGCAGAGCAGGATCAGCGGGATGAACCCGGCGGTGACGACGATGAAGCCGTCATAGTCGCGCCCGCCGATGGTGAAGACCCGGTCCTTCAACAGCAGGTAGGCAGCGAAGAAGGCCACGATCGGCCCCAACTCCAGCGCCGGTTTCACCCATTTCGGCATGTGCTCCACGTCATCAACCATTCTCAGCCTCCCAGTTCCACGATCACCGCCCCGAGGGCGATCAGCGTCATCAGCATGACCCGGCGCGGGCCCACGGTTTCCTTCAGCACCAGCCAGCCGATCATTGCGGCGAAGACGGTGGAGGTCTCGCGCAATACCGCCGCTTCCCCCACCTTGTCGAGCCGTGTGGCCAGCATCACGGTCCCGAAGGAGCCCCAGCCGATCACCGCGCCGGTCACCCCCAGACGGATCACGTCGCGCACCGGGGGTGTCTGCGACATCCGCCGCCAGCGCCACGCGGCGATCAGCGGCATGTCCAAGGCGGTGACCACGAAGAACCACGCGAGATAGGTGAACGGGTCCGCCGTGCCCCGGATCGCATAGGCGCCCCAGGTGGTGTAGCCCGCCACCGCGAGCCCCGTCGCCACCGCGAGCCAGAGCGCGGGGACCAGCCGCTCCCGGTCCACCTGCACGTGGCGCATGTTGTAGACGGCGAGCCCGAGGATCCCTCCCATCAACACGCCCACGCCCGTCCATTGGGTCGGCGTGAAGGTCTCGCCGATCAGCAGCCATGCGCCCAGCACCGTGAAGAACGGGCCCGAGCCGCGGACCACCGGATAGACGACCGTGTAAGCTGCGCGGGTGTAGGCCAGCGCCAGCAGCCACTTGTAGACGAACATGAACGGCATGGTGCCAAGGATCAGCAGCCATTCCCGCCCCTCGGGCCTTGGCACGAAGAACAGCGCGATCGGCAGGGTCAGCACGATGAAGGCGGTGTCGATCGCGCCCCGCGACAGCCAGGGGTCAATCCGGCCCTTCTGGATCGCGCCGAGGAAGGCGTGCAGGAAAGCGGCCGTCAGCGCGAGGATCAGGGCCAGCCGGTGCCCCGCCTCCGTCCCCTCCAGGGACAGGATGAGATCGCTCATCCGGCGGCCCCCTGCAGGTGCAGGAAACCTTCGGACGAGTCCGGTGTTCTTCCCCGCAAAGAGGGACCCATGGAAGAGATCATCGCCCGTTTCGCGACGCCGCCGGTCGAAGGCCACGGCTGGCCCACCATCCTGCTGCGCCTGTCAATGGCCATCCTGCTCGGCGGCCTGATCGGCTGGGAACGCGAGGCCAAGCAGAAGCACGCCGGCCTGCGCACCCACGTGATGATCGCGCTGGCGGCCTGCCTGTTCTCGCTCATCACGCTGGGGATGATGCTGTCCCCGCTCGCCGACGACGACAGCATCCGCAAGGATCCCATCCGCCTGATCGAGGCGGTGACCGCCGGGGTCGCCTTCCTGGCCGCCGGGACGATCTTCACCCGGGGCGGCGACGTGAAGGGGCTGACGACCGGGGCCGGCATGTGGTTGGCCGGGTCGGTCGGGGTGGCTTGCGGGCTGGGATACCTCGGGCTCGCCACGCTGGCGACGATCCTCGCGCTGGTCGTTCTGGTGATCTTCAAGCGGATCGAACGGCGCACCATTCCGGACGAGGACTGACACCGCCCTGTGGCCGGAACCCCCATGACGTCAGGCCCGGGCCCCGGTGAGGGCGCGGGCGAAATCCTCCGGGTCGAAGGGGGCGAGGTCGTCGATCTGCTCGCCCACCCCGATGGCATGGATCGGCAGGCCGAACTTGTCGGCCAGCGCCACCAGCACCCCGCCCTTCGCCGTGCCGTCCAGCTTGGTCATCACGAGGCCCGAGACATCCGCCAGCTTGCGGAACGTCTCGACCTGGCTCAGGGCGTTCTGACCAGTGGTCGCGTCCAGCACCAGAAGCGTGTTGTGCGGGGCGGACGGGTCCTTCTTCCGGATCACGCGGACGATCTTGGCCAGCTCCTCCATCAGGTCCTGGCGGTTCTGCAGGCGGCCGGCGGTGTCGATCATCAGCAGGTCGGCGCCCTCGGCTTCGGCGCGGGTCATCGCGTCGAAAGCGAGGCTCGCCGGATCCGTGCCCTGGTCGGCCTTCATCACCGGAACGCCCGCCCGGTCGCCCCAGACCTGCAGCTGTTCGACGGCGGCGGCGCGGAACGTGTCGCCCGCCGCGATGATGACCTTCTTGCCGGCGGCGTTGAACTGCGAGGCGAGCTTGCCGATGGTGGTCGTCTTCCCCGAGCCGTTCACCCCCACCACCAGCACCACCTGCGGCTTCCTGGGGTAAAGCGGCATCGGCCGGGCGACCGGCTCCATGATCCGCGCGATCTCGGCCGAGAGGAGATCCTTGATCTCCTCGGTCGAGACGCGGCGGCCCATCCGGCCCTCGGCGAGGTTCGAGGTCACGCGCAGCGCGGTGTCGACCCCCATGTCCGAGGCGATGAGCAGCTCTTCGAGCTGCTCGACCATGTCGTCGTCCAGCACCCGGCGCACGACCGGCGCGGCGGGCTTCGCCGGGGCCGGCGCCTCCTCCCGTCCGAAGAGCCGTCCGAGAAAGCCGCTGGTCCGGCCAGTGTTGCCAGGGTTGGTGGGGATCTCCGACGGCGTGCCGGTCGGGATCTCCTGCGGCAGGTCCGGCGCGGGCGCCTCCTGCGGGGCGGGCGACGGCACGAAATCGGGCGGCGAGGCGGGCACCTCTTCGGGTCCGGGCGGCGGGATGTCGGGCCCGGGCGTCGG
>Ga0310345_10002504_pt1 | contig 18421 bp, 10 predicted proteins | sample HC15DNA20500_MG_FD_204667 | JGI IMG/M metagenome (GOLD analysis project Ga0310345, IMG submission 204667) | Marine microbial communities from station ALOHA, North Pacific Subtropical Gyre - HC15-DNA-20-500_MG | ecosystem: Environmental > Aquatic > Marine > Oceanic | place: Pacific Ocean: North...
CTGGTGCTTGGGCGCACCGACAATCAGCGTTGCGCCTGCGGGCGGCACATCGTCTAGGTTCGCCATCAGTTCGAGACCGTACTTGCCGGCCGGTAGGAATGTCAGGTGAGCAGCGAAATCCGTTGACGTACCAACATCCAGGCTAAGTGTATCGACGCCGACACCGACAATGTCACGCTCTTCGATCAAGAACTGTGCAGCTTCGACGCTGAATCCAGGAAAGTGCAGCACGGCTTCGGCATCGGCATTCAGGAACGCCTGGCTGTCACCCACCCGTTGGTCCCAGCCCGAGTTCATCGCAACAAAGGCACCGTCTGGCAGACGCCCATGCTGTCGCTCCCACGCCCGGAGATCGTCCACTGTGATACCCGTGTCAGGATCCCGCGCTGCCCGGTCGGCGATGGAGATCACGGCGAGGGGTGCGAAGAACTGCTGGGGGTCCATCTGGTCCGTTGAGAGCCCACCCGCTGCGAAGTGCACGGGCGCGTCCAGGTGGGTGCCAGTGTGTTCACCGAGCGTTAGTTCGCTTCCGTAAAATCCGTCACTGGCGATCTCGAACCGCTGCACGATCTGGAAGGGATTGAATGCCGGGAACACCGGGGTTTGCGGCGACAGCGTATGCGTGAGGTCGTGGATCCTCGTGAAGCCGCCGGCGAGCCTGACGGGCGCTTGTCGTGCCTCGGCCCGTCGTACAAGTGTTCCGGCCACCACCGGAGTGGCTAGAAGTCCGAGCGCCTGCCGTCGAGTGATCTCTTGTTTCACAGCGCCGATTACACGGGGTCCACACATGACACACCTCTCCTTTCCTGCCTTCCGGCAGCCTGTGTTCGCTGAGCCGAGCCGCACGCCGATGCAGAGCCGTCTCCCTCGCCGAGGTAGCGGATGCCGAGGTCGCTCATCCTGACGCGGTCCACCCCGTTTTCGTCGATCACGCGTGAAACGCTCGCGCCTGGATCATCTCCGGTATCTCCTGAGGCATCACGGCACCGATCAGAGGCACCGCCGCCAGTGCCAGAAGCAACGCACCCAACGTCAGCTTCAGCCGCCGGTTGTCTTGCTCTAGCTTATCGAGTCTTGCATCCACTACGGTCGTTTTGCTCATTCTCTGCCCTCGAATGAAATTAATTTGCGATCCACCGCCTCACGAAGGTAACAACGAAAAAAGCTGCAAGGAGAAATACTGCTGTGTATCAAATCCTTCCCTTCGTTTCGTCAGTCATGACTATTCCCGCTCCCGGTTCATTAAAGGAGCAGATCAACCATTAAAGAAGCAGTGAGTAATCCAATGATCAGCCAGCCTTGTAGTTCTCGTGTTGACATATGAGTTCTCTCCCTTCCGACGTGGAATTTAGCGGATTCTTTAAAATTTCTATCGCAGCTCCCGCCGGTTAGCGAAAAGCTCGTCTCAACACGGCCCGATATCTCACTTCGGAATACGACTCTCGACCTTTCGGAATCGCAGGTTCTGTAAGCCTCCAGCCTCCAAAACGAAGCCGGAGACGTTGCCATTGCCGTTTCTCAGGAACGATAGCTCTCGTCGACCCCAACCAAAGCGGTCGGCGGAATAAGGAGTCAGGTCGAGCCGATTTCCGCGAAGCTCGAGCTGAAGGCTGCCTTCGCTGACCTGAAATGAGTAAAAGACGTCGAGTTCGTCACTATAAAAATCACCAACAACGGTTCCAAGTTCTTCAATCGACAGAGTTACAGCTTCCGGGCGGCGGGGTCGGGAACGGGACCGGCCCTCAGCAGCCGAGTCAGTAGGTTCTTCGAGATAATCGACAAGATACAGATCAGCGATTTGTTGGGCCAAGAGTCCGGGACGGAACGAACTCAAATTCGAAAATATTACGACCGAGAACCTTTGGTCTGGAAACTGCAAGAAATCTGCCACATATCCCACCGCGGACCCGCTGTGTTCCATCGTCCTGAGGCCACGGTAGGAGCCAAACTCGAGACCGAAGGCGTACGGCAATTCATCTCCGTCGTTTGTTCGCCCGCGCTCGAACATCGTGTCGATCAAATCTTGTGTTCCGGCTCCAAGCTGGTTGTCATAGAAGTTGTTGTCCCACCGGAGGAAATCCTCGACCGTGGTGATGATGCCAAGGTCGCCGATGACATTCGAGCGGAGGATGTCGAGCCGATAGCCACCGTCGCGTTCTTGCGAATAACCCATCGCCTGGTTGCGGATGATCGCATTGCGGTCGTCGTAAAAGCGTGTGCTCTTCATACCGAGCGGATCGAAGACGTTTTCCTGGGCAAAGGCACTAGCCCTTGTCCCGCTGACCCGCGTGACGATCTCCGCCAGGAGAAAGTAGCCTGAGTTCGTGTAGGAGAACCTTTCCCCGGGCTTGAAATTGAGCGCCTGCTGCCGAGCGAGAAGATCGACGAGTTCTCGCGTCGTATAGCCGAATCCACTCCCCTCGGGTTTCCCGATTAGTTCGACAAGCGTGAGGTATTCACGAATTCCGCTGGTGTGATGTAACAGGTGCCGAATCGTGATGGGCTCACCATAGTCCGGCATCTCGGGAAGATAGGTGCGGATGTTGTCATCGAGGGAGAGCTTTCCCTGTTCAGCGAGAATCGCGATACACATCGCCGCGAACTGCTTGGAGATGGACCCGATCCTCAAGACAGACTGAGGTACTAGCGGAATCCCGTAGTCTAGGTTCGCGGCGCCATATCCTCGAGCATAAACAATTCGTCCATCTTTGAAGATGCCAATTGCCGCCCCCGGAGAATCCTCCGTATCCCACTCAGTGAAAAGCTCGTCGACCTGTGCGGTGAGTTCCGTGTGCGGATACGCTTGGCTCAAGGCCTGCGCAGGTAGTGGTGCAGACGAGAACAGTGCAACTATGAAAATGGAAGCTAGGGCAAAGTTCATGATCACTCCTCGTTTCATCTGGCTGACTCCCCTGGTCCTTCCGCATGGAATGCCAGAAGCTTCCCGTGCAGTGAACCGTTGTACTCTCCATCGTCTATCGTGATCTTTCCGTCTATGAGGACGTAGTAAGTTCCCTCGCTGTAGCGCCGCGCATCCGCGTGGGTGGCGTGCTCCCGGGTTGTTTCGGGGTCGAAGACGACGATATCTGCTTTGTATCCGCTCAACAGCAACCCTCGATCGTTCATTCGAAGAAACCGTGCTGGAAGAGACGTCATTTTCCGGATAGCGTTCTCGAGCGTCACGGCTTGCTGTTCTCCGACATACCTTTGGAGGACTCTGGCTTGACTACCAAAAGAGCGAGGATGACTAATCGAGGGCTCATCGGAGTCCTTCACGATAGGCCGTGCGTCGCCATCACTGGAGAACATTAGCCAATCCTGCTGCATTGCCAACTTCATATCCTCTTCCGACATAACACCACAAGCGACATATAAATCAGGCTCATCGATGACGAGATCCGCAGCGATGTCAAACGGGTCTCTATTCTGTTCTTCGGCTAGATCAGAGAGGATCCGACCGATTAAATTCTCGTTCTTGTTGGCCACGACGACTAGATAACTATCCCAACCTGCCAGGGCTACCGAGCTTGGCCTGTTAGGCGTACCCACAAGCACCGATTGCCTTATCTGTTCCCGTTTTGACTCGTCGGACAGAGCTTCCGCCAGTTCATCGATGTAGCGATTTCGTAACGTCTGTCTCTCGGAATCCGGCAAGCTCCGATCCCTTAGTCTTTGTCTGATCTCTGCAAACGGCTCCATATCGTTCGGCAGATGAAAAGGAGCCCAGCCAGAATTGCTTGCCACTGGGATGATGGGCCCTCCCGATGCGAAGTGATACGGATACATGTCGGCGCTAACCTCGACGCCTCGGGCCCGAGCATCGTTGATGAGTTGAATCGCCTCTCCCATCACCCCCCAGTTATTTTTCCGGGCTATTTTAAAATGTGTGGAATTGCCGCGGACACTGGCTTCTTCTGCAATTCGGATGGTTTCTTGGGTGGCTTCCAGTACACCGTCAAACTCGTTGCGTTGATGACTGGAATAGACCCCACCAAACTCGCCAACGACTTTTGCTACCTCAATGATTTCTTCGGTGGTGGCAAATCGTCCCGGAACATACTCCAACCCCGAACTCATTCCCCAAGCACCCTCTTGCATCGCTTGACGAACCAACGAACGCATCTTCTGCAGTTCCTCGGCCGTTGGCTCACGCGGTTCCATCCCCATAACTTCTTCCCGGACGGCACCAAATCCGACCAGGTGGGCCGCGTTGGTTCCAATACCAAGCGTTTCCCACTGCGTCTTGATCTCAGCGACGTTGAAGGTGCCGCCTCCGTCCGCCCCTGTTACTACGGTGGTCACGCCCTGGACAAGGTAGTTGAGATTGGCGTTGGAATCTGCCTGCCTGAACCCACTCTCGCTATGCGCGTGCACGTCGATAAATCCCGGCGACACGACCAGCCCCTCAGCGTCGATGGTCTTCCGGGCAGTCTTGGAGGCGAGATCTCCTAACGCGACGATGGAATTGCCGACAATTCCGACGTCTGCGTAGAACCACGGGTTGCCGGTTCCGTCAACGACCTTTCCATTCTCGATGAGAATATCGAAGTCTTTATTGGTACCGCTGGCGCATGCCTCAGAGAAAAGCGCGGCCACTACCAAATTACTGAGAACGACCTGCCACCGCTGTGACATTTGACCCCTCCGCGTGCGCTAATTAGAGCGCCGGGAAAAATCTTAACAATACCCGGCAGGAGAAAAGATCCCTCGTGTAGGTTCCCACGCGTTTTGCAATTAGCTTTCACTATTCGTTCTGCTCGATCAGGCATCCTCGCACCGGTCAAGAGCACCGCCGCCAGCACCAACAGCACGACCGTGCCTCTGGTGGCTTCGCATGTCACCTCTCCTTACTTCAATCTGAGTTGCGAGGCTGAGGCTTTAGAGAGCAGAATGAAGTCATGAAGAGAACTCTAGTACTTGTGTTGAGTCTGTGTTTGTTTGCCTGTGTCTCTGGGCTTGAGTCTCAATCTGTCGGTGCAGAAGGGCCGAGAAATGCGAATGTCGATGCTATTTTTGCTGATTTAGCTGGGATGCGCCCAGGAGCCGCCGTAGGAGTTGTAATGAGTGGTGAGGTTGTGCACCGGGCTGGGTATGGGACTGCCAATATGGATCACAGCATTCCAATAACTCCTGGAACTGTATTCGACATCGCATCTATCTCTAAACAGTTTGGTGCAATGGCGGCACTTCTTCTTGAGGCTGAGGGGCACCTAGATCTGGAAGAGGACGTCCGAGTCTACGTTCCGGAATTACCGGATTTTGGCCACACAATTGTGCCCCGTCATCTAATTCACCATACGAGCGGGATCCGCGACTGGCCCCATGTCATGAATTTAGGTGGGGTCGACTATAGCGATGTCATCTCATTCGAGAAGATCCTACGTATGCTCTACCAACAGAGGGCGATCAACTTTCCGCCAGGCACGGAGTACGCCTACTCGAATACGGGGTACAACCTCTTGGCTAGGACGATCGAGGTTCAGTCGGGCATGACGTTCAGAGCCTACACTCAAGAGCAGATCTTCGAGCCTCTCGGAATGACACACACACATTTTTCTGACGATTACCTGGAGATCGTCCCCGGCCGCGCTGAATCCTATGCACCAGTCGGTGACGAAGATGACGGGGTCTTCCGCCGACAGATCAACCAACTCACAGCTTTAGCTTCGAGTTCGCTCAATACCACGGTGGATGACTTCATTTTGTGGATGAAGAACTATGAAACCGGTGAGGTTGGAGGTGAAGAGATCATCGGTAAGATGCTACATAGAGGCGTGCTCACTGGTGGTGATACGATCGACTATGCCCACGGGTTAACCGTGGGGGCTTACAGGGGGCTTGCAAACTTTGGGCACGGAGGCTCGTGGGCAGGATTTCGTACGAACTTCGTTCGATTCCCTGAAGAAGATCTGTCGATCGTTGTCTTCTGCAACTTTTCAACATGTGACCCAGGAGGACGGGCGCTTAAGGTTGCCGAGATTTTCCTGGAAAATCGGATGGATTCGACTGCTATGCCTCTCGAGGAATCAGGTGAGGTTACTGAACCGCTGAGTCTTGCCGATTCGGAACTGCACGAATATTCCGGTTATTACCGGAGCCCCGAGTTGGATTCAACCTACCAGGTTTTCGTCGATTCGAGGGGGCTTGTTGCGGAGCACTGGCGAAACCCGCCATCGATCCTGTCCCCGACCGGCGATGACTTGTTCAGAGGAGACCGGCGGTGGTTTCCAGAAGTACGTTTTTTCAGAAACCGATCAGGCCAGGTGACGGGCTTCGCCGTAACCGGTGGCCGCGTGCGGGATCTGATGTTCGAAAGAGTTCAGTAACCAGACCGATTCTAGGGGATAGAGCCATGCAACTTGATCGTCGACAATTTACAAAGATCGCAGGAGCCGGGGGAGTTGCCATCGGGGCAGCGTGGCAGCAAGCCTGTGCCCAATTTGCCGAGACGGGAGAAGTCTCACCGGAGACCGTTCGCACGCTGCTTGACGCCCAAGGATCCCGCAGCATTTACGATAGTCCCGAAGAATTCGAAAAGCTTCGTCGAGCTGTAGAGAACCTGGTTCGCGTTCGGAGCGAACTACGGAGTTTCCCGCTTGACGAAGACGAGCAGCCGCTCACGGTCTTTCGGAGGGGCTGATGGCGCAAGAAGAAATCCACTTCATGACGGTCCGCGAGCTTGCGGACCAACTAACCGCTGGCACTTTGTCTTCGGTTGAACTGACTCAACACTATCTGGACCGAGCCGAAGAACTAGATATTCCGCCCTTCGAGCTTCCCAGCGAACCCCGTTTGGATCATGAAGGCAAGCTGGCGACCATGGTAACGATCGCACGGGCGCATGCGCTCGAATCTGCTGAGAGCGCTGATGTGGAGCTTCGAGCCGGACGCCGGCGAAGCATCCTTCATGGAATCCCCTACGGGGTGAAGGATCTGCTGGACACTGCGGGAATCCGAACTACTTGGGGTTCTGGAATTTTCCGTGATCGTGTTCCAGACCGAAACGCTGCGGTCATTGACAGCCTTGAGGAAGCCGGTGCTGTGTTGATGGCGAAGATGTCTCTTGGTGAGTTCGCGGGTGGAAACACCAGTTCCGCGCTCAACCCTTGGAAGCTCGATCGTACAAGTTTCGGTTCGTCAAGCGGCACGGTTAGCGCTGCGGTGGCTGGCCTTATTGGTTTTGGTATTGGCACTGAGACTGGTGGCTCAATAGTTTTCCCGGCATCCGCAGTCGGAGCTTCGGGCCTGCGCCCGACCTTCGGGCGTGTGAGCCGCTTCGGTTGTATGCCGCTCTCTTGGAGCCTCGACAAGATTGGACCTGTAGGGCGTTCTGCTGAAGACTGCGGTTACATCCTGGAGCAAATTTCCGGATACGACGCCCGCGATGACTCCTCAGCTAATCGATCTTTCAACTTCGAAGTGGGGCCACCGGACCTGCGGGGCATGAAACTCGGTGTACACCGATCAGAATTCGAGCTTTCGCAGTCGGAGCACACGCGCCGGGTTTTCCAGGAAGCGCTGGATGCTTTTGTCAGCATGGGCGTGATTTTGGAGGACATCAACTTTCCTCTTCGGCCAACCGGAGCCCTGTTCACAACAATCGTGACAGGGGAAAGTGGAACGATTTTCAGGCCTCTTTTTGATGACGGGCGTGCAGCTGGAATGTTCGCCTTTAATACGGACCGAGCTGCAGGGTGGATGGCTGGACGGATGATGCCGGTGGCCGACTACCTTACGGCTCAGAGAATTCGAAACCAGCTGAGACGAGAGGCGGATGAAATCGTTTCACGTTATGACGCGGTGATTGCTCCGACGTGGCCCAACGGTGCCGCCTTGCGCGAGGTCAGCCAAGGCTGGCCCATTCCTGCTAGGAACGAATGGGAGCCACCCAATGACTTAAGTGCGAGAACCCCGCGGTTAAACTACATCGCTAACCTTGTCGGGCACCCTGGCCTTGCGATTCCGTGTGGTTTTGACGAAGACGGCTTGCCACTGTCGCTCCAGATTGTCGGATCCGCATTCGATGAGCAGGCTGTTTTGGACTTCGGGATGGGGTTTCAACGCGAAACGGATTGGCATCTCCGTCGACCGCAATACCCGTGGCGGCAGTAGTCACAAGTATTGTGGTCTAGAGAGCGGCGACGACTCCGATTTCAACGGTGAACTGTGGGGCTGCAAGTCTGGACTCAACACACGCCCGGCAGGGAGTCTGGCCGGGTACTACCCAGGCATCCCAGACTTCATTCATTTCATTGAAGGTGGAAATGTCGCTGAGCCAGATGTTGGCCGAAATGAGCATGGATTTATCAGTCCCAGCTTCCATTAGCAGCTCATCGATTTGCGCCAGGATTGCCCGTGTTTGGTCGGCAACTGGAGCTCCCTGCGCTGAATGGGCTACCTGCCCGGCTGTGTAGACGGTGTTGCCGTGCACAACGCATTGACTCATGCGGTCACTGACTTGAAAACGTTTGATATCCGACATGAATGTTCCCTTGTTATGAGGGGGCGCAATTAGGTGGTTCAATTTAACCCTTACCTGCAAGGTCTATAAATGGCAGCCCTAACGGGATTTGAACCCGTGTCTCCGCCTTGAGAGGGCGGTGTCCTGGGCCAGGCTAGACGATAGGGCCACCAGAAGTCTGAGCCAAATTTAGCCGGGACCGAAGAACTTTAGCCAGGGCTCTGTGGGGAGGTCAAGTCGACGTCGAGCAGAGTTGTGAGAGTTTTTCGGGCTGATGCCGCTAAGGCTAGGGCCATAACCTCTTCGATCGTGAACCAGCCGGAATCGGGAATGTTGTGATCTGACGCTTCAAGTCCAGTAGCCGTTCCTGAAATCGTTGTTTGGTTCTCCGAAAGACTTGCTTCATAAACGTGACAGGAGATGCGCCGGTCTGTCATCCCGTGACGGATTTCTCCGAGCTTAGAACCGAGTCGAACGCTCCAGCCAAGTTGTTCCTCTATGTAGCGACTGAGCCTCGCCTCCTGCACCCGTGAATTACCCGATGCGGGCTTTTCGGCCAGTCGCGAATCTAGCGTGGGAAACTCCCACATGTCGCTTACGAGACTGGGACGTTGGCCTCGGAACATTAAGAATCGGCCGTTGTCTTCGATCACTGCGGCATATTCAGTGACAGCTTTGACAAGTTTGGATCTTCTCGGGGGTATCTGCTCTTCGATTCCTAATTCGTGAGCTTCACAGTAACTAGAACATGGGCATTGATCACACCGCGGGGAGCGCGGTGTACAGACCCGTGCCCCTAATTCCATGATCGCTTGGTTGAGCATACCCGGTGGGTGACATTGCATTGCGTCCGCTGCCATTGCTTCGAATCTTTGACGCACCTTGGATCGTCTGGGGTCGTCCTCAATGCCGGCTAAGCGGCACATGATTCGGGCGACGTTGCCATCAATGGATAACGCCGGTATGCCAAAGGCGATCGAACCGACTGCTGCAGACGTGTAAGGGCCGATACCAGGCAACTTGAGAAGCTCTTCGCGCGTGTCAGGAATTTCGCCGTCGTGGGTATCAACAACCACCGTGGCCAACCTGTGCAGCAAGCGTGGGCGCCGATAATATCCAAGCCCTGACCATTCGGCGAGGACGTCGTCGAGTGACGCTTCTGCCAGATTAGTGATCGTGGGAAACCGTTCAAGGAAAGATTCGTATCGGTTGATGACGGTCTCAACTCGTGTCTGCTGCAACATTATTTCCGAAACCAGAATGGCATAAGGGTCCCGGGTTTGGCGCCAAGGAAGATCGCGCCGCATTTCGACATACCACGAGAGCATCGCATCCACGAGATCTGGAGGAAGAGGGAACTGGCTGCGAGCAGGGAACTCGGCCAGGCCAGGTTTCTTGTTGTTTACGGAGCTCATCGCGGCACGATACTACAGCTCGAATTATCGAAAACTGATAGGTTCACGCAATCAGTGCTTGCCTCTCGGTGCCGGGCCGCACACTATCAGTGCATGGCTATCAAAATGGCTGCCAAGCACATGTTTGGTTACCTAGGTTACGGAGGAATGAGCTAAGACAACTGATGAATACTCCTTTCGATATGCCCTACGAGAATTTGCCGGTACAGCTCCCAGTGTTTCCGCTGACCGGAGCTGTGTTACTACCCCGGTGCCGATTGCCGTTAAACATTTTTGAGACACGTTACGTAAAAATGACTGAGGACTCACTTGCCAGTGATCGCTTGATTGGCATGGTACAAACGGTCAATGTCGAATCTAGTGATACAACGCCTGCGTTATTCCGTACTGGATGTGCTGGGCGAATTACTTCCTTTAGTGAGACCGATGACGGCCGGATCCTGATCATTCTCACTGGTATAAGTCGGTTTGACGTAGAAGAGGAACTACACGTCGACACGCACTATCGGCAGGTAATTCCAGCCTGGGAGGCTTACCGCCTAGATCTGACCGAGCCAGAGAATGGCAACATCGATCGCGAGCGTCTATATGCATCGCTCCGGGTATATTTTGAGGCCCGTGACTTTGATACAGACTGGGAGTTACTGCAGGAAGCGACCGACGAGAGTCTGATTAACTCGTTGGTAATGTCTTGCCCGTTCGATTCGACAGAGAAACAGGCACTTCTCGAGGCGAACGGCCTCGATGAGCGTGCTCGCCTGATGTTGTCACTGCTCAATATGGCTACGCTTCACCGTGCCACCAGCGAGCTTTCGTTGCATTAACCCGCATTTCTCATCGGGTTGCTGCTCCGGTCTCGCCGCGGCCGTTATTCTGAACGGTACGCAGATCGTCGTAAAAGCGGGTCTTTAGCTGATTCTTTATAGCCGTATTGCATGGTTGCCGTAAGGTTTGAGGCAGCGTGTCATTCAAACGGAATCCAGCTACCGCCTCGCTGCGCAGAGGATTACCATGAGGCGCTATGAGCACCTTTGCCCTTCTGACCTTCATAGATTAATCCGTGGACCATAATCGCTTCGATGTTATCGTCGTGGGTGGTGGACCTGCAGGTATTACCGCAGCGACTGCGCTCGCCAAACAAGGTTTTTCGGTCCTTGTATGTGAAGCGGCCGTTTATCCCGGCGCCGAGAATTGGTCTGGGGCAGTTTATTTTGCCGAGAATTTGGAAGCTGACGATGCATTTGGCAAGCAGGCCATCGAGGAAGGTCCCTTCGAGCGCCGTCTAATCGAGCGTGGGTTTTTTCTTTACAACGGCCACTCGATGCTCGGCGCTACATTGCGCGACCCTTCGGTGTTCCGCTCGTGTTTCACCGTTCTGCGCCCGGTTTTCGACCGCTATCTTGCTGAATTGAGTCGAGAACAGGGTGTTGTTCTGATGTGTGAGACGACGGTGCAAAGCCTCATTCGGCACGAGGGCTGCATTATTGGCGTGCATACCGAGCGTGGCCCAGCCTACGCGGACGTGGTGTTTCTTGCTGAGGGTGACGCTTCGCACTTGGTGACCCAAGAAGGTTACGAGCGGGTTGGATTGGACGCCGGTGGCGATCCGAATACAGAAACGGGGCCACATTTCCTGCAGGGGGTCAAAGAAGTGGTGTCGTTGCCTCCAAAGGTTCTTGAGGAGCGCTTTGGTTTGCCCGAGGGTGGCGGCGGTGCCTACGAGATGTTGCTGAGGAACGGCTCACGACAAGGGCGAACAGTGCGCCTGAACATGGGCGGTTTTGTCTACACCAACCGTGACAGTGTTTCGCTTGGCTTTGTGTTGCCGGTCGACAATCTGGCAAACAATTTTGATGGTGATCACAACCTACTGATGGAGTGGTTCAAGGGCTTGCCCGAGGTGGCACGCTGGATCGAAGGCGGCGAGGTCACATCGTACGGCACAAAGATTATTCGTGGTGGCGGCCTGCGAGAGATCCCACAGTTAGTAGACGATGGACTAGCGATCGGCGGAGCGGCGAGTGGTATCGGCATCGATTTCCCGTACCCGAACTTCACCGGCCCAGCGACATCCATGGGGCTTCTGTTCGCGCGCGCCGTGTCCAGCATCACGGCTGAGCATAATGGTCCGGGGAAAGGTGCTGCTGCTGGGTTGATCGGTAGAAGCCCATTTACTGCGGAAGCGCTTGAAGCAGCCTACCTAAAGCCTGTTAAACAGACGCACTACTACCGGAATGTCGAACGACTTGCTGATTGGCCGGACTATATCGAGCGAACCCAATTCTTTTTCGAGCGTCAGATCGACATTGTTAACGGTGCCACCTACATACTGTCGCGCCCGGATATTTTGGCGGTGAAGCGCTGGTGGGAAGCCATTCGGTTGATACGCCGGTTGATTCGCGGCAAGCGCGTCGGAGCGATGCTCCGGGACATGCAAGAGAATTCAAAAGCGCTCGGATTGGGGCCTGCTGTTTGGACCGGAATTAGCCCCGGTATCTTCGTTCGTTGGCTGTTCAATACGGTGACGGCACTAGTTCCCTTTGGTGATGTGTCTACTGGTGGCGACGAAACTACCGGGATTGCCAAAGCTGCGACACAGAGTGGCGGCAGATTCCGCATGATGCATCGTGTCCGAGCAGGCGCCGAGCCTGCGGGCCGGATGCCCTTACTGGGACGTTGGTACTGGAAACGATACGGGCCGGCTCTTGCCGGCGCCTTTGCTGACGTCTACACGAACGACGATGAGCCCCTCGACGACAAGTTGCCACGGGCGCTCGGCCGAGTGATTGGGCAGATTTCGATCTGGGATCCCCTGGCAGTGATTGGGTTGGGGCTGGTTGGTTTGGTGATGACGGCGATTCAGGCAGCTAGCGAGTGGTTTCAATACGCTGTGCTGAAGAAGGACTTGGCCTCATTTCGTGATCAATACGTGGGACGTTTGCTCCAAGAAAATCGCTCCCGCGGCTGTCTTGACGACGACGTTGTTGAGATCAAGACATCGTACGAACACAAACTCGGCACAATCCGTTACCAAGAAGGCGAACATTCACACATCAAAGTTATGTGGCCTGATGACCTAACAGCACGGACCGAACTGGCTAATTCGTCGTTGTGGAACGTTTGTCCCGCCAGAGTCTACGAGGTGCAGCGTCATCCAACGGGGATGCCGGGAGTGGTTGTCAATTTTGACAACTGCGTGAAATGTGAGACTTGTTGGCGCGCCACCTCCGACGTGGACTGGAGCCGCGCTACCCAACAGCGTCTCATTTACGAGACTTACACACCGGCACACGCTGAACTCCGTAAATATATTTTGGAGCGCCCACAGCCGGTGCCGCGAGTGCGCCAGATTCCCTCGTATTGGGACGCTTTCTGGGGCGATCTGGTGGTCGGATTCCAAGGCGTCGATGCGGGAGCGCTCGAGGCGTTAAGAGCCGAACTTGGACGAGCAGAGGTAGCACTTGGAAGTTATTCGCGAGCCCTCGGTGATTCGCCGGTTGTTCTTGAGCAGGGTGAGCGGTTTCATCTTGAGGAGCTATTGCAGATCGTAGCGCGACGATTTGGGGCAGCCCGTGACATTTGGGAGGCTGACGCTTTTTCTAGCTTACGCTTGTTGATTGGCGAGCCGGTTGCTTCGCTGTGGTCGGATGGGGTAGTCCGAGTCGAGGAGATGGTGGCCCACGCATCTTCGAAGCGGTTTTTTTGGGCGGACATGGTGGGTAAGCAACTAAGGGATCACCACCTTGCCGGGCTGGGCAATCTGTTTGCCCGGGTTGAAAGGCTTGAAGCGCAGGTTAAGGCGGAAGATGAATCGGAGGAACTAAACTCCGTTTCGGCTTGTGCTTGGGCGAATAATTGGATTCGAGCGGAGGATTTGCCGGCGCAATTTGCTGCCATGCGAGAAGGCATCCGGGAATGGTGTGATCATCACATCGACAGCAGCGTGCTGCGCTCGCTCGAGAGAGAAGAACCTCTTAGCAACGAACTTAAAAATTGGCTTGCGCGCCAGCTGGCTGTAACGGTCAAGGATCGACGACGCTGTGCAAGAAACTCGCATGCTAAGACTACATACGGTCACCGTGACGTGTTGTTGGAAGAACTTGCGGCGGTCGATCCATCGCTTGCAGCGTTAGCGTCCCAGCATCTCCTTGCAACTGATCTGCTCCATGGGGCAAAGACGGATGAGGACATCATCCCCAGTATTCTTTCTGCTCGCTCATTCGCAGCAGTTGTTACACAAGGTTCAATTAGAGACCGTTTGACAGCTACGAATCCTGCGGAGGGTGCCGAAGCCGAAATAAGTACCGGAGGAGCCGAATTGCACGGCGAGGGGCCACTGGTGCTGGCAGCGTTAGCTGAATGGCTCTTAGTTGTCCGCGACAACCTAGGCTACTTGGTCCCAATTGACGATCCAGGCATTCACTTAGAAGCGGTTGGTTGCATTGGTCTTGTTGGCGCTGGCGTCCGGCGAGTGGTTTTTGACGGTTGCAATGTTTGCCCCAGCCGGATCTTCGAGATCGAGGCGCTCGCACCGGGATCTCTTTTCCCTTCGCCTGCGGTGGGCGTCCCATTCACCGACACGCTTGGTGTTGCGGTGCCCGATCACCTTGCGATCGTTAGAGGTGCCGGTTCCTATCTCACTGGACGGGCCCGCGAGCACGCGGCAAGCCGCATCCAGTTTCCCGGCTTATTTCAAGATGAATCTGGTCGCGACACGATCGCTAAATTTGGTGCAGTGAAGCAGATGCTTGCCGAAATGGAGGCGCAACGCATTCTCGTTGAAACGCTTAGCTTGCTCGATCCAGGCCCGCAAGATGATGCGTGGACAGGTGCGGCGGTCCGCAAGATTCTCGCAGCTGATGCTTTTGGGCCTCAACCGGGGTCATTTAGCTACAACGCCGGCCAGATTTTTGGAGGTACGGCGTTCTCCGAAGACGATTGCCTAGCGAAGTATTATCGGGACAGCAGCCCGTTCAGGTTCCTTATCGCCCACGATGATGTGCTCCGCACCGAGATTGGTCGCCGACGTCTCGAAGCCGTCAGCGCTGGTGCCTCATTAATTCCCGTTTCACTTCAGGAAGAGGCCTGGCTGGAGGCGTTGCGCGAAGAAGGTCTGTTCTCGGACATAGTTGTGCGGTGGGAGGGGGCATGCTCTGAAATTGAAGCATGGGCTGTGGACGCTACTTCCCATATTGACAGCGACCCCGAGCGCGCCGACCTCGTGTCCTTTCATGCTGGCAATGTTACGGCCCGTGCTCTGGGCATCAAGGCGTGCATTCTACGTAGTGGCTGGCGGCTGGAGTGCGGTCTTTCGGTCAAAGCGACCCTCGAAGCCACAGCGTTGCTAACGGACCGATTCGTTGCTGACACACCGATGCTGGTTAGCGAGGCCCACTTGTTGAGTGAAGTTCTCGCAGTAGGGCTCGACGCCATCGTCCACGGCGACTTCGAACCTGCGGCGACGATCCCCGATGCCGAGTCTTACAACCTCGTTTTGTCAACAGACCGTGCTAGCCAATCGGGGGATTGGCTATATCAACCGTTTGACGGGGAAACGTGTCGCTATGTGCCCGAGGTCTTGTGGAACGATCCGGAGTTACGCGCATTTCGCGAAAAGGTAGAAGCTGATTTGCGCCAACGCTACGTTGAGACTGACTTCGATGGCCTGACTTATAACCGCCACTTGGAAAAGCTCCACACTGTTCCGCACGCCGACCTCTGCTATTTCGTCGACCGTGGCTTCATGCGATTGCCAATTCCATCGGAGCTTGGCGGGGAGGATGCGCTCAAAGCGATTTACTACATCGTTTGTGAGATGAGCGGCCGTTACGGTGATGCGGCATTGTCGCTCGCGATCATGGCGAACACGAGCATCGGGACAACGCCGATGCTTCTCGGCATGAAGCAGGATTTACCACGTGCCCGTGCTGAACTTGAACAAGTTAAAGAAACTCCGGCGTTATTGGAAGAAATCAGCGAGGGCATTGATGCTCTAATCGAAGGGCTGAAGCGGCCCAACTTTGAGCTTCTACAGCGGGATTACCTGCAACTTACCGATGTGGTCAAGAAAAGGATTCTTAAATCCAGCACCCTAAAGTATATCGGCGCAGCCTTCCTTCGCGCCTATTTTGCTGCCGGTAATGCTGGGAAGAATCGTGATATCGAGGGTTTCGAAAAAGAGTTGCGAAACGCCCGCCGGCTGATCGATGTGATTCTCAATGGGGTGGAGGATCGAGTCGTCGAGTATCCGCGGCGTGTTCGGGCCCACGAATTGTTCCTGAAAATGATCTCGGCTGGCTACATATCGGCATTTGCCCTTACCGAGCCAACTGCTGGGTCCGATTCGGGTGGTGTCAAGACAACCGCTCGGCTGGATCGCCGATGCGTGTACGAGGACGATCGTGGAGTCCTCCATTTTTTTCTTGACCAGAACGACAAAAACGAACGCCGCAATTTGCTCGATGCCGATCGCGTCGAGTTCGACTTCGATGGTTTCCGCATGTTGTATCGGTGGTCTGACGACTCGGAGCCAAGCGAGATCCGACACGGCGCGTACGACTACGAAAAGGATCTTTCCGGTTGCTGGCGGACCTACGAGCACGATGGCCTTGAAGTTTCTTTTACCGACATTGCTCAGATTCGAACTGATGCTGATGGACAGCGCTGGTATGAATTCTGGGAACTCAACGGTTCGAAGATGTGGATCACAAATGCGCGTTTCGCGCATTGCTTTGCGCTATACGCGAACACCGAGCCTGAAGGGGTAACTGGATTCATGGTCGACCGCCATGCTGAGGGCTTGGTGGTTGGTTCCGATGAAGAGAAGCTGGGCCAGCGGGGTTCGCCGACAAACGAACTGGCGTTAACTGCTGTTCGTGTGCCTCGCGAGTGCATTATCGGCCTCCGCGGTCGCGGACAGGTCAACGCTCTAGAAACTCTCAACACCGGACGCACAGGGTTGGCTGTCACGACACGGGCAACCATCCAGGAAATGATGGAAGACGCTGTCAACTACCTAGGTGGCGGCACAGAAGCGGACAAAGTGCTTGGTGGGATCTACCCGGCCCAGCTAACCCCACCGAAAGCACTGCAGCTTTACTGGATGGGTCGTCTCATGGAAGAACTCGTGACCACAGCGGCGGTGGCCAACGAGCTCATTGGATTGTCTGACCATCCACTTACGAAAGACATACGGATGGAGTCGGCGATTGGCAAGTATTTTTGCAGCGAGGCGGAGCATGAGGGCATCGATTGGATGGAGCGTGTGCGTGGGCTTGACGGTTTAACGTACCGGCACCGGATCGAGAAGACACGTCGTGACGCGCGTGTCCTAAATATCTACGAAGGCACCAACGAGGTTCAGCGTTATCTGTTGTTGCGAGCCCTGGTGCAGCAAGTTCTGCCAGCCTGGCGGGCTGCTGGTGAAGACCCGTTGAGTTCTAAAAACTTGGGGGGTGCCCATCCTGAGCTAAAGAGACAACTCAAACGGGCCAAGTGCGGTTTGATGCTGCGGCTCGACGAGGCGGTTAATGCGTTTGGCGACTTGATTTGGGCGAATGTGAACTTGCAACCGTGCTTCTTTCGGTTGGCCGAGATTGCTGGACTGATCAAGGTTATGGACGCGGTTTTGTATCGGCTCGAGTGGTTGGCATCGCACGATGTACCGGAGGAATATGCCGCCCGTCTCGAGAGAGCATCTGTCCTTGCATTCGCGCGTTGCGCAATTCGGATTGAGGCACTCGACCGTCGTTTCACTGCCTCGTACGCATACCTTCAAGACGGTCGTTTTCCCCCTGATATACAGCTTGGCTTCCTCTCATTGGACCCGGCCGGCGCCGTCGCTGAGCGCTGGGGCGCACTTCCCGACTCACTGCGACCGGCAGCGCCCCAGGAAGCATTGCCGCGGGATGTACGGATTGTTGTTCTTGCCAAACCCGTACCGGTGGTTGCGCCACGACCACGGTTCGGCCCCAACACTTTCGAGGAGTCGCTATACACGATCGACGCCGTCGATCGACGTTCTCTCCAGATAGCAATGAAGCTGAAAAGTCGTGATCCGGACAGGGTGAGGGTTGAGGTAATTTCGCTCGCAGGAGAAAGCGTCGGTTTAGAAGCTCTGCAGCGGGCACTTGCGCTTGGGGCTGACGAAGTTACCCTCCTGCAGACACCGGGTCATGTGGTACTACAAGACCCGACAGCTGTTGCCCATCTCGTTGCCCGGGTGCTGACCGAAAATCCGGCTGACATTGTCTTCGCCGGAGCTTGCGCGTCGGACACTGGGCAGGGAATTGTTGCGCCGATGCTCGCTGGCATGCTTGAGCGTGATCATGTCGATAGTGCGCTCACTGCAGATTGGGGCGAGGGCCCTAATCTGAGCCTTCGGTTAACGGCCAGGGGTTGGCAAGGGAATGAGCTTGATGTGGCGCTGCCGTGTGTAGTTTCGGTGGAGCCGACATCTGAACATGTCGAGCTCGAGCATCGTCTTGGAGAGTCCATTGCCGCTTCGGTGGCTCACGTCTCGTGTGTCGAAGTCGACGATATTGAA
>Ga0310345_10002505_pt1 | contig 18407 bp, 14 predicted proteins | sample HC15DNA20500_MG_FD_204667 | JGI IMG/M metagenome (GOLD analysis project Ga0310345, IMG submission 204667) | Marine microbial communities from station ALOHA, North Pacific Subtropical Gyre - HC15-DNA-20-500_MG | ecosystem: Environmental > Aquatic > Marine > Oceanic | place: Pacific Ocean: North...
GCCGATGGGAGCGTTGATGCTGGAGGTATTCGAGTCGCGCTCGAAGAGCTCCTCGCCGGCGGGACCGAGAATCCGGGTCCTGATCTCGAGGTTTGGATTGGACTGGTTGTCGCTCAGCAGGATCAGGGGACCCAGGACGAGGGACCCGGTGAAATGCTTGGCCTGGTAGAGGTAGAGCAGGGTCTCGTTCTCTATGCGATTGCCGCTGACATCATTCGCCAGGGTGTAACCCCAGATCTCCCCATCGGAATGAACCACGGCGGCCAGCTCCGGCTCGATGCCCGCCGAGACCGTCTCCCGTTGGCAGGCCTCCCCCTGCAGATCCTCTGAATTGGTCAGGTCGGTTCGCAGCCCCATCCGTCCTCCGGGACCCACGAAATGTTCCGGCGAGGTTCCCTTGAGAAAGAGCTCCGGCCGCTGCCCCCGCTCCTTGACGGCCCGGTAAACGAAACCGTAATCGCCGCGGTTTCCTTCCGTCTCCCGCTCGAGAGCGGAGTTGATGTAGGTAACCCCGAAGGCCTGGGCCCGCCGGGGAATCACCGGAGCGACCAGGTGATCGCTCCCCGCGGCCGGAAGCGGCGAGAGAGCACCTAGGTCGAGCGGCTCGGCGCCGCTCTCCCCGGGCGAAAAATCTCCGGCCCATTCCCCCACCCGCAGCCGGCGGCTCTCCAGCCATTCAACCAGCTCGACCACGGGTGTCGGCAGGCCGCTGAAGGTCCACCTGGCGGCCTCCCAGCTCGCCTCGGGAGCCGTCCGCCGGTAGCTTCGCCTGTGGCCCGGCAGCGGAAGACAATCGGTGAGATCCCATACGTCCGAAAGCGTCTGGGTGCCGCCGGATACCTCGAGACCACTGCCGCCGAAGAGACGAATCTCCCCGCGGCTTGCCGACCAGTACTGGCCCAGGTGGGTTAGGGTCGCCATCTCTTTACCACCTTCTCACTTCTCCCAACCGGCTCTTCGTACCCGGCACGGCACCCGGATGCGAATCCGGAAAGGCGTCCGGGCACAAGGTAAGCTCCAATCACCACCGATGCTGACTCTCCTGTCCCTTGGTTGATGATAGTATAGGGCCGTAATCGAGCGAGACAATCGCGGATTGGCGCTCGCTGCAGGAACGCCGGTCGGAGAAAAACGCGCCATCATGGGTACAGAGGTCATCAGCGCCAGCGACAGCGGCATCAGCCGGGCGCTGCTGGAGTGGTACGAGGCCAACCACCGTGATCTTCCCTGGCGCAGGAACCCCGAACCCTACAGGGTCTGGGTCTCCGAGATCATGCTGCAGCAGACCCGGGTGGATACGGTGATCCCGTATTTCGAGCGCTTTCTCGACCGTTTTCCCACCCTCTCCGACCTCGCGGCGGCGAGCGAAGACGAGGTGCTCACCCTCTGGTCGGGCCTGGGTTATTACCGGCGGGCGCGCTCGCTCCTGGCCGGGGCGAAGACCGTCATCGAACATCACGCCGGCGTATTTCCCAGGGACTACGAGGCCGCCCTGGAGATACCTGGAGTCGGACCCTATACCGCGGCGGCAATCCTCAGCGTCGCCTACGGCGAGCCCTGGCCCGTCCTCGATGGAAACGTGGAGCGGGTCCTCACCCGGATACTGCGGCTCGCGGACAACCCCCGCACGGCCGCGACGAAGAAATACCTGAAGGAGATCGCCGGTGGCTGGATGCCCCGCGGCAAGGCCTCCAGCTTCAACCAGGCCATGATGGAGCTTGGAGCTCTCATCTGCGTACCCGTGTCGCCGAACTGCGCCGCCTGCCCGATTCACGATGCCTGCGCCGCCGCCGAACATGGCGATCCCGAGAACTTCCCGAAGCTGCCGCCGCGGCGAAAGACGGTGGCCGTCGAGCTCGAGGCCGGCATCATCCGCAGGGGTAAACGCTACCTGCTCGAGCGCAACGAGGACCTCGACTATCTCGAGGGGCTCTGGAGCTTCCCCCTCGCCCGGCCCGACTCCGGCGGCATAGCCGCCCGGCTGAGGAAGAGGCTGGCAACCAGCATCGAAGAGGGGGCGGAGCTCGAGGCCATCAGGCACTCCATCACCTTCCGGCGCCTGACCCTACGGCCCCGCATCCTCGGGGCGGGCAGCTTCTCCACCAGGGCGAAGCCGTCCTTTCGATGGGGACGGGCCGATGAGCTCGGCAATGTCCTGCCCGTCTCCTCCCTCTGCCTGAAGATCGCCGACAGGCTGAGTTGAGAGGCCCTGGCCACCGCCGTAAATCCCCGCAGGCCGGGCTTGGCGGACCCGCCGTCGATGCTTATACTGCGAATTCGTGATGTCCCGCCGGGGATGGCCGCGGCTTCACCCGGGGAAGAAACCGACCGATGACAGGATACCAATGACAGAATCCACCGACGCCGAGCTCCAGGATCTGCCGATCTTCGACCCCCGCGAGGGGGAGATCATCCTGAAGCCTGAAGACGGGGCGCAGGGCTATTGGGTCGGGGCCCCGGCCGTCACCTGGGATGCGTCCCGGGACTCATTCCTCTTGTGCTACAGGAGGAGGAGACCGCGAGAGCACACCCCGGACCGCGGCTACCTCACCGTTGTCGCGGAATCCACGGATGGAAAGAACTTCGAGACAATCTGGAGCATGACCAAGGACCAGCTCGACACGACCTCCATCGAGAAATGTTGCCTGCTGCGCTGCGAGGACGGCGTCTATCGCTACTACTTCAGCTACGTCGATCCCGCCGACGAACGCTGGAGAATCGACCTGGTCGAATGCGGCTCACCCGGCGATATCGACATCTCCTCCCGCCGGGAGGTCTTCACCGCCGCCTCGGCCGACGCCGCCCAGGACGCCCCGGTCGAGGGCGTCAAGGATCCGATGGTCTACCATATCGATGGAACCTACCATATGTTCATCAGCTACGCGGAGGGAACTCCGCGAGACGATGGAGATCCGGGGCTCATGCACGAGACCTCGGACGTCTTCAACACAGGGTTGCTCTATTCCACCTCGGCGCTCGCGACCTCCACGGACGGCCGCGACTTCCAGTGGCGGGGCAATTGCCTCGATGTAGGCGCCGAGGGCAGCTGGGACTCCTACGCCACACGCCTGGGAGCGATCGTGAAGGGAAGGAACGGATGGTACGGCTACTACGACGGCTCAGCGAGCCATCTCGACAACTACGAAGAGAAAACCGGCTTTGCCGCCTCCGGCGATCTCTCCACCTGGACCAAGCTTACCCCCTCGGCACCCGCGATCAGCGTACCGCATGCCACCGGCTCGGTGCGCTACGCCTGCGGGGTGGAACGCGGTGACACCCTCTTCGTCTATTACGAGATGGCGCTGGAAGATGGATCCCACGATCTGCGCCTGGTCACCCTCCCGGCGCGTGGCGCCTGATCCCCCGTCAACTCTTCCACGCCGCGGCACTCAGGATGCCTCGGTGTTCAGCACCTCGTCGATCGTCCTGAAGAGCTCGGCCGGACGCAGCGGCTTTGCTATATAGGCATCGAGCCCACCCTGCAGGCAGCGCTCGCGGTCTCCCTTCATCGCATTCGCCGTCAGGGCGATGAGAGGCGTGTGGGAGCCGGTTCCGCGCTCGCGCTCGCGAATCTCGGCGGTCGCATCGAGTCCGTCCAGCACAGGCATCTGGATATCCATCAGGACGACGTCAAAGTCTCCCGATTCGAGGGCATCTACGGCCAGGCGGCCATTCTCCGCCACCTCGACCGTATGGCCCTTACGCTCCAGGATTGCGACCGTCACCTTCTGGTTCACCGGGTTGTCCTCCGCCAGCAGGATCCGCAACGAATCCGTCTCGATGTCCTGGGCGATACACGACGTCTCCTCGGGCAGCCGGCCCCTGGCCGCCGTCAGGGTCTCCACGATGCTGTCGTAGAGATCCGCCTGGGTGACGGGCTTGTGGAGGAAGGCCCCTATCCCCAGGGCCCTGCTTCTTGCCATATCCCCGGGCTTCTCTCCCGAACTCAACATCATCACCGTCGTACCCCCAGCGGCGGACAGCGATCTGATGCGCTCAGCCACCTCAAAACCATCCATGCCGGGCATATGGTAGTCCAGCAGGATAAGGTCGAGTCCTCCGCCCGGGCCTGGCAACGCCTCGATTCGTTCGAGCGCCTCCGCCCCGCCGGAAACGAGCACGGGCTTCATTCGCCAGCCGCTCAAGGTTCGCTCGAGAAAACGCCTGTTGGTCGCGTTGTCATCAACCACCATCACGTTCAGACCCTCGAGCTGCACCGGGGGCCGAACATTTCCGCCGCTGCTCCTTCCCTCGCCAGCCTCGAAGCTGCTGGTGAAGTGGAAGGTAGAGCCCACTCCCGGTTCACTCTCGACCCAGATCCGTCCACCCATCATGTCCACCAACCGTGAGCTGATGGCCAGGCCGAGGCCGGTACCACCGAACTCCCTGGCTGTCGAACAATCGGCCTGCGAGAAGGCCTCGAAAATTTCATCCCGGCGCTCGGCAGGTATACCGATGCCGGTATCCTTGACCGAGAAATGGTACTCCGCCTTGCCGCCAACGCTTTCGGCTGCCCGCACCCCCAGGACCACCTCCCCCTCGGAGGTAAACTTGATGGCGTTGCTCAGCAGGTTGACAGCCACCTGCCGCAGGCGGGTGGGATCGCCGACCACCAGGTCATTGTCCCCGTCGGGGATGTCGAAGATCAACTCCAGGCCCTTTTCATGAGCCTCCAGGGCGAGGGTCCTTGCCGCTTCACCAAGACATTGCTTCAGAGAGAACTCTATATTTTCCAGCTCGATGCGACCCGCCTCGATCTTGGAGAAGTCCAGGATGTCGTTGATGATTCCAAGCAGCGAGCTCGCGGAGCTGCGAACCATCTCCAGGTACTCACGCTGTTCGTTATCCAGGTCGGTGGCCAGGGCGATTTCCGTCATACCGATCACGCCGTTCATGGGAGTACGAATCTCGTGGCTCATGTTCGCCAGGAATTCGCTCTTGGCTCGGCTGGCTGAATCAGCGGCCCGCGCCTGTTTCTCGAGCTCATCACAGCGACCCTGCAGCTCCTCCAACTCAGCGTGATTTCTCCCGAGGGTCCGGTCCTTCACCCAGAGAATATCCAGCAGCTCATCACTGCGGTCTCCACCAGCGGCCGAGACCACCAGGAGGACGGCGAGCAGGGCGAGAGCGCAGAGGACGCCGATCGCCGGAGTAGAAAAAGCTCCGGCGAGGAGCCCGCAGGCACCCGCTGCCAGCCAGGCCAGGACGAGCCCCCAGCTCATCCGCTCAACGATGAAGTCGTAGTATTTCCTCAACATATTCTCCGCACTCCACACTCGACACGAACGCCGATGGATCCGCACAAACCGCTCCCCCGGTACCCCGTATCCCCTTCGAGTCCGGCCGCGCGACACGAACAGCCTCGTTATTCAAGTCTACAACGCTCCACCCCGGCAGGCTTCCTGCGGGGCGAGAGCTTACCGGAAGACGTCCCAGGACCCCGTGGAGAGCCCTCGAGGCGCTTCGGGCTCAGGTGAGGCTGCGCACGAGCCCCCCGTCCACGGGCAGCACAATACCGGTAATATAGGAGGCCGCCTCGGAGCAGAGAAAAACGACCGCCGCGGCGAACTCCTCCGGCTGCCCGAACCTGCCGGCGGGAATGATCTCCCTGGCTCCCGCCTTGATGTCATCGAGCGGAACTCCCGCCGCCTCCGCGCGTTTCGAAAAGATCGACTCCAACCGCGCGGTGGCGGTAGAGCCCGGGGCGGCCGTGTTGACCGTCACCCCATCGGCAGCGACCTCATCCGAGAGCGCCTTGGCGAAGCCAACGACGGCCGAGCGCATGGCGGTTGAAATTGTCAGCCCCGCGATCGGCTGCTTCACGCTGGTGCTGGTGATAAAGACGATGCGCCCCCACTGCCGCTGGCGCATCCCGACGACAACCGCGTCCGCGAGCTTCTGCGATGATCTGAAGGTGGTCTCGAAACCGAGCTTCCAGGCCTCGTCACCGAGGCCGGAGGCATCTCCGGGCGGAGGACCGCCGTTATTGGCGATGAGGATATCGATCGGGCCAAGAGCCTCCTCGGCGGCCGAGACGAACTCTACGGGACCATCCTCACTGCCCAGATCCGCGCACACCGCCGCCAGCACGGGTTCACCCCCGCCTTCGGCGGCCAGGCGGGAGCGGATGTCTTCCAGCGCCGCATCGAGGCGCTCCGGGCTGCGCGAGCACAAAGCCACCGAGGCTCCCTCACGCGCCAGGGCCAGTGCGACCGCCTTGCCTAGACCGCTGGAAGATGCCGCAACCGCCGCTACCTTTCCACTCAGACCGAGATCCATGTTTTCCTGCCCTTTTTTTCTGCGTGATCCTTCCAGCGACAGCCAGGCGCCCTCACTCTTTAGCCTGTTTTTTTTCAGCCTGAGGCTTCTTTCCCGGTGTTCCCGCGGGCAGGGGGACCTTGAGAAGCCCCAGGCCCGTCGCGAGCTCGACCTTGGGCCTGGCGACATCTCCACCGACCTTGATCTTCAGGATCCCCTTCTTGATGAACCCCAGGATGTTTTCCACGTCGATACCGGTCAGGTCGATGAGCTCCGGCAGGAGAGGCAGCTTGAGCCTGGTGCTTGGCAGCTGCGGTTCGAGTTCGAGCGCGAGGTTCCCGTCGAAGTCCATGCTCCCCGTCCCGGAAAAGGAGAGAGCGGAGTTGCTGCTCTTCATCTCCAATTTTTTGGTCAGGAAGCGGCCATCCTCTATGGTGTAAGGAATGCTCAAGGTGTCGATCTTCGAGCGGGTGAAAAGATCCGAGAAGCCGAGATTGATCAGGTTAGGGATCTTGAAGAGCTTGAAGATCCCCAGGAAGAGCGGCAACTGGGCAAGCTCTCCATCCTTGATGGAGCCGTAGCCCTCACCGCGGATCGACCGCTGGTCACCGGTCTTGCCCGCGAAAAATACCTTGCCGGACGCCTCACCGCCGATTCCATTGTCGACGAGGCCGAAAACATCTCCGGAAGCCTCCGACAACTGGATGCCGGAAGCCGCGAACTCGCCGCCAAGATCACCCACCTTCTCGCCGGTGTCGACATAGAGCATGCCATCGAGACGGCCCCTGTAGAAATTAGGGGAGGCGATGCTCATCTGGAAGGTGTCGGAAACATCTCCCTTCGAGAGACGGCTGATGATGCTGCTGGAGAGATAGGGCCCCTTCTCTCCGGGAACCTCGGCGTTGTCCACCAGCCTCCGGATACGGTCGTGCGGCTCTCCGAAAGCGAACAGAATGTCGCCATCGGTGAGCTGCAGACGATTGAAACGCGCCCTCTCGACCTTGACCTCACCCCAGAAATGATTCGGACGCTCCCTGCTGTGCCCGCCGGTAAAACGGCCCTGGGCATCCATCCCGCTGACCTTGACGCCGAAGTTGACGGCGGCATTCTTCGTCCGGATCTCGGTTCCCTCGAAATAGGTCTTACTGTTGGCGGGGTCATCGAGATCCTTCAGGTACCAGCCACTCAACCTGCCCGAGAAGGCGCCCTGCAAACCCAGGCCGCCGATCAGGTTCTGAAGCTGGGGAGGGAAGGCCTCCCGGAAATTTTTTTCGAGCTCGAAATCCTTCAACCGCAGGCTGTACTCGAGCCTTCTGCTTCCCTCGCGGCTACGCAGGTTGCCGTCGAACGAGACCTGGGGCCCTTGCCCAGCAGTCGTCTGAAAGCCGCTGAAATCGACCCTCTGCCTATCCTCCAGGACGATCCGGCCTGCGGCGAGGCGAAGCCGGTATGGGAAATCAACCGGCCTAATCTCTCCGGCGAGAAGATCGAGCACCGTCCTCGCCCGCAACTCCCCATCTTCACCCGTAGAGATCACCACGTTCGTCTTGAAGCCTCCCTTGAAGGCGAAGGTATCAATCAGCTCGGCAACCTCCGGCTTGAGCGCGGCGCGAATGTCCTTGTCGTATTCAAGCTTGTCACAGGAGATGCTGAGATCGAGCTTCTCACCGAGCACGGACGAGCCTTTGCAGACGATCTTTCGCTCTCCATGCCACCCCTCGAGATCAAGGGTATCGATGCTCCGGCGGCGTGAATCGTAGACCGCCTCCCCGCTGATCCTCTCCACCGCGTAGGGAAATCCCCGATAGCTGATCTTCAGTTCCCTGGGATAGACAGAGAGGATGACGTAGGGCTCGAGCGCCTCCTCTCCCTCGCCCGGAGCCGGCGGCCAATTGACCCTGGCCTTTGCAGCGACCCAACCCGAGGGGCTCAGGCCGTCCCATACCTTGACGGCCTCCTCATCCAGGATGCCGCGCAACCGTCCATCGAGGGCGAGACATTCGACGGGGTCTTTACCGCCGATGTCGATGACGACATCGGAGGCCCCATCGCCTCCGAGGGCGAGCTTCACCTCCGAGATCGCCAGCCGCGCGGTCCCCACCTTTCCCGTCAGTGTTTCTCCGACCTTCAGCAGGCCCTTGTCCAGCTCGAGAACACCCGAGAGCTTCTCGACGGGATAGGGAAGATCCTCGTGGGTGATCTGGAAATCCGTGAGTTCCACCCTGGCGCTGAGAGTCTCGAGAGCGGGAGGATACTTCACCTCCCTGGCTGCTTCGCAGACGAGTCCTACCCGGCCCCGGATATCTATACCGGGGTAAGACCTGTCGATCCCCGGCGCCAGGGCGGCGAGAAGCTCTCCATCGACGAGAAGCGAATCCACCCGCAGCGAGCCCTTCAGGGTGGTAACGGAACCATTGGCAAGGTCAAGTCCGACGTTGCCGCTGGCGCTCAGGACCCCGCCGGCGATTTGCCCCCGGACCTCGTGAAGCTCGAGGCGGTCGCCTATAAACTCGATCGAGCCGGCAGTCAGCCTCAGGGGGCGCTCCACGCCCGGCACCACCAGCCCGCAGCCGGCGAGATTCGCCGCGAGCCGGGTAACGCGCAGGCCGGATTTCCCCTCGTAACGCAGGGCGCCCTCGAGATCGAGGCTGCCGCTGAACGACCGTTCCTTCACAAGCTTGCCTATCTTCTCATCCAGGACCGAGGCGAGCTTTCCAGCCGGATCGAGCTTGTAGACGGAAAAGTCAACATCCAGGGGGCCCTCCTCCAGGAGGGCGATTCCCCCCGGCAGCCGTCCACTCGCCTCTACCCGCGCGGCTCCCTCGATCCGAAAAGCGGCGGTGGCGAGGAGCACGCCTGCTTCCGACGAGCTCAGCGACAGGTCCAGGTCCTCCGCCGCCAGCGCCAGCCCGCTTCGTTTATCGGCATAGCGCACCCGCAGGCCGCGCAACCGGAAGGCCGGCAGACGAGGCGGGGGGCCTCCGGACCCGGCGTCCGGCTTCGCCCGGGAACGCGCCGATGGGTCCTCCCTCAGCAGCTCTGAGAGATTCAGTATTCCATCCTCGCCGACGATCGCATCGATCTCTCCACCCTCGAAAAAAACGAGCGCCGGCTCGAAGCTCCCGAAAAAGAGCTTCCCGTAGTCGGGAACGATCCTGATCCGGGGAAACTCGAGCAGCCTCCGTTCTTCTCCCTCACGGCGCCGGGGCTCGGAGATGCGCAGCCCGCTCAGGAGCACCCCCCGGGACAGGTCGAGCTCGGCGGAATCGATTTCAAAGGGAGCGCTGAGGTAATCACCGAGAATCGACCGAACCCTCGCCTCCACGGCCTCCGGACGCATGGCAAGCCGTACGTTGATGACCACGATCACCAGGATGATGAGCAGCAGGCCGCCCAGGATCAGGGCCAATCTCGATTTGCGCAGCCTAGGCGACAATTCTCGACTCCTTCGTCATCTGTCTTCTCCCGCGAGCTTCCTCGCCAGCACGATCTCGGGTTCGGAAGGCCGCAGGTAGGCGGGGCTCAGCGAGTGAACCGTCTCCCGGTCGAAGCTCGACTCCGCCAGCGGCTCCAACGACAGCCTGGCAAGCGTCGCGGCGTGAGGCTGATCCCATTCGGCGAGACCACGGCGATAGCCCCGGCCGCCGCCGGAGGCCTCGAGACCGCGGAGAAACTCGTCGGCTCCGGCGCCAAGGACCCAGGCCGGCCCCTCGAGGACATCGGCGAGCTCAGCGAGCGAAGCGACCTGGTCCTCCGCCTCACGGATCGGCTGCCCCCCGCCGCCGTGCCTGAAGAGTGCCCCGTAAAAAAAACCTCTCCTGCCATCGAGAACCGGAACGAAGGCATCGAGGGGATGTTCGTCATCCGCGAGTTCTACCCGGGCGGATTCCATAGCGGAGGCCGCCATCACCTCGAGCGAAGAAACCGCCACGACAGGTATCCGCAGGGCGATGCCCAGTGTCTTCGCCGCTGTTACTCCGACCCTGCAGCCGGTATAGGAGCCCGGACCTGCGCTCACGCTGATACCCCGAAGTTCCCGAGGAGTGAGGCCGCTGCGGCGAAGCAGGCCATCGATCCGAGCGGCAAACTCCCGGGCATGGGCCATGTCCTCGGAAAAAAATTCCTCCTCGCGCACTCCCCCGGCATCAAAGAGGGCCAGGCTGCCCTGCGGATCGGAAGTTTCAATCGCTAAAAAAACCATGGGTAAGACGGAACTTCGAGATGGAAACGAAAGCGGCGGACTTTATCGGAGGGAAGCTTAACCCATGAAGGCTGAGCTACCAAACGGCTAGCCGACCAAACAACCCTTAAATGGCCCCTGCGAAGCGGGACTGACCCTATTTTGAGCCGGGCTGAGCCATTTTCACCTCCTGCTGTAAATTCACCCGCGCGACCACCTCATCCGGCAGTTTCAGAAGGCATTATCTCTTTGACACAAGTCCTTACCGCAAATACTATAAGCCGTTTGCCTGAGCCCCGTTGCAGACATTTGGCCGGCAGGATCGAGCAGTTGAGGGAAAATCGGGGACACAGGCTCCTCACCTTTTTTTTCGGCCTGTAAACAACAGTGGGCCGAGGGTCGCCCCCCCTGCGCCAAAGCGAGAATTGTAAGACTTTACGAAATGACAGGTTCTAACAACCGCACCCCTCTCATCGCGGGAAACTGGAAGATGAATACCACGGCCGAAGAGGGACACGCCCTCGCCGTGGGTATTCTCGAAGGCATTTCCGCCAGGGCGGTCGGCTTCAGCACTGTCGGCTGCGATATCGGCTTCTATCCGCCGGCAACCTCATTGGGTCTCATCGCCGATCTGTGCTCGACTTTCGAGGGCTGCAGGGTGCTTGTCGGAGCGCAGAATATGCACGCCGAAGCCAGCGGAGCCTTCACCGGGGAGATCTCCTCGGCGATGGTGCTGAGCTGTGGGGCCGACAGTGTGCTCCTGGGTCACTCCGAGCGCCGCCATGTTTTCAACGAGACGGATTCCGAAATCGGAGCCAAGATGGAAACCGCTGTAGATGCGGGGCTTACGGCGGTACTCTGCGTAGGAGAAACAATCGAAGAACGTGACGCTGAAAACACCACGGAGGTCGTCGGTAACCAACTCGAAGCCGGCCTCGAGAAATTGACGGAGGCGGCCCAGCTCGAAGAAGTCATTATCGCCTACGAGCCGGTCTGGGCGATCGGTACCGGCAGGACAGCGACCCCCGCGCAGGCCCAGGAGGTTCACGCTTTTATTCGTGAGCAGCTTGGCAGCGCCTTTGAAAAACGCGGCGCGAAAGGCGCCGGCCACGAAAAAACCAGGATTCTTTACGGCGGCAGCGTCAAGCCGGACAATGCGGCTGAGCTTCTTTCTCAACCCGATATCGATGGAGCCCTCGTTGGCGGAGCGAGTCTCGATGCCGAATCTTTCCTCGGCATCTGTGAAGGATGCGGCTGATCGAAGTAAAAGAAAAACGATTAGAATCAACCCCGGGCCTTGCGGCCCGGAATAAAAAAACCGGAACGGCTGAGAGCGGTTCCAACCAATGAAAATCTCGGAGGCAAAATGACATTCAATCCATCTCCCATACTGGCGGCCTTCTCCTGGGGCAGCGTCATCTGGGCAATCATCGGCTGTGTCATAGCGTTCATAGCTCTGTTGATGATTATCACGATCGTCTTTCTCCAGGACTCCAAGGAGGGAGGCCTCGGTGGAGCGTTCGGTTCGGCCGGCGGCAGCGATGCCCTGCTGGGAGCCGGCGGACAGAAGGGAATCGTCAAGGTGACCGCGGGTCTGAGCATTGCATTCGCTATCCTGATCATCCTATGGGGAATGTATGATATGTCGGGTGCGGGAATTGGAGCGAGCGGCGGCGATGGCGATCTCGAAGAATTGATCAAGCCCCCCGCGGCGGGCGCTGGAGCGGAGGCGCTGCCCGGCCTGAGCCCTGCCCCGGGAGGCACGGGCGACTCTTCTGGCGGCAGCGGCAATTGAGCCGCCTAATTGAATCCCGCTCGGGCGGGAACGGGAGTCCCGAAAAATGCGTAGCATGACAGGCTACGGTGACGCTGTTTCCGAAACACCGGAATTCGTTCTGGGTATCGATATCAAGGCCGTCAACAACCGCTTTCTCAAGATTAGTTCGAAAATCAGTGACGAGGTCAGTTTTCTCCAGGTTGACCTGGACGATGCGGTACGAAAGCGCCTTGCGAGAGGGTCGATTTTTTTCACCCTGCGCTTTCAACCGACCACCTTTTCCGACCTCTACCAGGTAAACGAGGACGTTGTAAAAAAATACGTGGCTACGGTAAAAAAACTCCGCGAGGAGTTGGGCTCGACAGAAGACGTGAGGCTGCAGGACATCCTCACGCTGCCCGGAGCGATCAAGGCGGACGACAGCGTCATCCCGGAGCGGGCAGCGGTGCTGCCGATCGCGCTGGAGACTATGGAGAACGCCCTGGAAAAGATGATCGAGATGCGTGAGCACGAAGGCGGGAATCTCCACGAAGAGCTCCGGGGCCGTCACGAAAACCTCGGGAGCTTGATGGGAGATGTGAAAAAAGCCGCGCCGCAGGCGCTCGAAGAACACTTCAGAAAACTGGAAGAGCGCACCGGGGCGCTGCTTGGAGAACAGAAGGCCGGTCTCGATGAGGGCGGGATCCTGAGAGAGGCGGCCATCATAGCGGAACGGTCGGACATCAGCGAGGAGATCGCTCGAATGGACAGCCACCTGGATCAATTTTCCGAAGCCATGGAAAGTACGGAACCCGTGGGACGAAAACTCGAATTTATCTGCCAGGAGATGTTCAGGGAATCCAACACCATGGGCTCCAAGGCTCCCGGCAGCGAGGTAGGAAGATTTGTTGTTGAGATCAAGGCCGAGGTGGACCGCCTGAAAGAACAGGTTCTCAACGTTGAGTAAGAGAGGTCGTTTGATCGTCATATCGGGGCCCTCCGGGGTCGGTAAAACCAGCCTCTGCGAGGCGCTGCTCGAGAGATCGAGATGCAAGAGGGTCATCACCTGCACCACGAGGCCACCGCGTGAGGGTGAACAGGACGGAGTGGATTATCATTTTTCAGACAGGAACCATTTTGAAGAAGGCCTCCAGGCCGGTCGATTCCTCGAGCACGCGGAGGTCTACGGAAACCTCTACGGAACTCCCAGGGACCAGGTTGAGGAGGGGACAGGAAACGGGACGGACCTGCTGCTCAATATAGATGTGCAGGGCGCCCGGCAGCTTCGGGATTCGGGAATTCCCGAGCTGATGACGATTTTTGTTGACGCTCCCAGCGGGGAGGAACTCGAGAGGAGGCTCCTGGACAGGGCCTCGGATTCAGAAGAGGTAATCAGGAAACGCCTGGAAATTTCCAGGTGTGAAAGAGAGGAAAAATCCGCCTTCGATCACGTCGTCGTCAACGAAGACTTCGACAAGGCGGTAGAGGATCTCGAGGCCCTGGTCACGAGACCGTGCGAATCAGATGAGGAAAATCAATAACCACGGGTAAATGGAGATTTCTAATGCTCGATATTAACTGTGAAGAAGAGCTGGTTAAAATGGTCGGCGGTAAGTTCAGGCTGACCTCGCTCATCCAGAAGAGGATCGTTGAGTTGAACAGGGGCTCCCCCTCCCTGGTCGAATTCGAAGACAATGAAGAGCCCACCCTCCGCGATATCGTCATCAAGGAGATCCTCGAGGGCAAGATCGAGTTGGCGGTTCGCGAAGAACTGGACCACGCCCTGCAGGAGGCCGTGAGCATCGAAAAACCGGAAGCCGCTGACGCTTCCGGGGGCGAAGGCGACGAAAATGATGAAGGCAGCGAGGTCTACGGCTCCGATATCAAGAAGATCAAGGAGCAGCGAATCAAGGAATTGGCCGCGCTTCTGAACCAGAAGAAGTAAGACTCACAACTGCAGGGTCAAGCGGGAGCAGGGGCCGGAGCCTCCGGAAGGGAGGATACGGCCCCTGGCAAGCAATCATGTCGAACATCTTGCTGGGTGTATCCGGGGGAATCGCGGCCTATAAAAGCGCCGACCTCGCATCGAAGCTTACCCAGCGGGGTGACGTGGTCCGAACCATCCTGACCCCGGGCGCTCAGAAGTTCATCACTCCTCTCACCTTCCGCGCTGTAACCCGCCAGGAGGTGTTCACCGACATCTTCGAAGACGACCCGGCCTACAAGGGCGAGCACATCTCGCTGTCCGAGTGGGCTGACATGCTCCTGGTCGCTCCCGCCACGGCGGACCTCATCGGCAAGCTCGCCGGGGGACTCGGCGGGGACCTGCTGACCGTCACCGCCCTGGCCTTCGACAAACCGGTGCTCTTCGCTCCGGCGATGAACGACCGCATGTGGAAGAACCCCGTCGTCCAGGAGAACATCTCCCGGCTCCAGGAGGTCCTGGGCTACCGGCTCATCGAGCCCGGGGAAGGCCACCTCGCCTGTGGCTCGATCGGCCCCGGAAGACTCGCGGAGGTCGTGGAGCTCATTGACGTCATCGACCAGGTCCTCCAGCCGGAGCCCGGAGGCGGATGAGCGAGACCCCGCGCTGTCTTATCCTCGCGGGCCCCACACGGGAGTACCTTGATCCTGTCCGCTACGTCTCCAACGCCTCGAGCGGCCTGCAGGGGATCGCCCTGGCGCAGGAGGCTCTCGGCAGGGGGTACGAGGTCGAGCTCGTGCTGGGTCCCATCGAACATGAGCCGCCCGCCGGCGCCCGGGTGTTCAATGTCGTCAGCGCAGCCGAGATGCTCGAGGCTGCCCTCGAGCTACATCCCGGCTGCGATTTCCTCATCTCGGCAGCGGCGGTCAGCGATTTCAGGCCCGCCGCCTTCCAGTCCTCCAAGCGCAAGCGAGGCGCCGGAGACCTCGAGCTGAAGCTCGAGCCCACCGAGGACATCCTCGCCATCCTCGGCCAGCAGAAGACCGCGAAAATCCACGCTGGCTTCGCGCTCGAAACCGAGGCTCATCTCGACAACGCACGGCGCAAGCTGGAGACCAAGAACCTCGACTGGATCGTCGTCAACGACGCCGAGGCCATAGGCCGGGAAGCCAGTGATTACCACATCCTCGGCGCCGACGGCACCACACACGCGCTCGGGCTCATCTCCAAGCGCGAGCTCGCCTCAAGCCTCCTTGACCACATCGAGACCGGCAGCGGCTGATTCGGAGCCGGTACGGGCTCCGCGGAGCTAAAGAAACCGTTGAAAACTGCCGATAAAACGACAGGCGCGTTTGTCGCCATCAAGACGTAATTCCGCGGACTTTCCGCGGGTTGGTGAAACCCCTGTTCCCGACGGCAATGGATGAATAAATCAATGCGCAAAGAGTCTTCAAACGAGGTCCTGGCGTTCGTTTTGCTGGGTCTTACCGCATTCCTGGCGGTCTGCCTCTACACCTGGAATCCCGGGGACACGCTCCCGGGCAATGAAAACACCGCCAATATCTGCGGCCCCGTGGGAGCCCTGCTCAGCAATTGGATCATCAGCTGGTTCGGCCGGATTGGCAGCTATACCCTGACCTCGATCCTCGCCATCACCGGGATCTGCATGTTCTTTCGTCTGAACATCCGCCAGCCCGGCTGGAAAATCTTCGGCAGCCTGAGCATCATCTTCACCCTCGCGACCTTCGAGGTCGCCGCCCTCAGGAACTCCGGAAGTCACGGCTACCTCGCCGGCGGCTATTTCGGCTACGCCATCTTCGAATTCCTCTTCGCGCACCTCCATATCGTGGGAACCTACCTCCTCCTGGCGATGATCACGGTCGTGGCCTTCGTGGTAAGCACCGACGCCGAGTTTTACCCGGCCTTCGCCTACGCCGGCAAGCTGGCCAGGGGTTCGAAGCGCTGGGGAGATGTCGCCGGTGACGTAGGCGGCCGGGTGGCAGGTGTCCTGAAAGCCGGGACGCTGTCTCTCTTCAGGACAGCCTCCCGTCTCAAGCCGGCCTCCAGATCCGGACCTGAGATCCTGCTGCCGAAGAAAAAGCCGCGGCAGAAGACCTTCAAGCCCGACAAGAAATCCAGGGCGAAGCCCGAGGAGAAGGCTGAGACTGAGGAAGCTCCCAGGAAGGACGAGGAACCCGAGCGCCCGCCGCTGATCATCAATACCCCCGAGCGGGCCAAGCCCTCGAAGAAGCGTAAGTGCAAGGCGAAGAAAAACACCGGGCCCTACCAGCTTCCCTCGATCGACCTCCTGGATGAGCGCCAGGAAGAGACGGGCCAGGCCGATAGCGCCTCGCTCAAGAGCAAGGCTGAAAAGATCGAGCAGGCGCTCGAGAGCTACGGCATCTACGGAGCCTGTGTCGTCAAGGTGCGGCCCGGACCGACCGTCACCCTCTACGAGCTGACCCTCGCCGCGGGTACCAAGGTGAGCAAGATCGACAGCCTGGATCGAGATCTTCAGAGAGCCTTGTCCGCTAAAAGTATCCGCATCATCGCTCCGATTCCGGGTAAGGACACCGTCGGCATCGAGGTTCCCAACGAGAAGCGCCCCATCATCGGCCTGCGGGAGATCCTCGAAGACGCCATAGAAGATACCGACAACGGGCTCATCCCGATCTGTATCGGCAAGGACACCAGGGCCAGGGTCATCACGGCCGATATCGCGGAAATGCCCCATGCCCTGATCGCCGGCGCCACCGGCTCGGGAAAATCGGTCTTCATCAACTCACTGCTGGTCAATCTCCTGCTGACCAAGACCCCCGAGGAGCTCAAGCTGATCATGATCGACCCCAAGGTCGTCGAGCTGAAGCCCTTCGAAGAGATCCCCCACCTCTACTGCCCGATCATCACCTCCGCAAAGAAGTCTCCCCCCGTGCTCTCCTGGCTGGTCGGTGAGATGAAGTCCCGCTACACCTTGCTGGGAGACGTCAAGGTCAAGAACATCTCCGAATACAACAGGCTCGGAAAGAAAAAGATCTTCAAGCGCCTGAAAGAGAAGCGCAGCAACGAGGAGGCCGAGGCGGCAAAGGAGACCCTGCCCTATATCGTCCTGGTGATCGACGAGCTCGCCGATCTCATGATGGCGGCGGGCAAGGACGTGGAGGGCCACATCACCCGCCTGACGCAGCTCTCTCGAGCCGTCGGTATTCACCTGATCGTGGCGACCCAGCGCCCCTCGGTCAACGTCATCACCGGCCTGATCAAAAGCAACATGCCCACACGGATCTCCTTCAAGGTCACCCAGAAGATTGACTCGCGAACCATCCTCGACGAGAAGGGCGCCGACAAGCTGGTCGGAAACGGCGACATGCTCTACAAGGACGCGAACTCCGAGGCTCTCCTGCGTACGCAGGGGGCCTTCCTGACCGACGAGGAGATCAACCGGGTAATCGATCACGTTGTCGAACAGGGCGAGCAGGAGTTTGACGAGAGCCTCACCAAGTGCAGCATCGATGGAATCAGCAAAGAAGACAGCACGGATGAATTCTACGAGGACGCCGTGAAGCTGGTTCTCGAAAAACAGCGCGGCTCCACCACCTTGCTCCAGAACACCTTCTCAATCGGCTATTCGCGCGCATCGAGACTGATGAATGCCATGGAAGATCAAGGCCTCGTCGGCCCGCACGCAGGCCCCAAGGCGCGAGAGACCTACTACAGCTGGGAAGAATACCAGGCAGGAAAAGCGAAGGCCCTCAAGGACAGCCGGGAAACCGCCGCGGACCAGGCCCCTGTCACCGGGACGCAAATCGAAAGTGACGACGATGTTGCGGATCCCGAGCGAAACCCCGTAGAATCCGAAGAGCCTGCGGCTGAAGAGCAGGACATCGAGAACTCCCAGGATACTACGGATACGGATGACGAGCAGTAAACCCAGCCGGTCGACCCTCAGCGGCAGCGAAGAAGGCGGCGAACTCGAAAACGAGATCCGGGTCAACATGGTCAGCCTCGGCTGCCCGAAGAACCTCGTCGACTCCGAGATGATCCTCGGCAAGCTCGGCCAGGAGGGCTTTGTCCTGACGCCCGATGCAGGTGAGGCCGACGTCATCGTCGTCAACACCTGCGGTTTCGTGGAGTCAGCGAAGGAAGAGTCCGTCAACACGATCCTCGAGGCCTGCAAGCTCAAGCAGGATGCCGAAACCGAAAAAAAGGTCGTCGTCACCGGCTGCCTCGGACAACGCTACGGAGAGGAGCTGAGCAGGGAGATCCCCGAGCTTGATGCCATCGTCGGCCTG
>Ga0310345_10002506_pt1 | contig 18405 bp, 17 predicted proteins | sample HC15DNA20500_MG_FD_204667 | JGI IMG/M metagenome (GOLD analysis project Ga0310345, IMG submission 204667) | Marine microbial communities from station ALOHA, North Pacific Subtropical Gyre - HC15-DNA-20-500_MG | ecosystem: Environmental > Aquatic > Marine > Oceanic | place: Pacific Ocean: North...
TCGCTATCATAGGAAGAAACCTGTGGATTATTAGCAAAAATGTTCCCTATGCTGATCCTGAAGATGGCTTAGGTGCTGGTAACGCACAAGGTTATCAAAGTGGTTCCTATCCTGCTGTTCGCAATATCGGCTTCAATGTTAAATTCAAATTCTAAAATTAGGTATTATGAAAAAAATAATATTGTATAGTATTGTATCGGTATTTGCGTTAGCCTCATGTCAAAAAAACATGACCAACCTGAATATTGATACCAAACATCCTTCTACGGCTCCATCGTATGCGCTGTTTAGTAATGCGCAGAAAAATTTGGTTGATTACATTACCACTCCTAATGTTAACTCTAATATTTTCACGTTAATTGCTCAGTATTGGACTGAAGCTACTTACACTGATGAAAGTAACTACAACTTGGGTAATCGTAATATTCCTCAGAACTTTTGGAATAACCTTTATGTTGGTGCATTAAACAATTTTCAACAGGCTAAGTTGTTAATTCCTACTGATGTTACCGACCCCGCAGTTGTAAAAAACGAGTTGGAAATCACCGACATCATGGAAGTATATACTTATTACTATTTAGTAAATACTTTTGGTAATATTCCTTATTCTCAGGCCAACAACATCAACAAATATCCTTTCCCGGCTTATGATGACGCTAAAACTGTATATTATGATATGTTGAATCGCTTAGATACTTGTATCAACGGATTAAATCCTTCTGCAGGTAGCTTTGGTTCAGCCGACTTATTATACGGAGGCGATGTAAATAGTTGGATAAAATTTGCCAACTCATTAAAATTGAAAATGGCTATGTTAATTGCTGATTCTGATCCTACCACTGCTCAGAAAAAAGTAAATGAAGCCATTAACGGTGGTGTATTTCAGTCAAATGCGGATAATGCCGTATTTAAATATACCGGCATAACCCCCAATGCAAATCCGGTTTGGGTAAACTTAATTCAAAGTAACAGAAAAGATTATGTTATTACTAAAACACTATTAAACCCAATGGTAGCATTAAATGACCCCCGTCGTTCTGCATACTACACTAACCAATACAGTGGTGGTGATATAGGCGGTACCGTTGGTGTTACCAATACTTGGAACAACTATTCAAATCCTTATTTTAGCCCAATTACCGGAACTATTGTTGATCCTGCAGCACCTTCTATTTTGTTAGATTATGCTGAAGTATCTTTCTTACAAGCTGAAGCAGTTGAAAGAAACTTTATTGCAGGCAACGCAGCAACATTTTATAACAATGGTGTAACTGCTTCTATTGAAGAGTGGGGTGGATCAGCTACCGATGCTGCTACTTATTTAGCCCAACCTGCTGTTGCTTATGCAACTGCTCCGGCAGGTTTAGGTGCCGGTGCTATTGGTAGTACCGGAACCAATACTTCAACTACGCACTGGAAGCAAGCAATTGGTTTACAACAATACATTGCTTACTACATGCGTGGTTTTGATGCCTGGACTTCTATTCGCAGATTATACTATCCTGCAATGGCCGTTCCAGGTTCACCTAAATCACCATTCCCTTGGCGCTACACTTACCCTGCTAATGAAGCAACCGCTAATGGTCCTAGCTACCAGGCTGCTAAAACCGCAATGGGTGGTGATGCAGTTACCATTAAATTGTGGTGGATGCAATAGTGTTTATCACACTTTTTTTTATACTAGGCAACAGTTTCAAAAGCTGTTGCCTTTTTTTGTGCACGCCTATTTTTTATGTGTGGCAGTGCAGCTGTATCTTCGGGCAAAATTTATACCATGGAACAACAGCTCAATAATCAGTTAAATATTGAAATTTCAGAAGAAGTAGCTGAAGGTGTTTATGCCAACTTGGTAATCATTACGCATAGCCATGCCGAGTTTGTGGTTGATTTTGTGAATGTAATGCCCGGCACTCCTAAAAGCAAAGTAAAAAGTCGCATAGTGTTAACGCCCATGCATGCTAAACGTTTTATGAAGGCATTAACCGAAAATATTCAGCGCTATGAAGCTGCTAACGGCCCTATTAAGGATATGGAGCAGGTTGAAATACCTATGCCATTTGGTGGCCCAACTGCACAGGCATAAAATTTTACAGTACTTTAAAGTTTACAGTAATCCTTCATCGGCAAAACTAAAATAACCCTCGTGGCTTACAATTATATGGTCTAACAAAGCCATATCAACCAATGCCGCAGCTTGTTTTATTTTTTCGGTTAAGGTTTTATCGGCAGCACTGGGGTTTAAGTTGCCACTTGGGTGATTGTGCGATATAATGAGCGAACATGCATTACACTCCAACCCTTTGCGTAAAATAATTTTTGGGTCCGCAATGGTGCCCGTAATGCCTCCGGTACTAATGGTTTCGTGCCTTATAATTCTATTGGCACGATTTAAGTAAATAGCTACAAACTGTTCAACGGTTTTGTGTTGTAATTGTGCCTTTAAATATTGAGCAGCATCTTTACTACTGCTCACTATTTGGGTTTGTAATTGGTAACTATGGGTGCGTACCCCCAATTCTAATGCAGCCACTATGGTAACTGCTTTTGCAGGTCCTAATCCTTTTATTCCTAATTGCCTAATCTCTTCTACACTCATGCCGGCTAAACGGCTTAAATGGTTGTCAACTGCTTGCAATAATTGTTGGGCTAAAGCCAGTGCAGATGTATTAGCGGTACCATTATTAATTAAAATAGCCAGTAATTCCGCATTACTTAATGCGTTGCTTCCTTTTAATAAAAGTTTTTCACGGGGGCGGTCATCAATAGCCCATTGTTTAATGGTGTTATATCCCATACACTTTAGTTAATAAGCAGGTAATGTATTATAAAAATAAACATTATTCACAAATTGCCATGAATGGTTGTTCCATTTCTTATTCGAATAGTTATCTTCGCAGCACATTCTACTATTTATGAATCCATCAGTTAAAGTTTTTGCCGGTGCAGGCTCGCAAAAATTAGCCGAAAAAATTGCTCAACGATTTGGCACCCCCCTCGGAAAAGTAAATATTCAAAAGTTTAGTGATGGCGAAATGCAGCCCGTTTTTTTAGAAAGCATTCGGGGTGATTATGTTTTTTTAGTGCAAAGCACTTTTGCCCCCGCCGATAATTTGATGGAATTACTTTTAATGATTGATGCTGCCAAACGTGCCAGCGCCTATAAAATAATTGCCGTTATTCCTTATTACGGCTATGCTCGCCAAGATAGAAAAGACCGTCCCAGGGTAGCTATAGGCAGCAAATTAGTAGCTAGTTTGTTGGAAGCTGCCGGTGCTAACCGTATTATTACCATGGATTTACATGCACCGCAAATTCAAGCCTTCTTTGAAATTCCGGTTGATCATTTAGATAGCTCTGCTATTTTTATTCCCTATATTGAACAATTAAAGCTTCCTAATTTAACTTTTGCTTCGCCCGATGTTGGTAGCAGTAACCGCGTTCGTGAAATAGCCAGTTATTTTAATAGTGAAATGGTTATCTGCGATAAACACCGCAAACGTGCTAATGAAATTGCCAGTATGGTGGTAATTGGCGATGTTACCGGGAAAGATATTATTTTAATTGATGATATTTGCGATACGGCAAGTACACTTACCAAAGCTGCAGCTTTATTAAAAGAAAAGGGTGCTACCAGTGTAAGAGCTTTGTGTACACACCCTGTTTTAAGCGGCAATGCCTATCAAAACATTGAAAACAGTGAATTAGAAGAGTTAGTGGTTTGTGATACCATTCCATTGGCTAAGCCCGATTCCAAAAAAATTAAGGTGCTTTCCGTTGCCGATTTATTTGCTATTGCCATTCGGAATGCCTACGAAAATAAAAGCATTACCAGTCTTTTCATTCATTCGCAATTAAGAAATGCTAAAGCCTAAATAGACTTAGAAAATACAAAATAGTAATACCGGCCTTAAAAATTTTGAGGCCGTTTTTTTTATCAGGCTATTCCCTTACCTTTGCCGTCCAAAATTTTTATTAACAATACCTGTTTACGCAGGAAATTAAATTGAAACAACAAATGAAAACAATTACAATCGAAGGACAACTGAGGACCGAAACCGGCAAGAAAGCCACCCGGCAAATTCGCTCTCAGGAAATGGTGCCAGGTGTAATTTATGGTGGCGAAAAAGAAATTAATTTTGCAGCACCGGTAAAAGCTTTTAAAAACCTGGTTTACACCGGTGAATTCCAAATCGCTGAAGTTAAAATTGATGGTAAATCTTACCGCTGCATTTTAAAAGATCTGCAATTTGATCGCGTAAAAGATACTTTAGACCACGTTGATTTATTGGAATTACAAGAAAACAAAAAAGTAATTGCTACTTTACCTCTTCATTTTACCGGAACTTCTATCGGTGTTAAAAATGGTGGTAAATTAGTTATTAAAATGAAAGCATTAAAAGTTAAAACCTATCCCAAATATTTGCGCGAATTCATTGAAGTAGATATTACCAACTTGGAATTAAACGGCAACATTCGGGTAGAAGATGTAAAAGCTGAGAATATGGAAATTTTAAATTCACCACGTATTCCTATTGCTTCTGTAGTTATGACCCGTCAATTAAAACAGGAAGAAGCAGCCGCTGCTCCTGCCAAAAAATAAGGTTCAAGTTCAACCCAAATATATCCTCCGGCGTTTGCCGGGGGATTTTTTTTGCCGCGTCCTATTAACTTTACATCAATTATTCAATAGTTGCCTCTACTGGCAGCTTTATAAATGTAGTAGCATTAGCATCGGTATAATTTATCTATATGAAAAAATATTTAATTGTTGGGCTGGGTAATATTGGTAATGAATACATGCATACACGTCATAATATTGGATTTGATGTGTTGGATGCCTTTGTATTAAAACATGGCGGTTTTTTTATGCAAGACCGCTTGGCCTACAAAGCTGAAGTAAAATGGAAAGGACATTTATTTATTTGCATAAAGCCTACTACGTTTATGAATTTAAGCGGTAAGGCCTTCAAATACTGGCTCGATAAAACTGAAGTGCCCTTAGCACAAACCTTAACCATTGTTGACGACCTGGCATTGCCTATTGAAGTGTTGCGCCTGCGACCCGCCGGAAGCCCTGCCGGACACAATGGGTTGAAAGATATTGAACTTACCATAGGTACCAATGAATACCCAAAATTGCGTTTTGGCATTGGTAATAATTACCCCAAAGGCATGCAGGCACAATTTGTACTAAGCAAATGGTTGCCAGCTGAACAAAAAATTGTGGAACAGAAAATACAAAAATGTATTGAAATTATTGAACAGTTTGCCAGTATAGGTATTGAAAAAACCATGAATATGGCTAACAGCTATAAGTTTATCCCCTAATCTTATCATTTTTGATGCCAATATGAAAAACTTTCGGTCAATTGAAGTAAATTCGCAATATAGACTGGATAGGCGGCGAAGGGTTTGATTGTTAGTTACCCTAAACAACTTGGAATATGAAAATTTTTTGTGTTGGAAGAAATTATGTTGAACATGCTAAAGAATTAGGAAATGCTATTCCCGATGAACCGGTAATTTTCATGAAACCGAAATCGGCCTTGGTGCAAACCAATGTTCCATTTTATTATCCTGAATTTACCAACGAATTACATTATGAAGCCGAATTGGTATTTCAAATTTGTAAGAATGGTAAATACATTAAACAAAAAGATGCGCAGCACTTTTACAATAAAATTACCGTTGGTATTGATTTTACAGCCCGCGACATTCAAAACGAATTAAAAAAGAAAGGCCTTCCCTGGGAAAAAGCCAAAGCATGGGATCAGTCGGCTGTTGTAGGTAAATGGCTGCCCATTGAAAAAGATATGATGAAAAAAACAATTGAATTTTCATTATTTAAAAACAATGAACAAGTTCAGTTGGGTAATACCACACAAATGATTTATACGGTTGATTATTTAATTGCACATATTTCCAATTATTTCTCACTGAACATTGGCGACCTAATTTTTACCGGCACACCTGCAGGTGTGGGCGAATGTGTGGTTGGCGATGAATTAACCGGCTATTTGGGTAAAGAAAAAATGTTTGAATTAACCATAAAATAATTATCGTTGCACCCCGTAACGATAAATGATATATGCTAACGACTGATTTGCTTTTGCATGCTTATCGCATCATGGTTACTGCCCGTTCAATGGCAGCCATTTATGAAGACAATAGAACCATTACCAAATACGTTCATTCCACTTCTGCCGGCCATGAAGCTATTCAAATTGCTGCCGGTTTACAGCTAACCCACAACGATTGGTTTAGCCCTTATTACCGCGATGATAGTTTAATGATGGCGGCAGGTTTTGAGCCCCAACAATTAATGTTACAATTATTGGCTAAAGCTACCGACCCCTTTTCCGGTGGTCGTTCCTATTATTGTCATCCCAGTAGCCGCGATGCCAATAAACCTAAAATAATGCACCAAAGTAGTGCTACCGGTATGCAGGCCATTCCTGCCACAGGAATTGCACAAGCACTTCAATACCAATTACAACAAGGCTTATTACCCAACAGTCTTAAACCATTGCCGGTAGTTTTATGTTCTTTGGGTGATGGTAGTGTTACCGAAGGCGAAGTAAGTGAAGCCTGGCAATTTGCTATTTTAAAACAACTACCTATTATTTATTTGGTACAAGATAATGGATGGAGCATTAGTGCCGCTACCGCCGAAGTAAGGGTAATGAATGCGTTTGAATATGCCGATGGATTTAAAGGGTTGTATAAACTGCAATGTAATGGCGCTCATTTTGAAGAAAGCTATCAAACCCTACAGCAGGCTTTTGCTTATGCACGCACCGAACGTAAGCCTGTATTGGTGCATGCTACCGTACCTTTGTTAGGGCACCACACCAGTGGGGTACGGCGTGAGTTTTATAGAAGTAAGGAAGATTTACAACAACATAGTTTACACGATCCCATTCCGCATTTACGGCAAACTTTATTGCAAGCTGGTATTGCTGAAACAGTTTTACTAGAAACAGAAGCAACCGCTCGGCAAACCGCTGCAACTGCTTTTCAAAAGGCGGTTGAGGCACCCGATCCCAGCCCCGCTACTGTAACTGAACACATTTTTGCACCTACGCCCATTACTGAAGAAAAGGGGGAACGAAGCCCTAAAAATGCCGAAAAAGTTTTAATGGTTGATGCTGCCTTGCATGCCATTGAAGAAATTTTAGCTGCACACCCCGAAGCAATACTATATGGGCAGGATGTAGGCCGTCGTTTAGGCGGAGTATTTAGGGAAGCTGCTACTTTGGCCGAAAAGTTTGGCGACCATCGGGTCTTTAATACAGCTATTCAAGAAGCATATATTGTTGGCTCTACCGCCGGTATGTCGGCGGCCGGTTTAAAGCCCATTGTAGAAGTTCAGTTTGCCGATTATATTTATCCGGGCTTTAACCAATTGGTTACTGAAATTTCCAAATCGTGTTACCTCAGTAATGGCAAATTCCCGGTACAAATGGTTTTGCGCATTCCAACCGGTGCTTATGGGGGGGGCGGTCCTTACCATAGTGGTAGTATTGAAAGTACTTTGCTTTCCATAAAAGGAATAAAAGTGGTGTACCCATCCAATGCAGCCGATATGAAGGGGCTAATGAAAGCGGCATTTTACGACCCCAATCCCGTAATTATGTTAGAACATAAAGGGTTGTATTGGAGTAAAGTACCCGGTACCGATGGTGCCAAAATGCCCGAGCCGGCTGCCGATTACATGTTGCCATTGGGTAAAGCTGCACGAGTTTTAGAAGCTTCTGCACAGCATATTAAACAAGGTACTTCTATTTGCATTATTACCTATGGTATGGGTGTATATTGGGCCAAGCAAGCAGCTCAATCATTTGCCGGTCAGGTTGAAATTATTGATTTGCGCACCCTGTTTCCATTAGATGAAACTTGTATTGCAGAAACCGTTACCCGCCATGGAAAAGTATTGGTACTTACAGAAGAACAACAAAATAATTCATTTGCAGAAGCCTTGGCTTACAGAATTACCCATTGTTGTTACCAGTTTTTAGATGCGCCGGTTGAAGTAATGGGGGCGTTAAATACCCCTGCTGTACCCATTCATTTGGCATTAGAAGCTGCCATGTTACCTTCAATTACAGAAATAGAAAAACGAATAGCGAAAATTTTAGCTTACTAAACTTTGCCAAACCATTCTATATACTATATTTGCAGCCCGAAATGGCGAGGTAGCTCAGTTGGTTAGAGCGCAGGATTCATAACCCTGAGGTGATGGGTTCAATTCCCATCCTCGCTACAAAAAAAGAGGCCGGTGTTAATATAACCCGGCCTCTTTGCTTTTAAGAAGGGTATTAGTATTTAATAATTTGTTGTACGGTTATTTTCTTATTGCCTTCGTATAAAATAATCAGGTAGGTGCCTGCGGCCCAGTGTGTAGTATTAACTATTGGTTGTAGGGTATTGGGGCGTAGGGAATGTATTAACCTGCCATCTAAATTAGTAATGGTAATAAAGGCATTGTCTAAATGAATGCTATCGGGTAATTGAATGGTGATGGAGGCGGTAGCGGGATTAGGAAATACTTTTAAGTTTTTAGTGTTATTTTTTGTAATTTCCTGTAAAGGTTGTGCAACAACCGGTGCGGTAGATAAGTAGCCTTTTCCACCGCCGCCCGTGCCACAGTTAGCAGCAATAGGGCCAATGGTAAAGGAAGAAGTAGCACTGGGTGCTGAAGTACCACATTGGTTGGTGGCTTGTACACTTAAGTAATCATAGTAGGTGTTACCCGAAGTACTTTGGTTAGGTATGGGTTGTAGTTTAAAATAATTACCATAATAACCGGGGTTGTTTTGCAGAATTTGGCCAAAATTAAAACTCCAAATAAAACCGGTGGAGTTGGGCGGGTTAGTACAATAAGCTTCTACAAAAGAGCCGCACCTGTTATCATAATTTAAATTGGTTATAGTAGGTGGTGTACCTGTACCAATGGTAATGGTAGCCGTAACCGGATAAGTAAAAGTGCATTGTTGAACAGTAGCAGTTAAAGCCACATCTCCATTAAAGCCATTGCTGTTGGCAGTAACATTAATGGTGTTGATATTATTAGGACCATTAATTTGTGCAAGGGTAGTATTATCTACTTGCCAAAGTACGGTGGCACCGGTGGGTATTCCATTAATGGTAAATGCACCAGTAATAGCATTACATAAGTTAAATGAATTACTTGTTATGCTTAAAGTAGGCGCAGGTCGGGAAACCTTTATTAAACCTATATCGGAATTATGCCCTTTAATCAGATTAGAACCACAGGGATTTACTGCTCTTATTTGGATATAAGTATTATCTCCATTCGACGAATCACTGGTAACAGATACATTATTTTTACCGGGTAACCAATTTGTACCTGTAGCAGTTTGTCCATTCAGCTTCCATCCCTTTGGTAAAAGATATTCATAATCGGTAATGGTTCCATAGGCAATAGGGGTAGATAAGGCAGAATTGGAAAATTGTACATTATTAAAATAAATATTAAAATTCTGGCTCTGGCAACGAGGTGCAGTTATACTAGCAGGATTTGGTTTAACCTGCGAATACAGAGGAGAAGGAATATTGAGTGACTTAATTTTAGTAAATGTGAAATCATGATTTAAATTAGAACCAGTTGCATCGTCATAGGTTAAAGTAAAAGTTTGTTGCTCATTATAATCTTGAAAACTACCTGTAAAAGTATAAACTGAAGGATTTGATTGATCTTGTGCAAGTGGGGTTACAATTGTGGGTGGAATGATATTTGCCTTGGATGAAAGTCTAACATTCGTAGCTCCTGTAATTGTAATAGTGAAATTGATATTTTGATTTGGGCAATATTCCTGATTAATATCTGGCATGATTGTGTATGTTGCCTGTGCTTTTATCTTTGTTGCTGTAATAATTAAACTGCAAAATAGAAAGATAATTTTTTTCATATAAATATTTTTATTTAGTTAAATGAATTTGTAAACCAATATTTAATTGAATGCCTTTTGCAACGTTTATATTATCAACCGCACCATAGGTTAAATAATAATAGCCCATTAAAAATTCTATACCTACTGAAGAGTTTAAGTAAACAACTGGACCAATATTGAAAGAGTAATTATTTGATTCTTCTTTATTTGGTTTATCCCAGTTAATTTCGTATTGATAATTAGCTTCACATAAAAGATTCCATTGACGTTGCATATTGAATAAATAATATCGAAGAAATGGACCTATCCAAAATCTTGTTAAATAGCTTTCGCCAGCAGTATTTGAGATGGGGATACTTCTATAAAAAGAAAATTGTGGTTTAATACCTGCAGCGAATTTATTAAAGATGAAGTATCCAATACTTGGGTTAACATTTAGAGAAGTATTTCTTGTTATGCCAATAGTATTTGAATTTGTGAATGGACTGCTATATTCGTATGTGCTAAAATTAAAGGAACCCCCAACCAGCCAAGTGCCTTGTTCTAATTGGGCGTGGGCAAATGAGGAACAAAGTATTAGCAATAAACAACTAAGGTAAAATTTCATAAAAAATGTTTTAGTTAAAGAATAAATGTTGTTGAAATATATTATTAAGTAAAGGCAATCAATTAGTCCATAACCAGGTGGGCTTCTGGGTATGGTAGGCGTATTGGTAACAGGGTTAAACATAGTAATAAAAAGATATGCATTAAAAATATACTAAAAATGTTATTTAAAAAAACGTATTTCTACGTAGTGAAATCACCTATTTTTAATAGGTAGCCAGTGTAATTGGTTTTTTAAGTTGTCTGTTAGCTAAAGCAGGTTTCACTACAACTTCTGAAGGCTGTTTTCTACCATTATTGCGGTTTTTGGGGTGGGAATATTCCATTTTGAATGGGGACTGCTTCGAGACAGATTCGAGACTGATTCGACTCAACAGCGTTGAAAACCAAATTTGTATCGAATATGCCTAAATGTCATTTGGGCAGAGGTGCTAACTTGGTTTTTATGGTATTGTAATTAAATAAGCCAACTATGTAAATTTCCAGGAAATGGCTGTAAGTTTTTTTCTATTCACCGGCATTCAATTTTTTATTACCGTTAATGTGTTGCCGGCCATTGCAAAAGTTCCTTTCCATGTTGTAAAAGTTGTAAGTAACCCATTACTTGTTGGGTAGCACCGGCATAAATGGCAATATGGTGCGTGTGAACCATTGCAGGCACAGCTTCATCTGTACTTTTTAGTTGCAAGGTTAAAGTTTTAGAAGGTTGGCCGGGCATATGGCAATTAATACAGTATTGGGTTATGCTTGTTCCCATGGTATGGTACATGGGACAAGCAGGTAATTGGTTCGATGCATGGCAGCTCATGCATCGGGCATTGAATAAGGTATTATTCTCTTTTTCTGTTTGATGGGTATTATGGCAGGTATTGCAGGTAAGTGTTTGTGTGTGTAAGAAACATTTGCTTTCAATTAATAAACCGTATTGGTTGCCATGTACATCTAAATGGGCCGGTACTTGGTCTTTACTGTGGTTAAGGGTATCGCCCGTAATAAACGAAAATGGGGTATTGTTACCTGCTTGCATACCGGAATGACAAATAGCGCAGGCATCTAATTGTTGCTGTCGGGTTAATAATTGCGGTTGTATAATGTATCGGGCAATAGAATCATTGGGGTGGTCGTTAAAATAAGCCACATGTTTTGCTGCGGGTCCGTGGCATCGTTCACAGGTAATTCCATAAATAATTGGCTTGCGGCTAAATGCAGGTGGTGTTCCGGGGGTATTAATGGGTTTAAAATAGGTACTATGACAAGCTAAGCAGGTGCTATTAATAATGCGGTTAAAAAATACACGGTTGGGATAGCCGGGACTATTGGCCCAACTATTGGTACCGGTATAATACGAAACGGGTAGTTGAAACAATTCATTGCCTTTCCAATACAAATAACTTTGGCCTTTGGTGCCTGAACCTATCACTATATCAAAACGGTATGTACCTAATTCCCGCATTGGGCTATACCATACCTGATAAAAACCACTGTCTCTATGCTCCATCCTTATTCTATCGTATGGGTTGTACATATACTCATTGTTCCCTTCTTCAAAACTGCCTTTTATGGTTTGTTCATTGGCAGGTGCCGAGCTATTGCGGTGTGCTGTGTGTATATAGCTTTGGTATATTTTTTCGTGGCAGCGCATGCAGGTAATATCACCCGCAAAGGCTTCACCGTTAGGTGCAATAATTACTGCTTTTTTCCCAGAACGAAAACAATTGGTAAGTAAAACCATTACCGTTATTAACAAAAACATAATGAATGAAATGCGTTTATATTGGTAATTTTTCAGCATGTAAACAGTTTCAAAATATTCAATTCGTATTTAATAATAATATTAAATGTAAAGTGTTTGTTGGGTGTATTTGCTGCATTGAAACATTATAATATTATTTTAATTTAATATGATTTTGAGCGGAAAATAGCGATGATAAACGGTGAAATAGCAGCAGGGGTCGGTGAATAAATATTTGAAACTGAAAGGCTTAATCTTATTTTAATGTTTTAACATTAAGTATGTAGCAATACTATTGATGAGCCTAATTTGAGATATTTTGATTTTTGGTATATGTATACTTTTGTATATACCTATTTGCTTTTTTGTTGTTGTATAAAAGAGATAAAACCCTTAAGGCCATCTGTTTCATAATTATTATTTACCTTTCAACAAAACACAGTAGCCATATGGAAAAATATTTACTGGCTTTCGATGCCGGCACTACCAGCAGCCGCGCCATTGTATTTAGCCAAAAAGGCGAAATTGTTGCATTGGCGCAAAAAGAATTTCAACAATATTTTCCCCGGCCGGGATGGGTAGAACATGATGCCAATGAAATTTGGAGTACACAAATAAGTGTGGCTGCTGAAGCAGTTATTAAAGCTAAAATTACTATGCAGCAAATTGCGGCCATTGGTATTACCAATCAACGCGAAACAACAGTGGTATGGGACAAACGAACCGGTGAACCTGTATATAAAGCCATTGTTTGGCAAGATCGCCGTACGGCCGCCTATTGTCATCAACTGCAAAAGGAGGGCATGGCACTACTTATTCAACAAAAAACAGGATTGGTCATTGATGCATATTTCTCTGCTACCAAATTAAAATGGATTTTAGATGAGGTGCCCGGTGCAAGAGCAAAAGCCGAAAAGGGGCAACTATGCTTTGGTACTATTGATTGTTGGTTATTGTGGAAGTTAACCAACGGTAAGGTATTTGCTACCGATGTTACCAATGCTTCGCGTACCTTATTATTCAATATACATACATTACAATGGGATGCGGATTTGTTACAATTAATGAATATTCCACCGCAAATATTACCGCAGGTAAAAAGCAGTAGTGAAGTATATGGTGAAACACATGCTGTATTAACACCGGCTGCCATTCCTGTAGCAGGTATAGCCGGCGATCAGCAAGCAGCTTTGTTTGGGCAAATGTGTACACAGCCGGGTATGGTAAAAAATACCTATGGCACCGGATGTTTTATGTTAATGCAAACAGGCGAAAAAATTGTGCACTCGCAACACCATTTATTAACCACCATTGCCTGGCAAATAAATGGCATTACAGAATATGCATTAGAAGGAAGTGTGTTTATGGCCGGAGCAACTGTGCAATGGCTGCGCGATGGGATGGGCATTATTAAACATTCGGCCGATATTGAACCATTAGCACAGCAGGTAAATAATACTGATGGGGTTTATGTTGTTCCCGCATTTGCCGGATTAGGGGCGCCGTATTGGAATCCCGAAGCCAAAGGTATGCTTACCGGATTAACACGGGGATCTACTGCTGCACACATAGCCCGTGCCGTTATTGAAAGTATTGCTTACCAAACCGCCGATGTGTTAAAAGCAATGGAAGCCGATAGCGGTATTGCCATTCATGAATTGCGGGTTGATGGTGGAGCCACTGCCAACCAATTGCTCATGCAGTTTCAAAGTAATTTATTGGGTTGTAATGTGGTAAAGCCTGCCGTTACTGAAACCACTGCATTAGGCGCTGCCTATTTAGCCGGCTTAGGGGTGGGTTTTTATAGTAGCCGAAGCGAAATAGCTGCCTTGTGGCAAATGGCACAAACCTTTCATCCACAATCATCCACTCATGAAATACAACAGCTAATGGCAGGGTGGCATAGAGCCGTAAATGCAACCATTTATTGGGCTAATCATTCCTAAACAGGTTTTTCTTTTAACTTAAAACCACTATGATGCAACGTGCTAAAATGATTGAAAACATATTAAATACGCCGCATTGGCAGGTGGTGGTAATTGGTGGTGGGGCCACCGGCTTAGGTACTGCATTAGATGCAGCAACAAGGGGCTACCGTACATTACTGGTTGAACAATTTGATTTTGCAAAAGGAACTTCCAGCCGTTCAACAAAATTGGTACATGGTGGTGTTCGTTATTTGTCTCAGGGCAATTTAAAATTAGTAATACACGCTTTAAAAGAACGTGGCCGTTTATTACGCAATGCGCCGCACCTGGCACATACTCAACAATTTGTGGTACCTGTATATTCGTTTTGGAGTAAATGGTTTTATTACCTGGGGTTGGTGTTTTACGATTTGTTAGCCATCGGTTGGGGTTTAGGTAGAACGCGCTGGTTATCAAAAAAGAAAACCATTGCAGCACTTCCGTTTATTAAAACAGGGAATTTAAAAGGTGGTATTCAATACACCGATGGACAATTTGATGATAGCCGCTTATGTATTGATTTAGCAGCAACGGCCTACCGTTATGGTGCTACTTTATTAAATTATGCTGCCTTAAAAGCATTCATCAAAAATGCCGATAATCAAATTGAAGGATTAATTATTCATGATCAACTAAGCGGTGAACAGTACAATGTTTCTGCCGATGTGGTAATTAATGCTACCGGTGTTTTTGCACATTCCGTAATGGCAATGGATAATGCCGCCATGCCCGAAATTATTGCTCCTTCGCAAGGTGTGCATTTAGTAATTGATCAATCTAAATTTCAATCGAAGCAGGCCTTAATGGTGCCCAAAACTACTGATGGGCGGGTATTATTTGCCGTGCCTTGGCATCATAAAGTAATACTAGGTACTACCGATACTCCTATTGAAAAAATTAGTTTAGAGCCCAAAGCTTTGGAAGAAGAAATTCAGTTTATTATTGATAACTATAATATTTATGCTTCCAATCCAATTACTATGAAAGATGTAGAAAGTGTGTATGCCGGGCTTCGACCTTTGGTGAAAAAAAAGGGATCGGGCAAAAGTACATCGGTCATATCTCGCGATCATTTTATACTTGTTGCTTCATCGGGGCTAATTACCATAACAGGAGGGAAATGGACTACCTATCGCCGCATGGCCGACGATGTTTTAAATCATGCTATTCAATTAGGAAAATTACCCAAAAAAAAGGCCATTACTGCCACCTTACCCATAGGGCAATGGAATTGGCCTATTCCTTATGATACGCATTGGCATGTATATGGTACCCATGCATTACTTATTCAGCAACTAATGCAAGAAAATGCAGCATGGGAGCAACGCATACATCCCAATTATCCCTATACGCAAGCAGAGGTAATTTGGTTTGTGCGAAATGAAATGGCTGTTAGGGTAGAAGATGTGTTGGCACGCAGAATTCGTTTATTGTTGTTAGATGCGCATGCGGCCGTTGAAGCTGCCCCGTTGGTAGCAAGGTTAATGCAACAAGAATTGCAGGAAACCGATGAGTGGCGGGAAAAAGAAATCAACAACTTTACGCAATTAGCACAACAATATATGTTATAAACTATTGTTTGATTTTGAATTTAAAATAAAACTACAATGTGGCAACAATATTTAGGAGAATTTGTAGGCACAGCCATGCTTATTTTATTAGGAAACGGCGTAGTAGCCAATGTGAACTTAAAAAGCACCTATGCGCATGGGGGCGGCTGGATAGTTATTACGTTTGGTTGGGCAATGGCTGTTTTTATTGGTGTGTTTATATCGGCTAAATTAAGTGGTGGACATTTAAATCCCGCTGTTACCATTGCATTTGCTGCCATGGGTAAGTTTAATTGGGCATTGGTGCCGGGATATATTATTGCACAAATTACCGGAGCCATGGCAGGAGCATTGTTGGTTTGGATTACTTTTTATAAACATTATACACTGCCTAATGATGCACCTGTAATTAAGGCTACCTTTTGTACTGAACCTGCTATTCGCAATTATTTTTGGAATTTGGTAACAGAACTTGTAGGTTCGTTTGTGCTGTTGTTTAGTGTATTTGAAATGCAAAACCCTGCACAAAGTCTAGGTACGTTAGATGCCTTACCTGTTGCATTAGTAGTATTGTCTATTGGTTTAAGTTTAGGGGGTATAACTGGTTATGCCATTAATCCTGCCCGCGATTTAGGACCTCGTATTATGCATGCTATTTTACCCATGAATGGCAAAGGTACCAGTGATTGGGCCTATTGTTGGATACCCATTGTTGGGCCTATTATGGGAGCTTTGTTAGCAGTACTGGTTTTTCAATTAATTACTTAAATCATATCTTAACACATGGGTTAAATATAATTTAATGTTTGTGTCAAACTAAATGTTTTACATTTATTGCATGGAGAATAAAAAGGACCTGCAAAACAAATCGGCCATTATTCAAAGTTGGGTAACTGAATATACTGAGGTACTTTTTAAGTGGGCTTGGCATAAAACGTCTGATGAAAAATTGGCAGAAGATTTGGTGCAAGATACTTTTTTAACAGCCATTGAATCTTTCCATACATTTCAGGGCAAAAGCCAACCTAAAACTTGGTTATTCAGTATTCTTAGGTTTAAAATTGCTAACCATTATCGTAAATGTTTTAAAATGCCTGAGGTGGCCTGGCAAGATGAATTATCAGGTTGGGGAAATGAGTTGATTGAAAATTTTTTTGATGAAAACGGGCATTGGCGTAGGCAAGAAATGCCAAAGGAAAATTGGCAGGGAGCCGATTGGCATTTGTTAGACAATCCTGAATTTTCCGCCATTTTGCAAAAATGTTTTAAGCAATTACCCAAGCATTGGTCATCAGCATTGCATTTGAAATATTTAGACACAAAAAACTGTGCAGATATTTGTAAGGAATTAGGTATTTCTACCACAAATTATTGGCAAATATTGCATAGAGCAAAATTGCAATTACGTAAGTGTTTAGATGTTCATTGGTTTACGTAAATAAATAGCATACAAAATAAATATTTTAAAGTAAAATATATTCCATATAAAAATAAAGCGAATGAAGCGGAAGTGGATGAACATATGGATGATTTCTTGCCTTAAGGCAACCGAATTGATTGAGAAAAAATCGGTTATGCCACTTTCATGGATTGATAAAGTAAAATTAAAAATACATTTACGTCTTTGTGATCCCTGTTTGCATTACGAGCAACAAAGTAAAGCAATTGATGAGTGGGTAAATTCCGACAATAGCAATAATAGTTCTGAAAATATCGATACTACTCCTTTACAAGAAAAAATCATTCAAACGCTCCCCCCTCAACAATAAAAAATACAAGTAGGTAGTTTTTGGTAATATGCAGGGTTTGTTCATCCCTGCATATAATTTTTTGCAGCTTTTAAAAAGTAAGCTTAAACAGTTGTAGAAATTTTTTTTAAAAAATATTTTCATTTTTTGTCAGGATACTTTTTGTTTAACGACTAATTGGTAAATTATTCCTTCAACATTTTAAAAAAGAAAAAATGGAAAACAAAAAAAGTATCCTTGCCGGTTCAATTTTAGCCGGTGCATTATTAGCAGTAACAGGAATTAATGCAAATGCAACCGGTTTAATTCGTTACAATCAGGTTACAACACCTGAGGAAGAAGTAGTCGGTATACATGCACAAAATGTGGCTAACAACAATTTTGAGTTAAAATGTGGTGCCACCAAAAAATCGGACACTACCAAAACCAAGAAAAAAGGTAAAGATGGCAAATGTGGTGAAGGTAAGTGTGGCAATACTCCTAAATCAGGTAACTAAATTGTTTGATTAAAAAGCAGGCATTGAGTTATTGCTTTTGCCTGCTTTTTTCTTTTAATCATTTTAAAATTATTGTTATGGTAGGCATTGGTTATAGAAAAGATTTTGCTGAAGCTTTTGCCGAAAGCAATGTATTGCAACCAACCTTTATAGAAGTTGCTCCTGAGAATTGGATTGGCGTTGGTGGCTATTGGAAAAAACAATTTCAAAAAGCATTAGAACAATATCCTTTATATACTCATGGGTTGTCATTATCTATCGGCAGTCCGGATCCGTTAGATTTTGTTTTTTTAAAGAAAGTAAAAGATTTTTTAAAGCAAACTAATGCGGTATTATATTCTGAACACCTTAGTTATGCGAAATGCGATAATGCGCATTTATACGATTTACT
>Ga0310345_10002507_pt1 | contig 18404 bp, 15 predicted proteins | sample HC15DNA20500_MG_FD_204667 | JGI IMG/M metagenome (GOLD analysis project Ga0310345, IMG submission 204667) | Marine microbial communities from station ALOHA, North Pacific Subtropical Gyre - HC15-DNA-20-500_MG | ecosystem: Environmental > Aquatic > Marine > Oceanic | place: Pacific Ocean: North...
CGTTCAGCGTGACAAGGACCGTCGCGCCGGTATCAGCAAGGATGGCGATCCAGAGCCCGGTGATGCCGAGGATCGTCGTCACAAGAAACACCGCCTTGAGGCCGAGCGCGATCGCCACGTTCTGCCTGATGTTCGCCATGGCTGCGCGAGCAAGCCGAATCTTGCCGGCCACATCGGTCACCCGATTGCGCAGGATCGCGGCGTCGGCGGTTTCAAGCGCGACATCCGTTCCTGAACCCATGGCAACTCCGATGTGGGCGGTGGCGAGCGCAGGGGCATCGTTGATGCCGTCGCCCACCATCATGACATGGCCCGTGGCCGTCATCTCGCGGATCGCCGCGACCTTGTCTTCAGGCATCAGTTCGGCGCGATGCTCGATGCCCAATCCAGCGGAAATGGCTGCTGCCGTGCGCCGGTTGTCGCCGGTCAGCATCACAGACGCGATGCCAAGCGCCTTGAGTTGCTGCACCGCGCGGGCGGCATCCTCCCGGGGTTCATCCCGGAGCGCTACGAGTCCGACCAACCGGCTCCGGCGGAAGACCGCTACGACCGTCTTGCCTTCATGCTCCATGCCGACCACCGCCCCGCGCGCGTGGTCGTCCAACACACCGCGCTCTTCGGCGAACCGTGGAGAGCCCACCCAGGCGGTTTCACCCTCAACGACTGCTTCGGCCCCTTTGCCAGGAAGCGCTTTGGCGGCGGTCGCGGCCAGGAACGGCGCTCCCGCAGCTTCCGCGCGGGACAGGATCGCCTCCGCCAGAGGATGGCTCGACCCCGCTTCGACGGCGGCAGCCAGCGTCAGCACCTTCGTCTCCGATCCCGAGATCGGCACCACGTCCGTGACGCGAGGCCGTCCGTGGGTCAGGGTCCCCGTCTTGTCGAATGCGACATGCGTAGTCGCTGCCGCGGCTTCGATCACAGCGCCTCCCTTCATCAGCAGCCCACGCCGTGCGCCGGATGAAAGCGCAGAGGCGATGGAAGCCGGCACCGAGATCACCAGCGCGCAGGGGCATCCGATCAGGAGAAGCGCGAGCGCGCGGTAGATCCATGTGTCCCAGCCTTGCCCGAACGCGAGGGGCGGAACGATGGCCACCAGCACCGCAACTCCGACGACGGCCGGCATGTAGATGCGGCTGAAACGGTCGATGAAGCGCTCGGTCGGCGCCCGGGCGCTCTCCGCCTCCTCGACCAGCCGGATGATGCGGGCAATGGTGTTATCCTCGGCCGACTTGGTGACCCGGACACGCAGCGCCACTTCGGAATTGATTGAGCCTGCAAAGACCGGGGCACCGGGTTCCTTCAGCTTGGGTACGCTCTCGCCCGTGACGGCGCTCTCGTCGACGCCGGAGGTGCCCTCGATGACCTCGCCGTCTGCAGGGATCCGGTCCCCCGGGCGCACCAGAACGATCTGGTCCACCTGCAGCTGGTCGGCCGGTATCACTCGTGTCCTGCCGGCGACTTCTAGAAGCGCAGTCTTCGGCACAAGGCGAGCGAGCGCCCGGATTCCGTCGCGGGCCTTGTTTGCCGCGACGCCTTCCAGAACCTCCCCGACGGCGAAGAGGAAGACGACCAGCGCCGCTTCTTCCGCAGCATTGATGACGAGCGCGCCGGTGGCGGCGATGGTCATCAGCATCTCGATCGTGAACGGCATGCCCGCTCTGGCGGACGCCACGGCGCGACGTGCGATAGGGGCGACGCCGATGAGCGTGGCGAGGACGAACGCCCAATTCGCCACGTCCTGGGAAGCGAACAGTTTCACGGCCCATGCCGCCGCGAGGAGGAGACCGGTGCCGATCACCAGTCTGCCCTTCGCGGTCTGATACCAACGCGAACCGGACCCGGGTCCGCTCTCGGGCTCTGTCGATGCAGTGTCGGGCTCGAGTCCTGCGGCATCTCGCGAGCCGTCCGTACGGGACGCTTGCTCACCGTCCGGCAGCAAGAAGCCTTTCCGATCGGGGCTCGATCCTTTCGCCGCAATCCCGTAGCCGAGTCGCTTGACGATTGCTTCGATCTGATCGCGAGGTGTCTGCCCTTCATCGAGAGTCAGCCGAAGCCGCTCGGTCATCAGCGCCACATCGACGTCGCTCACACCAGGCAGGCGTTCGACCGCACCCCGGACCTTGCCGGCGCACGACGCACAGTCCATCCCGGAAACCGTCCATTCGTAGGTTGCACTGTCGTTCGCCGTCATCACGCCCTTCCACCCCGCCCAGCGGGCAACATTGTATTTGCTGAGTCGGGAACCTAAGGTCTCTAGTAGCTATAGCTTCAAGAGGAAATCTGGTGCTCACCATCGGAAAATTGGGCGAAGCGGCCGGCGTGAAGGTTCCGACGATCCGCTACTACGAGCAGATCGGGCTCCTGCCGGAGCCAGATCGCAGTGCCGGGAACCAGCGGCTCTACGGGCAGTCGGCACTGGATCGGCTAGCCTTCATCCGCCATGCGCGGGAGCTCGGCTTTCCGCTGGACGCTATCCGAGATCTTCTGAGTCTCTCTGACAGACCCGATCAATCCTGCGCAGCCGCCGATGTCATCGCCAGGGCGCAACTGGCCGAGGTTGAAAGCCGTCTTGCGCGCCTGACTGCGCTGAAAGCCGAACTTGAGCGCATGGTCGTGCAGTGTGCAGGCGGTCGGATCGCCGATTGCCGGGTCATTGAAGTTCTGGGCGACCATTCGCTATGCGCAACCGATCACCGGCATCCGGAGAGCGAGAGGGCATCGTGAACGCACCCGGCACCCTCGCCATCTACATCGGTGCCGCTCTGGCCGAGATTGCGGGCTGCTTTGCCGTCTGGGCCTGGATGCGGCAAGGGGCGAGCGCGCTCTGGCTGGTCCCCGGCCTCCTGAGCCTGGCCGTCTTCGCTTGGCTCCTGACCCTTGCCCCCTCCGATTTCGCGGGGCGGGCCTACGCAGCTTATGGCGGGGTCTATATCGCAGCCTCGCTCCTCTGGCTGTGGCTCATCGAGAAGCAGCGCCCGGACACTTGGGACCTGACAGGTGCCGCAATCTGCCTCGCCGGTGCGGCCGTCATCCTGTTGGCGCCGAGGGCGGCTGGTGGATGATCGGGGGTGCTCTCCAAGATCAAGGCAGCCGACTGCCGCTCATCGTTGCCGACATCATGATAGAGCCAATCTTTGCGGACGGACTCCCGCTCTTCCAGCGTAGCAGTTGTTCATGTCAAATAAACTCAATGACTTATACTGGAGAAGGTTGGATATCAGGCCCATTCCCTCCGCCACTTCATCCTCGGGTCCGAGGATGCTCCCCCGACCCATGGACAGCCCCCCTGCCCAGCCTTCGCCGAGACGGCCGCAGCGCGCCGCGGCCGAAGCCGTGCGCGCCGCGGAGGATCAGTCGTCGCCGCCCTCCTCGAGGGAGCGGTCCATCTGCATCTCCACCCACATCGCGTTGACCACCGCGAAGAGGGCCGCCAGCGGCAGGCCGAGCATCCAGGCGAAATACCACATCCACGCGTCTCCTTGTCAGTAGAGGCTCTCGCCCTTCTCGCTCACCTCGGCCTCGGTCACCTTGCCCCACAGCACCCGGTAGACCCAGGCGGTGTAGATCAGGATCAGCGGCATGAAGATCGCCGTCGCCCCCAGCATCACGAACAGCGTCAGGTGCGAGGACGAGCTGTCCCACACCGTCAGCGAGGAGTTGGGATCGACCGTCGAGGGCAGGATGAACGGGAACATCGTCAGCCCGACCGAGGAGACGATGCCGAGGATCGCCATCTTCGACCAGCCCATGGTCGAGAGATCCCGCCCCGCCCTGAGCCCGCGCACCGCCATGGCGATGCCCACGAAACCCATCAGCGGCGCCACGGCGATCCAGGGGCGGTCGAGATAGGCGACGAGCCAGGTCCCCTCGCGCACCACCTCCGAGAGCAGCGGATTGGAGGGGCCGTCGGGCGAGGGCGCCTCGACGAAGCGGTAGCCGTCGATCCCCACCAGCAGCCACAGGCCGGCGAGCGCGTAGCCCCCCGCCGCCGCCAGCCCCGCGACCGAGCCGTAGCGGCGGGCGCGCGCGGCGATGGCGCCTTCGGTCTTCAGCCCCAGCCAGGCCGCCCCGTGCATCAGCAGCATCGACATCGAGACCACGCCGCAGAGCAGCGAGAACGGGTCCAGCAGCAGGAAGAATTTTCCCAGCGCCGAGCCGTCGTAGATCGACATCAGGTCCGGGGTCAGGTGGAAGGGCGCGCCCTGCAGGACGTTGCCGACCGCCACGCCGAAGACGGTCGCGGGGACCGCGCCGCCGGCGAAGAGCGCCCAGTCCCAGTTGCGCCGCCAGCGTTCTCCGTCCCGCTTGGAGCGATACTTGAAGCCGACGGGGCGCAGGATCAGCGCGGCGAGGACCGCGAACATCGCCAGGTAGAACCCGGAGAAGCTGACGGCATAGAGCGGCGGCCAAGCTGCAAAAATCGCGCCGCCGCCGAGGATGAACCAGACCTGGTTGCCCTCCCACACCGGGCCGACGGTGTTGATGACCACCCGGCGTTCCACGTCGGTCTTCGCCACGAAGGGCAGCAGCGCGCCGGTCCCCATGTCGAAGCCGTCGGTCATCGCGAAGCCGATCAGCAGGACGCCGAGCAGCGCCCACCAGATCACCCGCAGGGTCGCGAAGTCGATGATGTCGTGAAGGATCATGGTCTCACTCCGCCGGCTGGGCCGCGCCGCGGGCGCCGACCGGCGCCTCGCCCTGCAGGAGGGCCTTGCGGCGGGCGAGCCAGGCCTCGGTCTCCTCGACGTCCTGGTGCGGGCCGAGGCGGATGTATTTCAGCATCAGGGCGATCTCGACCACGAAGAGCGCGGTGTAGAAGATCGAGAACCCCGCCAGCGTGATCAGCAGGTCGGTCACCGACAGGTGGCTGACCGAGAGCGCGGTGGGCAGCACCCCGTCCACCGTCCAGGGCTGGCGGCCGTATTCGGCGACGATCCAGCCGCACTCGGCCGCGATCCAGGGCGTGGGGATGATGACCACGGCCAGGCGCAGCGCCCAGCGCGGATAGCGCCCCTTGCCGAAGCTGCCCAGGAAGAAGAACAGCGCCATCACCGCGATGAACAGGAAGCCGAGCGCCACCATGATCCGGAAGGTCCAGAAGATCGGGAACACGGTCGGCGCGGTGTCCCAGGCGGCCTGCAGGATCTGCTCCTCGCTCGCCTCGCGCGGGTCGTCGACATAGCGCTTGAGCAGGAAGGCGAAGCCGAGGTCGGGGCCGTGGTCCTTGAAGGAGATCAGCGCCTCGGCCGGAGCGTCCTCGCGCATCTCGCGGATGGTCATCAGGTTGTCGTAGGCGACGATGCCGGAGTGGATGCGGGTCTGCGCCTCGCCCACCAGCTGCTTGATGCCCGGGATCTCGGTGGTCAGCGAGCGGGTGCCGATCAGGCCCATCACGTAGGGGATGTGGACGGCGTAGTGGGTCTCGCGGTCCGCCTGGTCGGGCAGGCCGAAGAGGGTGAAGGAGGCGGGGGCGGGCTCGGTCTCCCACATCGCCTCGATGGCGGCCATCTTCATCTTCTGCGAGTGGGAGGCGTTGTAGCCCGACTCGTCCCCCAGCACGACCACCGACAGCGCCGAGGCGAGGCCGAAGGAGCAGGCCACCGTGATCGAGCGGCGGGCCAGCTGCTCGTGCCGGCCCTTCAGGAGATACCAGCTCGACACCCCCAGCACGAAGACCGAGGCGCAGACGTAGCCGGCCGAGACGGTGTGCACGAACTTGGCCTGCGCGACCTCGTTGAACAGCACCTCGTAGAAGGAGGTCAGCTCCATGCGCATGGTCATGGGGTTGAACTCCGCCCCCACCGGGTTCTGCATCCAGCCGTTGGCGATCAGGATCCACAGCGCCGAGAAGTTGGAGCCGAAGGCGACCAGCCAGGTGACCAGCAGGTGGACCCGCGGGGTCAGCTTGTCCCAGCCGAAGAAGAACAGGCCCACGAAGGTGGCCTCGAGGAAGAAGGCCATCAGGCCCTCGATCGCCAGGGGCGCGCCGAAGACGTCGCCGACGTAGTGGCTGTAGTAGCTCCAGTTCATGCCGAACTGGAACTCCATGGTGATGCCGGTGGCGACGCCGAGCACGAAGTTGATGCCGAACAGCGTGCCCCAGAACTTGGTCATCTGCCGCCAGATCGGGCGGCGGGTCATCACGTAGACCGTCTCCATGATCGCGATCAGGACCGAGAGGCCCAGCGTCAGGGGGACGAAGAGAAAATGGTAAAGCGCCGTGAGGGCGAATTGCAGGCGGGAGAGGTCGACGACGTCCAGCTCCATGCGAGGTCTCCTTGGGTGACCGTGTGACGGAGAGGGGCGGCGTCAGGCGGCGCCGCCGCGACTCGCTTTGTCGTTCGGGGGTTATATTCCCTGAAACGAATTTGATGCGGAATGCGGCATAAGGCTGCTTACGCAGGGGAATTTCTGCACGGCCGGTCACGATCCGTCGAGCGGTTTGCGCGCCCGCGGCGGAAATCAGCCCAGGGGGTGGAGCCGGTCGGCCGCCTCGCGCTCCGCCGCGCGGTGGGAGGCGAGGAGGATCGCGGCCTCCGGCAGCGCGGCGCGCAGGCCCTGCAGGACGCGGCGGGCGGCGGGGGGGTCCAGCCCCTCGGTCGGCTCGTCGAGCAGCAGCAGCGCCGGGCGGCGCAGCAGGGTGCGGGCGAGCGCGAGGCGGCGGGCCTCCCCGCCCGAGAGGCCCGCGCCCCCCTCGCCGAGGCGGGAGTGGAGGCCGCCGCGCGCCTCGATCGCGCCGCGCAGGGCGGCGGCGTCGAGGGCGGCCCAGGCCTCGGCCTCGCTCAGCCCGTCGCGGGCGAGGGCGAGGTTCTCCAGGATCGTGCCCGCCACCAGCGCGGTGCGCTGGGGGAGGAAGGCGATCTCGGCGCGCAGCTCCGCCTCGGGGATCGCGCCGACGGGGCGGCCGCGCCACAGCACGCGCCCGGCGTCGGGCGCGAGCAGCCCCGCCGCGGCCGCCAGCAGCGTGGACTTGCCCACGCCCGAGGGGCCGACGAGGGCCACGGTCTCTCCGGGCCCGACGGCGAGGGAGACGTCGGCGAGGATCGCCCGCGCGGCGCCGGGGCGGCGGAGGGCGACGGCCTCGAGGTTCAGGCGGGCCGGGGCGTCGGCCGCAGCGGCGGGGACGGCCGGCGGGGGGCTCGGCGCCTCGGGGGCGGCCATCGCCCGGGTCGCGGCGTCGCGCATCCGGCCCAGCTCGACCGCGCCCCGGCGCAGGGGGCCCAGCGTCTCGGCCAGCGCCAGCGAGGCGAAGACGGCGAGCGCCGCGACGGCGGGGGAGATCGCGCCCTCCGCCGCCAGCGCCCCGCCGGCGGCGAGCGTGGCGGCGGCGAGCGCCGCGGCGAGGACGCTCAGGTGCAGGCCCGCGCGCCGCTCGATCCGGTCGACGGCGCGCAGGGCGTCGCGGGAGGCGCGGTCGTGGGCGGCGGCGGCCTCGCGCGCGGCCTCCATGCCGCCGAAGACCACCAGGTCGCGCCGCGCGCGGGAGAGGTCGATCATCCCGCGGCGCAGGTCCTGGGCCCCGGCCTCGGCCGCGGCGGAGGGGGCGAAGGCCGCCCTGCCCGCCCGCCACAGGATCAGCCCGCCCCCGAGCGCGAGGCCCCCGCAGACCAGCGCCGCCACCCGCGCGTCCACCAGCCAGGCGAGCAGCGCGAAGGCGCCCGCCAGCGTCAGCGCCCCCGCCGCCAGCGGCAGGGCGAGGCGCAGGTAGAGCCCGTCGAGCGCATCCACGTCCGCGGTGATCCGGGTCAGCGCCGCCGGGCCGCGCAGGCGCTGCAGCGCCTCCCACTCCGCCGCGGCCTGGCGGCGCATCAGGTCGATGCGCAGGGACGACAGCGCGCGCAGGGTGGCGTCATGGGTCGCCAGCCGCTCGCCATAGCGCGCGGCGGTGCGGCCCAGCGCGAAGAAGCGCACCCCGGCGCCGGGGCGGAACACGTCGAAGGCGATCCCCGCCCCCGCCAGCCCCGCCGCCCCGGCCGCGGTGACGAACCAGCCCGACAGGCCCAGCAGCGCCGCCCCCATGCCCAGCACGCAGACCGAGAGCAGGAGGCCCAGGGCCAGCGCGCGGCGCTGCGTGCGCCACAGCAGGCGCAGGGCTTGCAGGAGGGGCCTCATCCGCCCGCCTCCACCGGCGCGGGCGAGGGCGCAAGCGGCAGCGCGCGGTCCATGGCGGCGATAAGGGCGGGGTCGTGGGTGGCGACGATCACCGTGACGCCCCGCGCGGTCAGCCGCCGCAGCCCGCGCACGACGGCGGCGGCGGCCGCGGGGTCGAGGTCGGCGGTCGGCTCGTCGGCGAGCAGCACCTCGGCGCGCGAGGCGAAGGCGCGCGCCACCATCAGCCGGCGCGCCTCGCCGCCCGAGACGCCGGCCCCGGTCTCGCCCAGCCGGGCGTCGAGGCCGCCGGGGAGCGCCGCCACGACGGCCTCCGCCTCGGCGGCCTTCAACGCCGCGGGCAGGTCGCCGGCGCCGCGCGGGTCGAGGACCGCGCGCAGGGGGGCGTCGGGGAAATGCGGGGTCTGGGGGATCCAGGCGAGGCGGGCGCGCCAGGGATCGGCGGTCGCCGCGTCGAGCGGGCGGCCCGCGACCTCGATGCGCCCCCGCTCCACCGGCAGCAGCCCGGCGAGCGCCGCGAGCAGCGTCGACTTGCCCGCGCCGGAGGGGCCGGTGACCGCCACCGCCTCGCCCGGGGCGATCTCGGCGTCGGGCAGCGCGACGCCGCGGGCGACGACGCCCGTGAGGCGGATCGCGGCCGGCCCCGGCAGGGGGGCGGCCGGGGCGCCGCGGCCGAGGATCGGCGGCGGCGCCTCGGCCTCCGCCTGCGCGATCTCCTCGGCCAGGGCGAGCGCCGAGGCGCGGTCGTGCCAGGCGGCGGCGAAGTCGCGCAGGGGCTGGAAGAACTCGGGGGCGAGGAGCAGGAGGAGCAGGCCCTCGAACAGGGTCAGCGGGCTCCCCCAGGCGCCGAAGCCCAGCGTGCCCAGCAGGGAGAAGCCCACGTAGACGGCGGCCATGGCGATGCCGAGGGCGGAGAAGAACTCCAGCACCGTCGAGGACAGGAAGGCGACCTTCAGCACCGCCATCGTGCGCGCCCGCAGCCCGTCGGAGCGGGCGGCGAAGTCGCGGGCGAGCCGCTCGCGCGCGTCCAGCAGCCGGATGTCGGGGAGGGCTGCGAGCCGCTCCATCAGCAGGCCGTTGAGGTCGGAGATCTCGGCCAGCTGCCGGCGGCTGGCCTTCGCGGCGGCGATGCCGATCAGGGCCATGAAGACCGGGATCAGCGGGCCCGCGACCAGCAGGATCAGCCCCGCCGCCCAGGAGATCGGCGCCGCCACGGCGAGGATCGCCAGCGGCCCGACCACCGCCCGCAGCGCCGCGGGCCGGTAGCGGGTCAGGTAGGGGACCAGCATCGGCAGCTTCTGCGCCGCCATCGCCGCCGCCGCGGCCGAGGAGGCGCCCTGCCCCGCGCCCGCCTCTCCGCTCTCCGGCGTCGCGGCGAGGGCCTCGCCCCGCAGGCTCTCGGCCTCGACCAGGCGGGCGCGCTCGGCGGCGAGGACCCGGTCGGCCCCCTCGAAGGCGAGCGCCCCGGCGCGGTGGTCGAGGGCGGCGCGCAGCAGGGCGGCGAGGAGGAAGACCCCGGCGCAGACCAGCGTGTCGGAGAGGGGCGCGCCCCCCTCGACCCAGCCCGAGATCGCCCAGGCGACGGCCGCGGCCTGCACCGGCCACAGCAGCGCGGCGGCGGTGGTCAGCCGGGCGGAGCGGCGCAGCAGGGCCGCGGCCGGCGCCTCGATCGCCTTGAGGCGGCGGGCGGCGGGCGAGGGCGGCGGGCGGCCGAAGCGGCTCATCGCAGGCCCGCCCGGGAGGCCGCGCGGCCGGCGGCCCGGGCGCGGCCCGGCGCGCGGCTGGGCGTCCCGGTCGCCCGATCCGTGCCGAAGCCCTCGCCGCCTGCCGCCGTCGCCTGCTTGGTCATTCCCTGCTCTCCCGGACGCGGGCCCTGCCCCGCGCCGCCGCCCGAGGGCGGCCCCGTCCCTGATCAAGACGATCGGGACGGCTTGCGCAACCGGGGCCAGCCGACGCACCCGCAGGGGCGAGGCGGGAGCGGAGGGCCGAAGTCTTGCGGGCCGCAGCCCGCGCGCGGGCCCCGCCCTCCCGAGCCGGGGCCTCCGCCGCATCCGGCGCCGACGCCGGGGCCGCGCCGCCGGGGTCCGGCCACAGGTCCACCGATCCAAGGGCGCCGAGGGGCTGCGGATGTCGGGAAGAGGCCCCGGCTCGGGGGCCGGGGCGCGCCTGGGGGCGGAGGAGGCTGGCGGCGGCGGCGACGCGGGGTCAGCGCCAGGGAGGGGTGCGCTTCTCGGCGAAGGCGGCGAGGCCGGCCTGGGTCTCCTCGGTCTGGGAGACGTTGATGAAGGTCTCGGTCACGTCGGCGACCTCGCGCCGGAAATCCATGTCCTGGGCGCGCATGAAATTCGCGTGAGCGATGCGGGTGGCGCGCGGGGGCTGGCGGGCGAAGGACTCGGCGAGCTCCATGGCGCAGTCCATCACCCCCTTGCCCTTCGCGACCCGGGCGACGAGGCCGATCCGCTCCGCCTCGTGCGCGTCGAAGCTGCGGCCGGTGAAGAGGAGGTCGAAGGCCCGGTGCTTGCCGATCACGCGGGGCAGGTGCACGAAGTGGATCGCGGGGATCAGGCCGTTGTCGAGCTCGGGGTAGCCGAAGGTCGCGCTCTCGTCCGCCACGATCACGTTGCAGGTGATCGAGAGGGTCATGCCGCCCCCGCGGGCCGCCCCAGAGACCGCCGAGATCGTCGGCTTGCCCATCGTGTGCTGCACGTCGAGCATGTCGAGATAGAGCTTTTGCAATAGCGCCCGAACGCCCTCGGCCCCCGCCTCGCGCAGCAGCTTCAGGTCGAGGCCGGCGCAGAAGATCTTTTCCAATGCGCTGCACAGGATCACGGCGCGCACGCCCTCGTCGGCGGCGCAGGCGCGGTAGGCGGCCAGGATCTGGTCCAGCATCGGCAGGGTCAGCGCGTTCAGCGGCGGCGCCTCCATCACGATGCGGGCGATGCGGCCCTCCTTCTCGATGCGCACCAGCTGGGCGTCGGACATGGGCTTCGTCTCCTCCGGTCTGCTTGTCGGCCGGCAGACTAGGCGCGGAAGCGCCGCCGCGCCAGAAGCCCGATCACCGCAAGCAGCGGCGCGAAGAGACCGGCGGCGAGGAAGGCCCCGCCGTAGCCCCAGGCCTCGGCCGCGGGCTGGGAGAGGAGCGGCGAGACGAACTGCCCCAGGAACACCGCCGAGGTCATGCCCCCGGTCGCCCGGCCCCGCACCCGGGCGGGGGCGAGCGAGACCACGGTGTTGAAGAGATTGGGCATGGTCAGCCCCATCGCCGCCCCCGCCACCGCGCCGCCGAGGCAGATCTGGACGAGGTCGCCCGCCTGCGACACCCACACCAGCCCCGCCCCGAACATCGTGAAGGCGAGGCCGAACATCCCCCCCGGCCCCAGCCGCCAGCGCAGCTTCGCCGCGACCAGCGCCGAGACCGAGGACATCAGCGTGAAGACGCCGAGCGCGAGCCCCGCCTGGCTGGGCGCGTCCATGCCCAGCTCCCGCAGGCGGAAGGGCAGCTGCACCGGCATCACGTACATCGCCACCATGGTGCCGAGGCCGAGCAGGTAGAGGATCGCCAGCGTCCCCCAGGGGGCGGGGGCGCCGTCGTCCTCGGCCGCGGCCCGGGCCCGGGCCTCGGCGCCGCGGGTCTCGGGCAGGAAGGCGACGGCGCAGAGCAGCACCAGGAGCGCGATGCCATAGAGGCCGAAGGGCGCGCGCCAGTGCAGCTCCGCCAGCAGGCCGCCGCCGGTGAGGAAGATCAGCCCGGCGAAGCCCATGGCCGAGGCCTGGCGGCCCATGAAGCGGGCCTGCGCCTCGCCGCGGAAGAGGTCTCCGGCCATGGCGGAGGCGGAGGTCAGCACGCCCGCTACGGCGACGCCCAGCATCGCCCGGCCCGCCAGGATCGCGGGCAGCGTGTCGAGCAGCAGCCCCGACATGCCCGAGAGGACATAGAGCACCATGGCCGCGAGCAGGATCCGCCGCCGCCCCAGCCGGTCCGAGAGCCCCCCCGCCAGCGGCGCGAAGACCGCCACCAGCAGCCCCGGCAGCGTCACCGCGAGGCGGGTGAGCATGGCCGCGTCCGGCCGGTCGGCGAAATGCGCCTCCATCCCCGGCAGGCCGGGGGAGATCACCGTCGAGGCCATGATGGTCAGCGAGGAGGCCGCCAGCAGCGACAGCATGGTGGCGAGCGAGGGCTCGCCCCCCGCCGCGGCCGCGGGCGCGCGCACGTCGGCCGAGGCGCTCATGCCCCCGCCCTCCGCCGGGCGGCGGAGCGGCCCGGGGGGCCCGCGCGGCGGGCGCGCGAAGGGACCGCGCGGCGGGCGGGGGGAAGGCCGGGGCGGCGGGCGGGCGAAGCGGCGGCGCGGGGCGCGGACATGCGGGCATCCCTTGAACGGAGCGGCGATGCGGGGTCAGCTAGGTCCTCGAGCAAGGTCGAGGTCAAGGACGGTAATGACGCCGAACGATTCGTCGCCGCACGATAGGCCGCAAGGCCCGGTCCGCAAGGGGAGACGTTACGAAGCGCTGAGCGTGGGGCAGCTGTCGAAACGCTCGGGCGTGCCGGTCTCGACCCTGCATTTCTACGAGGCGCAGGGGCTGCTGGAGGGCTGGCGGACGGCGGCGAACCACCGGCGCTACTACCGGGCCTCGCTGCGCCGGCTGGCGCTGATCCGGGTGGCGCAGCGGGCCGGCGTGCCGCTGCGCGAGATCCGCGAGCAGCTCTCCGCCCTGCCCCACGAGGAGGTCGCCTCGGCCGAGGACTGGGCGCGGCTGGCGGAGAACTGGCGCGCCGGCCTGACCGAGCGGATCGAGCGCCTGACCCGCCTGCGCGACCAGATGGAGGGCTGCATTGGCTGCGGCTGCCTCTCGGTCGACCGCTGCCCGCTGCGCAACCCCGGCGACGCGCTGGGCGCCGAGGGCCCCGGCGCGCGCCTGCTGGATCCCGCGGGCGAGGACGCCGAGGAGGCGCGCGGCGACTGAGCCGCCCGGCCGGCTCGAGCCCGGTTGCGCGGAGCCTCGGGCCCGTGGCAGCATTCCCCCGCCAGAAACAGGTCAGGTCGGTGCGGTTGGCCCGGCCCCCGCGCGCGCCGCGGGTCCTTTCGCGCATCGGCGCTCCGATGGCCGCGTCCCATGGTCCAGGCGCCTGCGCATCCCGTGCAGGCGAACAGGAAGGACATGGACATGCAGCAGCAGATCGCGGTGGTGACGCTGGGGGTTACGGATCTCGAGCGGTCGAAGAGGTTCTATCAGGACGGCTTCGGCTGGCGCCCGGCGTTCGAGACCGACGAGATCGCCTTCTACCAGATGAACGGGCTGGTGCTCGCGACCTGGCTGAAGGCCGCGCTCGAGCAGGACGCGGCGACGGGGCGCCTGCCGGTCCCCGGCGCCATGGCGCTCGCCCACAACGTGGCGGAGGAGGCGGCGGTGCGCGAGGTCATGGCGGCGCTGGCCGCCGCGGGCGGGGCCGTGCTGCGCGAGGCCGACGCCCCGCCCCATGGCGGGCTCCGCGGCTATGTCGCGGACCCCGACGGCCACATCTGGGAGATCGCCTGGAACCCCGCCTGGCCGATCGACGCGGAAGGCCGCGTCCGCTTCGCGCTCTGAGACCGGCCGCGGCGACCCTCGACCGCAGGCCGCCGCATGAAAAACGCCCCCGCGGATCTTCCGCGAGGGCGTCGGTGCGTTCGGCGGGCCGCGTCTGCGCCACGGGGGCTGCGCGGCCTGGCGCGAGGCTCAGCCCGGCTGCTTGACCATGCGCAGGTAGGGCAGCTTCGCCTCGAAGGCGCCGTGCTGGGCGCGGGCGTCGTCGTCGGAGACGGCGGGGACCACGATCACGTCCTCGCCCTTCTTCCAGTTGGCGGGCGTCGCGACCTTGTGGCCGGCGGTCAGCTGCAGGCTGTCGATCACGCGCAGCAGCTCGTCGAAGTTGCGGCCCGTGGTCATCGGGTAGGCCATCATCATCTTGATCTTCTTGTCCGGCCCGATCACGAACACCGTGCGCACGGTGGCGTTGTCGGCGGCGGTGCGGCCCTCGGAGGTGCCGTCGAGCTCGGAGGGGAGCATCCCGAAGAGCTTCGCCACCTTCAGCTCCGGATCCCCGATCATCGGGTAGCTGACCTGCGAGCCGGTGGCGGTCGCGATGTCGGTCTTCCAGCGGTTGTGCGCCTCGACCGGGTCCACCGAGATGCCGATGATCTTGGTGTTGCGCCGGGCGAACTCCTCCGTCAGGCCGGCCATGGCGCCCAGCTCGGTGGTGCACACGGGCGTGAAGTCCTTGGGATGGCTGAACATGATCGCCCAGCCGTCGCCGATCCAGTCGTGGAAGGAGATCGTCCCCTCGGTGGTGTCGGCTTCGAAATCGGGCGCGGTGTCGTTGATCCGCAGCGTCATCGTGTTCTCCCAGAGCATCGGCGGGTCGCCTTTCCGGCGTCGCGTGATACCATGGTGAGGCCGCACGCGCGACGCAACCGGGACCGAGAGCTCGGCCATAGCCCGGAACGTCGCGTCGCGCGGCATCCATCCCCGTTCTTCACAGGCCGGGGATAACCGCATCCCGGTGTAGACTGCAGGGCCTTCGAGCAGGGAGACCCCGACCATGCATGACGGATCGCTCGCCCCCGGCGAGCCGCAGCCGCATTCCGACGCCCCCTCCGGCCTCGAAACCGGCGCGCCGCCCTCGAACATCGAGGCGGAACAGGCGCTGCTGGGCGCGATCCTGATCAACAACGAGGTCTACGACCGCGTCTCGGGCCTGCTGCAGCCCGAGCACTTCTACGACCCCGTGCACGCGCGCATCTACGAGACCGCCGCCCGGCGCATCCAGAAGAACTTCCAGGCGAACGCCGTCACGCTGAAGACCTTCCTCGAGGACGACGAGGGGCTGAAGGAGCTGGGCGGGGCGGAATATCTGGCCCGCCTCGCCGGCGCCGCCGTCTCGATCTACTCGGCCAGGGACTACGCGCAGGCGATCTACGACCTCGCCATCCGGCGCGAGCTGATGAAGATCGGCGTCGAGATCCGCGACCGCGCCCAGCGCGCCGACGTGGAGCTGGAGCCGACCGAGCAGATCGTGCAGGCCGAGCAGCGGCTCTATGGCCTGGCCGAAAAAGGCCGCTCCGACGGGGGGTTCGTCAGCTTCCTTAAAGCGGCGACCGAAGCGATCGAGGTCGCCAACGCCGCCTATCAGCGCGACGGGGGCCTCGCCGGCATCTCCACCGGGCTGATCGACCTCGACAAGCGGCTGGGGGGCCTGCATCCGTCGGACCTGCTGATCCTCGCCGGGCGCCCGTCGATGGGCAAGACCTCGCTTGCGACCAACATCGCCTTCAACATCGCCAAGGCCTTCCGCGAGGGGGAGCGGCCCGACGGCACCTTCGGCACGCTCAACGGCGGCAAGGTCGGGTTCTTCAGCCTCGAGATGTCGGCGGAGCAGCTGGCGACCCGCATCCTCTCCGAACAGTCGCGCATCGCCTCCGAGAAGATCCGGCGCGGCGACATGGAGGAGGAGGAGTTCCGCCGCTTCGTCGAAGCCGCGCGGGAGCTGGAGAAGATGCCGTTCTACATCGACGACACGGCCTCGATCCCCATCGCCACGCTGGCGGCGCGGGCGCGGCGGCTGAAGCGCACCCACGGGCTGGACGCGCTGGTCATCGACTACCTGCAGCTGATCCGCGGCTCCGGGCGCACCGACAGCCGCGTGAACGAGATCGCGGAGATCTCGATGGGGCTCAAGGCCATCGCCAAGGAGCTCGACATCCCCGTCATCGCCCTCTCCCAGCTGTCGCGGCAGGTGGAGAGCCGGGAGGACAAGCGGCCGCAGCTGTCGGACCTTCGGGAATCGGGATCGATCGAACAGGATGCCGACGTGGTGATGTTCGTGTTCCGAGAGGAATACTACAAGGAACGCGAGAAGCCCTCGGAGACCGACGTCGAGGCCACGATGCGGTGGCAGGAGGTCATGGAATCCGTGCGCGGCAAGGCCGAGGTGATCATCGGCAAGCAGCGCCACGGGCCCATCGGCACCGTCGAGTTGTCCTTCGAGGGCAAGTTCACCCGCTTCGGCAACCTCGCGCGTTCGGAGGGCTACGTGGAGCATGACGGCTTCTGATTCCCTGGCGGCCGGGGGCCTTGCGCCCGCCGCGTCGCCCCTCGACTACACCCCGCCCGCAGCCCCCGCCGCCTCCCGTCCGGTGCTGACCGTGGACCTCGACGCGGTCGCGGCCAACTGGCGGGCGCTGCAGGCGCGCTCCGGCCGGGCGGAGGCGGCGGCGGTGGTCAAGGCCAACGCCTACGGGCTGGGCGTGGGCCCGGTGGCGCGGGCGCTGCACGCGGCCGGCGCGCGGACCTTCTTCGTGGCCCACGCGCAGGAGGGGGCGGAGCTGCGCGCGATCCTCGGCCCCGGGGTTCCGATCCACGTCTTCAACGGCTTCCTGCCCGCCGATCTCGACGCCTTCCGCGGCGCCGACCTGATCCCGGTGCTGGCCTCGCCCTTCCACGTGCGCGCCTTCCGCGAGGCGCTGCCGGCGCTGCGCCCGACCGCCGCGCCCCGGGTCGGCCTGCATATCGAGAGCGGCATCAACCGCCTGGGCTTCACCCCCGCCGAGATCGACGCCCTGCGCGCCGAACCGCCGCGGGAGTTCGACATCAGCCTCGTGATGTCCCACCTCGCCAGCGCCGACGAGCCCGAGAACTCGATGAACGCCCGCCAGCGCGGGGCCTTCACCGGGCGCGCGCAGCTGCTGCACGGGCTCGCCCCGAACGCGCGCCTGTCGCTGGGCGCGACGGGGGGGACGCTGCTGGGGCCGGACTTCCATTTCGACCTGACCCGGCCCGGCGTCGGCCTCTATGGCGGCGAGCCCTTCGCGGAGGCGCGGACGGTGGTGCATCTCCACGCGCCGCTCCTGCAGGTGCGCGAGATCGCGGCGGGCGACAGCGTCGGCTACGGCGCGACCTGGACGGCGAAGCGGCCCTCGCGGATCGGCGTGCTGGGCTTGGGCTATGCGGACGGGTTCTTCCGGCTGTCGAAGGGGCTGCAGCTTTACCTCGACGGGCGTCCCGTGCCGCTGGTGGGGCGGGTGAGTATGGACATGATCACCGTCGACCTGACCGACGCGCCCGAGCCTGCGCCCGGCGCCATGGTCGAGGTGCTGGGGCCCAACCAGTCGGTCGACGACCTCGCGAAGGGGATCGGCACCACGGGCTACGAGGTCCTGACCTCCCTTGGCCCGCGCTACGCCCGCCGTTATGTCGGGGGCGCCGAGGGCTGAGGCCCGCGGACCTGCGCCAAGACCAACGAGGGGACCCGGGCGAGATGAGCCAGTCGGACCGCCGCCGAATCCTGCTGCACATCGGCTTGCAGTTCACCGGCGCGCCGACCATCCAGGTGGCGCTGTCGGACAGCCGCGACGCGCTCGCCCGCCAGGGGGTGCGGGTGGTGGAGGTCGACCGCCTCGGCTGGCCCCTCGTCTACCTGTTCGCGAAGCCCGACCGGACGCAGGAGAAGGGCGACCCGCGGTTCAGGTCCCTTTCCGGCGCCCGCCGCGCCGGGGCGCGGCCCGAGGCGGTGCGGGCCGCGCGCAAGGCGCTGGACGCGGCCCTGGACGATCCCAACGCCCACACCGTGATCCTGTCCTGCGAGCTGCTGGCCGAGCACCTGCGCTGGCGCGAGGTCAAGGCGCTGGCCGAGCGCCTGCGGGAGGCGGGCGAGGTCACCGTGCTCGCCTATCTGCGCGAGCCCGGCGCCTATGCCCAGCTCGCCGCCGAGACCCGCCTGCGCGAGGGCGTCGCGATGCGCGCCCTCAAGCGGGTGCCGCCGCAGCCCGGCTTCCGCAAGTCGCTCAAGAAGTTCATCCGCCACTTCGGCGCGGAGGCGATGGACCTGCGCGTCCAGCATCCCCGCCGGCTGCTGAACGGCGACCTGCTGGACGATTTCGAGGCGGCCTGCGGCCTCGCCCCCGGGACCCTGGCGCGGCCCAAGCGGCGCGGGCCGCCCCGCCTCTCCCTCGCCGCCGCCTGGGCGCTGAACCTGCGCAACCGGCTGGTGGGCTGGAAGCGGCCGGGACGGGCGATGCGCTTTCCCCCGGCGCTCTCGGCGCGGCTGGCCGAGGCCCTGCCCGGCCGCACCTACCGCATCGCCCCCGAGACCCGGCGCGAGGCGCGCCGCCGCTCGCGCAAGGACCTGATCTGGCTGGGCCGGCTGCTGGGGCGCAGGCCCTTCCCCTCGGGCCGCGGCCCCGCCCTGCCCCAGCGCGCGCGGACGCCGGGGCCCTGAGCGCCCGGGCGACCCAGAGCCGCGGCCCTGCTGCAACGCGGCC
>Ga0310345_10002508_pt1 | contig 18401 bp, 21 predicted proteins | sample HC15DNA20500_MG_FD_204667 | JGI IMG/M metagenome (GOLD analysis project Ga0310345, IMG submission 204667) | Marine microbial communities from station ALOHA, North Pacific Subtropical Gyre - HC15-DNA-20-500_MG | ecosystem: Environmental > Aquatic > Marine > Oceanic | place: Pacific Ocean: North...
CGACTCGTTCCTCTCTTGCACCGTCGCGGCACTGGCCGGGCCTGTCGATGAACCGGAGTATCGGTACTTCGACACCATCGTCGCCACCCCGGAAGCCGAGCACCTGGTTCGCCGGTGCGTTCAGGCCATCGAGGGTGACCGCAAGGTCCTGATCGCCTTCCGTCTGAACGACATGAAGATCGATCCGTACATCCGCACCAAGGGCGAGCACGCCGGGGAACCGGCCGCAAGCCTGGAATCGACGCTGGTCCACATCGGTCTGATCAAGATCGACGGCACCCAGGTCTATCCGACGAGCCAGGCGCAAGCCGAGGCGCCGCCGGCCAAAGACGCATCCGCGCCCGAAGCCGACGACGCCATCGACACGGCCACCGACCCCGCTGCCGACCAGCCTGCCGAGCCCGCCGAGCGCGAGCCCGAGGCGCAAGTCGAGGAGCAGGAGCCGGCATTGGCTGCTTCGTTCTGATCCGGCATGGCCCCTCACGGGGCCTTGCTTTTTCCCATTCGTCAAGGAGAACCATCATGGCAGCCACATCGGCATCCGAGAAATCGGTTGCGCCCATCGTCGTCCCCGGCCAGCTCACGCTGCGCACCATCCGCGGCAGGAACGGCCCGTTCACCGTCGGCCGCCTCGCCACGCACCTCGGTACGTTCGAGGTCAAAGACCCGGAACTGGAGCAGTACCCCGAAGGCAAGTACGACGGGGAATTCATCATCAGGTACATCTTCCCGAAGTCCTACCCGGTCGGCGGTGGCATGCGGTTCGAGATCCGGGCCAGCCTCGACGGCATGACGCTCAACGGCATCGACAAACTGAGCCGCGACGAAGCACGCAGCTTCGCCACCCAGGACGTCGATCCGCTCGACGAAGAGCAAGGGACGCAGCCTGCGGCAACGCCGGCCAAACCCGCCAAAGCGTCCAGGCCTGCCAAGCCCGCGCCCATGCAATCGTCCGCGGACCCGCTGGTCGATACCACGCCCTTCGGCGTGGATGCGCCGCCACCTGCTGCGGCCGCTGCCCCCGGCAGCACCGAAGACGGTGACTCCGCGCTGTTCGGCCTGCTGTGGCCGCTGGGCGAATCCGTGAAACTAGATTCGACCATCGACCGCCGCGCTTTGCGTGCGCAGATCGCCCGCCTGGGTGAACTGGGCTACGCGCTGGACTTCAAGACGCAGGAGTGGAGCCGCGAGGCCGAGCTGCAACCTGCGTGATCGCAGACACCGCATCCGCGGTGTTCTCCATCCACCCGCCGGGGCTCCTTCGCCATGCGGGGGAGGCCTCGGCTTTCTTCTGGAGGTCTCCATCATGTCCACCATCGCTTGCGATACACCCCGTTCCGCGCTGGACGAAACCGCGTGGCGCGCCGTGTGCAAGACGGCCGCCGAGCATGCCCAGCGTGGTTGCGGCCTGTCCTGGGATCACTGGGTCACGCTTTTCAGTTCGGAGATCGACGCGCAAGCCAGTCGGTTGCCGCATGACCAGCGCACTCACGCGCTGGAAATCGCCACCCAGGAATGGGACTACGCAACGCCTGCCGAACGGCAGGAAACCCAGGACTGGAATGCGGAGCACGGCTATTGCTCGCACGGGATCGAGTTCGGCTACTGCCCGGCCGGTTGTGATCGCGACGATGACGACTGGGACTGAGGACAAGGCATAGGCTCCTTCGCCGCACCTGCGACATTCCATCACCCGCTGGGGGTTCTTCCCCACGGGGAGGCCTCCGGCCCCACTTCTTCAGGAGGCCTCTCATGGGCTGGTATTTCTCTCACCAATCGCGATCCGAATTGATCGCGGAACTGATCGAACCGCGGGAAACCGAGCGCGTCAGCACAAAGGTCATCGCCCATGCGATGCGCGGCAACGTGCTGTGGTCCGTGGTCGAAATGACCGCCAAGGTCGAAGGTGTGCATCGTGATCTGGCGCCGGGCCAGTCCCTGCGCTTCATCCGCTGCGATCTGCTTGAACGCAGCGGCGGCCAGTGGGGCTACAAGCCGCTGGAAGAGTCCATGCACCCGTACTACTACTCGTGCCCGCTGTCCTATCTGGACCTCGCACCGGAGCAGTCCGCCGACTGGCGTGCAGGCGTTCGCGCTTACCACGCACGACGGCGCACACCCACGGCTGTCACGGCTCCCGCCGCGACACTGATGGTCTGAGCCAGGAGGAACCGACATGGACCCGATCCTGGCTGCGCTCTCCGCCTCGCTGTTGAAGCTCGTTGAAGGCAGTTTGTCCAACGACGAAGTTTCTTCCGACGAGGAAATGCTGGCGTACTTCATTGACAACGGCCTCACCGAGGAGCAGGCACGGCAGGCGCTGACCTACCGCGACCAGTACCTCAACAACATCTACCTGGACGGCTTCACGCCGATCACCGCGGTGGACGAGGCGCTTCACTTCAACCCGCACACCCGGCAGTTCGAGCCGGACTGAGCGGCTTTCTTCCACCCCCTGGGGCAGTACTTGCCCCAGCGGGCGGTGCTGTTCCCGTTCATCCGAGGACACCACCATGCCCGCACACACTTCTTCCACCACGCTGCACCGCATCGACGAATGCCCCGACGTGATGGCCGACGCTTGCGTCGGCGACGACCAGGGCAACCTGATCTTCCTGTCGATCTGGGCGCGCGACACCGCCGTCCAGCAGTTCCTCGCTCGCCTGACCCTCGGGCGCGACGAGCAGGGACTGGACCAGTTCCACGTCATCACCGGCCAGGGCGGCAGCGTCCCGGTGTTCATCGGCAATGTCGATCGCCTGGAAAAGCGCATGACCCGCGCTTACCGGCGAACGCTGTTCGGTTCGCTGTCCAACGTGTGGCTGTTCGACCGGCGCTGCGTCAAGCCCGACAAGGCCAACGCCAGCGCTTTGGCACTGCTGCCGCGCGACAGCGCCCACCGGCTTGACCGCCTGTGGATGCTGGTGCGGGACACCTGCCCGTTGCCGCTGCTCGACCACTGGCGCGAGACCGTGCTGGAACTGCTGCAAAGCCGCGAAATGCTGGCCCGCCTTCCGTTCGCCCTCGGGCCGCTGGAAGGCCATCGGCTCGCCATCGACGTGCCGGCGCTGACCCTGGCGCTGGGCTCCCTGATCCGCAGTGACGCGCTCACCGCCTATCCGTATCCGGCCAAGATCTGGACGCCGGAAGTGGTAGCGGCCTGACCCACCCACGGAGGCACGCCTTGGCGTACCTCCGTCTTTCATCCCCGCCAACCAGGAGACTTCCATGGCCCTCATGTTCCCGCGGCTCGCCCGCAATTTCGTAAAGAACGGGTACTTCCCCACGGATGAACCCACGCTCGAAAGAGCCCTCAATGCACTGATGCCCAGCGACGGGCCGATGTGCATCCTCGATCCCTGCGCCGGCGAAGGCGTGGCGATCGCCGAAGCCGCCCATGCCCTCGGGCGCGAGCAGGCCAAGGCGTTCGCCGTCGAGTTCGACCCGGAGCGGGCACGTCATGCCCGTGGCCTGGTCGATCACTGCCTGCACGCGGACCTGATGGACACGATGGTCTCCAAGCAATCCTTCGGGTTGCTCTGGCTCAACCCGCCGTATGGCGACCTGTCCAAGGACGTCAACGGCAACATCGGCTACCAAGGCCAGGGCCGTGCCCGCCTCGAAAAGCTGTTCTATCAGCGTTCGCTGTCGCTGTTGCAGTACGGCGGCGTGCTGGTCTTCATCGTCCCCGGCTACGTGCTCGACGCGGAGTTGGTCGGTTGGCTGACACGCCACTACACGGACCTGCGCATCTACCGAGCGGTGGAAACGCAGTTCAAGCAGGTGGTGATCTTCGGCCGAAGGGTGCGACAGCGTGAACAGGCTCCCGATGGCGTCAAGGCCGTGCGCAATCTGCTGCTGCAGGTTGGGCTTGGCGAAGTCGAAGCCGAGGAGCTACCGAGCGATTGGCCGTTCCTGCCGTACATCGTCCCCGCCAGTCCGGCCGAGCCGGAGCATTTCTTCCGCGTGACGATGGAGCCCGAGCAGTTCGCCGACGAGGTTGGCAGGCTGCAAGGCCTCTGGCCGTCGCTGGACACGCACCTGGGGGCCGCGCAGCAGTCGCTGCGTCCACCGGCGCGGGCTTTGTCCCACTGGCATCTCGCCCTGGCTCTGGCCGCGGGCGCGATCTCGGGGGTTGTGCGCTCCAAGACCGGGCGCGTGCTCGTCGTCAAAGGTGACACCCACAAGGACAAGACGCTCCAGCGTGAATTCACCGAACGCGAAGACGGCTCGATCGCCGAGACCCGCATCCTCACCGACAAGTTTGTGCCCGTCATCCGCGCGTGGGACATGACGCCTGGCTCCGCGACACGGGGCGAGGTGTTGACCATCCGCTGACTCACCGGACGCGCTGCCGTCCTGCTATTCCCACATCGAAGGAGAAACACCATGTTCGCAAACCCGTTCAAGCGGCCCGCGCCGCAGAAGCAACCGTTGTTCGCACCGGGTACGCTGAAGTTGAGCGAGAAGGTGCATTGGTTGGCACGCAAAGGCCTGATCGACCCCTTGGCCTATGTCCAGCGCCACGTGCGCGGTGACTGGGGCGAGATCGACGAGGCCACCCGCCAAGCCAACAACGTCGCAATCCAACAGGACAACCTGATGATCTCGCAGTTCAGGATCACGCCGGACCTGGCACTGATCGTCAAGACCAGCGAGGACCATGAAACCACGGTGGTCCAGCTATCCGAAGAGCACGACATGCTCTGAAGACGCTGCATCGCCATCTTCATCTACCCACCCACCGGGGCCGTCTCCCCGCTGGGGTGCCGCGGCCCCTTCATCCAGAAGGAAACGTCATGGCATCCAGCGTGTCTTGCGCTCTCGCATCTGCCTCAACGTCTGCCCCCGAGCTTTTCTCTACAGGGGAGATCGTCCTAACACCCGGGGTCAAGGCCCTGGTCCGTCGCCGCTACATCGATGCTGGCACCTGTCTCAACCGCCATAGGCGCGGAGATTGGGGCGATGTCGATGAAGCCGAGCGGCACATCAACGAGAACTATGGGCTGCAAGGCCGAGAAAAACTGTTCTCGCGTTACCCGATTGCGAACGGCGTCTGGTTGGAAGTCTGGACCATGTACGACCGCAGCATGACGGTTCTTCTGCTGCCTTACGAGTAATCGCATCCAGCGGCCGCGCGCCGCATCTTCTTCCCACCACGGGGCATGCCATCGCCCCGCTGGGGGTGGTGCATGCCCCATTTTCTTTGGAGCATCACCATGTCCCTCGATCTCGAAACCACCACCGCCGAAGCCACGTCCGTACAGGGCGAACTGCTCGACGCGGAATCTTCCCCTCTGACCCTGAGCCTTCAGGATTTCGTCGGCGAGTTCGGCGACGAACTGCTCGACGCCCTCAACAGCGCCAACCCGCCGGTCTATACCGGCCAGCCGCAGGCGCACCGGCAACTCGTCGTCGCCAGCCTCAAGCGCAAGCTGTTCCCGGCCCAGGCCGAAGTCGTCCATGCCGCCGCCGAGCTGCTGATCGACCGTGGCGAACGCGCCGCGATCGTCAACGGCGAAATGGGTTGCGGCAAGACGACCGTCGGCATTGCCACGGCCGCCGTGCTCAACGCCGAAGGGTATCGCCGCACCCTGGTGCTTTCGCCACCGCACCTTGTTTACAAGTGGCGGCGCGAGATCCAGGAGACGGTAGCGGGCGCCAAAGTGTGGGTGCTCAACGGGCCGGATACGCTCGTCAAGCTCATCAAGCTGCGTGAGCAGTTGGGTGTCCAGCCCACGGGTCAGGAGTTCTTCGTCCTGGGCCGCGTGAGGATGCGGATGGGCTTTCACTGGAAGCCTGTCTTCACCCAGCGGCGCACCCGTCACGGCGACGTGGCGGCCTGCCCGGACTGCGGCACGGTCATCACCGACCTCGACGGCGAGCCGGTCAACCCTGCCGCGCTCGAAGCCGAGGAATACCGCAGGAAGTGCAGCCACTGCGCCGCGCCCCTGTGGACGCTGATTCGTCCGCGAAGCATGGCCGGTAGCGACCAGTCCTCGGCCGTCCTCAAAGCCTTGAAGCGCATCCCCACCATCGGGGAAGTCACCGCGCAGAAGCTGATGCAGAAGTTCGGCGACGGCTTCCTGGCCTCGATGCTCGGCGACAACATCCATGAGTTCATCAACCTCATGGACGGCAACGGCGAGCTGGTGTTTTCCGACCGTCAGGCCACGCGCATGGAGCGTGCGATGGCCAATATGGAGTTCGGCTTCGGCGAGGGCGGCTATCAGCCGTCCGAGTTCATCAAGAGGTACCTGCCGCAAGGCACGTTCGATCTGCTCATCGCTGATGAAGCGCATGAGTACAAGAACGGCGGTTCCGCACAGGGTCAGGCCATGGGTGTGCTGGCAGCGAAGGCTCGCAGAACCTTGCTGCTGACTGGCACGTTGATGGGCGGCTACGGCGACGATCTGTTCTACCTGCTGTTCCGAGCACTGCCTGGACGGATGATCGAAGACGGCTACCGCCCGACCACGAGCGGCAGCATGACCTCCGCCGCCATGGCCTTCATGCGCGACCACGGCGTACTGCGCGATATCTATTCCGAGAGCACCGGCACGGCGCACAAGACGGCCAGGGGCACCAAGGTATCGGTGCGCACGGTCAAGGCTCCCGGCTTCGGGCCGAAAGGAGTCTTGCGGTGCATTCTGCCGTTCACGATCTTCCTCAAACTCAAGGACATCGGCGGCAATGTGCTGCCGCCGTATGACGAGGAGTTTCGTGAAGTCCAGATGGACGTGGCGCAAGCCGCGGCCTACCGCGACCTGGCGGGTCGGCTGACCGCGGAGCTGAAACAGGCTCTGGCGCGACGCGATACGACGCTGCTGGGTGTGGTGCTCAACGTGCTGCTCGCCTGGCCGGATTGCTGCTTCCGATCGGAAACCGTGGTGCATCCGCGCACGCGCAACACCTTGGCGTTTGTCCCGGCTCAGTTCAACGAGTTCGAGATCAGCCCCAAGGAGCGTGAGCTGATCGACATCTGCAAAGAGGAGAGGGCCCAGGGCCGCAAGGTCCTGGCCTATACGGTCTATACCGGCACGCGCGACACCACGTCGCGCCTGAAGGTGTTGCTGGAGCAGGAAGGCTTCAAGGTGGCGGTGCTGCGCGCGAGCGTGGACGCCAGCCGCCGCGAGGACTGGATCGCCGAACAACTGGACCGTGGCATCGACGTGCTCATCACCAATCCCGAGCTGGTCAAGACGGGATTGGACTTGCTGGAGTTTCCGACGATCGTGTTCATGCAGTCGGGCTACAACGTGTACTCGCTCCAGCAGGCGGCACGCCGCTCCTGGCGCATCGGGCAGAAGTTGCCGGTGCGCGTGATCTACCTCGGCTACGCCGGTTCCTCGCAGATGACCTGCCTGGAACTGATGGCCAAGAAGATCATGGTCTCGCAGTCCACCTCGGGCGACGTGCCCGAATCGGGGCTGGATGTGCTCAACCAGGACGGTGATTCCGTCGAGGTCGCCCTGGCCCGGCAACTGGTCGCCGCCTGATCCCCACGCCAACGCCGGCCTAGCGCCGCCGGCTTTCTGTTGTTCCTACCTCGTAGCCATGCCCGCGTTCTTCGCGGGTATGGCTACGCATTTTCATTTCAAGGAGATTTCCATGAACACCAACACCCCTCCGATCGAACCCGCCGACGGCGGCGAGATCGAGATGCAAGTCGCTGTCGCCTGCGTCGATGCCTCCGGCACCCCCGACATGCCGGTCTTCAAGGTCAGGACCACCCAGGAGGAATACGACCAGGGTGCCCACTACTACAAAGCCAAGGATCTGGCCGAAGAAGCCCGGTACGAAGGGCCGTTCGTCTGCTTCGACGCTGCCGAATATGGCCCCATCCTGTCGGCCGCCCGCGAACTGGGTCTTGTCCCGCAAGCCGTCGTGGTCGATATGACCGACGGCCAGATCCACTCCATCCGCTGCGACACCGGCGAGATCAAGGTCGTCTGCTACGACACCAGCGACACCGACGAGTACTCGGCGGCGATGGCGGACCGGCCGCTCAGCGGGAACGGCCAGCTCGTGCGCTGCTAGGCGCATGCTCAGTTGGCGGATCGATGCTGGTCTGAAGCGGACTCGGGAATGATGTGGCGCGTACAACTCTATTGATGGTCCTGACTGGGAATCTCTTCGGGGCTTTGCATTGCGAACGGGACTGTTTGGACAGTCCCGTTCGCAAGCAAAGTCGGACTTCTTAATTTTCACTTAATCGTAGAACAATATAATCCAGTGGGAATATTTTTTTCATATAAATCAAATGCTTAGTGATTGATTTCAATCAATTAGACAAATCCCAACAAGGCGGAAAATCTACTGTGCGAACGTCAATGGATTTTCACAATGCCTACGATCCTTCATCCTAAGCCCGAGCCCCCCTCCCGCGCCACGCAGCGACTGTTTCGAGCGCTTCTAGCCCGCCGTTCGCAGCTTGCGGTCACGTTTGCGGCATGCGTCTCCCTGGTATGGCTGGCTGCTTTGGCGCAGGACACGCCTGCCACGGCGCATGCACAGATTCCCCAGATCATCGACGATCTGCCCGCCGACTATGCAGCCGACCTCACGCCGCAGCAGCGCGAGCAGGTCGATCTCGGCCGCTATGTCGCGCGTCTGGGCGACTGCGTAGCCTGCCACACCGGGGACAAGTCCAAGCCCATGGCAGGCGGCCTCGCGCTGGAGACGCCGTTCGGCAAGCTCTACTCCACCAACATCACACCGGACAAGACCACGGGCATCGGCGGCTACAGCTTCGAGCAGTTCGAGCGCGCCATGCGCAAGGGTGTGGCGGCCGACGGCCACAACCTGTACCCCGCCATGCCGTATCCGTCCTACGCCAAGATGACGGCGGAGGACATGAAGGCGCTCTATGCCTACCTGATGCAAGGCGTCAAACCCATCGAGCAGGCCAACCGGCCTTCCGACATGGGTTTCCCGTTCAACCAGCGCTGGGGCCTGTCGCTGTGGAACTGGATGTTCCTGGACGATGAACCCTTCAAGCCCCTGGAAGACAAGGGGCAGGTGTGGAACCGCGGCGCCTATCTGGTTCAGGGCTTGGGCCATTGCGGCGCCTGTCATACGCCGCGCGGCATCGCCTTCCAGGAAAAGACCATGACCAGCGAGGGCGGCAATGACCATCTGTTCCTGGCTGGAGAAACCGTGGAAGGCTGGCGCGCACTGAGCCTGCGCAACCTCTGGACGCCGGAGGAAACCGCCGAGATGCTAAAGACCGGGCGCAATCGGCACGGCACCGTCTCGGGCAACATGGTCGACGTGGTGCAGCACTCCACGCAGTACATGACCGATGCCGACCTGCTGGCCATCGGCACCTATCTGAAATCGCTGCCGCCCGGCAAGGATGACCTGCCCATGCAGGTCGTCCAAGGCCCCGGGCCAGTCATCACCCCGCGCCAAAGCGGGGGGGCGGCCAAGCCCGGTGACATGCCCATCGACATCTTCACCTCGCGCGGCGGGCTGGGCTACCTGCAGTTCTGTGCCGACTGCCATCGCTCCAATGGTGACGGTGTGCCCAACGCGTTCCCGTCTCTGGCGGGCAACAACACCCTGCAGTCGCAGGACCCGTCCACGCTGATCCATATCATGCTCACCGGCTGGCGGGCTCCCGTCACGCAAAGCCATGCTCGACCTTTGACAATGCCCTCATTCGCGCAACTGAGCGATCAGGAAATCGCCGAGATCCTGAACTTCACGCGCCGCGCCTGGGGCCGCGTCGATGCGCGCGACATCAAGGTCAGTGACGTGACCAGCGCCCGCAGGCAACTCGATGCCAAGGCCGACAGCCATCGTCCCTTCGAGACCCCGCGCCTGGCTGAGATGCTCAAGGAAAAGAACGGCGAGCAACTGGTGCTGGGCGCGCGCTTGAACATCGACACGGCGCGCATGCTGCCCAACAACGTGGGCAACAAGCTCAACTGCGCCAGTTGTCACCTGAACGCAGGTACCGTGGCCGATGGTTCTCCCTATGTCGGTGTCTCTGCCTTCTTCCCCAGCTACGCTCCGCGCGCGGGCCGTGTCATCACCCTGGAGGACCGCATCAACGGCTGCTTCCTGCGCTCGATGAACGGCAAGCCGTTGCCCATCACCAGCGACGAGATGAAAGCCATGGTCGCCTACTTCGACTGGATGAAACGCGAGACCAAGCCCGAAGACAAGGTGGAAGGGCGCGGCGTGGGCAAGATCGACCAGCGGCTCATTCCCAACACCGAGAACGGCAAGCGGATCTATGCGGCCCAGTGTGCACTGTGCCACGGAGACAACGGCGAAGGCGTCAAGAACGCCAAGGGGGAGATGGTGTATCCGCCGCTGTGGGGCGACGAGTCCTTCAATATCGGCGCCGGTATGGCCCGCACCTACACGGCGGCCGCCTTCGTCAAACGCAACATGCCCATTGCTTTCGGCACGCACTTCCCCTTGGGCCAAGGCGGGCTGAGCGATCAGGAGGCGGTCGACGTGGCCGAATACTTCAGCCATATGCCACGCCCGGACTTCCCGGCCAAGGTCAAGGACTGGCCCCAGGACAAGAAGCCCGCGGATGCCCGCTATTGACCGAATCGTTCGATGCTCGCCGATTGATCGCCGGCGTGGCGTCCCCGCGCCGGGGACATCACGGTCGTGATCAGACCCCCTCGGCCCTCGGCCGCCCGCCCATGGAAGGCTGCCAAGGTCGCAGTCCAGAGGGCGTCTCGGCCCGGTTGGGCGTCGGCTCGTGGTAATCTACCTTCTAGTAGAGAGCAACTGCGAGTGGAGTGCGTCACCGGCCATGAACCAAACCATGCCTTCGAGTACTCGGGCATCCCTGATGCAAACAGCCGAGTCTCTTTTGTGCACCCGGGGCTATGCCGGCTTCAGCTACGCCGACTTGGCGGAGGCAGTCGGCATCCGCAAGGCCAGCATCCACCACCACTTCCCCGCCAAGGAAGACCTGGGGGTGGCTGTGGTGGAGGCCTATGTGGAGCGCGTCGCACGGGGCCTTGAGGGCATCGAGCACGAGTGCCCCACCGTCGATGACCGCCTGGCCGCTTTTTCGCAATGGTTCACGCAGAGCATGGGGCGTCGCCAGTTGCCCTTGTGCGGCGCGCTGGCCGCCGAAATGACCGTGTTGCCCGAGCGCCTTCAGACGTTGACCCGGCAATTCTTCCGCCTCCAGCTCCAGTGGCTGCAAAAAGTGCTCGACGAAGGCAAGGCGGCCGGGCAGTTGCCACAGGACGCAGACACCGCGGCCCGTGCCCGCCAGGTCCTGGGCTTGCTGGAAGGCGTCAGCTTCATCGATTGGGCCTTGAACGAGAACCCGCCATCGCTTGCCAGCGATGTCCTGTACCGGATTGCCGGGGTGGTCCGGTCACAGGCTGCTGCGCAGCGCAAGCACGATGTTTCTTGATTTGACCTTCTCTGCCGGCCTCCCCAGGCGGGCCGTTCGCGCATGCGCGATCGAACGCCCACAGCCCGCCGAATGAGCGCCGGATGACGATGCCTGGCACCCACGACCCCACCGCTGCGGCGAGGCGGCGACTCCAGGGGACGGCCTATCTGCTGGTCACCGCTGTCGGCTGGGCCGTCAATTGGCCCGCCATGAAGCTCCTCCTGCAAGCCTGGCCGCCGATGTTCTCTCGCGGCCTTGCGGGGGTGGCCGCCGCGATCGGGCTGGCGGTGCTGGCCGCCATGCAGGGCCATCGCCTGATGCCGCCGCGCAAGGTGATGCCGCGCCTGGCGCTGGCCGCCTTCACCAACGTCTTTGCCTGGATGGGCTTCTCGACGCTGGCGTTGAACTGGGTGAACGTGGCCGAAGGCGTGCTGCTGGTCTACACGATGCCGATCTGGGTCACTTTGCTGGTCTGGCCCTTGCGGGGTGTGCGCCCCACGGCGAGCGGCTTTGCCGCTCTGCTGCTGGGTCTGGCCGGTGTCATGGTGTTGCTGGGTGCCCAGGGTTTCTCCGTCACTGGCGGGCAGGCGCTGGGCATCGGCTTCGCGCTGGCTGCCGCAGTGCTGTTCGCCCTGGGCACGATCCTCAACGGCGCGCCGCTTCCCTTGCAGCCCCTCGTCTCGACGGCGTGGCAGGTGGGGCTGGGCTGCCTGCCCATGCTGGTATTCGGTATCGTGTTCGAGCATCCCCGGCTGGATGCTTTGAACCCTTGGCAGTTCGCCAGCCTGATCTACATGGCCCTCATCCCCATGGCGATCTGCTATCTGACCTGGTTCGCGGCGCTGCAGCGCCTGCCGGCATCGGTGGCGGCAACCGGCATGCTGCTGGTGCCCTTGCTGGGGGTCCTGTCCGCCGCCGTCATGCTGGGCGAGCCCATCGGCGCCAGGGAAGTCATCTCGATGCTGCTGACGCTCAGTGGCGTGGCGCTGGTGCTGAGACGGCCCTGATCGCGCCGCGCCTTCAGCGCTGCGGCTGCGCCTGGCGAAGCGAACTCGATCGGGTGGTGATCACGACGCCGAGCAGCACCACGGCACCGGCCAGCCAGCTGCGCAGAGCGAGATGTTCGCCCAGGACCAGCATGCCCAGCAAGGCGCTGAGCACGGGCACGGACAGTTGCAGCGAGCCGGCGGCGATCGCCGTCATACGTACGCGCACCCAGTACCAGATGGCGTAGCCCAGCGCAGAAGCCAATGCGCCGGAGAGCGCGGCGTAGCCTAGTCCAGCCCCATCCGCCCGGAGGCCGCCTGGCGAGGCGAACAGCAGGACACCCGCCAGCGGCACGGCCCAGATGAAGCTGCTGGCGGTGCTTCCCACGGGTGCGTTGCTGCCGCGCCCCAGAAGGGAGAACCCACCCCAGGCGATACCGGCGAGCGCCATCAGCAGCGCGGGCAGCAGCGGCGGAGCCGATGCGCCGGGCGCAAGAAAGGCGATCAGGCCGCCGGTGGCCAGCAGCAGCCCCAGCACGTTCGTGCGCTCGCCCCGCGCCACGCCGTAGAGGATCATGGTCAGTTGTGCGCAGGCGAACAGCACCAGGGCGCCCGCCCCGGTGTCGATGCCGCGATAGGCGAACGAGAAGGCTGCGGCATACACGAACAGCAGCACCGCGGACGCCCAGGACGCCTTGAACCCCGGACGCCGGCCATGCGGACCTGCCAGGACCAGCAACCACAACACGCCGGCGCCGCAGGCCAGCCGCACAAAGGTGAACGTGGCCGGGTCGATGATGGTGGTCTGAAACGCCAGCCTGGCCAGCAGGGAGTTGGCGGCGAACGCCAGCATGGCGCAGACCGCCAGCGCGACCGCGAGTGGGCCCTGGCCGGCCGGTTGCCCAGTTTCCTGGGGCATGTGGGGATCGCCCATACTGGCTTCAAACGCCTCTTGTCTTCAGATCTGGCAGGCATCGGGACCGCAAGCGGCGCCGTCCGCCGCCGCGGCCACCGGCTCGGGGGATGAGGCGCCCGCCTGCGTCAGCGCCGCCACGAACGTTTCGGTCGGTTGCGCGCCTGACAGGTACAGTTTGTCGTTGAAGACAAACAGCGGCACGCCATTGGCGATGGCATTGGCCTGCATCTCGTCGTGCTCGACCTCGCGCACGCGCTCGAAGTCCAGGTCGGCCCATTCCGCGTCGGACAGACCGGCTTGCGCCGCGATGGCCCGCAGCTCGTCGCGGTTGAAGATGTCTTTGCCATCGGTGATGCTGGCTTTGGAGAGAGCTTCGATCAGACGTTGGCGCGACGCCTGTGTGGGCAGGCTCTTGACCAGCGCGTGGGCGTCCGCGGTATCGCCGAAGCGCATGGTGCCGAAGTTGTAGGCCAGGCCCTCCCTGGCGCCGTGGGCGGTGACCGCCGCCATCATCTGGCGTGCTCCGCTTTCGCTGCCGAACTTCATCCTGAGCGCCGAGGCGAAGTCCATGGGTGCCATGCCCCGCGCGATCCGGTATGCGCGGCTGCTCACTTCCACCTGGATCTGCCCGGCCAGTTGCTCCACGGCCTGGTCGAAGCGGCGCTTGGCGATCCAGCACCAGGGGCAAACGAAGTCGGACCAGATGTCCACTTTGACGATTTTCATTGAGCACTCTTTCGTTGAGGACTGTCAGGCACGAGCGAAAGGACTGGCGGGTTCAACCTCGCAGTCCCGTCGCAAGCGATGTGATCGCCATGGACCTTATGGTTTCTCCACGAGGACTAGCTCGGGCACCATGCGCACGGCCTTGGCGAAGTTCGAGAAGTTCGGCGAGGTATCGATGACGGCGCGGTGGATCTCCTCCATCTGCTCGGGCGTGCCATCGGCGTCGATGCGCACGATGTACTTGACCTCGTCGTAGCCGGGGTTGACGTTCGCATCCAGCCCCAGGAAGCCACGTAGATCCAGTTCGCCGACCGTCTGGATCTCCAGCGACCGCACCGTCACACCCTTGGCGGCGGCATTGGCGACGTAGCCCACGGTCATGCACGCATTGAGGGCCGCCATGAGCAGCTCCTGCGGGTTGGGCGAGGTATTGGTGCCCAGCAGTTCGGCGGGTTCGTCGGCCGTGATGGTGAAGTCGCGCGCATGGGTCTTACCGCACAGGTCGTAGGACTTGACGGTCGTGGCGGAACGGGTCTGGCCGTCCCAGCGCGTGTTGACCTCGAACCTGGCAATTGCGTTGTCGGGGTTCTGGCGGATGCCTTCGGCGAACTGCCGGAAGCCGTCGACGTCGATGCCGTTGAGAGAGGTGGTCATGGGATCTCCTTGGGTGGGAAATTGAGGCCGGAAGCCCTGCGAAAACGGATACCGCCCCGTAATCTACCATCTAGCAGGTAGTTTTGCACAGCGGCGTTTTATCCAGGCCCTTTCAGATGGTGGATATCGGGGGCGCTCGCGCATTGCCGCACGCACCGCAGCTCCAGTTCCGATCACCTCGTCGGCAACCCCCAGTTCGCATTCCTGGCTGACCTCATGCTTCCAGCTCACGCCGCGATCCGGCGGAGAAATCCGCCCGAGCGCACGCGCACGCAGGCACAGCAAGCGTTTCAGCGCTCAATCCCGATTCCAGCCAGGCCTTGCGCCAGGGTTTCGTGGGAAAGCTCGCCGATGTACCGCGAGATCAGGCGACCCTGAGCGTCGAAGAAGAGCGTCGTGGGCAATGCCGCCTGCCCGCCGACACTGGCGGTAGCCTGGCCCTTCGGGTCGAGCAGCACATGGTGCAGCGTAAGCTTCATCCCGACGAGAAAGCTCTGCACCCTCTCGGCGGCCTCGCCCTGGTTCAAAAAGACGAAGTATGCGTGCGGGTAGTCCGCCTGTGCCTGTTGCAGCAACGGCATCTCGCGCCGGCATGGCGGGCACCAGGTGGCCCATAGGTTGACGACCATTGGCTTTCCCGCGAAGGATTGCAGTTCGACGCTCGTGCCCTCCAGGGTAAGTGCCGCCCCCGCGGGGATGCGGATGTCGCTGTGCATGTTCCACTGAAGGCTCACGGAGCCGATCACCCATGCGACGGTAGCAACGCCCAGGCCGGCCAGCAGCGGCTTGCGCGACTGCGAATGCCTGTCGCGATCCAGCGTCGTGGCGTAGAACCAGCCCGCAATCACACCGATCTGGCCGTTCCACCCACCGTCGCGGATGTCGAGGATATCCAGCGGCGCCTGCAGGTAGGCATCGCGGTACGAGTAAACGAAGGCCAGCCGGGAGACCACGATCGTGACCAACAACACCCGCCAGGCCAATGCCGCCACCTCAACACCTTGGCGTCGGCCCCAGGACACACCAACGACCATGCCGAGCGCCGCGGCCGCCACCGCCATCAGCAAGGACCACGGAAGCGCGATCGGGCCAACGTACAGCGCCGTCCCCATGGTCATGCTCCGGTGAAGGGTGATTCGCCGACCGGCATAGGGACCTCTGCGATCAGGCCTCCTCCCTGCCGGGATGCCAGCAGCAGCCTGCCGCCGTACAACAGTCCCATGCCGTCGCGATCGCGCAGGCCGATATCGAGCACACCGTGCCCTTGCGACCTGACAACGATCCCCGCGCCACTTCGTTCGTTATCCTCAACCAACAGCATGCACATCTGAGCTTCGTCTAGCCTGAACCTGGCGGCCATGCTAGGGGAGAAGTTCGCTGCATGCCGGTTGTGACGCCCGATCCTGCGGGATTTTAGTTTCGCTTCATCGGTTGGAATCAGCATCCCGGGCCAGTTTGGTCACCGACATGCTGAGGGTCGGCTACGGCTGGCGGTACAGCGCCTTGCGCAGCACCTCGGGGCTCGTGTGGGGCAGCTCGGGGCGCAGGTCTGTGCCACGCACATTCAGCGTGCCCATGCCTTCGCATCCGTTCAGAACCTCCGAGAGGTGTCGGGGCATGGTTTCGCCGCAAATCTGCGATCGCAACAACGGCTGCACTTCCTGTACTACCTGGACGATACGCGGACGGCATCCGGCCCACCTCCCTAAAAAACGGGCAACCCCCAGTTCGCATTCCTGGCTGACCGCGCAACCGCGCGCCGCCAAGGTATCGGCATCACCACAGAAGAGCCGATGCCATGCCCGCAATTCCTGTATCCCGGCACCTGGCCGGCGCCGGTCTCCTGGCCGCAGTGCTGGCCAGCGGCTGCGCGACTACTCCGGTGCCGCAAGCGCCCGAAGCCGTCGAAGAGGTTTCGCACGCGCCCAGGCCGGCAATGCCCGAGTTCGTGCCCGTCGCGCGTTATGGCCGCTACACCCTCGTAGAACTGGCGCCGATGGCGGCGCAGCGCGACCTGCTGCTGCAGACCATCGATGTCGCCATGCCCGAGGACGCCCGCGCCACGGTGGGCGACGGGCTGCGGCATGTGCTCAAGCGCAGCGGCTACGGCCTTTGCCAGACCATCCATGCCGTGATCGAGCTGTACGCGTTGCCGCTGCCGGCGGCACATCTGCATCTAGGCCCCATGACCTTACGCGATGCGCTGCTCACCCTGGCCGGCCCGGCCTGGGAGCTGCACGCGGATGACCGGGCGCGGCAGGTCTGCTTCGAGCGGCCTGGCCGCGACGCAGGCGGCGAGCCGATTTCCGAGTCGCCCACTGCGGAAACGGTGCAGACGGTCCCGCTGGCGCCTTCGGTTTCAGGAGGCCAGCCATGAACACGCCGCAATCTCCCCGGCGTCCAACTGCCGCAGTGGTGATGCAGAGCCTGGTGTGGCTATGGCTGATCTGCCTCAGCGTGCTGGTGGTCCTGGGCCACCAGACGATGAGCAACCCGGCGGAGCAGGAGAGACTCGATGCCCGCCTGCAACGCCTTGAAGCGCAGACGACCGGACTGGCCGAGACCACTCAGGACCTGCAGCAGCGGCCCGCGGCCGCCACCGCCGCAGGCCTGCAGGACACCCGCCATGCCCTGGAGGCGCGCATCGCCCAGGTCGAGCAGGGGCTGAGCGGCCATGCTGCGGCAGACGACCTCCAGGCGCTGCGCGCGGACGTCGAGCAGATCAAGGCGCGCCAGACGGCGACGCGAACCGCTGCATCGGCCCGGCCGCGTCCACAGAACCAACCCACTGCGGCCAGGCCCGAACCACCGCCGCTGCCGTTCCACGTCGCTGGCGCTGAACTGCGGGCCGGTCAGCGCAGCGTGTCCGTCGCACCGAATGACGGGGACTTCGCGCCCGACCAGCTTCAGGTGCTGCTGCCGGGCGATTCGGTCGGCCCATGGCGCTTGCAGGCGGTCGAAGGCAACACCGCGGTGTTTCAGGCCGGCGACCAGACCCGCCGCGTGGCAATTCCCTGACAGGAGCCGGCACCATGAAGCCATCGATCATCGTTTCCGCGCTCCTGCTGGCGACGCATTTGCCCGCCTCGGCGCAGCAGCCCGCTACGGTGCCCGCCCGCAACGCGCAGAGCCAGGAGCGGCCAACGGTCGCCCGCTCCCTGGACGATCGGGCGGCCAGCGAATGGGGTCTGCAACCGCAGGAATGGGCGCGCTACCGCGAGCTGATGGACGGGCGACTGGGCATCCAGTCGCCCAACCTGGACCCGCTGTCCGCCCTGGGCATCGAGGCGCGCACCGACGAAGAACGGCGGCGCTACGCGGAGCTGCAGGTGCAGGTCGAGGCGCGCCGCGTCGAGAAGCTGCTCGCCTACCAGCGCGCCTACGACGAGGCCTGGCAGCGCCTGAACCCTGGCATGCAGCGCGTGAACCTGCCCGACGACAAGCCAAGCGCCGTCGCCACGGGCGGCAGCGGGCGCATGGCCGTGTTCGTCAAGGACGGTTGCGCGGCTTGCGGGCAGCTCGTGCAGCGCCTGCAATCCTCAGGCACCGCGTTCGATGTGTACATGGTCGGCAGCCGCCAGGATGACGCGCGCATCCGCGACTGGGCCAAGCGCGCGCAGATTGACCCGGCGCGCGTGCGCGCCGGCAGCATCACGCTGAACCACGACGGCGGCCGCTGGCTGTCGCTGGGCCTGCCCGGCGATCTGCCCGCCGCCGTGCGCGAAGTGAACGGCCAATG
>Ga0310345_10002509_pt1 | contig 18400 bp, 13 predicted proteins | sample HC15DNA20500_MG_FD_204667 | JGI IMG/M metagenome (GOLD analysis project Ga0310345, IMG submission 204667) | Marine microbial communities from station ALOHA, North Pacific Subtropical Gyre - HC15-DNA-20-500_MG | ecosystem: Environmental > Aquatic > Marine > Oceanic | place: Pacific Ocean: North...
AACGCTGTTGTCAAAACTAATGAATGGCAAATTCTTGAACCAGTATTACAATCAGAAGTGTTAGTTCTAGATGATCTAGGTTCTGAACGGCCAACTGATTGGGTAAAGGACACTTTTGCCTACATAATAAATCATCGTTATAACCAAAAACGTACGACTTTACTTACTTCTAACTTTGGAGATCAAGAAACAGAACATGGAATGCTTAGTGATGGTCATAGGATTAACAATGAAGAAAACCTTGTTGACCGTATAGGCTATCGTCTTCGTTCTCGTCTTTATGAAATGTGTAAAGTAATTAAGATTGCAGGGAGTGATTTTCGAATTGAAGTAAAACAAGCTCAATATCAGTTCTGAGAAGGAGTAAGCCTTCCATCCAATTAGATTCTGCAAAATATGTACTTTAGCTGTATTTCTAGGCAAGCAAAATCTAAAACTCTCTTTAAAATCATAGTAAGTCATCTAGCAAGCCTAAATCCCCCGAACTGGAAAAATAATTTAACTTGGTTTAGTAATTTAATATTTGTTTCTCCACTCAATTAGACCTTTTTTTAAAGGAGAGCATCAGAATTTTCGCGACCATTGTAAAGGCCAACGTTCAATTACTACTTTTTTCTCAGTGTAGAAATCTACCGCATCACGCCCTTGCCCATGCAACACCCCGAGGAAACTATCTTTCCAACCACAAAAAGGGAAATAAGCCATTGGAGCGGCTACTCCAATATTTATCCCTACGTTTCCAGCTGGAATTTCATAGCGAAATTTACGTGCAGCAGCTCCGTTACTGGTAAAAATAGAAGCTGCATTTCCATAAGGGCTGTTACTAACGATTTCAATGGCCTGTTCAATAGTGTTAGTGTGCGTGAGACTGAGTACTGGGCCAAAGATTTCCGTTTGGGAAATTGAATTTTTTGGAGCAACTTCATCCAAAATTGTTGGCGTCACAAAATGTCCATTTTCATAATTTAAAATTTCTTTTCCACGTCCATCTAAAAGTATCTTGGCTCCTTCTGAAGCTCCTTGTTCAATGAGTTTTTCAATTCGGTTTTTGCTATCCCTACTTACAACCGGGCCCATTTGAACATCTTCATCAAGACCATAGCCCACCTTAATCGAACCAGCCATTTCAGAGATAGCTTGAGTAAAAGTTTCTCTTGCATCCCCTACAGTTACTGCCATTGAAACAGCTAAACATCTTTGTCCAGCACAACCAAAAGCACTATCACTAATGATTTGGGTTGTAGTCAACATATCGGCATCGGGCAGGATTACAACATGGTTTTTAGCCCCACCTTGACACTGCACTCGCTTGCCATTTCTCGCTGAACGTTCATAGACTTTTTTTGCAACAGAGGTGGACCCGACAAAGCTAATGGCCTTGACATCCGGGTGATCAAGAAGGCAATCAACAACTTCACTACCACCATTAACAAGATTAACTACACCTGCAGGCAGATTGAGCTGTTGAATGAGACCAAAGATTCGTTTCATTGTCAGAGGCACTCTTTCAGAGGGCTTTAGGACAAAAGTATTGCCACAGGCTAAAGCATAAGGTAAAAACCACAATGGGATCATCGAGGGGAAATTAAATGGCGTGACTGCTGCAACTACACCTAAAGGTTGACGGATCATACTCTCATCAATCCCATGTGCTACATCTTCAAGATTGTACCCTTGCATTAGTGTAGGAATTCCACAAGCAACCTCAACATTTTCAATACCCCTGCGCAACTCGCCTCGAGACTCTGATAAAGTTTTGCCATGCTCTAAAGTTGTTATACGAGCAATCTCACCAAAATCTTCTTCCAAAAGTTGCTTAAGTTTAAACAGATATTGAATACGCTCCTCAGGTGGAGTTTCACGCCACGAAGGAAAAGCCTTTGCCGCTGCTTGCACCGCACTGAAAGCATCAGCCGTTTTACCCAATGAATTGTGAGCTAGCACCTCACATGTTGCTGGATTAGTAATACTCAGATATTCAGTGGCACTTGAACTACTCCATTTACCATTTATAAAGTTAAGAACTTTTTTGCTATCTATCATCAAAGCACCGTCCTGTTTCCTAGGTTCTCATTGATTCTATTGATCCCTAGATACTATAGCAGATAAATAATAGTCAATTCTAATTAGAACAACATTTCTTTTACGATCTGCTCTCACTACCACTTATACTATTAATTAGACCTGCGATTATGGAATCAATATTTACAGTTGACTTAAAATGATCCCATTTTTATACTTATAAATTAGTCTTTTCTTACTTTTCTTACCTTTCTTACCTTTCTAAAGTTAATCTAATGGTTAATAATTCAAAAAATAACTTTATAGTTGGCGAAAGCGTTATTTATCCAAATCATGGCATTGGAATTATTGAACAAGTCTACCATCGCAAGGAGTCTGGTCGAAAAGAATCGTTTTATCATTTAAGGATTATTGCAAATAATTTAATGGTTATGATCCCGTCAACCAATGTTCTAGAGGTTGGTCTTCGAAAATTAATCAGGAAAGGTGAAGTTACTAAGGTGCTCTTGCACTTAAAAAAAACAAAAGTTAACAATGCCTCGGATTGGAAAAATCGGTTTAAAGAAAATTCTGAAAAAATGAGAACAGGCCTAATTTTTGAAGTAGCTGATGTATTAAAAAGCTTATACCAACTCAGTTGTAACCGTATCTTATCATTCCGTGAAAAAAAAATGTTGGATCGAGCTAGGCATCTTGTTGTAAGTGAAGTTGCTACTGTTTCCAGAGTCTCTGAAGACAAGGCAGGGCAAATGATTGATCAAGCTTTAATCCAACAAACAGCTCCCTAAACCCCAGGCACCAGAAAAACTGATTACACATAAAAACACCCGCTAAACCTATAAAGAAGAGTTTTTTTCTTTATCTGACGCTAAGCGCCTGGGAATTATTAAAAATAATTTAGTCAAGCTTCAAGTTTTAGCCTGATTTTTCAAAACAAAAATTCTCGCTAGATAGTGATTAGTTCTCTTTAAAACATAGATTTTAAGTTTAATCTTGGTGAGGATTCCTGCTCTAAAAAAAATAATAGCGTTATTAAAAGGTTCCAGTTTCTAGTTCTACATTCCAGTATATATAATCACGCCAGGCATCAGGAGCATTCCTAAAAATTAACGTTAAGTTAAGACTGGGTACCCACCTAGGCTTAACTGGCCTCTTGATTAGCCGCATTCCAGCCTCTCGAGGAGTTCTTCCACCCTTTTTCCGATTACAATCTGTGCAAGCTGTGACAATATTTTCCCACTTTTTACTTCCTCCCCTAGACACTGGAATCACATGATCAAAAGTTAGTTGATGATGACCCGAAGAAACTCCACAGTACTGACAACTATGGTTGTCTCGAGCATAAATATTCACCCTAGAAAACTTGACCATTCGATCTGGTTTAACTCTAACATATTTTAAAAGACGAATAACTGAAGGTAACTTAACAGAAAAGGTAACACTATGTATTCGTCTAGAATATTCTTCAACAACTTCTACTTTTCCAGCAAATAGCATCGTTATGGCTCGCCGCCAGCTAACCACTTTCAGTGGCTCAAAGGATGAGTTTAAAAGGAGAGTACTTTCCATATCACTCTTTTATAAAATTTCCTACTTATTAGATATAACGACTATTAAACTATCACAATGGTGGGCGCGACCGGGATCGAACCGATGACCTCTACCGTGTCAAGGTAGCGCTCGTACCAACTGAGCTACGCGCCCTTCCTAACGTAACATAATGGAATATTTATTGACCTGTCAATAAATTATGCCAATCGTTTCTTTTGAATAGAAACATAAATGATCTTAACCAAACAACTGTCATCCAATCAACTATGTTAGGATATAACCTCTATAAATAGTTTTAATAGGGAGTCGTATTTTAAACATTCTAAATTGCTTTTAGAATGTTTTGATTAAGTAATCCAATTTTTCTCCCACAGTATTTTTTCAATCCTAGTTCCACTAACAATGCTAAACGATAATAAATTTCAATTTAAAAAATCTAGAGATCTAGGATGCTCTTTTCTCCTAAATCATCAAGGTATTAAAGGCCAGTTTCCAGAAAAAAATCCTATTGTTGAGGAATATTACAAAGTTTTAACTGCCTTTCAGGTCTGTGGTTACAATGAATCTGCTAATCATCTATGTCAGTGGATTCGTAGCCAAGGATTTTATTCTAATGGTGATTTCGGACCCAGAGGTTCAATGGCTAGCGGTTATGCTTATGCCTACTTTAATGCCTGGGTGACAATTGGAGCTCATCGTCTCGGACAATTTGATCTCTCCTCTAGGGGAATAGCTTTTGTTCTTGGCTTCCAGGATGAGGAAACAGGCGGCTTTTACTCCCACCCCAAAGAACGAAAGCCGGAAACCAAACAGGATATGATGGTTGTAAGTATGTGCGGGTTAGCTTGCCTTTATACAGGAGAAATTATCGCCGCTAGAAAGGCTGGTAATTGGTTAAAAAGGATCATGGAAGCACAACCAGATTTTCCAAATCGTCTTTATACGGTCTTTAGCAGAGAAAAAGAACTGGAAACTACCCTTAATTCTAATGAATTATTTAGACAAGTAGTGGTTGCAGATTCTCGAGATGACCAAGCATTCTTTAATCCTGGCATTGCGGCCTCATTTCTATGTCGATTGTATCAGTCAACTCAGGAAAAGCAGTGGCTACATTTAGCCATTCAGTACATGCAGTTCGCTGAAATTGCTAGCGATGACTTGTTTCGACTTATTCGTGCAGGTAAAGTAGGGTGGGCAGCTTCTCTATTATTTCGTCTGACTGGAAATGAAAAGTATAGGGCAATGGCCATTAGAATTGGTCAAAACCTAATTGAATTGCAATCGAAAGAAGGTTATTGGTCAGGCTCAGTAAAAGGCTCTCCTAATCATGACTCCACAGCAGAACGAGTTATTTGGATGGATGAAATTTCTCAAGTGGTCAACTGACCTACATTCCTATTTATCTTTAAATAGATGCCTATGGTCATTTTTTTTACTTAAGTCTAAAAGAATAGGATAAATCATATGTTAATCATTGATGGAGATTATCCCATGGCTTTTGGTGCAATGGATTCGAACCGTGACTTAACTCTTCCTATTGAAGAAGTCCGAAAGGCTAAACCCGACCAATTTTCTGGCAATGGCTGGCCGGATTCCGATACCTTGGCGTCTTTACCGGAAATGAGACACGGAAAAATTGCGGTTGCTCTCGTTAAAATAGTCGCCCGTCATAATCGAATTGGTAGTCCTCTTTGGGGTTATCGGGGTCCTGAAGTAACATATGCAGCTGCACGGGCTCAAATGATTTATTACCAAATGCTCGAGATTCAGAATCAAGTTAAAATTATTAGAAACCGCTTAGATTTAACTAATCATCTCCAACTTTGGTCGTCAACTGTTGAACATTCCAATCTACCTGTGGGGTTGATTGTTGGCATGGAAGGTGCCGACCCTATCCTCCAAGAGGAACAGGTCCAGCAATGGTGGAAAGAAGGTCTCAGAGTTATCAGCCTCTCACATTATGGTATCAGCACCTATTGTCATGGGACTGGTACCGGAACCACCGGAGGACTCTTTCCTCCGGCTAAAGCTCTTCTTCGAGAGATGGAGACTAATCGAATAATTTTGGATGTTACTCACGCTTCAGATGCATCAGCTCGAGAAGCGATGGAACTCTTCAATGGTCCGGTAATAGCAAGTCATCAAAATTGTCGTTCTTTAGTGCCGGGTGAACGGCAATTCCCTGATGACCTACTTACTTCTGTTATTCAAAGAGGTGGAGTTATTGGAGTTTCAATGGATAGCTGGATGTTGTACAAAGGCGGTCGTGATTGGAGTAATCCACAACCTCAAACATTCTCTAGAGAGGATATAACCTTGGAAGACTATGTCGACCACATTGATTATATCTGCCAGCTCGCTGGTAATAGTCTGCATGCTGCCATTGGCGGAGATACAGACGGACAAGGAGGACGTGCTGGTGCTCCGGCTGAAATTGATACTGTGGCAGACTATCAAAAAATTTCAAAAGTCCTGGAAGATAGGAACTACTCTAGCGAAGAAATTGCTAATATCCTGTACCGAAACTGGCAACGTTTTTTTGAAAATTCACTTCCAGAGGGAAATAGTTAAGAACCGGAACTTAAAATTGAAATTAGATAGGTTAATGTGTTCAGGATTTCTATTCTTTCAAGCTTTACAGTATTAATAATCCTTTTTAATATTTGTTGTGGACCATCCTCAGAAAAATTAGAACAGCGACAAGGGGCGAATTTAACAATGGATTATTTTGCTTATTTTGGAAGCTACACAGAAGGTACCGCTGCTGGGGAAGGGATTTACCTCTATCGATTTAACGCTAGAAACGGTCTAATGACTAAGAGCGGGCTTGCAATTAAAGCCTTAAATCCAATGTTTTTGACTGTACATCCTAATCAAAAATATCTGTATGCGGTCAACTTACATCCAGGTAAAGAAGGACAGGTGAGTGCGTTTAAGATTAATCGAAAAACTGGAAAGCTGAAATTACTAAATCAAGTTTCGGCTGGTGGTGTCACAAGTTGTTATTTAAGTATTAATAGTGAAGGAAAAATGCTGGCTGCTGCCAATTATAGCAGTGGAAATACTGTCTCTTTCCCAGTCAATAAGGACGGGACTGTAGGACAAGCAGCAAGTATTATTCAACATCATGGATCCAGTATAGATCCTAGTTTCCAAGATAGGCCACATGCCCATTCAGCAATCTTTTCTCCAAATAACCGGTTTGTTATCGCAGCCGATGTTGGCACGGATGAGGTCTATACTTACAGAGCAAATCCAATCACCGCTAAGATTGAACCCCATGATCCTTCTGCTACAAAGGTAAAGCCTGGTAGTGGCCCACGCCACTTGGTTTTTCATCCTTCAGGACAATTTTGTTACGTAATTAACGAAGCTGGTAACACCGTAATTGTTTTTAAATGGATTGAAGAGACCGGCGTACTGGAAAAAATGCAGATGATAGCCACAGTTCCCTTAGATTTTGAAGGTACAAGTCATACTGCTGAAATTGTAGTCCACCCTTCCGGAAAATTCCTTTTTGGGTCTAACCGTGGACATGACTCTATTGTTGTATTCTCCATTGATCCCATCAGTGGAATCCTCACAACCGTAGAATATCAATCTAGTGAAGGTAACTTCCCTACCAATTTTAATCTTGATCCGACGGGAAGTTTTCTATTTGCTGCAAATGAAAGAAGTGATTCGGTTGTCACATTTTCAGTAAATCAAGATTCCGGCCATCTTACTCCTACAAAACAGGTTTTAACTATTCCCAATCCGGCATGTTTGCGATGGGTTCCAGTCCAGTGAGCAAATTCAACTTTGAAAGAAGTTTAAAGTAAAATGAAAAAGACCGTAAGTGTCTTGCTATTAGCTGTCATTTCCCTGACCTCCTTTTCCTGTGAAATTAGAAAATTCGTTCCTGGTAAATCATTTTTCGAACAAACCGATGTTTTTGTAGCTGGCCAAGATGGTATTGCTGAATATCGCATTCCCGTTTTACTTACTTCAAATCAAGGAACCTTATTGGCATTTTGTGATGCCCGTGTTGATAAACCCGGAGACTCCCCTAATAACATCGATCTTGTCATGAAACGAAGTACCGACAATGGTAAAACCTGGGGGCCGTTGCGTATATTACTAGATGCGGGAGAAGGTGGTACAGTAGATTCTTGTGGATTAGTTGATAGAAAAACTGGAACCCTCTGGGTTTTTACCGTTTATTGCCCAGTTGGAATCGGAACTAAGAATGCTAAGTCAGGTATTTCTGGATCTACTTTTATGTACTGGGCTATCAAGAGTGATGACGATGGTCAAACTTGGTCTGATCCCATCGATATAACAGCTATGATAAAAAAACCAGAATGGCGTGCTGGATCTCCTGGCCCCGGGAAAGGATTACAACTTAAAAATGGACGACTGATAATCCCTAAATACTATAGAAGTACAGATGATTCTTCAGATTCAACTTCCCACATAGTTTTCAGTGACGATCATGGAAAATCGTGGGAACTAGGAGGAGAAGCTCAATCCCAAGAGAAAACCAATGAATGTCAGATAGTTGAGTTATCAGATGGCAGGTTATTACTGAATATGCGTGGAGAAGCTGGAAACTTTAGAAAAGTTGCTAGAAGCTCTGACAAAGGGCTAAGCTGGTCGAAAGTAACAAATGACATGACACTAATTGATTCACGCTGTCAGGCGAGTTTGTTAAATTTCACTGACAATATTAACTACCAAAAAAATAGGATTTTGTTCTCCAACCCTGCCAGTACCAAACGGGAAAAAATGACGATTCGGCTCAGTTATGACGATGGATGGACTTGGCCAGCAGAAAGACAACTTTACGCTGGACCTTCTGCATATTCCTGTCTAACAATTTTATCCGATATGACCATTGGATGCCTCTACGAACGTGGCCAACAAGGACCTTATGAAAAAATTACTTTTGCTCGAGTTAACCTTGAGTGGCTCACCAAGGGAAAAGACAGCTTAACGCCTAAATGAAATTTTTGATTATTTTGTCTCAGAAAACTAATTAATCTCATTAATGCGCAAAGTATAATTTTCTTTGGGAGTTTGATACAATTTCGTTGTTGGCTATAAATTAAGAGGGCACCGTTGACACAAGAAGAACGATATTTATTTGATCTAAATGGATACCTTGTCCTAAAAAATATTCTCTCCCAAAAAACCCTGGGTTTGATGAATACTGCTATCGACCACTTAGAATCCTTAAGTGACCAGGAACTAAAGTTTCAAAATATTTCACGCCACTATGCCAATGATAACGTATACGCCAAGGTTGGTGAAAAAACAAAACAGGGGCACACGGATTACTCTTGCAACATTCTCAACTATGGTGAGCCTTTTGAAAATCTGATTGATTGGCCTGTGATAATGCCTTACCTACAGGAAATGATTTCCGCTCCATTGCGCATAGATGCAGCGAGCTTTATGTCTCGTAATACCGGTGGCGGGTTTGTATTCCACCATGGTTATGCAGAACTCCTACCCTACAGTGAATACCTTTTTGACCAGGGTACTTTTCGTTGTGCGAGTATCAAGATTTCATATGCCCTTTCTGATGTAGGAGTTGAGGACGGTTGTTTTGCGGTTATTCCTGGAAGTCACAAAAGTAATTTCCAAAATCCACTGGTAGGTCAGATCCCGGATCCGAAACATCCATTGGTCCAGTCTCTTAGTACACAAAAGGGGGATGCCATTCTGTTTTCTGAAGATTTATCCCACGGTGCTCTAGAAAATCGAGGGGGAAAAGTTAGACGCACTCTTTTCTACTCCTATGCCCCGGCTTTCCAGGCATCTTGGGGAGAAACTACACAAGTAAGTCCAGGATTTGAAACTAGAGCAACTCCACAGAGAATTGAACTGGTAAATGGTCCTCCTCCATTTGAAGACCAGGTAACCAAATTATAGCTTCCTTCAAAAGTTAGTCGGCTGAACTACAATTAGACAATATTAATAATCTGAATTATAAAAAGTCTGATCTAATGAAAACTACTTCTAACAAATCCAATCAGATTACTGAAGACAAAGTTTTCAATCTACAAAGTGGAACAAAACATGGAAAACTTCCAAAAAAGAGACAACATTTCTTTGATATAACTGGTTATTTTATTTTGAAAGATCTGTTAACTTGTAAACAAGTTAACAATGCTAAAAATAGCCTCGACAAAGTAAACCACTCTGCCCATTCACAGATTCAAATTGAACAATTGAATCCTCAAGAATTAACACTGTTAAATATTATTGAAGTTGGCGGTGCCGTTGAAGATGCAATGGCAAATAAACGCCTTGTTCGTTATATCCAGCCTTTAATTTGGGGAACTCAATATCGATTAGTGTCTTCACAAGGAAAAATTCGAAAGCCTGCCAGTAATGATGAGAAACTTTCTCAAGGAGGACAAGCTGATACCAGACGCTTCACTGGATATCGGTGTGGACCAGGTGGAGAGTTTCGGAGTCTGCTAATTACTGTTTTGATTGCTCTTTCTGACACATCATCCGAAGAGGGGTGCCTTTGTTTAATCCCTGGAAGTCATAAAAGTAATCTACCTCATCCTTATATAAATAAAGATTTGGATGATATTCCACCTCTTTATAAACTTCCTTTAACAGCTGGTTCAGCTGTTATTTTTACTGAAAATATTTCCCATGCTATGAAATCACCAAAAGAACAAACTCATCATTGGTTAAAATTTCAATATGGGCCTTCATATTTTGTGAATTTTCCTAAATGCACTCCATCCCAGTCCCTTTTAAAAAGAACAGCCAATGATCCTGTTAAATCCCACCTCCTATTGCCTCCTTACTATCATCCTGAAGGATCGCAATAGAACTGATACTAATCTATATACTCTTTAGTTAGACTTTTTAAAGAAATTCCCTGCAACCTTCGATATCTGGTACAAAATGATTCCTTGTTCATCATAGAAAGAAAATTTGATCTCAGCTGGTCTTAAATCTTTTGGAGGATAAACACTAATTCTCAGAAACCCACCTGACTGACCAGTCTGGGTATATTTGTGTTTCACCTCTCCTTTAGGATCAGTAGAGTTAGAATCTCCAGGTTTTATAGCTCGAAAAGCATTGGCATCACAAATAGCACCGCAAGAAAATTCCTCAAATCCACTAGGATGAATGGCATGGTATTGCCAATGTCGATCGCCACTAACCAAATATAACTGTTTATCAAGAAAACCGTTGTCTTTAAGCCACCCAAAAAATTCATCAGCTTCGTACCGAAAACCTTCAGTATTGACATGGTTGTCTCTCTTTTTCACTCCATCAGGACCTACCATTGGAGTTGGTAAGATTAGGATCTTGAAGGAAGCATCGGATGCCAATAGAGTTTGTTTAAGCCAAGCCTTTTGTTCCTGACCCCAAATGGATTTTCCAGGTCCATCAATCATCTCATTTCTACTTCTATGATCACGTCCTTCCATTAACCAAATTTGTAATTCTTTACTAACACGATGAGACCGATAGGTTTTAGATTTTTTCTTCAGAGGATCAACGATTGGAAGTTGTTCCAAAAAAGTCAACCTTCCAAGTTCATCAGAAGGCTGATGGGCGAGTCTTGGGTTTTCAAGATCCTCTTTTGTTACATGTTGTCCACGCACAGGATCAAAAGAATCAGAATCATTGAATCTATAGTCATGATCATCTTTTTCCCAATAGGTAGGAATCCATCGAAATAGTTCAATAAAACGGCTTTGCACAAATTGCTCGTGCCATTTTTTTCGCAATTCAGATTGAGTTCGAGCTCGAGTAGAGGCAGGATGATCGTAATAGACATTGTCTCCAGTACCCACAAAAAAATCTGGCTTCATCTTCAAAATAGTTCCCAAGGCTGGATACCCTAAATTTTTATCAGAACCTTCATACTTAGGCCTATCAAATCTGGGTGCCCCTTCATGAAAAAAAGCATAATTCATCCCAGTGACTACAACAAAACTTATCAATGCACTCTTTTTAGAACCAGGCAAGGTTTGAAATACACACCACTGTCCTAGGATGGTATCTTTTTTATTGCTGCCATACCGCAAACGGTAAAAATATTTTGTCCCTGGAATTAAGCCAAAGATTTTAGTCTTAATAATATAATCATTAGCAATAGAAGCGCTGATCCACTTAGTTTTCCTCTCTATAGATTGGAAGTCTCTGTCAATTGAGACCTCAAAACGACCCACACCCTTTATGCCAGGAAGATCACCATCTACCAAAAAGGGTCTTTGAGTAAGTCGAGACTGTAAAATCACACTAGTACTTGTTACTTCACCTGACATGCTACCTTGGCCATTATAAATTTTTAGGGTAGTCCCAAGAACATTTAGCGATGACAAACAACAAAAAATATAAAAACAACTTTTAATGAAAACTCGTAGGTTCATTTATCCCTTCAATTGTTAGCATTTGCACAATTAGTATTACTTACAATATTATAATTAGGTTGGACTGATACTTCCATAGGCACTGATTCTTAAATCCAAATATCACCCACCTTAAAAAATTTATTTATGATCGGAGACTAATTGAATTGAGAAGTTTAGTCCATTGGAACAAATTATACAAATATGCCTCCTAAACAAAAAATCCATACAACACAACGTCGAAACTTAGCCTTGTTTCTTATCGGACTAATGACTCTCCCTTCGGTCTTTAATACTGTACCTGTTTATGCTACTAGGCTCCGCCAACTCTTTTCTCTCAATGCAGAACAATATGGAACACTGATCGGGACGGGAACCTTTGGACGTATTCCCGCCCTCTTGATGGTTGGGCCCTTGGTCGCTTATTTCGGTGTCCGACGAGTAGTAGAATTTGCAATCATTGGAGTTGGTTTTACCTTTTTGACCATTGGAATTCTGGGGAATCTGACTTCATTTCAAATTGCAATGCCTTCTCAAGGCTTCTTCTCTGGTATTTCAATAATTGCCTTTCCAGCATTTCTAATCTCTCTTTATCCTGCTCTTAAAAGACGTATGGTGTCAGTAATGCTCGTGGCGTCAGCTGCTCCTGGTATTCTCACCCCATTAATGGCTAACGAATTGCTGAAGTGGTCAGCGCAAAGTGACAACATCGATTTTTCAGCAGTGCTTCGCTTGCCATTTTTAGTAGCTGGAAGTTTGCTAATCTTGGGGGGCATGATTTTATTGAGCAGAAAAAATTTAGCATTTCAAACTGAAATCGAAAAACCACATCCAATTCACCTGACTGAACTGCTTCGTCCTCGATCACTAATAATTGTTTTGCTTATATCCCTGCATACAGCTGCTGATGGAACACTTTATTTTTTCCTACCCATGTTCATGGAGCACCATTTTGATCACCTTCCCATTGCTGCAGCATGGGCCTTATCCGGTCATAACATAGCTTATGTGCTATCCAGATCCAGTTTATCTGCATTACCTGAAGGAGTTGGTCAACGATCAATTCTTAGCCTAGCTGGACCTATTGGCGGAATAATTGTAATCCTAACTCTTTGGTTTGGCCCAGCTGTCTCGATACCACTTCTTTACGCTCTCGCCAGCTTGGCATTTGCAGCTGAGTTTCCAGCATTGATTAGTGAGATTTCATCAAAATCAATGGCAGAATTCGGTTCAATAATGTCAGGTGGCATGATAGTTAGTTCCTTGATTATGTTCGTCTTTCTTAAGGGCACTGGCTACATAGTTGACCTTACCAATGATTACCGATTAGCACTTACTACTGCAGCCTGTGGATTCATCATTTTTGGATTGCTTGCTACTCTTTCGGGCCTAGGGATCCGAATTAAATCTAAGTAGAAAATAAAATTACCTTATTTATTCTTTAACTATATAAGCTCTAACTATTGGAGTTATTGCTTATTTTTGTCAGCTGAGCCTTTATAGAGTTATTTTCAGGATTGACCATTTACCGTTACAAAAGTAAATAGTAGGCATAAAATTTCGAAGTATTCCTCAGAAAAATTCAAGAAAACGTGATTTTTAGGCGTTTAATTTCCTTTCTCTTAGTTGAGATTTCCTGCAAATATTAAAACCAAAGTAAGCAATGACTAGAAAACAACATAAGGGTATTACATAAGAAAAATTGACACTACTAGTCATATCAGATACCTGACCTTGAATTGGTGTTAAAACTGCACCTCCAAGAATAGCCATTATTAAACCTGCACCCCCAATTTTAGTGTCCTCACCTAATCCCTGAACGGCCAGACCAAAAATTGTGGGAAACATCAAAGACATACACCCTGAGATAGCTACAAGAGCATAGACACCTGTTTGTCCTTCACCAAAAATGACTATCAGAGTGCAACCCATCCCTAATATTGCCAGTAAAACAAGCAACTTTTCAGGATGGAGAAAATCCATTAACCAAGTACTGATAAATCGAAAAATCATAAAAAGAATTAAAGCCGCCAAATAGTAATTAGACGCATCAGCTTCATTAAGATTAAGTTCTTGCATTACATATCTAATCGTAAATGACCAAACACCAATTTGAGCACCTACATAAAAAAATTGTGCAATGACACCCCATCGATAATGAGAATTTTTACTTAGGCGTCTAAGAGTGAGGTTTAAGTCTTTCCAACCTCCAGAGCTAGTATCAGAACATCTGGGCATCTTGGTTATAGCTATCAGTATCCAAATTATTACCATAAGCAAGGCTACTGCTACATAGGGTTCCATAACAGCTTCAAGTTCCTTTGACTGAATCTCCTTGAGTTGTTCCAAACTCATTGAAGATCTTTCATCAGCACTGGCCACATTAAGATGAGACAAAATGAACCATTTACTTAAGAAAACCCCTAACACAGAACCTATTGGATTAAAAGATTGGGCAAAGTTTAAACGCTGGGTCCCTGTATTTGCTGGACCTAAGGCAATAATATAGGGATTTGCAGCAGTTTCTAGTACAGACAATCCCCCAGCTAGAATATATAAAGAGAGCAAAAAAAACCCGTAGTTCATCGTCCTGCTCGCTGGAAAAAATAAGAGAGCCCCTAAAATGAATAAACCCAAGCCTAACAAGATGCCTGTTTTGTAGGTCCACTTTTTGATAATTACAGCGGCTGGTAGAGCCAAACAAAAATAGGAACCATAAAACGCAATCTGAATCCAAGCAGTTTTGAAATCAGAGAGACTCATAATTCTTTTAAACGCCGCTAATAAAGTATCAGTCATGTTATTAGCCAAGCCCCACCAGGCAAAGCAACTGGTAATCAAAATGAATGTCCATAGAACGGACCGAGGGACCAGTTTGTTTGACGGTTGATTGTCCTGTTGACGGAGAAGGGTCATTTTATAAAGAGGATTTACTCGAATACATTATCTAGTTTGACATGGACATGATTCCAAATGAAATCAAAGTTTCAATTGGACGATGACATGTCTTTTGGCCCGTGCCTTAAATTTTTTCCTAATAGAAATAACATTCTCAAAACAGGTGCAGGATTCTAGCTTAACAACTCAACACAACCTGAATGTAGCTTAAGGTTCACATTCAGTGAAAATTTGTTAATTAATTTAGATTTCTTTTGATGAAAATCAGACAGAGTCTAGAGTCAGAATGCAACAAGTACAAGTAAAATCTATATTAGTGATAAAATAAGGATGCCTCAAAATTTTGGGTTTTAAAATGGCAAACTTTAAATCAAACACTAACAAGTCTATTTATTCATGAACCTCTCGAAGAATAATTGATTGGGAGAAAACTAATGTCATTTTTAAGAAGTCTCAAAAGTAATATTCTCGTATTTCTACTTGTCCTAGGTTCAGTTTTAGCAGCAAACACCAGAGACGTCCAAAATATCTGGCAAAATACCTCCTTTTCGGACTTTGTTGAAGGAACCCTGACTGATGGTGGAGCTAATACTTATGTTGCAGCCGATGGAACCATTCGACTTATTAACGTTTGGGACCTTAATAGTGACGGTTATCTAGATATCGTTTTTCCGAGCAGCCATGATCAAAATGAAAAACCAGATTCCTTTATCTACTTGGGAGAATTTAACTTCGATCCTATGAAGCGCATTGAACTTCCAAGTGAGGGTGGAAGGGCCGTTGAAATTGCTGACCTTAACCGTGACCAATACCTTGATTTGATTCTAGTAAATCGTTTTAATGGCACCCGAACCGACTTGGATTCCTACATTTATTGGGGAAGTCAATTAGGTTTTGATCCTAGTAAACGTGCCCGGATTCCAACTCGAGGTGGTGAAGCCGTTGCAGTTGCTGACCTTAATATGGACGGTTGGCCTGACATTGTGTTTGCCAATAGTGGACTCAGTTACCATGTAGCTGTCGATCACTTTAATCAGTCCTTCATTTACTGGGGTTCATCTGCAGGTTATTCCCAAAATAATCGAACAACGCTAAAAACAGTCTTAGGCCGAGACGTTAAGATTTTTGATCTAGATCAGGATGGTCTACTCGATTTAGTTTTTGCAGAAGAAGGCAACCAAAACGATGAAGCAGGTATTTGCATTTATTGGGGTGATGGGAAAGGTAATTTCAACAATCGACCTCCTAGCAGATTACCGGGTGAAAGAACGGTCGCAGTTGCTGTAGAAGACTTGAATGGGGACAACTGGCCTGAAATTATTTTAGCGAATAGTGCTCGACTTAAGGCTCGGGAAATGGGAATTTACAACATCGTTGATACCATTGCCATTGATTCCTTTATTTATTGGGGGAGCAAAAAGGGTTATTCCAGAGCAGAGCGAACGAGTTTGCCAACGGTTGGGGCAAAAGCCGTGGATGTAGCAGACCTCAATGACGATAAAAGACCAGATATTGTATTTGCCAACGGTGGCGGAGGGGCTACTTTTATTTATTGGGGCTCCAGCGCTGGCTTTAAACCGTATAGACGTACGGCACTTCCCTCTGCAGGTGCTTCAGATGTCAAAATCGAAGATATTAACCAAGATGGTTATTTTGATCTTGTCATTGCCCAAAAAGATAAAGGCCACTCTAAAAAAGACGAGTCTCTAATTTACTGGGGTAATCCGAAAGGACTAGACAAAGATCAAGTGACTGCTATTCCAACATTAGGTGCGACGGGAATTGCTATTGGGGATTTGGACGCGAATGGGAAAAAGGATTTAGTTTTTGCCAACAAACGAGACGGAAGTAGTGATGTCCCCTCCCTTATTTACTGGGGAAATCAGAAAGGAAGGTACAAAAAAAACCAAAGACTCTCTCTCCCGACATCTGGACCCGGTATGTATGCCGCAGCAGATATTAATCAGGATAATTTCCCCGATCTTTTTTTCCCGATGATCAATCCCATTATATACTGGGGTAGTACTGCTGGTTTCTCCCAGAAACAAACGACCAGACTCAATACTAAACAAATGTATTCAGGGCGATTCGCGGACTTTAATCGGGATGGATATTTAGATTTAGCTTCGAGTGAATGGAAACCTGGTCATCAAGAAACTAGCCTTTACTGGGGAGGACCCACAAATTATTCAAAAGATAACCGTTTTGTTTTCCACGTTAGTGGTTTGCGTCATCATACTGTGGCAGATTTGGATCAAAATGGTTGGCTTGACATTATTTTCACAAGTACGACTAATCAAGAATTATTTATCTACTGGAATCAAGAAGAGGGTTTTAATAACAATAAAAAAACAAGGTTGCCAACAGCCGTTAGTGTTTCTGCTGAGATAGCTGATCTTAACGCTGACGGATACCTTGACATAATTGCCCCAAATTTGTTTGATTTAAATCCAGCTCCTGGCCAGCCTCAATCATTTGGAGGATCACCTCAAGGAAATACCTTTATCTACTGGGGAAGTAGCAAGGGCTACTCAACCTCAAAACGACAAACCCTACCTTCAATCGGTAATGCCGATGTTGCTGTAGCCGATCTCAACCAGGACAATCGACTTGATTTAGTCCTTACTAGCTATCATGCTGGCTATACTCGGAGTCATCCCTCAACTATTTACTGGAACAGTGCCCAGGGTTTTGATGCTTCAAAATCCACTCAGTTGCCAACTAATTCAGCATCAGGTGTCTTGGTAACTGATTTTGATCAAAATGGCTACAAAGATATTCTATTTTCTTGTCATTCCAAAAATGGAAATCATCGAAATAGCGCCTTTTTGTACTGGGGTAGTAATAAAGGTTATAGTCCAAACCATCGCAGTCTTTTGCCAGTATTAGGACCCCATTTTCTTAGTGTTATTGATATTGGTCATATTTATGATAGAGGAGATCGATATGACTTTATTTCAGCCCCCTTTGATGGTGGTATCAATCCAACATTCTCGAAACTTAGTTGGAAAGGGGATACTCCGTTTCGAACAGCGCTTGAATTTCAAATTCGTACAGCCCCGACACGCCAGCAGTTGGATAATCGCCCTTGGCAAGGTCCCGATGGTCTGAAAAGCTTTTATCAAAAATCTCCTGCAGTGCTAGATAGTTTTCCAGAACGTTTTCGCTGGATTCAATATAAGGCTAGTTTAATTAGCCCAGCCTCAGCCAATAGCCCTGTTCTTCGTTCGGTTTCAATTAGTTTCAATTGATGCACTATTTCCTGAAAATACAGGGTTGTAATTTATGGAATGGGTTTTAAGATAGTAGTGTTTGGTAGGGAAGCTGAAAAGAACTTTAATGATCCCAGTAACTTTTACTTACAGTGATTAAACACTAATCTATATGCTAATACCTTCTCAAATGATACCCATCCATGACTACAGTTCGAATCACCCAAAATAATTAAATTTAAAGGAAAACGCTGAAATGAATCCCTCAAAATTGAATGAAAATGAACTAAATCACCATGCATTTGAATTGGAAAAAGAGGGTTATACCATCATTCCCAATATTCT
>Ga0310345_10002510_pt1 | contig 18399 bp, 15 predicted proteins | sample HC15DNA20500_MG_FD_204667 | JGI IMG/M metagenome (GOLD analysis project Ga0310345, IMG submission 204667) | Marine microbial communities from station ALOHA, North Pacific Subtropical Gyre - HC15-DNA-20-500_MG | ecosystem: Environmental > Aquatic > Marine > Oceanic | place: Pacific Ocean: North...
AAAAATGTTCCGGTGTGTGACCCTGTGAACTCGGCAACGGCCTCTGGTGTTCCAGAAACAACCACATCACCACCTTTGTCCCCGCCCTCTGGCCCCAAGTCTATGATCCAGTCCGCCGTCTTGATTACATCGAGATTATGCTCTATGACAATAATGGTATTGCCATGATCACGTAAACGATGAAGAACCTTAAGAAGCTGTTCAATATCGTAGAAATGTAATCCTGTTGTAGGTTCATCCAGTATGTATAGCGTTTTCCCGGTATCTCTTTTTGATAACTCACGAGCGAGCTTCACGCGCTGTGCCTCCCCACCCGATAATGTCGTTGCATTTTGCCCCAAGCGTATATAAGAAAGACCTACTTCTTTCAGGGTTTGTAGCTTCACGGACACAGAGGGAACCGCATCGAAGAAGTGCCGAGCTTCCTCCACAGTCATTTCGAGAACGTCACTGATGTTTTTACCCTTGTATATGATTTCTAAAGTCTCTCGGTTATAACGAGACCCTTTGCACAAATCACAGGGCACATAGATGTCGGGCAGAAAATGCATCTCTACTTTAAGCACACCATCTCCTTGGCACGCTTCACAACGACCACCCTTTACGTTAAAACTGAAACGGCCTGGTTTATAACCTCGTGAACGTGCCTCGGGCGTTTCAGCGAATATTTCTCGTATGGGTGTAAACAGACCGGTGTACGTGGCGGGGTTAGAACGCGGCGTTCGACCGATCGGGCTTTGATCAATGTCTACAACTTTGTCGATCAAACCTAAACCGTCGATTTCTCTGTATTCCGCTGGATTACTTGCAGCTCCGTTAAGTTCTTGGGCCGCAATCCGGTACAGCGTGTCGTTGACCAACGTCGATTTACCAGACCCTGACACCCCCGTTACGCAAGTCATCAATCCGATCGGAATCTGAACATCCAAAGATTTTAGATTATTACCGCAAGCGCCATAGATATTAAGGACACGTTTGGGATTCACGGATACTCGCATTGATGGTATCTCTATCATACGGCGACCAGACAGATACTGTCCGGTTAACGATTCCGAGCAGACCGCTACGTCGTCCGGCGAACCCTCCACAACCACATGGCCACCGTGCAACCCTGCGCCGGGCCCCATGTCTACGACATAATCAGCCGCCCGGATAGCTTCTTCGTCATGCTCGACTACGATTACAGTATTTCCGAGATCGCGCAGATGCTTTAACGTACTCAGCAAACGTTGATTATCGCGTTGATGGAGCCCGATCGAGGGTTCGTCAAGGATATACATTACGCCTACTAGGCCAGCGCCAATTTGACTGGCGAGACGGATGCGCTGCCCTTCGCCACCGGACAGGGAATCAGCGCCGCGATCGAGGGTAAGATAGTCGAGCCCTACGTTCACCAAGAACTGCAAACGCAGCTGTACCTCCTTAAGAATCTTCTCCGCGATCTCCCCACGACGCCCAGGCAACTTGAGTTTCTGAAAAAAATCGAGTGCACCGCCGATGGGCATGGATACCAGAGTCGCTAGATTTCGGTTGGCCACAAAAACATTACGAGCCGCAAGGTTTAACCTTGTTCCGTTGCAGTCCGGACAAGGCTTGCTCCCTTGGAAACGAGATAAAGCGTCGCGGATCATATTAGAGTCCGTCTCGCGGTAGCGGCGTTCCATGTTGGGTATAACGCCTTCGAATGAATGTTTGCGCTTATAGCTACGTCCGCCAGATTTAAGATACGTAAATTCGATCTCCGTTTTACCACTACCGCGCAAGATCACTTCACGGACTAATGGTTCTAAATCACAATAAGGTGTATCAATATCGAATTCATAGTGGCGCGCAAGTGCTGAAATGAGTTGAAAGTAATATACGTTGCGCCGATCCCAGCCACGAATAGCACCTGCCGGCAAGCTTATGTCTGGGCATTGCACAACACGATGCTCGTCGAAAAATTGAACCACCCCTAGGCCATCACAAGGTGCACAGGCCCCGACAGGATTGTTAAATGAAAAAAGGCGTGGTTCGAGTTCGTTTACACTGTAACCGCAAACTGGGCAAGCAAATCTCGAGGAAAACAGAAGTTCCGCGTCACCGCCATCCATGTCCCGAATGCGCGCGACACCTTCGCCGAGCTCAAGAGCGGTCTCAAATGACTCGGCCAGCCTGATCGCTAGGTCATCTCGCACCTTGAAACGATCTACTACCACGTCAATGTCATGTTTTTTACGAAGAGCCAACACCGGTGGTGTATCAAGCATCACGATCTCTCCATCGACCACGGCCCGTACGTAACCGAGACGTGCGAGATGCTCAAAAACTTGATGGTGTTCCCCCTTGCGACCCTTGACAATCGGTGCGAGCAACATCCATCTGGAACCCTCGGTTTGCGCAAGTACGCTGTCCACCATTTGCGACACAGCCTGGGCTTCGAGGACTTCCGCATGTTCGGGACAACGAGGTTCCCCCACGCGAGCGTACAACAAACGGAGATAATCGTAGATTTCGGTGATCGTCCCGACCGTTGACCGAGGATTATGCGATGTCGATTTTTGTTCAATGGAAATAGCGGGCGATAGCCCTTCAATATGATCGATGTCGGGCTTTTCCATGACCGATAGGAACTGCCTCGCATAGGCTGATAACGATTCAACATAGCGACGTTGGCCCTCGGCATAAATCGTGTCGAACGCCAGAGACGATTTCCCAGATCCCGACAGTCCCGTGACGACAATGAGTTGATCGCGCGGCAGGTCGAGATCGACATCCCGCAAATTATGCGTACGCGCACCTCGCAAATGAATGGTATTCATCATCGACTAAGATCAGTGATAAACCGTCTGTTCTGATTGGCTCGGTCTCGGAGATAGTCCCTACTATAAGGGTTTTTCGACCGCCCCCCAATCCAGTCTTTCCTGTTTCGAGCTCTACTCGACTCGCGGAGCATTGTTCGTGGAGACTGCACAACCGCGTCACCTCCGGTAGAATTCACTTCACTGTCTAGGATATTGATATCACCATCTCGGATGACCCAAAATCACAGTATGGAGCAACAGTCATGGCGCGCGGTATAAACAAAGCGACTCTGATCGGAAATCTTGGAGCAGAGCCCGAGATCCGTTATACCTCCAACGGCAACGCCGTGGCCAATATCCGACTGGCAACGGCGGAATCGTGGCGAGATCGTGAAAGTGGAGAACAGCAAGAGCGCACGGAATGGCACCGGGTGGTGTTTTTCGGGCGGCTGGCTGAAATCGTAGAACAATACTTGCACAAGGGTTCACAAGTCTATGTGGAGGGCCGCATTCAGACCCGCAAGTGGCAAGACCGAGACGGCAACGATCGTTACACGACCGAAATCGTCGGTAGTGAGATGCAGATGCTTGGCGGTCGTGGTACCGCCACACCTGAAACCGGAGCGGAACGCGAACAAACGCCGGAACAATCCCCTTCCGAACCCTCTCTTGACGAGTTCGACGATGACATTCCGTTTTAGACGATACTGATAGACAAACAACAGCGAAACTCAGGCCTACGAAGAACCTTTGACTGGTGTCAGTGCTTATATGAGACCCTCTTCAAGACACTAGGAGCTGAAAAATCTAGTTTGGGTATCGTCGATACTGCTTAGTCAAAATGCGAGCTTGTAATTCTGGCTGCTGGTATGTCGCGGACGAGAATGACTTTTTTGTGAGGTTTGACGAAGACTGACGATGAGCCAATTCAGTCTAATGCGTTCACGTCGCCTCGCGCCACTATTTGTTACCCAATTCCTTGGGGCATTTAACGATAACGTCTTTCGCTTTGCCTTAATTATTTTCATCACTTTTACCGTTGCCGATCGAACTGGAGAGGATACCCGCACGCTGGTAGTTTTAACGGGTGGCGTTTTTATACTCCCGTTCTTTCTATTCTCTGCCCTAGCTGGACAGATCGCAGACAAATATGAAAAAGCCCGGCTAATTTGTCAGATTAAAACGACAGAAATCATCATTATGGGCCTTGGCGCGACAGGCTTCTGGTTGGAAAATCTATACATCTTGTTAACAGCACTATTTTTTATGGGGGCCCAATCAACTTTCTTCGGCCCGTTGAAATACGGCATCCTTCCACAGCATCTCGATGAAGCGGACCTTACGGGGGGAAATGGTCTTATCCAGATGGGCACCTATGTTGCAATCCTAACTGGGGGCATAGCCGGTGGAATGTTGGCCGGGATAAACGCAATCGGAACCACCCTGGTGATCTGTTTCGCCATAACTTTAGCAATTTTGGGTCGCATTTCAGCGGAACTGATTCCTAAGGCGAACCCAGGCGCGGCACGGATCCGGCTGGACTTTAATCCAGTTCGGGCGACTTGGCAGCTCCTTTCCACGACCGTAAATGACCGGGACATACTCACCATCATCTTTTTAATCTCTGGTTTTTGGTTTGTTGGCGCAACCTACCTAAGCGTCCTGCCCACTTTCGGTAAGGAATTGTTAAACGCGGACAAACAAGTCGTCACCCTCCTAAACGCCGCTTTCACCGTAGGGATCGGCGCAGGTTCCTTACTGTGTGAACGGCTGTCTCGAAGACGGGTCGAACTAGGCATCGTACCGCTGGCGGCACTCGGGATAGCAATAGCCTCCTTAGACGTATACCTTGCAGGGGTTCCTCATCCTTCTGAGAAAACTCTGACCCTAACGACCTTTTTACTCCACGGACCTACGGTACGAGCGTTCGTGGATCTAACTCTGATAGGCTTCTTCGGAGCTCTGTATATCGTCCCCTTGTACACCGCCTTGCAAGCTCGGGTAGCCAAACAAACATGTTCGCGAACATTTGCGGCTTTGAATATATGTAGCGCCTTATTTATGGTGTGTTCAGCTCTGTTTACTATAGTCCTCTACCAACTCGGTCTTACCATTCCCGATGTTTTTCTAATCGTCGGACTCCTGACCATCTCCACTATGTTCATAGCTCTCAAAATCATGCCCGAATTCGCGGTACGAGCGCGAGTAATCTTGGGTATACCGGGAAGGTAATTCGAGGGACAAAAGTCTCCCACTTACCCGACCAAATATGTAACCCGGAAAGCGCTGAATTGGTCAATCGAAAACCAAAGTGGCGATTTCATCGTACGTTGATACGAAGTGAATTTCAGCACCTTTGGTCACGTACCCGGGAAGCTCATCGAATTCGCCGCGCACCGCCTCGGGGAGGATAATTTCGCTGAGACCCGCTCTACGGGCTGCTACAATTTTCTCGCGTATTCCACCCACCGCGAGTACGCGGCCAGTCAGTGTTAATTCACCGGTCATAGCTATGGGACGCGACATACGCTGGCGGCGGGCGAGCGATAATAAAGCCGTCGCCATCGTTATCCCCGCACTTGGCCCATCTTTAGGTGTCGCCCCCTCGGGTACGTGAAGATGTACGAAAGCGTTGTCAAAAAATTGAGGATCTCCCCTAAATCGCGTCAAACTTGCTGCGATAAAACTATATGCAATCTCCGCCGATTCCCGCATTACATCACCAAGTTGACCTGTCAATTTGAACCCTCGGTTTTTGCTGTGCACGAGGCTCGCTTCAATATCCAAAGTTACGCCCCCAAGTGCAGTCCACGCGAGACCAGTCACGATACCTACACCACGCAGCGGAATTTGCTTACGAAATAGTGGCGTGCCAAGATAGTTTTGTAAGTTTTTTGTTGTGACAGCGATAGGCTCGCTCTCGTGTCGGATACATTCAATGGCACCCTTACGAGCTATCCGGCCTAGTTGCTTTTCGAGATTTCTGACACCTGATTCACGTGCGTAGTTTTCCGCGATCAACTTCAGCGCACCATCGCTGACTTTGATTTGAGAACTGGCCAGACCAGCTTTAGAACGTTGTTTCGGCCACAGAAAACGCCTCCCGATCGCAACTTTTTCAGTGGCTAGATAACCTGATAAACGCAGCACCTCCATCCGATCGAGTAGTGGCCGGGGAATTGAATCGGGCTGATTCGCAGTGCATATGAAAAGGACTTTAGATAAGTCGAACCGTACATCCAGGTAGTGATCTAGAAAACCCATATTTTGCTCAGGATCCAGTACTTCGAGTAGCGCCGAGGCAGGATCACCCTGAAATGACGCCCCTATTTTGTCGACCTCGTCGAGCATTATCACTGGATTAACCACTCCGGCTTGGCGAAGGGCTTGAATGAATTTACCGGGCATCGCACCTATATATGTGCGTCGATGCCCCTTAATTTCCGCCTCGTCTCGCATACCCCCGACACTGAATCGGTAGAACTGGCGCCCTAGAGCAGTGGCGACAGATTTACCGATGGAAGTCTTGCCCACCCCTGGCGGACCAACCAGTAGCAAAATCGAACCCGCAATTTCGCCCTTTAACTTCCCAACAGCTAGAAATTCGATTACCCGGTCTTTGACATCCTCCAGCCCAACGTGGTCGCGTTCTAGTACCTTGGCCGCTCGCTCTAAATCAAAGTTGTCCTGCGAATACGAGCCCCACGGTAATGCCGTTAACGTGTCCAGATAATTGCGAGTCACGCCATATTCGGGCGACCCGATTTCCAGAAAGGACATTTTTTGCATCTCGTCATCTATACGATCTTGTGCGTCAGCCGGCACCTCTCGATCCTTGAGTCGCTCGCGGAAACGTTCAAGTTCGACTGTCTTGTCGTCTTTCGAAATGCCCAGTTCTTTCTGTATCTCTTTGAGCTGTTCTTTAAGAAAAAATTCACGTTGTTGCTCGGAAACACGGTTTTGAACTCGTTGTTGAATTTCAACTTGTAAACCTGCAACTTCCAGTTCGCGCTGGATAAGGAGGAGTACCTTCTCCATCCGTCTCAGGAGAGGAACTGTTTCCAGAACTTCTTGTAATTGCTCCGCGTCAGCACTGGTCATCGCTGCGGCAAAGTCAGTTAGTGGGGATGCATCATCTGGGCTGAATCGCTCCAAAAATCCCTTCAAATTCTCCTTATAGAGAGGGTTAAGCGGGAGGAGTTCCTTAATTTTATTAATTATCGCGAGCGCGTAAGCTCGGATTTCCTTTACGTCTTCTTTCGGCAACCCCGGGTATTCAGTTTGGACAACGAAAGGAGCCGTGGGGTGTACCCAATGGGCAATGCGAAAGCGATTTATGCCCTCTGCAATGAACTGAATCCTATCCGCCTCTCGTATCGGGTGATGGATACGAGCCACGGTACCGAAAACCGCGAAATCCTCCGGTCGGGGCAAGCCCGAATCGTCATGCCGTGCGTAGACGAGCCCGACCAATTGATGCGGTGTCTTTCCTACGCGTTCGAGCGTGTCACCCCAAAGCTCCTCCTCCAAGATTATTGGCATAGTCTGTGCGGGAAAAAATGGCCGTACCTTGAGCGGCAATATCAGAAGTTGATCAGGCAAGACCTCGCTAACCCGTGCAAGCACCCCGCCGGGTTCGACGGCGACCGTCTCCGGAATAACGATATCGGATTCTTGGTCAGTCATACTCCGATCCCATTGGAAACCATTCTGTTCGTCCCGCCACGTTAAATCTTCGCCTGCAACTCAGAAATAGGTATTTACGACTCAAATTTCAAGAGGACGACGGGACACCGTTGACAATGCCTCTCTGCGGAACCCCTCCTATAGGCCATGCCATCCACACAGACGAACGGATTCTTGGCCAATATAAAGACTGAGATTCATCCTAAACCGTGGTAGAAAAAATCAACGCTATTAGATTCTTTCTAACCCGTGAAGAGCCGGCAAATTTATCGTGTGAATAAAGTTTTACCCAAGAGCGCTGAGCGCTATTCCCCCGGCGTGCTTAGGGACCACATCGAAGGCATCGTGGACAAAAAGAGGGCTGCGAAAAGCAGCCCTAAACATCGATCACAGGCTAAACCTGTCTTCGAAGACTTTAAAAATTAATTCTCGCCAGCAGACGGCGTCCTTCACGAGTGATACAGCCGTCCCCGCTGACAAAACCTCTAGCCACGGCCTGCTCTAGCGTTTTCGAACCGGCATCGCCCGGTGTCAACCGTACAGACCCATCTACGCCACGACACGCGATCACCTTGGCTAGTTCACGTTCGCCTTCGTTGATCGGTTCTACAGATGCCTTCATCCACTACGCTCCTCGATTATGGGTTGAATTCCCTCAAATTATTAGACACATAGGATAATTAAGTGATAATTAAAGTCAATAGACGATCGTTACTCATTGTTTTTAAAACATTTAATGAACTATCAATCGCTAAGGTGTGGCCGGGCCAAGTATGTATGAGAGCGCATTTCCGATAGTCGGCTAACAGTTCGCTCGAATGGTTTCAAAAGCCGCCCACCCAAATAAAGTTTATTGGGCTCGGCGACCGCAGAAATGACGAGGTTAACGTTGCGGTCATAAAATTCGTCGACAAGATTAATGAAACGCCGCACAGAATCACTGTCGTCTCGGCCCAGAACGGGAACATCACTTAAGATTACCGTGTGGTGGCAACGTGCAATCTCAATGTAGTCTATCGTTGAGCGCGGCCCGTCGCATAAATCGCCAAAAGTAAACCAGGCAACGCCATCGGCAAGCCGCACAGTCGGGATCCCGCGCCCCTCAATCTTGAGGTTTACTCCCACCGCCCCGGGACCCCGAGCCAAAGTGACGAAACTTTTTTCCAATAATTCATCGGCTTCGCCGCGGGCGCATCGGTAATAAACCGACGCGCGCTCTAGGGCACGGAGACGATAATCCACCTCGCCGGTCAATTCAAACACCTCAAGATTGTGCTTGAGAGACTGGATAGCGGGAACAAACCGTTGGCGTTGAAGCCCTCCTAGATATAAGTCATCTGGTTTCTCGTTCGATGTGACAACCAGCGTTACACCACAGTTAAACAGCGCCTCCAGAAGTGCGGCGAGAAGCATCGCATCGGTGATATCACCAACGTGAAACTCGTCCAGACAGAGCACGCGGTGCTCTTTCGCCCAGATTGCAGCAACTCTCTCCAAGGGCTCGACTTCGTTTACGAACCCTCTCAAAGCGTCATGTGTGCGTCGCATAAAACTATGGAAATGAAGGCGTTTTTTTTCCGTAAACGCCAAAGACTCGAAAAACGCATCGACTATGTAGGTTTTACCACGACCTACCTCACCCCAAAGATATAACCCACGGACGGCTCGCCACTCCGCTACGCCACGTCGGAGCACGCGATCAAAAAAACCACCTCGTGCCCTCCCATGGGATTCCATTAGCTCGTCAAACAATTGTTCGACGCGGGCCACAGCCCTATGTTGAGCGTCATCCTGCAAGATGAGGCCTGACTCGAGATCCGTCCGATAGCGTTCACGAGGCGTTAAATATTTAGTCGACCCCACAGCACTCATAAGGAATCGATGTTGTGATGTTCCGTGCTATGCGGGTAATGACGGAGGAAAAGGCGCTTGTGAATCGGAGTGGCCATGATTTCGAAAATTGAGTGGATACCAAACATGCTTAGGCTTTAACAGGGCCGACTATCCTATAACGCGGTCTGATGGATGGGTATCCCGGTACGGGGTACAAATCAATGGCCAACTAGCCACTAATTAGCTGATACTACGCCAGACGCCAGCCCTCATACTTGTGTAACACTAATTATGGCCCTCATCATTTTTGCGTTGCTGCTTTTAATTATCTTCGGACCACAACTGTGGGCGCGTCGGATCCTTAAAGTAAATGCAAAAGAGCGCGACGATATTGAAGGAACCGGTGCAGAGTTCGCACGACATCTACTGGACAATGCACATCTAGCGGGATACGGCGTCGAAAAAGCTCACCCCACCACCGGTGATCACTTCGATCCGACCTCCAGAACGGTACGTCTAAGCGAACCACACCACGATCATCGTTCTTTATCTGCTATTGTCGTCGCCGCCCACGAAGTCGGGCACGCAATTCAAGACCATATTGGCTACCCTCCGTTGAGAATTCGCACGCGGCTCGCTCTCGCTGCCGGTTTCGCCCAAAAAATAGCTTCATTCGCACTTATCGCCATGCCCATCGTAGCATTGCTAACCCGCGTACCAGCGGCTGGAGTAGCCATGCTGCTACTGGGCATCGGGGTAATGACTATTCCCGTTCTAATTCATCTCGTAACGTTACCGGTAGAGTTCGACGCCAGCTTCGAGCGTGCCCTACCCATCCTGAATATGGGCTATCTGAGCTCCGAAGACCTGCCCAAGGCAAAAAAGATCCTAACAGCCTGTGCTTTAACATACCTCTCATCATCACTTGCAAGTCTTTTGAACTTGTGGCGATGGATTAAGATATTGCGTCGATAGCAAAACCCTGTTGGTTCGAGTTTAGGACGGAAGAATGCTGAAACGCAATTCAAACAAGACATAAAGAAATATATCAAAGACATCACCGAAAAATACATTATCCACGACGTAACCACAGACATCGCGATTATGTTCATTCCAGCCGAAGCAGTATTTTCTGAAATCCACGCACACCACCCGGATCTGGTCGAAACAGCACACAAACAATGAGTGTTGTTGACCTCACCCTCTACCCTGTGGGCTATTTTAAACACGGCCGCATCGGTGATTAAGGAGGTCTCCACCCGGGAACAAGTTCACATCATCCAAAACAGCTGGGGGGTTTTCCGAAAACTTTCGGCGGTTTCGAACACGCATGGAAGCGCTCCAAGCACAACAGATAGGCCAACAAGGATGTCGGGGGAGGTCGGCAAGTCGGCGAAAAAGATCGGCGAAAACTTTGACATAATAGAATGGGCCGAACTCGATGAACCGGAAGCTTTGGCGCCCGGAATCGATCACGAAACATGACAAAGCCGGGCATCCACCCCAGACACGGTACTAATTACGATTACTCAATGACAACAAACGCCGCCTGCCGGCCACGTAGTACGTGAAACACTAATCGGCCATCGATACGATTCACTAAGTCCAAAAACACATCCAGCGTCGGAGTTGGGTGCCGATTTACCGAAGTGACGATGTCGCCTTCACGCAGACCACTCAACCACGCCGTCGAGTTGCGCTCCAGGCGAAAAGTCATAACGCCCTGTACACGTCCGTAGGCTGGCGCATCCCTAGGTATGTCCCCGAAAGACGCTTCTGCCAAGCGTTTGTTGCCGAATTTCGGCCCAACTGCGGCTGATTCCTCGCGTTCAGCAATCTTGACCGTAACCTGTTGGGTTTCACCGTCACGTAGAAAAGTAAGCGCCATACTCGCGCCGATTCGGCTCACCCCAACACGATTTCGAAGATCAACGGCACTCGTGATACGGCGACCATTCATATGTGTGACGACGTCCCCAGATAGTAGGCCTGACATCTCCGCGGGAGAGTTGGGGATGATGTTCACTAACACTGCCCCTTCATGGATCTGTAGGTCAAAAGCTTCCGCGAGCTCGGTACTTAGATCTTGCAACTGCGCACCGAAGAAACCACGTTTAACCTGACCATACTCGACCAGCTGCTCCATGATTTGACTCGCCATATTCACGGGCACAGCAAAGCCAATGCCAATGTTACCGCCACTTTGGGACAAAATAGCTGTGTTAATACCCACCAACTCACCATTCAGATTAACTAGCGCACCACCCGAATTGCCCGGATTTATGGACGCGTCGGTTTGGATGAGGTCCTCGTAACCAGTAATACCCAGGCCACTACGGGCCAAGGCACTAACAATACCGGAAGTCACGGTCTGACCTAGGCCAAAAGGATTACCGATAGCAACCACGAAATCGCCTACGCGTAGGTCTTCTGAATCCGCTAATGGTAGGGCAATCAGGGCCTCAGCACTGATATTAACAACCGCGATATCGGTATCTGGGTCACTGCCAACAAGCTTAGCCTTAAACGTACGCCCATCACGCAGCTTGACTGAGATCTCATCAGCATTCGCAATCACATGGGCGTTAGTCATAATCAGACCGCGTCGGGCATCTACGATAACACCTGATCCAAGGCTTTGGGTGCGACGTTCCCGTGGTTGTTGGGGGAAGTTAAAAAACCGACGAAAGAACGGATCATTGAACAGCGGATTCCTTTGCAGCTCGACCCGGCCAGTCGTCGCAATGTTGACAACCGCAGGTGTGACTCGTTCTACCATGGGAGCAAGACTCGGGAATTCTTCTCCTAAGGGACTTTTTGGCAACGCGCACGATGCATAAACAGGCAAGAAGCAAAACGCGGCCGTTAGAAAAGTTCGATTAATCCTCATGCATAGATTTCCCACTAAATTCTTGTACCTAGTCACCACTCCGCCAACCTTTCGTAGTTCCATCAGCCTTTGTTTTACTTGAAAACTGACTTCAAACCCAATAGGCAACAGAAGTCATCACACTAGCGCTTAGACGCATCCACCTTCGCACCAAACTGGGTAATTGAGCCGACCCTCTGCCGGAAGCCTTATCGGCATGACGCGCCTCATCGTCCAGCATAGTCTCAACGATCACGCGACTACGCGTATCGTTAACTGCGAGCTCACCAAGATGTCCTTGCAGATGACGTACTACCTGATGTTCCGTTTCCTCGACAAATCCCATGCTCCACTTGTCCCCGGCCGCCGCAGCCGTCACTCCAATGACAAACGAACCTACAAACCAAAATGCATTGAGACGACTGCCCTTGCTATCCAGTTCTTGCAAGCGTTCTGCGCACCAGAAAAGATGATCGCCTTCCTCACCTGCCGCATTTAGTAGTGCCGCTCGCGTTGCTTTGTTCCGCGACAAAGCCGCCTGGCCCACATACAACGCTTGAGCGCATACCTCCCCCGTATGGTTAACTCGCATCAAGCCCGCCGCATGACGTCTCTCGCGAGCAGACATCGGCAAATGAGGTAACCCCGCTGCCGGAGAAGGCCGCCACTGGCGCATTCCGACCCCGAAGGCCGCACGCATCACCGAATCGAAGCGTACGATAACGGCATCTGCCACTGACGATTTGCGCATCTTTAAGTCGTTCAAACAGTTAATCAATGAGTGCGAGTAGGCTCAAGAATTCTCAGGAAAATCACGGGGTTTCGCATTGACACTCCATGCCACTCTCCGTAACATTGCGCCTCGCTTTTTTCGGACCGATAACTGATTCACCATGAGAACTTACACCCTGACACCAGCCGCGATCAAACGCGATTGGTACGTCGTGGACGCAACCGATAAGGTTTTAGGACGGCTAGCTACCGAGATCGCGAGGCGTCTGCGAGGCAAGCACAAGCCGCAATACACCCCTCATATGGACGGGGGCGACTACATCGTCGTAGTCAATGCCGAAAAAATCAAGGTTACGGGAAATAAAAGGCGAAATAAGATTTACTATCGCCATTCGGGTTTTCCAGGCGGGTTGAAAAAGATAAATTTCGAAAATTTACAGAAAAAATGCCCTGAAGCTATTGTGGAAAACGCCGTGAAGGGAATGTTGCCAAAGGGGCCGCTCGGCCGAGCTATGCTCAAAAAATTAAAAATTTACGCTGGCTCCCAGCATAACCACACAGCACAACAGCCAATTCAACTGGTACTCTGAGTATATGGCCAACGAAATCCACTATAGCACCGGACGCCGAAAGACCTCGGCAGCAAGGGTTTACCTGCAACGAGGGACCGGCAATATCACTGTTAATGGCAGACCTTTGGACGAATATTTCGGTCGCGAGACTGGCCGCATGATCGTCCGCCAACCGCTCGAAACCATCAACATGCCTATCGATTTCGACATTAAAGTGAGTGTCGAAGGTGGCGGTATGTCCGGTCAGGCTGGAGCGATCCGTCACGGTATAACGCGCGCCCTAATCGCCTACGACGAGACGTTGCGTCGACCTTTACGCGTTGCGGGCTTTGTGACGCGAGACGCCCGTGAGGTAGAGCGGAAAAAAATCGGTCTACATAAAGCCCGAAAACGTCCACAATACAGCAAACGCTAGGCCACTCCCGAGCCAAATTCGCTAGGGCTAGAACCGCTCCCCGGGAATCAAACAACGCCGCCGCTGGTTGGCCGAAATAGGGTACCAGTCAGCAATCACTGTTTTCCAACACGTGCCCCATTTGGGTGAGGCGGGCCGGTCGTGTTCCCCAAAACGATTATGTAACGGTGGTCAAATCGGACCCTGACGACTTCGAACAAGACTGACTCCTCCTCATGCTGAACTAATCGTTTATCTCACCGAGAAATTCGTCGTCCTTCCATTCACCGACGTATTTTCGCCCATCAGGCCAGGTATTGGTGCCATAACAGTTCGTCCAAACTGCCTCCTTGTCACTAGGGCAGGGAGACAATCCCCAGCTCAGTGAAGCACTGAATAGCAGGAGGAGGTAAAGGCTCAAGACTACGATTTTCTGCATCAGATCATCTCCAAACATGCCAGCCCAGTATGGAGTCTACTCCCGCTACTAAACCAATTAAACGCTGCCTTTGGATTGTCTTGAAATTCCAATAAAGCATTTACCAGAGAAATGACAGTTGTATCGTCATAAATGAGTACGGCTAAGGTGGATACGTCTTCAGGTAGGTTTCGCTTGAAACCCTCGCTGAGGGGACGGTGCATCTATATATATTTTGGGCTATCCAGCCCTCCCGAGGACTTACTAGAAATGGTCATCACACAGTGGCTTTGGGCCAGGCCAGATATTAAGAATTCTTTGGGCCTCGCCGGTTTAATCTCCCGACCGAATGAGTCTCCACACCAAGATGTATAATTTGTGATGCGACCCTATGGTGAGCTCAAAACTTTACCCTGTGGTCGTGATATTGGCCTATTGTTACGGATCGCGATCCAGCGTAATAATGCCTAAGCACATGATTTATGGGGGATCGTCTAATGGTAGGACTGCGGACTCTGACTCCGCCAGTGGGGGTTCGAGTCCCTCTCCCCCAGCCATTATCAGTTGCCGGACAAGGCGACCGCTCCAAATTTTTCTGAAGGACGCCTAAACCGAAGCACAATACATCATCAAGACGTGATGCCTTATGTGTTCGGAACTGCATAGCACTACCAAACCCTAATGGGTGGCATGCGCTTAAAGCTAATCGATTTCGTTCAGCCCAACCTGCATCCCTGCACCCTTCAAGCATTCAGTAAGGCAGCCGCTTCTCCACCGTTAACGGTGTGCTAGCTAATATTTCGGTGATTCGGTTACCGGCCCCGCCGCCACCGTATAGTAGATCTTTAGCGCACCGACCTTGCTCTCGGCACAACCGGATAGCATCGCTAATATCTTCTCGACTATAGCCAACATCACGCACGTTAGAACCTCTATCACGTCCAAGCTGTCGGTTGCCAATGTTGACCGCAGGAACGCCTAGATAGGCACATTCTCGAATCCCGACGCTGGAGTTACCAACGATGCATTCACTCCCATCCAGAATCCTTATGAAATCCTCGGGCGACATATTTTTAAAAAAATGAATATGTTTCAGATCGTGATTTTCGCGGAAAGAACGGATCCCAGCGGATGTGCCATCGGAGCCTGCGTCTACGTTAGGCCAAAACCAAAGAGTAGGGGCACCGACCTCCTTGACCGCATGCAAGGTTTCTTCGATGTGCCGTCGCGATTCAAAATATTCAGTTGTGACTGGGTGTTGAACGACCACGATGTAGCCCTCTGAAAGCTGAAAGCGCGATCCAACCCCTGTGTACTGATCAAATATAGCTGTGGGCGAATAAGATTCAGCAAGTGCTTGCTGAACAATATCAATCGACGGGCACCCCGTAACGAACACTCTCTCTTCATTTTCACCGAGTGCGATCACACGTTCATAAGCTTTTGTCGAGGCTACGAAGTGCAAATCCGCAAGTTTCGTAATTGCATGCCGAACTTTCTCATCAATCGAGCCAGTGACCTCTCCACCCTGAATATGCGCCAACGGAATATTTAAGTAACTTGACGCAATCGCTGTCGCCATAGTTTCGAAACGATCGGCTATCGTTATCACGATATCGGGGCCCAGGTCGTCAAACACTGTCGCAAGTTCACTAAGGCCAATGCCAGTGGATTTCGCCGAGGTAACAAGATTTTCGCCTTCAACAACCATGTATACACGTCGGTCGATAGTGAATCCTTCGTCAACGATGGTCCTTTCGGTATTGCCATAACGCTCCAGCAATGCGGATGCCGCAACTACTAGTTGAAGCTCAAGCGCTGACGAAGCCTGAATCGCCTTGAGTACCGATCGCACGCGAGGATAGCTGGGCCGTGCCGTGATAACTACACAGATCTTTCGGACCATTGCTATACCTACTCGATATCGTCGTATGTTAGTCGTTGGTCGAAAGAAACACCGCGTTTGAGGCGGCGACCGAAGAGCTCGGGTAATACATTAGCCGATATACCTATTCCCGGCTTTTTAATGGCTAGATGTCTGGCCTCTAGCACTGTCCCCACGGATAGCTCTTCTGCCGCCACAACGCTCTTGGTGAAGATGTCACGCAAGTTCTGCATACTCTTAGAGATCGATGCCTTATCAACAGGGTGGGCGAGCATTGTCTCTATAAAACGGACACCTTCCACTAATTGTCGGAGTTGATCCGGGGTAACCGAGGCAGGCACGTCCGGCCCGAACATTTTTCGGCTCAACGTCAAGTGCACTTCGAGCACGCTGATTCCCTGCATTGCAGCAGCCAGGCCTGGGTAGATCGTCGCCGAATGATCGGACAATCCTACCGGGCAGCCATACCTTTCCCGCAACTCAGAAATGATATTGATGCCCACCAGCTCGGGGGGACAGGGGTACTCGGACGTACATTGCAAGACGACAAACGGCTTGTCCCGGCCACGGATATGCTCTACGGCAACATCGATTTCATCCATCGTGCTCATACCTGTAGAAAGAATGATTGGATGGTCCGTGCGTGCCATAGCATCCAGCAAGGGTAGATTACTTATTTCTCCTGAAGCCACCTTCCATCCTGCGACACCGACTCTTTGAAGCAAGGTTAGCGCCTCATCAGAGAAAGGTGAGCTCAGAAACAATAATCCTCGATCGACCGCGTGCTTCTTAAGCTCCATCCATTGAGCCTCCGTGAACTCCATGCGGCGCCAATAATCCATCCGCGTTTCGTCTTGAGTCGTGAAACGCTTGCGCCAAGCTTCGTCCAGCGTACTTTCGGCGTCTGCAATGTGCGTCTGGAATTTAACTGCGTCGGCACCGCAGTCCGCGATCACATCGATAAACGCGTGCGCCATACCTAAACTTCCGTCATGCCCTTGCGCCACTTCAGCGATAACTGAGCAAGGAGCATCATTCCGTGGTCGATGTAGCCAGGTTTCCGGCACCGCTAACAACTCCTCTTCAATCACTTCCAGTCTGATCTCAAAAGCAGATACTCAGCGAACTCCATGTCTATCAAATCGTCTATATTGGCTGTATATCCGGCAATTTCGACCGCAACACAATCATCCCCGAGTATATGACCACGCTCCATCAAAGTTTTCCTCGCGACCGCATAACACACTCCATTACGATGATAATACTTCGGAAGCGATTGACGAACTGAGTAGCTACCTCCTCGTTCATGAAGGAAGCGGAGAATCCCCTGTCCATCGATCGTGAGGCTCTTTTCGGGAGCATAGTGTCCCGGCAATCGACTAACCGTCGCAGCCGCACTATGACCCCCGGAAATCATTGCGTTCACAGTACGTTCTACATCCGATGATTTGCGCAACGGCGTGGTCGGCTGCAATAGTACGGAGATATCAAATTGCCGACCGAAGTGATTTTCACATTCACGCCACGCGTGCTGCCACACATCGACCGAGCTCGCGACATCCGAAGCTAATTCGGCAGGGCGCAAAAATGGTGCTGCCAACCCACAACGCGTTCCTTCTTCTGCCATCTCGGGATCGTCTGTAGAAATCACAGCGTTATCAACCCAAGACAACTCGCTTGCTGTATTCGCTGCCCAAGCAATAAGTGATCGGGAACCGACCTTGCGCAAATTCTTGCGCGGAATACCCTTGCTACCGGCACGCGCGGGGACTACGGCCAACACGGATAGTCCCGCCCAAGTCAAGCTAAATTACCGCTTCGGATAGCAGACAAAAAACCAATATTCATACCAAATCAGGCAGCGTATGTCTCGAACAAGTCGACGCTTCGCTGTAGCACACCAACTGACCGGTCTCCGCCAATCAGTCGGGTCAGTCGGTCGACTTTTGCCTTCACTGCTTCTGTCGAAATGGTCGGAAATCGTTGGCGCATAAATCGCGGATCATAGCGCGCCACCCTAAAAAATCTTTGGGTGGTCTTGTTTAGCGCCCGACACTCCGCATGAGCGATCCCGGATAAGCGGTTTATCGGCGACGGAGGGCTCATTTTGGCGTCTATGCATTGGTCTACGATGTCAATTATTTTCTGGGTTGCGAACTCACCCTCGAGTGAGCTGATGTAACGCGAAATAAGCTCGTGCTTAACTGAGTCCGTGCACGCTATACCG
>Ga0310345_10002512_pt1 | contig 18389 bp, 12 predicted proteins | sample HC15DNA20500_MG_FD_204667 | JGI IMG/M metagenome (GOLD analysis project Ga0310345, IMG submission 204667) | Marine microbial communities from station ALOHA, North Pacific Subtropical Gyre - HC15-DNA-20-500_MG | ecosystem: Environmental > Aquatic > Marine > Oceanic | place: Pacific Ocean: North...
CGGGCGAGGTCACCGCGGTCAACGCGGCGGCCGGCGCCAGCACCTTCCGCCACTACCTCGAGACCGTCACGACCGCGCTCGGCGTGGAGCCGACCTGGGACGACGGCCCGGCCTGGCAGGGCCGCGTCGTCTCGGAGCGCGCGCGGGCGTGGGGCTGGCAGCCGCAGGTCAGCCTCGAGCAGGCGTTCCGCGAGCTGGTGGAGGACCTGCCCGAGGTGGTGCCCGGGGCGGTGTCCGGCAGGTCACGCTCCTGAGCGGTTCCCCCGGCGCTGGCCCCCGGCGTACGATGGTTGTCAATGGCAACGAACACGTCCCCCGCAGCCTCGTCCGCTCCCGCGTCCGGCGAGTACACCCACGCCCAGGTCCTCACGATCATCACCGGGCTGATGCTCGGCATGTTCCTGGCGACCCTCGACCAGACCATCGTGAGCACCTCGATCCGCACGATCGCCGACGACCTCAGCGGGCTGTCGGTGCAGGCGTGGGTGACCACGGCGTACCTGATCAGCGCCACGATCACCACGCCGATCTACGGCAAGCTGGGCGACAACTACGGGCGCAAGACGCTGTTCATGGTGGCCATCTCGATCTTCATCGTGGGCTCCGCCCTGTGCTCCTTCGCGACCTCGATGCCGATGCTGGCGGCGTTCCGGGCCTTCCAGGGGCTCGGCGCGGGCGGGCTGATGACGCTGGTGCTGGCCATCATCGGCGACATCGTCAGCCCGCGTGAGCGTGCGAAGTACACCGGCTACTTCATGGCGACGTTCGCGACGTCCTCGGTGCTCGGTCCCGTCATCGGTGGCCTGCTCGCAGGACAGGAGACCATCCTCGGTCTGACCGGCTGGCGCTGGGTCTTCCTGGTCAACGTCCCGGTCGGCATCCTCGCGCTGGTCGTGGTCGCGCGCACGCTGGTGGCGGACCGCCAGCACCGGGAGGTGCGGGTCGACTGGTGGGGCGCCTCCTCGCTGGTCGTCGCCCTCGTCCCGCTGCTGGCCGTCGCCGAGCAGGGACGCGAGTGGGGCTGGGGCTCGGGGCTCTCGATCGGCTGCTACGTCCTCGGGGCCGTCGGCCTGGTGGCCTTCGTGCTCGCCGAGCACGCGATGGGCGACGCCGCCCTCATCCCGCTGCGGCTCTTCCGGCTGCGGGTGGCGGCGGTGACCATCGCGGCCAGTGTGGTGATCGGTGCCGCGATGTTCGGCGGCATCATGATCCTGCCGCTCTACATGCAGATCGTGCACGGGGCGAGCCCCACCGAGGCCGGGCTGCTGATGCTGCCGATGGTGCTCGGGATGATGGTCGCCTCGATCGGCTCGGGCCGCGTCATCGCCCGGACCGGACGCGTGCGCGCCTTCCCGCGGGTCGGCTCCGGCGTCGTCGTCGTCGGACTGTTCCTGCTGAGCTTCACCAGCGCCGACAGCCCGATGGTGCAGGTCAGCCTGTCGATGTTCGTGCTCGGCCTGGGGCTCGGCTCGTGCATGCAGCCGCTGCTGCTGACCGTGCAGAGCGCCGTGCCGCCCACCGAGATCGGCGTCGCCACCGCATCGGCGACCTTCTTCCGCCAGCTCGGCGGCACGCTGGGTGTCGCCGTCTTCCTCTCCATCCTGTTCAGCACCGTCGGGCCGAACATCTCCGACGCCCTCGACGAGGCGGCCTCGGAGCCGGCCTTCCAGCAGGCCGCACAGGCCCAAGGTGGCCTCGACGCCTCCCTGGTCGCGGGCATCCAGGACGACTCCTCCTTCCTCGAGCAGCTCCCCGACGTGCTGGCCCACCCCTTCCGGGTCGGGTTCGCCGAGTCGATGGACCTGGTCTTCCTCTCCGCCTCCGGCGTGGCGCTGCTGGCGTTCCTGATCCTGCTGCTGCTCCCGCCGGTCGAGCTGCGGTCCACCTCGGCCGCCGCCGAGCGTGCGGCCGGTGCCGCCGGGGCGGCCGCCGTCACGCCGTCCCCGACGGCCCAGCCGATGACCCAGCCGGCCGCCCAGCCCGCCAGCACGCCGGCGGCCCCGCGCGAGTAGCCGCGGCGGTCGCCACGGGTAGTCGCGGACTGGGTGAGGTCGCGCCCGGCGCCGTACATTGGTCCCTTGCCCTGACCGCACCCGAGCCGCCGAGGTGAGTCCATGTCCGCCCCCGCCGCCCTGCGCCGAGGACAGTCCGTCTTCGAGCTGCTCGAGCCGCACCTGCCGGGAGTCTCCAAGCCGATCCAGTACGTCGGCGGCGAGCTGAACTCCACGGTCAAGGACTGGGACTGCGGTGCCACGTCGGAGGAGTCCGGCGGCCAGACGGTGCGCTGGGCGCTGATGTACCCCGACGCCTACGAGGTCGGCCTGCCCAACCAGGGCGTCCAGATCCTCTACGAGGTGCTCAACGAGCGCGACTGGATCGTCGCCGAGCGCACCTACGCGGTCTGGAAGGACATGGAGGCGGTGCTGCGCGAGCAGTCGATCCCGCAGTTCACCGTCGACGCGCACCGCCCGGTCGGCGACTTCGACCTGTTCGGCCTGAGCTTCTCCACCGAGCTCGGCTACACCAACATGATCAACGCCCTCGACCTCGCCGGCATCCCGCTGCGCGCGGTCGACCGCACCGAGGACCACCCGGTCGTCCTCGCCGGCGGGCACGCGGCCTTCAACCCCGAGCCGATCGCGGAGTTCCTCGACGCCGCCGTCCTCGGTGACGGCGAGGAGGTCGTGCTCGCGATCTCCGACATCGTGCGCGAGTGGAAGGCCGAGGACCGGCCCGGCGGGCGCGAGGAGCTGCTGCGGCGCCTCGCGGTCACCGGCAACGTCTACGTCCCGCGCTTCTACGACGTCACGTACGCCGCGGACGGCTCCATCGAGGCCGTCGTGCCGAACCGTCCCGGCATCCCCTTCCGCGTGCGCAAGCACACCCTGATGGACCTCGACGCCTGGCCCTACCCGGCCAAGCCGCTGGTGCCGCTCGCCGAGACCGTCCACGAGCGCTTCAGCGTCGAGATCTTCCGCGGCTGCACGCGTGGTTGCCGCTTCTGCCAGGCCGGCATGATCACCCGCCCCGTGCGCGAGCGCTCGATCGAGACCATCGGCAACATGGTCGAGAACGGCATCCGCAAGTCCGGCTTCGAGGAGGTCGGGCTGCTCTCGCTCTCCAGCGCCGACCACACCGAGATCGGTGACGTCGCCACGGGCCTGGCCGACCGCTACGAGGGCTCGAACGTCTCGCTGTCGCTGCCCTCGACGCGCGTCGACGCCTTCAACATCACCCTGGCCAACGAGTTCTCCCGCAACGGTCGTCGCTCCGGTCTCACGTTCGCCCCGGAGGGCGGCTCGGAGCGGATGCGCAAGGTCATCAACAAGATGGTGACCGAGGAGGACCTCATCCGCACCGTCGCGACGGCGTACTCCCACGGCTGGCGCCAGGTGAAGCTCTACTTCATGGTGGGCCTGCCGACCGAGACCGACGAGGACGTCCTCCAGGTCGCCGAGCTGGCCAAGGCGGTCATCGCCAAGGGTCGTGAGGTCGCCGGCCACAACGACATCCGCTGCACGGTCTCGATCGGCGGGTTCGTGCCCAAGCCGCACACGCCGTTCCAGTGGGCCTCGCAGCTGGACGTGGAGACCACCGACGAGCGGCTCAAGCAGCTGCGCGACGTCGTGCGCGCCGACAAGAAGTTCGGCCGCGCCATCGGCTTCCGCTACCACGACGGCAAGCCCGGGATCATCGAGGGACTGCTCTCGCGCGGCGACCGTCGCGTGGGCCGGGTCATCGAGGAGGTCTGGCGCGACGGCGGTCGCTTCGACGGCTGGTCCGAGCACTTCTCCTACGACCGCTGGATCGCCGCGGCCGAGCGCGGCCTGGCCGGCACCGGCGTCGACCTGGACTGGTTCACCACCCGTGAGCGCGACTACGACGAGGTCCTGCCGTGGGACCACCTCGACTCCGGTCTCGACAAGGACTGGCTGTGGGGCGACTGGGAGGACGCGCTCGCCGTGGCCGACGGGTCGGCCGACATCGAGGTCGAGGACTGCCGCTGGACCCCCTGCTACGACTGCGGGGTCTGCCCGGAGATGGGCACCGAGATCCAGGTCGGCCCCACGGGCCAGAAGCTGCTGCCGCTCAGCGTCGTCTGACGTCGTTGCTCACTGCGCTGGTGACGCGGGGGCGGTGAGCCCTCAACCGTTCCGGGCGCGGGGACGGTTGACCACGCACCGCCTCTCACCCGTCCCGGCAGGGGCGGTGAGCCCTCAACCGTTCCGGAGGCGGGGACGGTTGACCACGCACCGCTCTTCGCCCAGTCCCGGCGGCAGCGGTGAATGCTGAACCGTTCCGGTGGCGGGGACGGTTGACCACGCACCGCCGCCCTGGGGGACGCAGGGGCGGTGAGCCCTCAACCGTTCCCGGTGGGCGGAGCGTTGACCACGCACCGCCGTAGCGCCGCCGGACGACGTAAAGATGCAGGTTGTTGCAACGCACGAATGTGAGGCTCCGAGGCCGCTCCGCGCGTGATCATCCGGTCCTAGGGTCCTGCGCATCGCGCCGATCGGCGCGGCAGCCGCAGGGGTCGTGCCCGGCGGCGACACACCTCACTCGGGAGTCCATCCATGACCACCAGCCCGTCCCGCCTGCGCCGCCTCGGCGCCGGCACCGCCGCCGCCCTCGCCCTCTCCGGCCTGGCCGCCCTCGCCACCTCTGCCCCCGCGCAGGCCGCGCCCGACCGACCCGGTCGCGGTGCCGACCGCCCCGCCCCGGTGCTGGGCGAGCAGCGGGCCTCGGCCGTGCCGGGGCAGTACATCGTCGTCCTCGAGGACCGTGCCGACACCGCTGCGGCCGCCGATGCCCGGCAGACCGCCCGCGGGCACGGCGGCCAGGTGCTGCAGCGCTTCGACCGCGCCCTCAACGGCTTCTCGGCGCGGCTGCCGCAGCGCGCGGTCGAGGCGCTCCAGGAGCGCCCGGGCGTCGCCTTCATCGAGGCCGACCAGACGGTCAGCATCGACGCCACCCAGACCGGGGCCACGTGGGGCCTGGACCGCATCGACCAGCGCGACCTGCCGCTGAACGGCTCCTACACCTACGACCGGACCGGCAGCGGCGTCACCGCCTACATCATCGACACCGGCATCCTGGCCGGCCACAACCAGTTCGGTGGCCGCGTCCAGTCCGGCTTCACCGCCATCAGCGACGGCCGCGGCACCAGCGACTGCAACGGCCACGGCACCCACGTCGCCGGCACCGTCGGCGGCTCGACGTACGGCGTCGCCAAGCAGGTCACGCTGCGACCGGTGCGGGTCCTGGACTGCGCAGGCAGCGGGTCGACCTCCGGCGTCATCGCCGGCGTCGACTGGGTCACCTCCCACCACGCCGCGGGCGCCCCCGCCGTGGCCAACATGAGCCTGGGCGGCGGCGTCTCCTCGGCCCTCGACGCGGCGGTCAACAACTCCATCGCCGACGGCGTCACCTACGCCGTCGCGGCCGGCAACGAGAACACCAATGCCTGCAACGGCTCGCCCTCGCGGGTGCCCGCCGCCATCACCGTCGGCTCCACCACCAGCACCGACGCGCGGTCGTCGTTCTCCAACTACGGCTCCTGCCTGGACCTCTTCGCACCCGGCTCGAGCATCACCTCGGCCTGGCACACCTCCACCAGCGCCACCAACACCATCTCCGGCACCTCGATGGCCACCCCGCACGTCGCCGGCGTCGCCGCGCTCTACCTCCAGGGCTCACCGAGCGCCTCCCCGAGCACCGTGACCAACGCGATCGTCGGCGGTGCCACCACCGGCAAGGTCACCGGTGCCGGCAGCGGCTCGCCCGACCGGCTGCTCCACTCCCTGGTCACCGGCGGCACCACCGAGCCGCCGGTGGGCTCCGGCAACCTGCTGGCCAACCCCGGCTTCGAGTCCGGCGCGGTCTCCTGGTCGGCCAGCTCGGGAGTCATCACCGACGACTCCGGCGCCCCGGCGGCCAGCGGCAGCTGGAAGGCCTGGCTCAACGGCTACGGCACCACCCGCACCGACACCGTGAGCCAGCAGGTCACCATCCCTGCCGCGAGCGGCGCGACCCTGTCGATGAAGCTCTACATCAGCAGTGCCGAGACCACGACCACCACCGCCTACGACACCCTCAGGGTGCAGGTCGTCTCCGGTGGCTCGACGACCACGCTGGCGACGTACTCCAACCTCGACGAGGGCACCGGCTTCGTCACCCGCAGCTTCGACCTGGGTGCGTTCACCGGCAGGACCGTCACCGTCAAGCTGCTCGGCACCGAGGACTCCGCCCTCGGCACCAGCTTCGTCGTCGACGACACCTCGCTGACGGTCTCCTGACCCGTCGCCCGTCGCCCGTCGCCCGTCCGCAGCCTCAGCGGCGGGCGGCGGGCAGCTGGTCCTCGACGTACGCCGGTCGCGCCAGCCCGACCGAGAGCCAGGCCATCGGCGCCACCAGTGCCAGGAGGAAGCACAGGGGGACCGTCCACCCGTCGGTGGCGGCGTACAGGCTGCCGACGACGAAGGGTCCCGCGACCGCGATCAGGTAGCCCACGGACTGGGAGAAGGCCGACAGGGTGGCCGTCCCCTCGGGGGTGCGCGCCCGCAGCCCGATCAGCGTGAGCGCCAGTGGGAAGGTGGTGGTGCCGATCCCGGTCAGCACGGCCCAGACCAGGGCGAGCGAGACCGGGTCGACCATCAGCCCCACGTAGGCCACGGGGTAGCAGGCTGCGACCCCCAGCAGCAGCGTCGCGGGGCGCTTGGCGCGCACCAGGAGACGAGGGAGCACGAAGGACAACGGGATGGTGGTGCCGGTGAGCAGGCCGACGAGCAGCCCGGCCTCCGCCGGCGAGAACCCCGCGTCGCGCCACAGCTGGGCGAACCAGCCGAAGATCGCGTAGGCCTGCAGCGACTGCAGCCCGAAGTAGACCGCCAACGAGGCCCCCACCGGCGTGCGGGCGACAGCCAGGAACCGCACCGCGTGACCCGCGGCCGCGGTGATCCGGTCGTGGCGGGCCAACGCCAACCAGGGCAGGACGGCGAGGGCGGCCAGCACGGTCCACGACCCCAGGCCCCACCGCCACCCGTCCTCGACGTCGCCGGTGCTGGCGAGGGCGCTGCTGAGCGGGACCGTCAGCATCAGCGCACCGGTCAGGCCGACCGCCAGCACGGTCGAGTAGAGCGCGGTCGCGGGGCCGATCCGGTCCGGGGCGTGCTGCTTGACCAGCGAGGGGATCAGCACGTTCGCGAGCGCCGCACCGGCGACGGCCACGAACGAGAGCACGAGGAAGAGCTCGTCGCTCTCGGTCAGGGCTCGTGCCAGGAGCCCGGCCGTGACGGCGAGCATCGCCAGCAGGGTCACGCGGTGCAGCCCCACCCGTCGGGCGGCCAGCGGCGCCAGGGCGCCGACCACCGCGAACGCCAGGACCGGCAGCGAGGTCAGGAGCGCCGCCTCCGGGCTGGACATCGCCAGGCCCGCACGGACCTCCTCCAGGACCGGCCCGACGCTCACCGCGGCGGGGCGCAGGTTGACCGAGAGCAGGACCAGGCCGACCCAGAACAGCACGGAGGTACGACGGGTCACCGGCCGATGCTCGCACCCGGACCGGCCGGCCACGGGGGCGGGTGGTGCTGTCGGTGGGTGGGGGCAGGATGGCGACCCATGAGCGCCCGCACCGTCCCCGACGACGAGCGCCGGGCGCGGCTGGCCGCCCGGCACGCGATCCACCCCGCCCACCGGGCCGCCGACCCGGTCGAGGCGGCCCGGTCGGTCGTGGTGCTGCACTCCACGGAGCCGGCCACCGTCCACCTCTCGGTGCACGCCCGCGTCGACGGGGTCACCCGCGAGCAGGTCGTCGCCGCCTTGGAGACCGAGCGGAGCCTGGTCAAGCAGCTGGCGATGCGCCGCACCCTGTTCGTGTTCCCGCGCGACCTGCTGCCGGCCGCGTGGGGGAGCGCCTCAGCCAGGACCGCAGGCTCGGAGCGGGCGCGGCTGCGCAAGGACCTCCTCGCCGCCGGGGTGGCCACCGACCCGGAGGAGTGGCTGCTGGCGGCCGAGGCCGAGGTGCTCGACGCCCTTGCCGCCGCCCCGGAGGGGCTGACGATGACCGAGCTGCGGGCCGCGGTGCCGACCATCGACGTCCGCGCCGACCTCGGTCCCTCCCAGCTCAACCCTGGTCGCTTCCTGACCGAGCTCGGGGCGCGGGCGCGCGTGGTCCGCGGGGCCAACACCAGCCACTGGCGGGTCTTCCGTCCCCGCTGGCGCACGACCTCGTCGTGGCTCGGGGAGGTGCCGGCGCCCCTGTCGTCCGCGCAGGGCTACGCCGAGCTGGTCCGCCGCTGGCTGGCCCGGTTCGGCCCCGGCACCGAGACCGACCTGGTGTGGTGGCTGGGTGCGACCAAGGGAGCGGTCCGCGCGGCCCTGGCCGAGGTCGGGGCCGTCGAGGTCTCCCTGGAGTCCGGCGCCCCGGCGTACCTCCTGCCCGACGACGTCGAGCCCGTCGACCCGGTCGAGCCGTGGGCGGCGCTGCTGCCGGTGCTCGACCCCACCGTGATGGGCTGGAAGGAGCGGGCCTTCCACCTGGGGGAGCACGGGCCGGCGCTCTTCGACCGCAACGGCAACGCCGGCACCACGGCGTGGTGGGACGGACGCGTCGTCGGCTGCTGGGTGCAGGACGACGACGCCACCGTGGCCGTCCGGCTGCTCGAGGACGTCCCGGCTGCCGGCCGGGAGGCGCTGCGACGCGAGGCGGCGCGGCTCACCGCGTGGCTGGCGGGGGAGCGGGTCGGCACCGTCTACCCCTCGCCGGCGATGCGGTGCGACCCCGGTGACCTCACCTACCCTGTGCTCCGTGCGTGAGCAGCCCGAGCAGCAGGCCCCTCCGGTCCAGCGTCTGAGGATCCGGTACGCCAAGCGCGGCCGGCTCCGGTTCACCAGCCACCGGGACTTCTCCCGCGCCTTCGAGCGCGCGGTCTTCCGGGCGCGGATCCCGATGGCCTACTCCTCGGGATTCAACCCGCACCCGCGCATCTCCTACGCCGGCGCGGCACCGACCGGCTCGGCCAGCGAGGCGGAGTACCTCGAGATCGCCCTCGCCCAGGTCGTCGACCCCGCCGACGTGCACGCCGAGCTCGAGGAGGCGCTGCCACCGGGTCTCGACGTCCTCGAGGTGGTCGAGTCACCGGGCGGCTCGCTCGCCGACCGGCTCGACGCCAGTCGCTGGACCATCGACGTCGTCAGCGCCCCGGACGTCACCGCCGCGGCCGTCGAGGGCTTCCTGGCCCACGACAGCGTCCTGGTCGAGCGGATGACCAAGAAGGGGCTGCGCGAGTTCGACTGCCGGGCCGCCGTCGTCTCCCTCACCGTCGGCCCCCACGACCAGGGCGCCCGGCTGGAGCTGGTGCTCCGCCACGCGACCACCCCGGCCGTGCGACCCGACGACGTGCTGCGCGGGCTCACCCAGGTCTCGGGGCTGGAGGCCGGCTCCGCGCCGCTGCTCACCCGGCAGGCGCAGGGCCCGCTCGACCCCGACACCGGTGAGGTCGGCGACCCCCTGGCCTGACCCCTCAGGGGGCGGTGACCGGTCCGCGGGGCCGCGCCGGGGTGTGCGGGAACACCACCGCCCGGGGAGCCGTGTGCGATACTCGCCACGGTCTCCGACCGCTGCACGAGCCCGACGGTCACCCCGGTGCCCGCTGGGACCGCGCGGCGGCCGACGACCCGACGACGTTCTCGCCGGTCCCGCGCAAGGGCCGGCACACCGAGGACAGGTCGTCGCCAGACCGCGACGCGGCCAGGCGGGTTCGGTGACAGCGAGCCGCCCTGTGGCCCTGCGACCGCGGCAGGCGAGGGCCGGCCGAGGTGACGCACCGACGGAGGAAGTCGCCGCCACGACAAGACTTGCGCCCGGCCCACCGTGGTCGAGGCGATGGACCTGCCCGGACGCTGCGCATCCCGCGCCCGGGCCGAGGAGCAGCACACATGCCCGACGAGTTCCAGGTCGGCGACGAGCCGATCACCCCTGCCGTCGACACCACCAGCGCCCCGGACGGCGAGGCCACCGAGGCCGCCGCTGAGGCACCCGCCGAGAAGCCGGCGAAGAAGACCGCCGCGAAGAAGACCGCGGCCAAGAAGGCGGCCGCCAAGAAGACCGCCGCGAAGAAGACCGCGGCCAAGAAGACGGCCGCCAAGAAGACCGCCGCGAAGGCTCCCGATGCGGCCCCCGAGGTGGCCCCCGACACGGCCGGCGACCAGCAGCTGCCGATCGACGAGGCTGCCGCCGAGAGCGCCCCCGTGGTGAAGAAGACGACGCGCACCCGCAAGAGCGCCGCCAAGGCCGCCCCGGCCGCCCGGGCGGCCGAGTCGGAGCAGGCGACCGAGGAGGCGGCCCCGGCCGCTCCCGCGAAGAAGGCGCCCGCCAAGCGCACCGCCAAGAAGGCGGCTCCCGCCGCCGAGACGCCTGCCGAGGCCGGGATCGAGGCCGGCGAGACCGCACCCGCGAAGCCAGCCAAGAAGGCCGCCGCGAAGAAGACCACCTCGCGCAGCAGGAAGGCCCAGGCCCCGGCCGAGCCGACCACCGCCGTCGAGGAGACCGCTGGAGAGCCCACGGAGGAGTCCGCAGAGGTCAGCGAGGCAGCGACCACCGGCGCTCCGGTCCCGCTGTTCCAGGCCCCCGACGCCTCGAAGGCCACCAAGGCGAAGAAGTCGACGAAGCCGAAGCAGGCCGAGCCGGCCGCCGAGGACGAGGACGAGGACGACGAGGCCGCCGCAGCCAGCCAGGACGCGAAGGACGACCAGGCCGGCCAGGACAGCCAGACCGGCGACCGCGCCACTGACGACCAGAGCAGCGACACCAGCGACGACAGCGACGACAGCGACGACAGCGACGACGACGGGGACGACTCCGGCGAGGGCGGCTCGTCCTCCGGTCGTCGCCGGCGCCGTCGGGGCGGCCGTCGTCGCCGCCGCGGTGGCGGTGGTGGCCAGGGTGGCAACGACCAGGGCGACGACCAGTCCGGCGACCAGTCCGGCGACCAGTCCGGCGACCAGTCCGGCGGCCAGTCCGGCGGCCAGAGCGACAAGGGCAAGGGCCAGGACGGCGGCAAGGACCAGCAGTCCGGCGACCAGGGTGACCAGTCCGGTGATGGCCAGGAGAGCCAGGGCAGCCAGGGCAGCCAGGGCGGCAAGGACGACCAGGGCGAGCAGGGCGAGGGCTCGAGCAGCTCGCGCCGCCGTCGGCGACGCCGTCGCTCCGGTGAGGGCGACGGAGGCGGCGGGGACGACCCGGCCAACACCGTCACCAAGGTCCGCAGCTCGCGCACCGGCGAGGACCAGATCACCGCGCTGAGCGGGTCGACCCGGCTCGAGGCCAAGAAGCAGCGCCGCCGCGAGGGCCGCGAGGCCGGCCGTCGCCGCGCCCCGATCGTCTCCGAGGCCGAGTTCCTCGCCCGCCGCGAGTCCGTCGAGCGGGTCATGGTCATCCGCGAGCGCGAGGACCTCACCCAGATCGGCGTGCTGGAGGACAAGGTGCTCGTCGAGCACTACGTCGCCCGCGAGTCGCAGACCTCGCTGATCGGCAACGTCTACCTCGGTCGGGTGCAGAACGTCCTGCCCTCGATGGAGGCCGCCTTCATCGACATCGGCAAGGGCCGCAACGCCGTGCTGTACGCCGGCGAGGTCAACTGGTCCGCGCTCGGCCACAAGGAGGGCCAGCCGCGCAAGATCGAGTCGGTGCTCTCCTCGGGCCAGTCGGTCCTGGTGCAGGTCACCAAGGACCCGATCGGTCACAAGGGTGCCCGCCTGACCAGCCAGGTCAGCCTGGCCGGCCGCTTCCTGGTCTACGTGCCCGACGGCACCACCTCCGGCATCTCCCGCAAGCTGCCCGACACCGAGCGGGCCCGCCTCAAGGCGCTGCTCAAGGAGATCGTCCCCGACTCCGCAGGCGTCATCGTGCGCACCGCGGCCGAGGGAGCCAGCGAGGAGGAGCTGACCCGCGACGTCGAGCGGCTCAAGGCCCGCTGGGAGGACATCGAGAAGAAGTCCAAGGGCTCCGCGCCCCAGCTGCTGTACGGCGAGCCGGACCTGACCCTCAAGGTCGTCCGTGACCTCTTCACCGAGGACTTCGCCAAGCTCGTCATCCAGGGCGACGACTCCTGGTCGACGGTGCAGGACTACGTCCAGCACGTCGCCCCGGACCTGGCCGACCGCCTTGAGCGCTTCGAGCCGGCCACGGAGGGTCGCGACGCCGGCAAGGACGTCTTCGCGGCGTACCGCGTCGACGAGCAGATCGCCAAGGGCCTGGACCGCAAGGTGTGGCTGCCCTCGGGTGGCTCGCTGGTCATCGACCGCACCGAGGCGATGACCGTCGTCGACGTCAACACCGGCAAGTTCACCGGCTCCGGGGGCAACCTGGAGGAGACCGTCACCAAGAACAACCTGGAGGCGGCCGAGGAGATCGTGCGCCAGCTGCGGCTGCGCGACATCGGCGGCATCATCGTCGTCGACTTCATCGACATGGTCCTGGAGTCCAACCGCGACCTGGTGCTGCGGCGCCTCGTCGAGTGTCTGGGCCGGGACCGCACCCGCCACCAGGTCGCCGAGGTGACCTCGCTGGGCCTGGTGCAGATGACCCGCAAGCGGATCGGCACCGGCCTGCTCGAGGCCTTCAGCGAGAACTGCACCCACTGCCAGGGCCGCGGCCTGGTCGTCCACGACCACCCGGTGGAGCCCAAGGGCGGCGGCAACGACGACGACCGCGGTGGCCGCGGACGTCGCTCGCGCGGCGGCAAGGGCAAGGGCGGTGGCGACCAGTCCAACCAGGGCGGCAACCAGGGTGGCAACCAGGGCGGCAACCAGGGCGGCAACCAGGGTGGGGCTCCCTCGCCCAAGGACGTCGCCGCCATGGCGCGGGCCGACAAGGCGGCCCAGACCGCCGAGCCCGCCGAGGACCAGTCGCAGGACACGCCCGCCGAGGAGCCGACGAGCACCCAGGACGCGCCTGAGAAGGCTCCTGAGAAGCCGCAGGTGCAGCAGCGCCAGCGCAGGCGCAGCTCGCAGCCGAAGGCGCCTGCCGCCGAGGCCGTCGAGACGACCGAGGCGACCGGGACGACCGAGCCGGCGCAGGAAACTGCGTCCGAGACTGCGTCCGAGCCGGTGGCCCAGCCGGTGGCCCAGCCGGTGGCCCCCCAGCCGGTGGCCGAGGAGCCCGCGCCCGAGCCCACGCCCGCCGCCGAGCAGCCCGCGGAGGTGCCGGCCGACACGGAGGCCGACAAGCCCGCCGGCAGCCAGGGGGTGGTGACGCGGACGCGTCGCGCCGCCCGGCGTACGGCGCCCCTGACGACGGGGGAGGCCGCAGCCGTGGTCGTGGACCCGGCGACGCAGCCCAGCGCGCCCGAGCCGACCGCCCCGGCGCCCACGGAGGCGCCGAAGGTGGTCACCCGGACCCGTTCGAACCGCTCGACGCGCAGCGCCTCGCAGGGCACGGTGCCGACCATGGAGCAGGCCGACGCCCCCAGCGGAGTCGGTGAGCCCCCGGTCAGCGGCACGGTCGAGCCGGGCACGGCGGAGACCGAGCCGGCGAGCGCCCCGAGCGTGGAGCACGTGCCGGTCAAGCGCAAGGGTTCGCGCAAGCGCTGACGTTTTGCGGGGCCGCCCGGCAGGTGCGTACTATTGACGTTCGGTGCGCCCCGGAGCGCGCCGCTCTCCGCGTGGCCCCCGCAGCGTCGCCGACCTCCTCCACGGAGGCACCGGCGCGGGCAGGTGCCCCGGACCCAGATCCCAGCAGTACCAGACGTAGACGAGTTCGACGAAGGAGACCGCGGTGTACGCGATCGTGCGCGCTGGCGCCACCCAGCAGAAGGTTGCCGTGGGCGACGTCATCGAGATCGACAAGGTCACCACGCCGGTGGGCGAGACCCTGACCCTTCCTGTGGTCATGGCCGTCGACGGCGAGACCGTCACCTCGACCGGGCTCGACAAGGCCGCCGTGACCGTCGAGGTCCTCGGCGGCACCAAGGGCCCGAAGATCGTCATCCAGAAGTACAAGAACAAGACCGGCTACAAGAAGCGCCAGGGTCACCGCCAGAAGTACACCCAGGTCAAGGTCACCGACATCTCCCTCTGAGCCGCCGTCAGGCAGCGTCAGCGACAACCACGAAGGAACTCATCCCATGGCACACAAGAAGGGTGCGGCGTCCACCAAGAACGGCCGCGACTCCAACGCTCAGCGCCTCGGCGTCAAGCGCTTCGGCGGCCAGCTGGTCAACGCCGGTGAGATCATCGTCCGCCAGCGCGGCACCCACTTCCACCCGGGTTCGGGTGTGGGCCGTGGCGGCGACGACACGCTGTTCGCGCTGCAGGCCGGTGCCGTCGAGTTCGGCACCCGCCGCGGCCGCAAGGTCGTCAACATCGTCCCGGGCGAGTGACCTGACGCTCCCCGAGCACTCCGGCCGCTCCACGCGGCCACCGACCAAGGGCGTCCCGACCACGGGGCGCCCTTCGTCGTTCCCGCCGGTCCACCCGGCACCCTGAGCACCGACCCCCGAGGAGCACCCCCATGGCACTGCCGACCTTCGTCGACCGCGTGACGCTGCACATCAGCGCCGGCCGCGGCGGCAACGGCGTGGCCTCGGTGCACCGCGAGAAGTTCAAGCCCCTCGGCGGTCCCGACGGCGGCAACGGCGGCCCGGGCGGCTCGGTCATCCTGCGGGTCGACCCCGCGGTGACGACGCTGCTGGAGTACCACCACAGCCCCAAGCGCCGTGCCGAGCACGGTGGCCACGGCGCCGGCGGCCACCGCAACGGCGCCCACGGCAAGGACATGGTGCTGACCGTGCCCGACGGCACCGTCGTGCGCGACAAGGACGGCGAGCTGCTGGCCGACCTGGTCGGCGCCGGCACCGAGCTGGTCATCGCCGAGGGCGGCCGCGGCGGGCTCGGCAACGCCGCGCTGGCCTCCTCCAAGCGCAAGGCCCCCGGGTTCGCGCTGCTCGGCGAGCCCGGCGACGAGCTCGAGGTCGTCCTCGAGCTCAAGGTCGTCGCCGACATCGGTCTCGTCGGGTTCCCCAGCGCCGGCAAGTCCAGCCTGATCGCCGCGATCTCGCGGGCCCGGCCCAAGATCGCCGACTACCCCTTCACGACGCTGGTGCCCAACCTCGGCGTCGTGACCGCCGGCGACACCGTCTTCACCGTCGCCGACGTGCCCGGCCTCATCGAGGGCGCCAGCGAGGGGCGCGGTCTCGGCCACGACTTCCTGCGCCACGTCGAGCGCTGCGCGGCGATCGTGCACGTCATCGACACCGCCTCCATCGAGCCCGGCCGCAACCCGCTCGACGACCTCGACGTCATCGAGAACGAGCTCAGCCGGTACGGCGGCCTCGAGGACCGGCCGCGCCTGGTGGCGCTGAACAAGGTTGACGTGCCCGACGGTCGCGACATCTCCGACATCACCATCGAGGACCTCCGCGCCCGCGGGCTGCGGGTCATGCCGGTCTCCGCCGCCTCGGGGGAGGGGCTCAAGGAGCTCACCTTCGCGATGGCCGAGATCGTCGCCGCGTCGCGCACCGACAAGCCCGAGGTCGAGGCCCAGCGCATCGTGCTGCGCCCGGCCAGCGCGGACGGCGCCGACTTCACCGTCACCGAGAGCGACGAGGTCCCCTCCGAGCCCGGTCACCGCGGTTGGCGGGTGCGCGGCACCAAGCCCGAGCGCTGGGTGCGCCAGACCGACTTCAGCAACGACGAGGCCGTCGGCTTCCTCGCCGACCGGCTCAACCGCCTCGGCGTCGAGGACCGGCTCATGGAGCTCGGCGCGATCGAGGGCGACGCCGTCCTCATCGGGCGCGACGAGAACTCCGTGGTCTTCGACTTCAAGCCCGGCATCGAGGCCGGCGCGGAGATGCTGGGACGCCGTGGTGAGGACCAGCGCTTCGAGGACCGCCGCGACGCCTCGCGCCGTCGCCGCGAGATCGACGCGGCGATGCCCGACCGGCTCGAGGGCGAGACCCGCGCGGACGTCGCCCGCCGCCTGGACCTCGAGCGCCGTGGCGAGGCCGGCCCCACGTCGTACGACATCGGCGGCGAGGACGACCCGGACCTGCTCGCGGCCCACGAGTCCGAGCAGGCGCGCGACTGGGCCGAGGACGACCCGGAGGGCCGGGGGTGACCCTGCGTCGGGAGGTGACCGAGGCACGACGCGTCGTCGTCAAGGTCGGCTCCTCCTCGCTCACCACCGCCGCCGGTGGCATCGACCCCGACCGTGTGCGCGCGCTCGTCGACGTGCTCGCCGCGGCCCGCGAGCGTGGCGTGGAGGTCGTGCTGGTCTCCTCCGGCGCCATCGCCGCCGGCCTCGCCCCGCTCGGGCTGGCCCGGCGCCCCCGTGGCCTCGCCGCGCAGCAGGCGGCCGCCTCGGTGGGGCAGGGGCTGCTGGTGCACCGCTACACCGAGGAGCTCTCCCGCCACGGTCTCGTGGCCGGGCAGGTGCTGCTGACGCTCGACGACGTGACCCGCCGGGCGCACTACCGCAACGCCCACCAGACGCTCGCGCAGCTGCTCGAGCTCGGGGTGCTGCCGATCGTCAACGAGAACGACACCGTCGCCACCTCCGAGATCCGCTTCGGCGACAACGACCGCCTCGCCGCCCTGGTCGCGCACCTCGTGCACGCCGACCTGCTGGTGCTGCTCTCCGACGTCGACGGCCTGTACGACGGCCCGCCGACCCGTGAGGGGGCGCGCCTGCTCCCCGACGTACGCGACGAGGCCGACCTCGAGGCCGTCTCCATCGGCTCGGTGGGAGCGGCCGGGGTGGGCACGGGCGGCATGGTGACCAAGGTCGAGGCCGCGCGGATCGCGACCGGTGCGGGCATCCCGGTCGTCCTCACCTCGGCCGACAACGCCGGGGCGGCCCTGTCCGGCGACGGGGTCGGCACGCTCTTCCACGCGACCGGTCGGCGGCGTCCGACCCGGCTGCTGTGGCTGGCCCACGCCACCGAGTCGCGCGGTGCGCTGCATCTCGACGCCGGCGCGGTGCGCGCGGTGGTCGAGCGTCGGGCGTCCCTGCTGGCCGCCGGCCTGACGGGTGCGAGCGGCAGCTTCGTGGCCGGTGACCCGGTCGACCTGACCGGCCCCGACGGCGCCGTGGTCGCCCGCGGGCTGGTCAACTTCGACGCCGAGGAGGTCCCGGCGCTGGTCGGGCGCTCCACCGCGGAGCTGAAGCAGGAGCTGGGGTCGGCCTACGAGCGGGAGGTCGTGCACCGCGACGACCTGGTGCTGCTGACGTCCTGACGGCTCCCGCACGCGTGGGCGACGTGCGGTCGCAGATGTGGGCGGGTGTGGGGTCGGTCTCGCACTACCCTGGACGCGTGCGCCCTCTCCTCCCCGCCGTCGTCGCCGCCCTCGTCGCCCCGGTCCTCCCGGTGCTGGCCGCCGCCCCCGCCGGGGCCGCCAACGACCAGGACCCACGCACGATCGACAAGCGCACCGTCTACACCTGTTCCTCCGAGGTGCTGGGCACCGGCGACTTCGAGACCTTCGTGCGGGTGCAGCTGCCCCGCACCGTGACGGCCGGCAAGAAGATGGCCGCCCGCCCCATCGACCTGTCCATCGTGGTGCCCGAGGACATGACCCAGGCGATGCGTGACTACGGCGTCGAGGAGGTCTCCGGCCGCTCCGACGACGCGACGTACAAGGTGGGGACGAAGAAGCGCAAGATCCGTCGCCTCGAGATCCCGGCGACCGAGGTGCCGGCCGAGGGGCTGCTGGTCCTCGAGGGCACCGGCACCGCCCAGGCGGTGCGGCTGAACAAGGTCGACACCTACCCGGTGAAGCTGCCGAAGCGGTTCAGCGCGGCGGTCTCGGTGACGGGTGCGTTCTCCTTCGACGACGACCTGACGTGCCGGATCGCCAAGGGTGCGAAGACCAAGATCGGCAGCGTGCGCGTCGTCCCGTGACCGGGTCGGCCGGCCGACGCCGGAGGGTGGTCAGCGCTGGCTGGGAGTGACCTGGGCCCGCGCCGTACGCTGGTCCGCGCCATGACCGACCCCGTCTACCTCGACCACGCCGCCACCACGCCGATGGTGCCGGAGGCGCTCGAGGCGATGGTCGAGCAGCTCGGTCGTGCCGCCAACCCCTCGTCGTTGCACGCCTCCGGCCGGGCCGCGCGGCGCGCGGTCGAGGAGGCCCGCGAGCGCGTGGCCGCTGCCCTCGGCTGCCGCCCCGGCGAGGTGGTGTTCACCTCCGGTGGCACCGAGGCCGACAACCTCGCGCTCAAGGGCCTGGCCTGGGCCCGGCGCGATGCCGACCCCCGCCGCACCCGGTTGCTGACGACCGCCGTCGAGCACCACGCGGTGCTCGACCCGCTGGAGTGGCTGGAGGAGCGGCAGGGCTTCGCGGTCGAGCACCTGGCGGTCGACGCGGCCGGTCGACTCGACCCGGCCGCACTG
>Ga0310345_10002514_pt1 | contig 18382 bp, 16 predicted proteins | sample HC15DNA20500_MG_FD_204667 | JGI IMG/M metagenome (GOLD analysis project Ga0310345, IMG submission 204667) | Marine microbial communities from station ALOHA, North Pacific Subtropical Gyre - HC15-DNA-20-500_MG | ecosystem: Environmental > Aquatic > Marine > Oceanic | place: Pacific Ocean: North...
CAGGGTCGAGCAGGGGATCCTGATGCTGATCGACGCCCAGGCGGCGATGCCCTTCATGATCATCGCGCTGGCGGTGCTGGCCTTCCTCGGCAACTCGCTGACCCTCTTCACCCTGCTGATGGGCTTCTACGGGTGGGAGCGGATCGCCCGCATCGCCCGCGGCCTCGCCATCGCCGCGCAGGAGCAGGGCTACGCCTCCGCCGCGCGCGACCTGGGGGCCTCGCCCTGGCGAGTCTACGGGCGGCACATCCTGCCCAACATCGCCTCGACGCTGCTGGTCTCGATGACGCTGAACTTCCCCGAGGTGATCCTGCTGGAGTCGGGCCTGTCGTTCCTCGGCCTCGGCGTGCAGCCGCCGGAGACCTCGCTGGGCGCGATGGTCGGCTATGGGCGCGACTACATCCAGTCGGCCCCCTGGATCATGCTGGCGCCTGCGGCGGCGATCGTGCTGACCACGCTCTGCATCTCGCTGATCGGCGACTGGCTGCGCGACATCCTCGACCCGACCCTGACCTGAGCCGGAGGGGGGCCGCGGCCCCCCTCAGACCAGCCCGCCGCCGTGGGGGCCCAGCGCGGCGCCGTCGAGATCGAACAGCATCAGCTCCTCCGGCCGGCAGGCGAGGCGCAGCGCATCCTCGCGCGAGCGGTCGTCGGCGATCCACAGCATCGTCTCGTGGTCGCGCCGGCCGGTCAGCCGCTCCAGCCGCCCGGGCAGGTCGGGCAGGCGGCGGGCCTCGAGCTGCACCTGCTGGGTCCGGCCCACGAACTCGCGCCGCCGCGCCCGGGCGCAGAGGACCGCGGGGTCGGCAGGGCCGGCGGGAGACAGCGCCTCGGGCCGGATCGCGACATAGACCTCGTCCCGCCCCGCGAGGGCGGCGGCCATCTCGTCGGGCAGGTCGTCGAGCGCCACCTGCATCGCGCCCAGGTCCAGCGTCCCGTCCACGATCCGCCCCGGGGCGACGTTGGGCGGAACCACCGCCAGGAAGCTCGCCACGAAGAGGTTGGCGGGCCGTGCATGGACCTCCCGCGGGGGGCCGACCTGCTGCACCGCGCCGTCGCGCAGCACCACCACCCGGTCGGCGAGGGTCTGCGCCTCGACCTGGTCGTGGGTGACGTAGAGCATGGTGACCCCCAGCCGGCGCTGCAGCTCGGCGATCTCGGCGCGGACATGGGCGCGCAGGGCGGCGTCGAGGTTCGACAGCGGCTCGTCCAGGAGGAACAGGTCCGGCTCGCGGATCATCGCCCGGCCCATGGCGACGCGCTGCTTCTGCCCGCCCGAGAGCTGGGCGGGCCGCCGGTCGAGATAGGGCTCGAGGCGCAGCTGCGCGGCGGTGGCGGAGACCTTCGCCGCGATCTCGGCGCGCGACACGCGGGCGCGGCGCAGGGGATAAGCCAGGTTCTCGGCCACGCTCAGATGGGGATAGAGCGCGTAGTTCTGGAACACCATCGCGATGCGGCGGTCGCGCGGCTCCGCCCGGGTGATGTCGCGACCGCCGAGCGCGATGCGCCCGGCGTCGGCGGGCTCCAGCCCCGCGATCAGCTTCAGCAGGGTGGACTTGCCGCAGCCCGAGGGGCCGACCAGCACGATCAACTCGCCCGAGCGCACGGCGAGGTCGAAGGGCGCCAGCGCCGGCGCGCCGGGGGCGTAGCTGCGCGAGACGCCGCGCAGGATCAGGTCGGACAACTCACTTGCCTCCCGTGGTGGCGTGGCTGGCGGTGAGGAACCGCTGGAGGAGGGCGAAGGTCGCGAAGGCGGGCAGGATCGCCAGCACCGCCGCGGCGAAGACCAGCGCGTAGTCGGTCGAGCGCAGCGGGTCGATCAGCCCGGCGATGGCGACCTGCGCCAGCTGGCCGTCGTCGCGCCGCATGGCGGTCAGCGGCCACAGGTACCACTCCCACACGAAGACGAAATGCATCAGCCAGCAGGCGATCAGGGCGCCGCGGACGTTGGGCACGATGGCGGTGCGCAGCACCTCCCAGGCGCCGCCGCCGTCGAGCATGCAGGCCTGGTCGAGCTCGCGCGGGACCTCCTGGATCGCCTGGCGCAGCAGGTAGACGCCGATCGGCGAGAACACGAAGGGCAGCGCCAGCCCGCTGAAGTCGTCGATCAGGCCCAGGTCCTGCACCACGAAGAACAGCGGCGGCAGCACCACGTCGACGGGCACGAACAGGGTGAACAGCATCAGCCCGAACACCCCGCCGCGCCCGCGCATCGGCAGGCGGGCCAGCGCATAGGCGGCGAACAGGCTGGTCAGCGTCGTGGCCGTGGCCATGAACCCGCCCAGCGCCACGGTGTTGAGCAGCTGGCGCGCGAACAGCGGCAGCTCCAGCACCCGGGCGTAGGCGTCGAGCGTGGGGGCCGCGGGCAGGAAGGTCCGCCAGCCGAGCTCGGCGGCATGGCGGTACATCTCCCCGTTCTCGCGGAACGAGGCGGAGAGCAGCAGGGCGATGGGCGCGAGGAACGCCGCCGCCGCCGCCGCCCGGGCGAGGAGCAGGAGGGCGCGGCTCATTCGTAGGTCCAGCGCACGGTCAGCCAGCGGATCTCGAGCGCGATGACCGCCATCAGCCCCAGCAGCAGAACCAGCGACATCGCCGAGGCGCGGCCGAGGTCGAAATAGACGAAGGCGGCCTCGTAGATCTGGAAGGAGGCGAGGTCGGTCGCCCCCGTGGGCCCGCCCCGGGTCAGCATCAGCACCGGCGCCAGCATCTGGAAGCTGGCGAGCGTGCCCAGAACCACCGCGAACTGGAAGCTGCGCGCCAGCAGCGGCAGGGTGATGGTGCGCAGCACGCACCACTCGCCCGCCCCGTCCAGGCGCGCGGCCTGCGCGGTCTGCGGCGGGATCGCGGCGAGCCCGGCGAGGAACACCAGCATGGTCAGCCCCACGTCGCGCCACACCGACAGCCCGACCACCAGCAGCTGCGCGGCGGTCCCGTCGGTCAGCCAGGCCACCCGCGGGAGGCCCATCCCGGCGAGGACCGCGTTGACCACCCCGACGTTGAGGTCGAAGAGATAGGCGAACAGGAAGGTCGTCACCGGCAGGCCGAGGAACATCGGCGAGACCATCGCCGCCCGCGCCAGCGCCGAGGCGCGGCTGTTGGCCTGCAGCACCAGCGCCGCCCCCAGCCCCAGCGCCACCTGCACCGGCACCTTGGCGAGGGCGGCGAAGAGGCTCAGCCACAGCCCCTGGCGGAAGCGCTCGTCGGCCAGCACGTCGGCGTAGTTCGCCAGTCCCGCGTCCCCCACCCGCACGCCGCCGGGGCTGAACACCCCGGTCGAAGCGTCGACCGCGGCCGCGATGGGCCACAGCTTGAACAGCCCCAGCAGGATCAGCGCCGGCGCCAGGAACAGCGCCGCCGGGCCCCAGCCGCGCAGGGCGGCCGGCAGCCGGCGGGCGGGCGCGGCCGCCCCGCGCCCGCCGATGTGCTCGATCGCGCTCATCGGCCCCTCAGGCGTAGCGGCGCAGCTGGGCGTCGATGCGCCGGACCGCGTCGTCGGTCAGCGCCTTGACCTCGCCGCCCGAGACGACGTCCGCCTCGAGCCGCGCCCAGATCGCGTCCAGCTCCGAGAACCCCGGCGTCTTCGGCCGCAGCGCCGACCACTCCAGCGTGGCGTCGGCGAAGAGCTTCATCGGGCCCTCCAGGAACTCCGGCCGGTCGGCGAGCATAGAGCGGCGGATCGGCAGCGAGGACCAGCCCCGCGCGATCGGGTCGTTGCCCCGGGCGCTGCCCATGAACTTCACGAACAGCTTCGCCTCCTCCATCTTCGCCGTCTCGCGGTTCACCAGCCAGGCGAAGGAGCCGGTGTGGATCACCGGCGTCTCGATGTAGGGGATCGGGGCGGTGGCGAGCTCGATCTCCGGCCGGGCCTCGAGGATCGGGTTGCGGTAGATCGGCACGCCGCAGAAGAAGGCGACCTGGTCGTTGTAGAACATGTCCCTCTGCTGGCTGACCGGCGCGATCCCGTGGGCGTGGTGGATGTCCTGCATCAGCTGCAGCCCGGCGAGGGACTCGGCCGAGTTCAGGTGGCCCTCGGTCGTCATCCCGTCGTCGGAGACCATCTTCCAGGCCTTCGAGCCCGCCGCCCCCGCCGTGCGCGGATAGACGCCCGAGAAGAACAGGCCGGTGTTGCCCATGTTGGGATAGAGCGCCCAGAACCGGTCGGTCCCGCGGCGGGCGCGCTCGGCGGCCTGGATCTCCTGGAAGACCTCCAGCCACTGCGCCCAGGTCCAGGCGTCGGCGAGGCTGCGGGGCGGCTCGATCCCGTGGCGCTCGGTCAGGCGGCGGTCGTAGTAGAGCGCCTGGCCGTTCTCGTTGGTCGAGGGGCCGTAGAACTCGCCGTCGATCAGGGACCCCTCGCGCACCACGGGGAAGAAGTCGTCGAGGTCCGCCTGGCTGAACATGTCGGTGACCGGCTCGATCAGGCCCAGGGTCTTGTAGGTGATCACGTTGGGGGCGTTGGCCAGGAACACGTCGGGCCCCACGCCGCCCTGGTTGGCCGAGCGCACGGCGCGGTCGAGCTCGCCGAAGGGCGACTTGCGGAAGCTCAGCCGGCCGCCGCCGACGGCGCTCCACTCGGCCTGCACCGCGGCCATCATGCCGTCGACGAAGGCGCCGCCGTCCCAGATCAGCAGCTCGAGGTCGAGGCCCCGCACGTCCTTCCAGGGATCGGCGGCGAAGCCCGTCCGCGGCAGGGCGGAGAGGGCGGCGGCGGAGGCGCCGGCGGCCAGCAGGCCGCGGCGGGAGAGGCGATGGGTCATCGGTCCGGTCCTTCGATCCGAAGTCAGGCGGAAACGGGCTGCGCGGCGGGCGGGGGGGCCAGGCGGCGGGCGTGCTCGGGGATCGGCAGGCCCAGCTCGGCCCGCACCAGGTTCGTGCCGGCGACCAGCGCCTCGATCTTGGCGCGCGCCACGGCGCGGGGCAGGAACCACATCCCGCAGTCGGAGCAGGGGTGCAGCCGCTCGGGCGGGATCACCTGCAGCGCCTCGCGCAGGCGGGCGGCGACATGGGCGGGGGTCTCGACGGCGTGGGTTCCCAGGTCCAGCAGGCCCAGGTGCACCTCCTTGTCCCCGGCGTGGCGCAGGAGGTCGGGGCCGTGGCCCGGCTGCTCGTATTCCAGGCTCATCGCCTGCACCGGGGAGCGGGCGAGCAGGCGCACCACCTCCGGGTAGTGGGGGCTCTCGTCCTTGGCGGCCGCGTACTTGGCGTAGCCGTAGCAGACATGGACCACCACCGGCGTGGTCAGCCCCTCGACCAGGCGGGCGAGCGTCGCCTCGCCGATCTCGCGGGAGCGGGAGATCTTGAAGTGCAGCGCCGGCTCGGCGACCGAGAGGATCGCGCAGCCCTCCGCCTCCAGCGCCTTCAGCTCCCGGTTCAGGGCGGCGGCGAGGTCCATGATCGCGTCCTCGGGACGCGCGTAATGCAGGTCCTTGAGCCGGTCGTAGAGGGTCATCGGCCCCACGATGCAGGCCTTCGCCTGCCGGTCGGTATGGGCCTTGAGAAAGCGCAGCTCCGCCACCGCGGGGGAGGAGGCCCAGCCGATCGGGCCGGTGATCGTCGGCGCCAGCTGGAACGCGCGCCAGAGATCGTCGAGCCCCTCGGCCCGGGTGTTGGTGGTCAGCTCGGTCGTGAAGGCCGCCGTCTCCAGCCGCTCCAGCGACACGCCGGAGAGGCCCTGCGCGAAATGGCGGTCGTAGTGCTGGCGGCGGATCTCGCCGTCGGTCGCCACGTCGAGGCCGGCGCGCTCCTGCTCGCGGATCGCCAGCAGGGCGGCGTCGTCCTGCGCCTCGGCCAGGACCTCGGCTCCGGGGCGCCACCAGCTTCCGTCGTGGTGATGCTCATGGCCGTGGCGGACCAGCCAGGCGGGCTTGACGTAGCTTCCCACGATCTGGGTCGAGAGGGGCGGCATGGGACCTCCGGGGGTTGGGGAGGGGCGAGTCGTCCCCCTCCGGCCGCCGGGACCATCGCGCCGGGCCGGGGGGCGCGACAGGTCCGCTTCGGCCGCCCGCGGCAGGCCAGTTGTCACAAACCGCCCCGCCGGGCGGGGGTTTGCGACAAGTGGACTGGTCGTCCCCGCCAAGCGGCCCTGTCGCCCCCGCCCGGCCCGCGCGACAAGGGCCGCGGACCAGACGCGGAGATCCCCATGCCCAGCCTCGCCTTCATCGCCGACGTGCATCACGGCCGGGACGTGATGACCAAGAAGAGCTCCCTCGGCCTGCCGCTGCTGGCCGAGGTCCGCCAGGAGATCGAGCGGCGCGGCCCCGACCTGGTGATCGACCTGGGCGACCGGATCTCGGACGAGGGGCACGACGCCGACCTGGCGCTGGAGGCCGAGGTCGCCGAGGCCTTCCGCGCCTTCGACCGGCCGGTGATGCACCTCAACGGCAACCACGACCGCGACTTCCTGTCGGTGGCGGAGAACGCGCGCCTGCTGGGCCAGCCGCTGGACCAGCGGGCGCTCGACCTCGACGGCTGGCGGGTGCTGCTGTGGCGCGCCGACAGCCACATCCACCGCCGGCCCGAGGGGTCGAGCTTCCGGCTGGCGGAGGGCGACCTCGACTGGCTCGCCGACCAGCTCCGCGCGCTCGACCGTCCCGCGGTGATCGCCACGCACGTGCCGCTGTCGGGGCAGTCGATGCGCTCGAACTACTATTTCCACCACAATGCCGGCGTCGCCGCCTATCCGGAGACGGACGCGATCCAGGCCGTGCTGCGGGGCTGCCGGCAGCCGCTGGTCTGCGTCGCGGGGCATGTGCACTGGAACACCGCGACCTTCGTCGACGGGATCCTGCACCTGACCCTGCAGTCCCTGACCGAGAGCTTCGCCGACGAGGGCGAGGCCGCAGGCGCCTGGGGGTGGCTCGACCTCGACCGCGACCTGCGCTGGACCGCCCACGGCCGCCAGCCCTTCCGGGTCGAGACGCCCGTCGCCGGCCTCGCCCGGCGCTGGCCCGAGCCGCATCCCGACTTCGCCGAGCTCCGCCGCCGGCGGACGGCCGACGCCGCGGGGGCTTGAGGCGCCCGGAGGCCGCGGGGCGCGCGCCCCGCTCCTGCGGCCTCACGCCTGCAGGATGTCGGCCAGTTCGCGCAGCCCGCGGCGGGTGGTGACCTCTCCGGCCACCGCGAAGCCCAGCAGCAGGGCGCGGGCCCGGGGATCGGCGAACCAGTCCGAGACGTCGCGCGGCTCCAGCCCCCGGGCCGCGGCGCGGCGCAGGATCGCCTCGACGTCGGCGCCGTCGGGCAGGCGCAGCAGGCGGCCGAGGCCCGCGCGGCGCGGCGCGAGGCGCACGCCCGGGGCCGGCGGCTCGCTCCAGCCGGTCGCCAGCGCCCGGTCGCGAGGCTCCAGGATCGCGCGCATCCGGTCGATGTAGGCCTCCAGCAAGCCCTCGCTGAGGAAGGCCTCCAGCATGTGCTGCTCGATCACCGGCGGGCGGAAGTCCATCGCCGCCCGGGTCTCGATCAGCCGCGGGATCAGCGCGGGGGGCGCGACCAGGTAGCCGATGCGCAGGCTGCGGAACAGGGTCCAGGAGAAGGTCGCGAGGTAGACCACCCGCCCCCGCCCGCCCTCCGGCCCCGCCAGGATCGGCCGGCGCGGCGGGGTGAGCAGGCTGGTGTCGTCCATCTCCGCCACCCAGCCGCCGGAGGCCTCCGCGGCGTCCAGCACCTGCGCCTCTCGCCCGGCGCTCAGGACGGCGCCGCTGGGGAACTGGTGGACGGGCGACAGATGCGCGAGGGCGAAGCGGGGGGCGCGGTCGATCTCGATCCCCTCGCCGTCCACCGGGATCTGCGACAGGCGCGCCCCGGCCAGCAGCAGCGTGTTGCGCACCCGCAGCTCGGCCGGGTCCTCCATCACCGCCGCGTCGCCCGAGCGCAGCAGGGTCCGCGCCAGCAGGTCCAGCCCCTGCGTCATCCCCGAGGTGACGATGATCTGCGAGGGATCGCAGACGAGCCCCCGGCGCCGGGCGAGGTGGCGGGCGATCTCCTCGCGCAGGCGCGGGGCGCCGGCGGGGTCCGCCTCGCCTGAGAAGGCGCGCAGGCGGGCGGCGGTCTCGGCCCCGATGCGCTGCCAGTCGTCGAAGGGAAAGCGGTCGAGGCCGGGCCCCCAGGCGAAGGCGTTGATCACCGCCGGAACGGGACGCCCGTGGGAGGGGGGCCGCGCCGCCGCCCCGCCCGCGCCGCCCCCGTCCAGCCGGGCGAGGCGCGAGACATAGGTGCCCGATCCGGCCACCCCCTCGATCAGCCCCTCGGCGCGCAGCAGGTCGAAGGCCTCGGCCACCGTCGAGCGGGAGACGCCGAGCTCGGCGCACAGCCTGCGGGTGGAGGGCAGCCGGCGCCCGGCCGGCAGCACGCCGGCCCGGATCCCGTTCTCGAACGCCACGCGGATCTGCTCGGCAAGGCCGCGCCCGCCGGACCGATCGAGTTCGAGCTCCACCCCCGCCATGCACCGCACCCCTGCCCCAGGTCCCCGGACGTCCCGGGCGAGCCCGGGACCGTATCGGAGGCGCGTGACATGACGATGACCCCTGCCCGCCGCCGGGTCCCGGCGCTGGCGGGGCCCGCGGAGGATGGGGCCGGCAGGGGATGGAGCCTGCGCGGGCGGGGGCCGGGGCGGGGTCGGCACGGTCAGGGGCCGGCGCGGGGCGGGGCCGGGGGAGACGGCGGAGTCGTCGCCGGGCTCCCTCGCGGGTGCCGGCGCGGGCGGGGGCCCGGGGAAGACGGCGCGCCCCCCGCCCGGGCCCCAGCGAGGGCTAGAGGCCCTGCGCCTCCATCGCCGCGATGACCTTGTCGGGGGTGGCGGGGTAGTCGCGCACCCGGACGCCGGCGGCGTTGGCGATGGCGTTGATCACCGCGGCGCCGGCGCCGGAGATGCTCAGCTCGCCGATGCCCTTCGACTGCATCGGGTTGGAGTGGTCGTCCCGCTCCTCGAGGAAGCTCGCCTCGATGTCCGACACGTCGGCATGGCAGGCGACGTGGTAGTTGGCCAGATCGCGGGTGGCGATGTGCCCGTCGCGGGGGTCGTGGGCGAGCTCCTCGGTCAGCGCCGCGCCGATGCCCCAGATCATCCCGCCCAAGCACTGCGAGGTGGCGGTGCGGTGGTTGAGGATCCGGCCGGCGGCGAAGACGCCGCGCATCCGGCGCACCCGCACCTCGCCGGTCCAGGCGTGGACCGCGACCTCGCAGAAATGCGCGCCGTAGCTGGCCTGGTGGTACTGCTCGGCCAGGTCGCCGCCCTCGATCCCGGCCTCCTCGACCATCGGCTCGGGGCAGAGCTCGGCGATCGGCCGCTCCCGATTGCCGCCGCGGGCGAGGCCGTCGGCCAGCGTCAGCTCCGCCGGCGTGCAGCCCAGCGCCTCGGCCAGCCGCTCGCGGATCCGGCGGGCGGCGAGGAACACGGCCGAGCCGGTGGAGCCCGCGCCGAAGGAGCCGCCGGAGCCGGAGGCGCCGGGCAGGTCGGTGTCGCCGAGCCGGGTCTCGACCCGCTCCATCGGCAGGCCCAGCATCTCGGCGGCGATCTGGGTCAGGATCGCGTAGCTGCCGGTGCCGATGTCGGTCATGTCGGTCTCGACCACCGCGCCCCCGGGCCCGAGCGTCACCCGGGCGGCGGCGGGGACCAGCATGTTGGGCCGCGCGGCCGAGGACATGCCCATGCCGATCAGCCAGTCCCCCTCCCGCCGCTCGCCGGGGCCGCGCCGCGCGGACCAGCCGAAGCGCTCGGCCCCCGCCTCGAGGCATTCGGCGAGGCTGCGGGCGGAGTAGGGGACGCCCGTCTCCGGGTGCCTCTCGGGGAGGTTGCGCAGGCGCAGCTCGACGGGGTCGAGGCCGGTCTTCTCGGCCAGCTCGTCCATCGCCGCCTCCAGCGCCAGCATCCCCACCGCCTCGCCGGGGGCCCGGACCGAGCCGCTGGCGACCCGGTGGACGCGGGCGATCTGCTTGAGATAGCTTCGGTTCTCGCCTCCGTAGAGGAAATGGGTCGAGGTCGCCGTCGGCTCCGCGAAGACCTCCTCGGGCAGGGTCGAGACGCGGTCGTCGTGGCCGACGCCGGTCAGCACGCCCTGCGCGTCGGCGGCGAGGCGGATGCGCTGCACCGTCTCGGTCCGGCGCAGGATGGCGTCGAAGACCTGCTGGCGGGCCATGACCACGCGCACCGGCCGGCCCAGCGCCCGGGCGGCCTCGGCGGCGGCCACCGCCTCGGGCCCGATGCCCAGCTTGGAGCCGAAGCCGCCGCCCACGTAGGGGGCGAGGATGCGGACCTTCTCGGGCGTGACGCCCAGCGAATCCGCGAGCTCCAGCTTGTTGAAGCGCAGCATCTGGTAGGAGCCGTGCAGGGTCAGCGAGCCGTCCTCGGACCAGTGCGCGACCGAGGCGTGCGGCTCCATCGCCGCCGAGACCTGGCCGGGGGTGGTGTAGCGCACGTCGACCGAGTGGACCGCGTCGCGCATCGCGCCGTCGAGGTCGCCGAAGACGGGGGAATTGTCGTCGTCCGTCTCCAGCTCCTGCACCGCGTCGGGGTCGGTCTCGGCCGCCTCGGGCTCGTAGAGGACGCGCAGGCGGGCGGCGGCGTCGCGGGCCTGCTCGAAGGTCTCGGCGACGACCACGGCGACGGGCTGGCCGTGGTAGTCGATCCGCGGCAGGGGCTGCACCGGCGCCTCGCCGGCCATGCCCTGGGCGGGGTTGCGCAGGAAGGTCTCGCCCCCCCACACCCCCAGCACCCCGGGCAGGCCGCGGATCGACGCCTCGTCGATCTCCAGCACCCGGCCGCGGGCGACGGTGGCGCGCACCAGCACGCCCTCGGCCATGCCGGGGATCTTCACCTCGGCGGCGTAGCGGGCGTGGCCGGCGGTCTTCAGCCGCCCCTCGGGGCGGTCGAGCGCCGCGCCGATCACGCCCTGGCCGGTCTCGTCGAGCAGGCGCGGCTGCGCCTCGTCCATGCGGAACATCTCGGTCATGCGGCGTCTCCCGTCTGGTCGGGCCCCGCGGCGGCGGGGGCCAGGCCCGTCGCCTCGCGCAGCGTCGCGATCAGCGTGCGGCGGGCGAGGGGGACCTTGAAGGCGTTGCTGGGCTCGGTGCGGGCGGGCGCGAGCAGGATCTCCGCCGCCTCCGCGAAGAGCGCGTCGGAGGGCTCGCGCTCGATCAGCGCGGCCTCCACGTCCGCGTCGCGCCAGGGGCGCGCGCCGATGCCGCCGAAGGCGAGCGCCGCCTCGGCGATGCGCCCGCCCTGCATCCTGACCGAGGCCGCGACCGAGACCAGCGCGAAGGCGTAGGAGGCGCGGTCGCGCACCTTGCGGTAGACCTGCGTCGCGCCGGGCCGGGGCGCGGGCAGGCGCACGGCGGTGACGATCTCCCGCTCGCCCAGCGTGCTCTCGAGGTCGGGCCGGTCCCCCGGCAGGCGGTGGAAGTCGTCGAGGGGGACCGAGCGGGCGGCGCCGTCGGCCCCGCGGATCTCCACCTCCGCGTCCAGCGCGCGCAGCGCCACGGCCATGTCGGAGGGGTGGGCGGCGATGCAGGCCTCGGAGACGCCGAGGATCGCGGTCATCCGCGCGGCGCCCCCCTGGGCGCCGCAGCCCTCGCCCGGGGCGCGCTTGTTGCAGGGCTGGCAGGGGTCGTAGAAATACGGGCAGCGGGTGCGCTGCAGCAGGTTCCCGCCCGTCGTCGCCTTGTTGCGCAGCTGCCCCGAGGCGCCGGCGAGCAGCGCCCGCGACAGCAGCGGCCAGCCCGCCCGCACGCGGGGATGGGCGGCGAGGTCGGCGTTGGGGACCAGCGCGCCGATGCGCAGGCCGCCGTCGTCGGTCGGCTCCACCTCCGACAGGCCGGGGAGGCGGGTTATGTCCACCAGCGCCTCGGGCGTCATCACCTGAAGCTTCATCAGGTCCAGCAGGTTGGTGCCGCCGGCGATGATCCGGGCGCCCGGGTCGAGCCGGGCCGAGGCCTCCTCCAGCGAGGCGGCGCGGCGATAGTCGAAGGGTCTCATTCCGCGGCCTCCTTCGCGCCATCGCGCCGCTCGGCGACGCCGGCGATCGCCTCGCGGATGCCGGCGTAGGCGGCGCAGCGGCAGAGGTTGCCGCTCATCCGCTCGGCCAGCTCGGCGTCGCTCAGGGGGGAGGCGCCGCGCAGCGAGGCGGAGGCGTAGCTGGGCCAGCCGCGGCGGTGCTCGTCCAGCATCCCCTCGGCGGAGACGATCTGGCCCGGCGTGCAGTAGCCGCACTGGAAGCCGTCGCAGCTCACGAAGGCCTGCTGCAGGTCGGAGGGGGCCTCGGCCGTGCCCAGGCCCTCGACGGTGGTGATCTCCTCGCCGTCGTGCATCACGGCGAGGGCGAGGCAGGCGTTGATCCGCCGCCGCTCGCCCTGCGCCCCCAGCAGCACCGTGCAGGCGCCGCACTGGCCATGGTCGCAGCCCTTCTTGGAGCCGCAGAGGTCGAGATGCTCGCGCAGGGCGTCGAGCAGCGTGGTCCGCGGGTCGAGCTCCAGCTCGCGCGGGGCGCCGTTGACGACCAGGCGAACGGGAAGCCGTGTGGTCGGGGCGGTCATACCGTCTCCTTCAGGCTGCGCGGCGGCGCGTCCGCCCGGGGGGCGGGGACGCGCGCGGCGGGGCTTCGCGGCGGGGACGACGGCCGGCGATCGCTCCCGCGCGGCGGCGTCCCGCCCTCCGCCGCCGGGGCGGGGAGGGCGCTGCCCTGCCAAGTGGTCCGCCTGCGCCGGGGGGAAAGGCCGGGCGGCGCGGATCGCCGAATGGCCCGCGAACCGCCGCGAGGCGGCGACGAAGATGAACGCGCGGTGAGGGCGCGCCCGCCGCTCCCGCCCGGCGCCGGGCGGCGCGGGAACAAAACCGCGCGCCGCGGGTTCTGGAGGCGCGAGACCGTTTTCGGCGGCGGGCGGCGCATGCGGCCCGCCCGCGCGCCGACGCGCCGCAGACCCGGAAAGGAGGGACCGTGCCCCGCGAGCCCGAGGCGTCCGGACCCGGCGTCATCTCCGAGCGCTGGCTGGGACGGCGGGAGCTGCAGACGCTCCTGGCCGAGGACGGCCGGGCGGCGGGGCTCCGCCGCCTGACGCTCGAGCGGCTGCTGGCCGAGCTTGCCCGCGAGGCGCAGGCCCCGCCCCGAGATGCCGCCCGACGCGCCCTGATCGCCGAGATCCACGCGGCCCTCGCCGATCCGGCGGGCGCGCGCCGCGCCCCGGCCCGTCCCGACGACCGGCCCTGACGGCGGCGCGCCGCGCCGCCGGACGACCCAGGAAAACCGCAGAGAGGCCCCATGACCCCTCCCGACACGAACCTCCAGAAGCAGAAGAAACGCCACCGCGGCCCGCTGATCGGCATCGCGCTGGTGGTGATCTTCGGCTTCGGCCTGATCGCCTACTGGGTGCTCGAGGAGGCCGCCATGGCCCCCGGCCCCGACGACGGCGCCGAGGAGCAGACCCCCGCCGCGATGCCCGGCGGCGGCGGCGCGCCCTCGGTCCCCGCCCAGGACGAGACGCTGCAGCCCGGCGATCCGGAGGTCGAGGTCGGACCGCGCGGCGAGGACCCCACCGACGACTGACCCCCGCCGCCCCCCTGCGCCCGACGCGCAGGGGGGCGGACCGGCGCAAGGCGCCCTGCCCCCTTCCCCGAACCGAACGACGCCCCCCTCCGCCCCGCTCAGGCCGGCGCGGCGGCTCCGCGCGTCAGAGGATCGGGCCGGCGAGGGCCACGACGTTGTTGCGCAGGCGGATCCGCCAGCTCCAGGCGGCGACGTCGCTGGCCAGCACCTCGGTCGAGCGGGCGATCCAGGCCTCCTGCCGGGCGCGCAGGTCGCGGGTCACCTCCGGGTCGTGCAGCAGCACGTTGTTCTCGAAGTTCAGCGCCAGGCTGCGCCGGTCGAGGTTGGCCGAGCCGATCAGCGCGATGTCCTCGTCCACGCTCATCGCCTTCGCGTGCAGCAGGCCGCCGTTGTACTCGAAGATCCGCACCCCCGCCGCCAGCAGCGCCTCGTAGGTCGAGCGGCTGGCCACCCGCACGAACCAGCTGTCGTTGACCGCGGGCACTGTCAGGATCGTCTCCACCCCGCGGTGGGCGCAGGCGATCAGGGCGGCCTGCAGCGGCTCGTCGGGGATGTAGTAGGGCGTGGTGATCACCAGCGAGCGGCGGGCCGAGAACATCAGCGTGGTGAAGATCTCCGGCATCGGCGTCACGCGCGAGACCGGCCCCCCCGCCACCACCTGCCCGGTGAAGCCCGGGCCGCAGGGCGGCGGCGGACGGTCGAGCAGCGCGGCCATGTCGTCGGGGGCGTGGGCCATCCAGTCGGAGGCGAACAGGTGCTGGTGCTGGCGCGCCAGCGGCCCCTCGATGCGCATCATCACGTCGACCCAGGGGCCGAAGCGGGCCTTGGGCAGGAAGGCCGCGTCGGCGCAGTTCTGGCTGCCGCACCAGGCGATGCGGTCGTCGATCACCGCCAGCTTGCGGTGGTTGCGCAGGTCGATGCGCCCGCGCAGCGGCCGCAGCAGCACCCAGCCCACCGGCAGCGCGCGGGCGAGGCGCACGCCCGCCGCCGCCATCTCCTCCCACAGGGGCGAGCCGATCAGCCCGCGCGAGCCGATGTCGTCGACCAGCACCCGGCAGGCGACGCCGCGCCGCGCCGCGCGCATCGCGGCCTGCGCCACCCGGGTCCCGTTGCGGTCGGTCAGCCAGATGTAGAAGCACAGGTGCACATGGTCGCGCGCCGCGTCGATGTCGGCCACCAGCGCGTCGATCGATTCGTCCGAATCGGTCGACAGCCGCGCCCGATTGCCGCCGACCGGCGGATAGCCGTTCACCGTGGCGGCGGCGCGGAAGATGTGCTCGCGCCGCTCGGGCACGCGGGGGGCGGCGTCGGGGCCCGCCCCCTCCAGCGCCTGCGCGGGATCGGGCAGCGAGGCGAGCACCCGGCGCAGCCGCTCCACCCGGCGGCGGCCGATGTTGATCTCGCCGAACAGGATGTAGCCGGCGATGCCGACGATCGGGGCCACGACGATGATCACGGCCCAGGTGATGCGCGCCGACGGCTCGCGTCCGCGCTTGAGGAACACGCGCAGCACCAGCGCGGCCTGCATCAGCAGCACCGCGACCAGCGCCAGCGTGGACCATGACCAGTCCGACGGCAATCGCCCCTCGTCCGCTTGCGGCGGCCGGGAGGGCCGCCAGGGTTGCCAAGCTTTCGACCACGCGCGATGACCGCGATCAAGCGCCCGCGCGCACCCAGTGCAGGAGGCGAGGCCGGTGATCCGCGTCGCGACCTACAACATCCAGAAGAGCATCGGCGCGGATCTGCGTCGCGATCCGCAGCGCATCCTCGACGTGATCGCCGAGTTCGACCCCGACGTGATCGCCCTGCAGGAGGCCGACCGCCGCTTCGCCGACCGCCGCGCCACCCTGAGCCCGGAGCTGATCGCCGAGCGCACCGACCTCGCGCCCATCGCGGTCGCGATGCACGCGGGCGGCATCGGCTGGCACGGCAACGCGATCCTGGCGCGCCGCGGCTTCGAGATCGCCGCCCAGCGCCGGGTGGAGCTGCCGCGGCTGGAGCCGCGCGGCGCCGTGGCCGCGATCATCTCCACCCCCGAGGGCGAGATCGAGGCGGTCGCCTGCCACCTGAGCCTGATCGGCCGCTTCCGCCGCCGCCAGGTCTCGCACATCGTGGCGGGCCTGCACGCGGCCGCCTCGCGCCGGCCGACGGTGATCCTGGGCGACCTGAACGAGTGGCTGCCCCGCTCGGCCAGCCTGCGCGCCTTCGCCCCGGGGTTCGAGGCGGCGCCGACCGGCCCCAGCTATCCCGCCCCGCGCCCGGTGGCGGCCCTCGACCGGATCTTCCACGGGCCGGAGTTCCGGGTGGAGCGGGCGGGGGTCCACCGCTCGCGCCTCGCCCGGGTCGCCTCGGACCACCTGCCGGCCTGGGCGGACCTGAGCCTAGGCGGCTAGGCCCCCGCGCTCAGTCCGGGGCGAGGATCGCCACGGCGAAGCGCTCCTTCGCGTCCACCAGCAGCTCCGCCACCCGCCAGCCCGAGGCGTCGGCGAGCTGCTCGAGGCTCTCGGCGGTGAACTTGCGGCTGGTCTCGGTGTGGATCGTCTCGCCCATCGCGAATTCGACCCGGCCCTCGCCCAGGCGCACCTGCTGGGGGGCGAGGCTCGCCAGATGCATCTCGATGCAGGCGGCCTCCGGGTCCCAGACCACCTGATGGGCGAAGGCGTCGAGGTCGAAGTCGGTCCCGATCTCGCGGTTCATGCGCGCCAGCAGGTTGAGGTTGAAGCGGGCGGTGACGCCCTGCGCGTCGTCATAGGCGGCCAGCAGCGTCTCCTCGTCCTTGACCAGGTCGACGCCGAGGATGAAGACCTCCACCCCCGGCCATCCGCGCACCCGGCGCAGCAGGGCCTGCGCCTCCGACGCCTCCAGGTTGCCCAGCGTCGAGCCGGGGAAGAACCCCGCCCGCGGCCCCTCGCGCGGGGGCAGCGCCAGCGGCCGGGTGAAGTCGCCGACCTGCGGCGTCACCTCCAGCGCGGGATAGTCGCGCGCCAGCCCCCGGGCCGCCTCGGCGAGGAACCCCGCCGAGACGTCGACGGGCCGGTAGGCCGCGAGCTCCGGCAGACCGTCGAGCAGCAGCCGGGTCTTGACGCTGGCCCCGCTGCCCAGCTCGACCAGCTCCGCCCCCTCGGGCACATGGGCGGCCAGCCGGTCCAGCGCGGCCGAGAGGATCTGCCGCTCGGCCCGGGCGAGGTAGTATTCGGGCAGCTCGGTGATCCGCTCGAACAGTTCGCTGCCCGCGTCGTCGTAGAACCACTTGGGCGACAGGGCCTTGCGGCCGCGGGGGCGCATCAGCCCCTCGACGGCGGCGGACATCAGCTCGGGGGCGGGGGCGGCGGGGGCGGGGGCGTCCATCTCAGACGTCCCTCGCCAGGCGCAGGCCCATCATCTGCCAGCGCAGGTGCGGGTGGAAGAAGTTGCGGTAGCTCGCCCGCATCTGCCGCGAGGGCGTGGCGCAGGAGCCGCCGCGCAGCACGAACTGGTTGGCCATGAACTTGCCGTTGTACTCGCCGATCGCCCCCTCCGGCGGGCGGAAGCCGGGGTAGGGCGAGAACGGGCTCGAGGTCCACTCCCACACGTCCCCCCAGGGCCCGCCGCCCGGCAGCGGCCGCAGCGCCCCGCCGTCGAGGAAATTGCCCTCGATCGGGCGGTCGGCGAAGGCCGTCTCCCACTCCGCCTCGGTGGGCAGGCGGGCGCCGGCCCAGCGGGCGTAGGCCTCGGCCTCGTAGAAGCTCACGTGGCAGACCGGCGCGTCGAGGTTCACCGGCTGCGGGCCGCGCAGGGTGTAGGTCCACCACGCCCCGTCCTCGCGCCACCAGTAGAGGGGCGCGTCCCAGCCCTGCCGCTCCCGCTCGGCCCAGCCGTCGACCAGCCACAGGGTCTGCGCGGCGTAGCCGCCGTCCTCGATGAAGGCGATCCAGTCGCGGTTGCTCACGGGACGCTCGGCGATCTCGAACGGGGCGAGCCAGACCGGGTGGCGGGGCTGCTCGCAGTCGTAGGCGAAGCCTTCGCCCGCGTGCCCGATCTCCACCAGGCCGCCCTCGTGGCGGGAGAAGGTCAGCGGCACCTCCTCGGCGACCGGCATCGGCTCGGGGTCGCGGTAGACGGGCAGCAGCGGGTTGAAGGACAGGCCGTGCAGCAGGTCGGTGACCAGCAGCTCCTGGTGCTGCATCTCGTGGTGGCAGCCGAGCTCGATCAGCGCCGCGACCTGCGGGTCCGCGGGGCCCTCGGCCAGCAGCGGGGCCAGCGCCTCGTCCACCACCCGGCGGTAGTCCAGCACCGCCTGCACCCCGGGGCGCGAGACCAGCCCCCGCTTGTCGCGCGCGTGCCGCGGCCCGGCCTGCACGTAATAGGAGTTGAACAGGAAGGCGAAACGGTCGTCGGGGGAGCGGTAGCCGGGCGCGTGCGGGCGCAGCACGAATTCCTCGAAGAACCAGGTGGTATGCGCCAGGTGCCACTTGGCGGGGCTCGCCTCGGGCATCGACTGCAGCATCATGTCCTCGGGCGCCAGCGGCGCCGCGAGCGCGTCCGTCCCGGCGCGCACCAGGGCGCAGAGGGCGGCGAGGTCCTCGCCGGCGGCGGGCGGCTGGGCGGGCGTTCCTGCGGGGCGGTGCGCCCGGGCGGTCGTGGTCACGAGAGGGCCCCTCCTGTCGGTTGCGCGGTCTGGGAACAGCTGGAACCGCCAGGCGCGCCGGAAGTTCCCGCGCGGGCGCGTATTCGAGGCGCGTATTCGGGGCGCGCATTCGGGGCGCGTATGCGGTCCTGGGCGCCAAATCGCCGAAATCCATGCGGAACAATGACCCCCCTTGCCGGTTGGAGCCGCGCGACGTCGGGCGGGAGACCGGACCCGGCCGCGCCCG
>Ga0310345_10002515_pt1 | contig 18379 bp, 15 predicted proteins | sample HC15DNA20500_MG_FD_204667 | JGI IMG/M metagenome (GOLD analysis project Ga0310345, IMG submission 204667) | Marine microbial communities from station ALOHA, North Pacific Subtropical Gyre - HC15-DNA-20-500_MG | ecosystem: Environmental > Aquatic > Marine > Oceanic | place: Pacific Ocean: North...
GCGTGATGAAGACGGTCCCGGCGACGGCAGAGCTGCGGCAGTGGCACTATGCGTAGTCGATGAAGCTTTCGGGGCAGACTTACCCGGTTTGCCGGTTCACGATACCTGGCAGTCAACCGCCGCCCTCGTTCTGACCAGGCGTTCTTCGAAGTTACGTAATCATCCTGGACAATGGGCGCTACCGGGCGGCCGGGTGGACGCCGGCGAGACGGCCGAAAAAACGGCGTTGCGCGAAATGCGAGAAGAAGTTGATCTCGACCTAGGCGAAAGCGCTATTCTGGGTCGACTTGATGATTTTACAACCCGATCGGGCTTTCGAATTTCTCCTATAGTCGTGTGGTCCGGATCGAACTCAAAGATGATAGCTAATGAATTTGAGGTCGATTCCATCCATCGTATCCCCGTGACAGAATTTTTGCGTGAGGATGCGCCGTTACTCGATCACAGGGAGGGTAGTGAGGCGCCGATCTTACGCATGCCAGTCGGTGATTCATGGATCGCCGCGCCCACAGCAGCGATGCTCTATCAATTCGCACAAGTGTGCTTGCTAGGTAATAACGTACGCGTCGCCCATTATGAGCAACCACGTTTCGCGTGGAAGTAAAAAGGCAGCTCGAGCACGTACACCTTTCCCAATTCCCCCCGTGTCGGCAATACGACAGGCAAACAGCTACTTGTTGCCGACCCCGTTTTCCATAGACGCTAGAGCTTTTTTGCGAATGAAGTGCTGCACAGCTTTCACGTCATCCATGTTCAGATGGGGAAACCAGGGCATCCCGCGATCACGCAATGCCCCGTCCAGCACTATCGATTTAAGCGTATCTAATTCCAGCGTTATCGCAGACGCGCGGAGATCGGGCGCCCCGCCTGACGCCACGACACCCGGCCCGTGACACCATGTGCAATTTTTTTCCCACACCAGTCCTCCAGCGATCGCTTGTTCGTGGTCAAGCTTGAATTCTGGAGCGGCAAGAACTTTTGCCATCCGGGGGGGCGGTGTGGTCGGGAGTTTCGCTTCGCCATCCAACGCAAATACAAGGAGTCGCCTCGGGTGAACGCCGTACATCCAACCGTGTTGGGCGCCCATTGAACCGCCTAGCGCGGCCACTCCGCCGCCCCATCCTGCAAGCATGGCTATGTACTGTTCGCCATCGGTTTCGAATGTAACAGGAGATGCCGAAAGCCCGTGTTTGGCATCGAACGACCAAAGTATGTCGCCGTTGTCTCCGCGATAAGCCTTGAACATGCCATCCGCATGGCCTTGAAAGACGAGATTGCCCGCCGTGGTCATGGTTCCCGCATTCCACATGCCAGGATTAACGGAGGTCCAGGTTGGCGTCTGTGTAATCGGATCCCAACCCATCAAGCCACTCGTAGCCCCTTCAACCGGGAAATCATCTTGATAGCCGGCTACGCCCACGTCGAATTGCAGCGCCGTATGCTCCCACTCCGCCGGGATGATTTTACTATCGTTGTAATAGCCAGAGAGGTCGTGATAGGGCAAATATACGAGTCCTGTGCCTGGGTTGTAAGACATCGGTTGCCAATTATGGGCACCTAACGGGCCTGGCCATATTGTGACTTCGCCATCGGGGTAGCGGGCGCCTTTCACCTCAATTGGCCGACCCGTTTTCATATCGACCTCTGTTGCCCACGTGATTTTAGCAAAGGGCCGCGCCGACAGAAGCTTGCCGTTGGAGCGGTTGATGATGTAGAAGAATCCGTTTTTTGGCGCGTGCATCAGCACTTTTAGATCCCGACCATGCACGTTGATATCGGCTAGCACGATATCCATGGCAGAATTGAAATCCCAGGTTTCTCCGGGGACCGTTTGATAATGCCATTTGTAGTTGCCGGTATCCGCATCCAACGCAACGATGGCGCAGAGGAATAAGTTGTCGCCCCCGCCTGGGCTCCGGATACGTTGGTTCCAAGGCGTTCCGTTGCCGGTACCGAGATAGATGTGATTGAAATCGGGATCGTATGTCATGGCGTTCCATACGGTGCCGCCACCACCATGTTTCCACCATTTACCTTTCCAGGTAGTGGCCGCGTACTTCATTGCATTGTTTTCGAATCCGTCCGCGGGATTACCGGGAACGGTCCACCAGCGCCACATTTGTTCGCCCGTTTCGGCATCATAGGCGGTGACGTAACCACGCACCGGACCCAGTTCGGCACCGCCGTTACCGATAATCACTTTGCCGTTGAAGGCGCGTGGTGCACCGGTGATGTAGAAGGGTGAGTCGGGGTCCACAGTCATCTGTGTCCACACTTCCTCTCCGCTTTCCGCATCGATTGCGATCAGTCGGCCGTCACCCGTTGCGGCGTAGATTTTTCCGTTCCAGTAGGCTAGGCCACGACTTGTGCCCCAGAGTATTCGTAATTTGTCGCCGGCATGTTTAATGGTTTCTGGGTCTAGCGTCCACTTAACCTTCTGTGTCCGCGTGTCGACAGCCCAAACTTTGCTGTAACTGCCCGCAAAAAAGAGGATGCCATCAACGACCAACGGTGTGGAGACGAGATGCGTTTCACCGGGAAGTTCCATCGACCACGCGAGTCCGAGGCGATCGACGTTTTCAGCGCTGATTTCCTTTAATGGACTATATCTCTGTTCACTGTGGGTTCGGCCGTAAGCCAACCAGTTCCTGCCGTCGTTGTTATCCGTGAGTTCGTCCGGGTCAAACGCTATGCTCACAGAAGATGCGACGAGTAAAGTCGTTGCAATCAGGTTTCGAGTCGCCACGTTTTTGCACTCCTTAGACGTCGAGTGTTTTAGGTCGCTAATTGGGGTCTGTTCAGCTAGATAACATAGTCGAATTATCAAACCTATCCAAGCTGTTCGGTTAGGCATTTACAGTGATAACGCAGGTGGTATTCCATGGGTGGCCGTCGCCCAAAAATATTTTTGATATTAGGAATGCCCAATATGGAAAACTAAAACTTAGATGGGTTTTGGGCCCTTGAGCAAAATCCGTTGGTGTATCCGCTTCTGGCCGACAGGGAAGTCCATATTAACGGAGTGGGTCACGCTGCGGTTATCCCATACGAGTATGTCTCCAAGTCGCCATTTATGGTGATATTGGTATTGTTTTTGAGTCATGTGTGCATGAATCTCGTCCAGTAACCTGTCGCTCCCAGAGCGTTCCAAGCCAACGACCCGGTCTGTGCGATTAGAATTGAAGTAGATGGCTTTCCGCCGTGTGACGTCGTGGGTTCGAACCAATGGGTGACTGACGTCCGGAGTGTTGTCGATTTCTTCTCGCGTGCGGTTATCCGCACGCGCAGAGGCTCGTACTGTGTCGTAACTATGGATAGCGCTCAGACCGTTGAGCCTTTCTTTCATTTCAGGGCATAAATCGTTGTAGGCAGCTTGAGTATTACAGAACCGTGTTTCGCCGCCGTATTCGGGGATCTCCAGGGCTTGTAGCATCGTGATTACCGCCGGGCTTCTAAAGTAAGAATCGTCCGTGTGCCAACCGGTGCGGCGAAGCGTCCCTAGGTCTTCTGGTTTGCTTGCGTTTGATACGTAGCTACTCTCAAAAACTGACACGACGGGCACGTCTTGGAGGCGATGTTTACCCAGGAGCTGCGTCTGGGGATCACCGAAATATCGACCGACTTGGGCAAATGTATGTGCTGACAAGGGGGGCGAGCGTAAACATATGACATGAAAACCAAACAAGCTTTCGGTAATTACCGCTATCAAGGCAGGGTCGACAGGTTGAGTCCAGTCCACCCCTGTTGCTTCGGCGCCGAGCGCCTCGCTCAACGGTGTGATTTCGAGTGTCATCGGAGTCCTCCCGTGGGCAAGCATAGCTGAGTCTGGTCCTGAAACGCTAGGTTGCGCGGATCACTCCTTCTCGCAGAGAATCGAATCAGAGTTTACGATTACGTGATTTTGACGTGGGGCACCTGCTCTCGGCCTAGGGCTAATGATTTACCCGTCAGTTTTTTGTTTTGATAGGAAGGCCGATTTTTAATCGGCGAGGGGATTTTAGGGATGGCAAAGATGCTTGAAGGAAAAACCGCAGTGATAACCGGCGGTGCGAGTGGGATGGGGCGCTCGACGGTATTACGCTTTCTAGAGGAAGGCGCTAATGTTCTGATTGCTGATTACAATGTAACTACAGGCGACGCGACCATAAAAACAGCTAATGATCACGGGCATAAGTGTGCGGTCCGCTTTATCCGCACCGACGTCGCAAATGAGGCGGATATCGAAGCGATGTTGGACTGTGCTTTGGATACCTTTGGGCGGCTCGATATCCTTTTCAATAACGCCGGCGTTGGCGGTGCGATAGGTCCGTTAACCGAAACGACTGTAGAGGCCTGGGATTATACGTTTGACGTTCTGGCCAAGAGTGTCTTTTTGGGAACTAAGCATGCCGCCAAGATTATGCAAAGGCAGGGTTACGGCGGTTCTATTATCAATACGTCTTCGGTCGCCGCGCTCAGTGGCGACGGCGGCCCACTCGTCTACTCGGCGGCCAAAGCCGCTGTGGTCAGTCTCTCAAAGACAGCGGCTGTGGAGTTAGCCCCCGATAGGATTCGCGTGAATGCGATTTGCCCCGGTTTTATCAATACGCCGTTAGCGGACGGGGGGAAGCCGGATAAGACAGAGTTACGTTTCGCAGAATCGCAGCCCTGGCCGGAAGCCGGTCACGGCGAACACATCGCCGGCACCGCGTTATTTCTTGCGAGTGATGATGCACGTTTCGTTACCGGTGAAGTGATAGTTGTGGATGGTGGTTTGACTGCGGCGGGTCCCGAACTTTCGAAGCGATTTAGAGCGATTTCCGCGCGTGGGTCGGGTGTGGTCGGTATCACGCGCGGCTCCACCGGTGAGCCTCCTGACTTACGCAAACTCGAAGATTAGACAGGGTTCTGGGCATCGTTCAAACCAGGGGCGTTCACGTACCCGTGAAATTGGGCCGCCGTTTCTCGACGAACGCGGTTACGCCTTCTTTGAAATCATTTCGCGTAGCGCAGTCCGCAAAACACTCTGCCTCCATCTGGAGTTGTGATTCGAACTCATTTTCTAGAGAACGATTGAGTAGGCGCTTTGTATTTCCATACACGTGGGTTGGACCAACAGCAAGGCGTTCTGTAAGTTTTTGTGTTTCGCGTTCGAGTTGGTCAGGGGGAACGACAAAATTGATCATGCCCATCTCGAGTGCCTTCGTCGCGCTGAAATTGTCTCCAAGCAACGCGATTTCCATAGCTTTTTTTAGCCCTACCATGCGGGGTAGGTAAAACGACGACGAACCATCAGGGCTCGTCCCGATATGGCAGTAGGCTAGCGTGAAGAAGGCGTCTTCCGCAGCAATTATGAGATCGCAAGCTAGCGCCATACTTACTCCGGCTCCGGCTGCTGCACCTGCGACGCTGGCGACCACTGGTTTGGGCATACGACGCATTGCGAACATGATGGGGTGCAGAGCGTGAATGTGTTGAATGAAATGGTTCCGCAGTGTCTCCGGCGGTTGCTGGACCAGCTCCGACATTCGCTTGACGTCTCCACCTGCCATGAAATGGTCCCCCTCGCCGCGCATGACTACACACCGTATGTCGTCATTTTCTTCGATTTCGTGGAGTCTCTCGACCAACGAAGCTCTCATCTCGGTGCTGAGCGCATTGCGGGCCTTCGGCCGATTGAATGTAAGGGTGGCAATCGAATCTCTGATGTCTACGACTAAATCGGGCATTGGCATTCTCCTTCGTGGTCGTATTGTCGGGCCGGGTATGGCGCCGTGCAAGCTATACCGAGCACTCGCTGGTACTGCTAACCGTTCGTAGATACCATCTCGTGTCTTAATGAGTAACCGAACGGTTAAGTACCGTCCGGTAAGGCTGGCCACACGATCACCAAACAATGAAAGGACGCCCATGCTTGATCGATATACTAAATATAAGGCGCTCGACATCGATTCGCCGGATGAGCGCATTCTGCGCATCACTTTCAACAATCCCAAAACCTTCAATTCGTTAGATAAAACGGGGCACTGTGAACTCACGTATATCTGGCGCGAGATAGATGAAGACCCGAACATCAGCGCGGTGATTCTGACGGGCAAAGGCCCCGCGTTTTCGTCCGGCGGGGATTTTGGCATGATCGAGGACATCATCGACGATCACAAAGCTCGTGCGCGTGCTTGGAAAGAAGCCCGCGATCTGGTCTACAACATTATCAATTGTTCAAAACCCATCGTCTCGGCCATCAATGGCGCCGCGGTCGGTGCTGGTTTGGTTGCCGGCTTATTGTCAGATATTTCGATAGCCGGTAAGTCCGCGAAAATTGTCGACGGGCATACACGTTTGGGTGTCGCGGCGGGGGATTCTGCAGTGATTAATTGGCCTTTGCTCTGTGGGATGGCAAAGGCCAAGTACCACCTCTTGTTATGCGAACCCATGGATGGAGAAGAGGCCGAGCGGATAGGCATGGTGTCGCTATGTGTCGCGGACGCAGAATTGCAGGACAAAGCCCTCGAAATAGCTAGGAAGCTGCGGAACGGTGCGCCGGGGGCGATCCGCTGGACCAAATACGCTCTCAACAACTGGTACCGTATGGCGGGTCCCGCATTTGATGCGTCGACCGCCCTTGAAATGCTCGGGTTCACCACGCCCGAAGCAAAGGAGGGGGTGAAGTCTTTGCGCGAAAAGCGCGATCCCAACTTTGATCTGGATTCGCCAATCTGATCTGCTACTTAACTGGAATCGGGACTTGCTGGGGCTGTTCCTGAGGAGTCTGTGCTAATGAAATACAAAACGTTACTTCTTGCATGCGGGTTCATTTTTCTGGTGTGGGAGCAGTCCTATGCAGGTCGCGATGTATTAGACGTCACGAAGCGACAACTTCCCCCGGTTTCCGATGAGCGGTTGAACAATGGGACCGCAGATACGTCGGCGTGGTTGATGTATGGCGGTAACCTAGAGAATTGGCGACACAGCCCGCTCGCAATAATTAACCGTGACAACGTCAAGGAGTTAAAGGCCGAGTGGATGTTCCAGACAGGTATCCCGGGGCAACTTGAAGCAGCACCTATCGTTGCGGATGGCATATTGTATCTCACCGCGTCCTATAACAATTTGTATGCGCTCGATGCTGTATCGGGCACGGTGTTGTGGCACTACGAACACCAAATGCCCAGCGATCTTGTTATCTGTTGCGGGCCTACAAATCGAGGCGTTGCTATTGCCGATGATAAGGTCTACATGGCGACACTGGACGCCCGATTGATTGCACTTCACCGGGCCACGGGACGAGTACTTTGGAATGTCGCAATAGATGACTACAAAATTGGGTACAGCGCGACTTCGCCACCATTGATCGTGAAGGACCTCGCTATTGTGGGTGTTGCAGGAGGAGAATACGGCACACGTGGTTTTATAGATGCGTACGATCGAAAGACGGGCAAGCGTCGTTGGCGGCATTACACTATCCCTGGCGCCGATGAACCGGGCGTGGAAACCTGGGCCGGTGATTCGTGGAAAACTGGGGGGGGGCCCACTTGGGTGACTGGCAGCTATGATCCACAATCAGATCTCCTGTATTGGCCTACCGGCAATCCGTCTCCAGACTGGAACGGCGATGCGCGAAAAGGCGACAATCTTTATACCAATTCGACGTTAGCGCTCGACCCGGACACCGGGCAAAGGTTGTGGCATTTCCAGTACACGCCGCATGACGTATGGGACTACGACGCGACCAATAATCTGATTGTCATTGATACCGAACATGAAGGCAGTATGGTGCGAGCAGTGGTTCAACCCAACCGTAATGGTTACGTTTACGTGCTTGATGGTAAGACGGGCGAGTTCCTACGCGGCACGCAATATGTCGATCGCATCAATTGGTCAAAAGGGCTGGATGAAAATGGCCGTGCTGTTGTAGACAGGCAATATATCCCGATGGATGGTGGCAACTCCGAATATATCTGCCCCGGCAATGTTGGTGGCAACAATGGTTCGTTTACCTATGCGTATAGTGCCGCAACCAAACTCATGTACGTGCCGACTATAGAAAGCTGCGGCAAGATGGAGAAAGCTGTAACCGTTTTCCTTAATGGGACACCTTTCTGGGGGGGTGGTCCGGGAGTTATGCAGGGAGAAGACGGTTCTTCGTATGGCCACCTGTCAGCGATTGATCCAGCTACAGGCGAAATAGTGTGGCGTTACCTGGATGAATATCCTTTGGTCGGGGGTGCCATGACAACGGCGGGTGGCTTGGTATTCACCGGTAACCAGGAGGGGTATGCGTTGGCGTTCGACGATACTTCAGGGGAACTACTGTGGAAGTTCCAGACAGGTTCTACCGTGCGCAGTCAACCGACGACTTTTGCGATCGACGGTCGCCAGTACGTTGCGATAGGGAGCGGTGGCGGGGGCTTGGCTGTAAGCCTTGTTGGTGAACCCCCGATGCGAACTCTGGGTAGCACACTTGTTGTTTTTTCATTGCCTTAGCCAAAGCACCTAAGATGTCGCCCTGTGTCATGTGGATCCTCATCGCCTTGGTGCTCGTCACAACGTGGCTGGCCCCGGTTGTACATGCCGACGCCGCTGTGTCCTTGCGAGTTTGTCTCTTGACTAATAATTTACCGTATTCCTCGCGCAGCGGAGTAAAGGGGTTTGATCTCGAAATTGCCGCTGCCGTCGCTCGACTTACGAGGCGCCCGCTTCAAATCATATGGACGCAGAATACAGCTGACATACATGAGATTGAGGACAGTGACTTCCCCTTACCTAAGTTAGCTCGCGGCGAATGTGATGTTATTTTCAGTGTTCCAGGGCCTGGCCGCGATATATTCGGTGACGCGAAGGGGTTAATTCTGGGAGAGGCGTACTACGGGGCGGCCTTTGAACTGGTTGGTTGCGTGGGGGAGCTTCCGGCGCGTCTACGCGCTTTACGAGGGCGTACGGTGGCGATTCAATCACAAACTGTTGCTCACTTTGCTTTGTTGATGGTACAAGCCCACCCTCAAAATTATTTTACGGTAGGTGATGCGATTGAAGGTGTCCTGAATGGAGAATCACACTCGGGCCTCTTATGGGGTCCGACAGCGGGATGGAAGATACACGAAGGAGGTCACGATCATTGCCGCTTTTCTCCGGACTATTTCCCACCAGCTGCTGTACGTTGGAATCTGCACACGGTAACTCGTGCGACGGATACTGAATTGCGTTCGAAGGTTGACGCTGCCTTACTAACCTTGTTGGCGGACGGACGGTTGCAGGAAATTGGCGCGAGTTATGGTGTACCTGTTAGGAAGCCGTTCGAGTCCACGTACAGTATGGGAGCCGTAAACGCGTTGCAGTGGGAGAGAGAATGACAACATGGCTTGGTAGTGGTCTAAACTTGCTTATGTCCGCTTACTAAACTTTATCTTCCGCGTCGCTGGTTACTGGGTCCCCGTCTTTGGCAACGCACTTAAATTTGCAGTCCAGCTCTGCGATGAACGACACCATATCTGGCGGCGTGGGGACAACTCCCCGCGCTGCGTGATCGTCCCTAGTCGCAGACCGTAGGTCTTCGGTTCATCCCCAACCGACGTTGCGTATATGGCCGATCCGCAATTCGAACAAAACGCCTGGGCGCGTTCCCGGCCACTTTCTGCAATTTTTATATAAATTTTTGGCTCGCCACTGATTAACTCAAACCCGTCTTCCAAAGTAAATGCAACGGATCTGTAAGCAGAGCCTGAAAGCGCTTGACAGTCAGTGCAATGACAAATCAACACTTTATCCGTATCAATTTCCGCCGAATATGTTATTTGTCCGCAGTGACATCCCCCATCGATTTTCATTATGAAGTACCTGTGTTAAGTAGTAACAATTACACGAAATTGATGTTAATCGGAGCTTGTTTGTTGCGTTAATTTTAAACGCTTGCCGTTCATTACGCTAATAATTGCCTATAGATCCCTTTACCACCTAGAACGATTGGGGACGTTTTAAAATCCGCTCTGACCCTACTGTTTAGAGTGTTACTCAACGTTGAAATTGCGTGTGGTGTCTCTGCGATAATCGAGCGCTATTTCCTTTCTGAAATCTGTTAACTTGGGGGGGCAATTCTTTTTGAGTGGCTACCATCTGACAGCCCTATTTAGGTTAGCTATAGGGAGCGGTCTTGGTAGAATATTGAGCGTATGAGTCAATTGGTTTTAGATGCAGATTTCCGTGCGTTTGCCGATGCACCGAGCAGTTCAGTGGAAGGTGCCCTTATAGTTTCTCGCCTCATTAGGCCCGATACAGACAGCGAGTGGGTCCGTGGTGAACTGCGAAGGCTGGCGCAACAAGTTGGCTCGTCGACGGAACCTCAATATCTGATCGATTCATTACGAGCAGAGGGGTTTGTGGGTGCTGAAAACTACCGTGATATCGGCAATAGCTCCCTTGAGGTGGTGCTACGCAGCCATCGCGGTATCCCTATCACACTCGCGATAGTAATCATTGGCGTCGGCGAACATCTAGGCATGAGGCCGACCGGGATTAATTTCCCCGGGCATTTCCTGGTGAAATTAGGCGGTGAGCTTTTTGATCCGTTTACTATGCAGCGAATAGACGACGCCAGGCGGAAACAATGGCTGGGTCGGAGCAACGTGTCGGCGGAAGAAGCTTTTATGCCAGCGACGCCAAGCGACGTGGTCGTCCGCATGCTGAACAATTTGGTGGCGCTTGCGGTGTCACGTGGTGACCCGACCGGTGCTATAGAATTAACTGATTATCAACTTATTGTGGCGTCGGAGCGGTTTCCCATACACGTCAATAGGGCCGATCTCTGGTCTACGATTGGCGCTGCCGATATGGCCCGCCATGAGCTGAACGAGGCCCTCCAGCTTACGTCGCTTGCCACCCAGGCTCGAAAGCGGGTGGAAGAAAAACTACGCGAACTGGGGAACACGCGTCCTACACTACACTAACCCTGTGACTGACCGACAAATCGGATTGGCGCTACACCTATGCTTCGGATTCAGGTTCAAGGGGCCAATGCTTCCAGAGCATCCCAGTCCGGTCCGCCTTGACCATCGGGTCGCAAAGGTTGGATCACGACTTGATCGCAGCCCTGATCGAAATACTGATTCAACTTGGTTTTGATTTGATGGGCATCGCCCCAGATGACCATCGCGTCCATTAGTCTGTCACTGCCACCATCTTCGAGATCACTTTCATCGAAACCCAGTCTGAACCAATTTTTATAATAATTGGGCAACGGCATGTAGACTTCTAAGGCAGCCCGAGCGGTCGCCCGCGCTTGAGCGCGATCCGAGCACAGGCACACTTTTTGCTCGCAAATGACGGCACCTTGGGAACCCATATATTGGCGTGAAAGACCCACTTGCTCCGGCGTGACGTTGTATGGGAAAGAACCAAGAGTGCGTTCGGCCGACAACTTCGACATATTTGGCCCGAGAGCAGCGAGGACAACCTGTTTTTCCTCTGGTGCCCCGCCGAGGGCCTCCCACGCCGTATCCATCCCATCGAGGTAGGCTTTCATAGTTGCCACCGGTTTCTTATATTCGTGTCCGCGCAAATCGGATACGATCGGAGCATGGGACACGCCGAGACCCAGTACGAAACGGCCGCCATATAGGGCGTTCAATGAGTTGAGTCCCATGACAGACGCGGCCGGGTCACGAGCATAGATATTGGCGATACCGCTAGCGACAATGAGATTTTCACTGTGGCCGAGAAAGTACCCCGCGATGGCGAAGGGCTCGTAATTGAATGCTTCTGGATACCATAGCGTTGAATAGCCGAGTTTCTCTACGCCTTCGGCCAGCTCTGCGCATTGAGCTGCGTCCATAACGTCGGTAAAGGTAAAGACGCCGTATTTTCCGAATTTCATTGAATCTCTCCTTTTTAAATCTACGCGAAGTGCTTTGAGCTATGGCCCGATCAGTTGGCGGTACCGTTTCGGAAGGCTTGTGCCGATAGACCATCCGCGGTTCCGTTGGCGTAGGCGGTATAACGGGGTATGAACCAGTCGAGGTCGTGTGAACTCGCCGCCGCTGTTGGATGTTGCCGCATGGTATTAAGCCAGCGATTCAATCGGTGGCACGACGATGGCATCCTCACGGCGCGATAATGGGTGAAAACCGGAAGGCGTTCGAAGAACGGGTAGGCTGTTAAATCCGCGAGCGTTATTTTTGAACCCATCCAGTACGGACCCTGGTCAGCATGACCCTGAAGCTTTTCGAGGCGGCTCTCGAGAAAACACATATTATCTTCGACTTGTTGGCGTAGCGCGTCTTGTGTCTCGATGTCTTGTTCGAACAAGAGTTTATATAGAACCGGCAGATAAGTATTGTCAAAGTATTTGATTTCATTACGCATTACCGCGCATGCGCGGTCATTCTCCGGTCGGAGGCCGGGCCCCGGGAAGCTGGCATCGAGGTATTCGTTAACGGTTGTCGACTCCCATAAGATGAAATCATCATGGCAAATTACGGGAACGCGTTTGGTTGGAGTGAGCTTCGTGAACCAATCGGGCTTATTGTCCAGATCGATTTCGATCGGGTCGTGATCTATGCCTTTTTCGGCAAGTAAAATCTGCGTTCGCTGGGCGTATGGACAGATTTCAGCTGTGTAGAAGGTCAGTTTGGTCATGGCTGGGTCTATTTCCTAATGCTTTGCCATCGGTCACAGATGATACCGCATCTTCCGGCCGGTTCCGCCCGATGACATAGGGTCTTTAATCGTAGTTCATTTCGTAAGATACTCTCTCACTGGTGTGGCAACTTAAAGGGGGTGATCCAATGTCTAGTGAGAATTTGACGGTATCTTTACGGCCTTTGGATTTTTTTTGGAATGCTGGGGAAAACCCCATTTTCTGAACTGGAATCCCCGGATTGGTTGTTTTTAGAACAACGATTCCGAGGTTGAAGATATTCGATCTCACGGAGGGCCGCGAATGCGGCCCTTCTTTATTTATAAATCCGATTTAATTATTAATCGGTTTTTGCGTTGAAGTTTTGAGCGATTTCTCGCAACTTGAATTTCTGAATTTTCCCACTCGGGGTGCGCGGGAATTCTTTGATAATTTCGAGTCGTTCCGGCCAGTAGTTTTTTGTCAGTTGTTCTTGCTCGAAATGAAACAACATGTCTTCGAAGGTAAAAGATTTTCCGTCCATCAAGGAGACGAATGCGCAGCCGCGTTCGCCCAGGCGTTCGTCGGGCATAGCTACGACGGCAGCATCTTGTACGGCCCCGTGGCGATATAGGAGTTCTTCGATTTCGACAACAGGTACGTTTTCGCCACCGCGTATAATGATGTCCTTGGCCCGACTGGTGATGCGGATGTATCCGTCTTCGTCAACGATTGCTATGTCGCCCGTGTCGAACCACCCGTCTTTGTCGACGGCATAAGCTTCCGGTCGTTTAAGATAGCCGATGAAATTAGCGGCCCCACGAGTTTGCAGATTGCCGGTTTGACCAGGTTTAAGTTGCCTGCGCCCTTCATCGATCACACGAACTTCATGCCCTTCCCAAGCGCACCCGTCTGTACCAAAAATTTTGTTCTGAGGGTCGTTTGGTAATGTAGCAGTTACCATCCCGTTTTCACTCATGCCCCAGCCAGCTGCGATGCGTGCACCTAGACGCGCCGCGGCTGATTGGGCTAGTACACGAGGAATAGGCGCCCCAGCACATACGAAGAGCTCCAAGTCTTTTGGCGGAAATTGGTCGAGTGCACTCGTGTGCGAAAGATCAGACAAGAAGGGGGTCGAACCCATAGTGAAAGTCACTCCTTCATCATGAATGATCCGAGCAGCGGTATTCGGTTCCCAAATGTCTTGTAACACTGTGCGTCCACCGAGCACAAGTGGCAGCATGAATCCATAAAGAAATCCGGTTTGGTGAGCCAGCGGTGAAGCCATGAATACCACGGAACGATCGGAGAGGCCTTGGTTACCCATCACGCCCATACAAGCTAAAAGTGTGTTCGAGGTGTGCATTACTCCTTTAGGTTCCCCGGTTGTTCCCGAGGTATAACAAATTTCTATAAGGTCATTGGGATCGGCGCGGCGCTGTTGGAAGATAGCTCCGGCATCAGCCCGATCCTCCCATCGACGCTCGAGGAACTTTGCTTCAAAGGAGTTTTCAGCACCTCCGCCAATCACGAACACGTGTTCTAGATCCGAAAGCTCTGTGCGTATGGATTCCATCATAGCGGGGTAGTCAAACCCTCGAAATGTCTGCGGAATAACAAGGGCTTTAGTGTTTGCGAACGACAGCATGAAATTCATTTCACGTTCGCGGAAAATCGGCATCAGTGGGTTTGTTATAGCACCGATATGTACACAGGCTAGATGAATGGCCATAAACTGCCACCAACTAGGTAACTGCAATGCCACGACGTCACCTTTATTAATTCCGTGGTTGGCCAAACCAACGGCGATGCGACGTGATAGCCGGTCTAGCTGCCGATAGGTCAACATCGTGCCGGCACCGGTAGTGCTGTTGTGATCCGTTACACACACTTTGTCCGGCGCGTCTGCCAGGGCGTCGTCCATATAATCTACGATGGTGCGGTTTGGCCAAAAGCCCGCACTCGTCATTGCGTTGATACGCTCTTGCGTGAGCTTGATTCCGATATCGTCTGTGGGCGCTTTAGTCACTTCTCGCAACGCCTTACCAACAAGATAGCCCGCTAGGGTTTGGTGAACTTAAGGGTCATGCGGTCACTCTCTCCGATCGCAGCATATTTTTTCCTGTCCGTGTCGCCTAGGCGGAAACTTGGCGGCAACGTCCAAACCCCCTCCGGATGATCCTTCGTATCTTTTGGGTTTGCGTTGACATCACTACGCTCGACAAACTTGAATCCTGCAGCGGTCGCCAAACGCAACGCTTCGCTTTCAGCAAGATAACCCTTTTTTGCGGCTTCGGGGCCGACTTTGTCATTTCCTCCTCGATGAGCGACAAGGCCAAGGGTCCCACCTGATTTCAGCATCTCGTACATCGCCGCGAACATGGCATCGGCCTGAGCATTGCGGACCCAGTTGTGTAGATTTCTAAAAGTTACCACCATGTCGGCTGTTCCTGACAGAGACGGCTCTACAATTTTCGGTGGCATTAGGCTCGTTACTACCACTTGGTCGTACACGTTTGGATGGGCCGCCAGTTTGTCCTTGAATTTTTGTGCGTTTTTCATCATATACGTGGAGCCAGTACTACCGTCGTAATTTGCCGCGTAAAGCTTGCCGTCATTACGTAAATAGGGCGCGAGTACTTCGGTGTACCAACCGCCGCCGCCTGGCCAAATCTCGACGATCGTCATATCAGCTTTGATGCCGAAAAATTTAAGAGTCTCTACGGGGTGCCGCCACTCGTTTCTCCCGATGTTTGTTTTAGAACGATGCTCGCCGGAGATTGCTTTCTCCAGGGCATCGTTACCGTGAGCCAGCGTCGACATTAACCCTGCTAGCAAGCTGGCGATCAAGAGTGAAGCATTGAATTTCATGAGGTTCTCCGAAAGTTGTCCGTAAGATGATACAACAACGCGGGGGGACAAAAAGAGTGTTGCTACTTCTGTGACTGGAGCTTGTAGGTAACTATTCCTAAGGCGACCTCTTCGTTGTCACTATTCGTGACAGCGACTTCGGTTACACAGATGCTACCGCCACGCCGCCGTACTTCGGCTGTTGCTGTCAGGTCGTCGGCAGTAGCCAACTGTAGAAAATTAATCGTGAGACTGACCGTTGCGCCAAATGAGTCGACGCCTACTTTGGGGTGCGCCCATGTAGCGCAAACTCCGGCGACGTCTATCAGAGAACTTATAGCACCGCCGTTTACCCGATCAGTACCAAGGTTTGCGTTGTATGGCAAAGACAGAACGACCCGATCTGTTTCTGCCTTAACGAGTTTAATACCGAGGTAACGTGGGTAAGGCTGTTTTTCAGCGATGAATTCGACACGTTCAAGCATGATTTCTCATTCCGGCTGTGCGGTAATCTATTGGTTTGCGATTCAAACTCGGCCAGACTAACATTTTCCGTTCGTAAACAGAGCGAAAATTACGGTTCTCGTTAAGGAGGGGCAAATCATGGGTCGGCCAGCTGACTGCTCAAACCAACTGAATCGACAGACGAAATGAAAGATCAGATCGACGTGGTTGTCGTTGGTGCGGGATTTGCCGGTCTATATGCACTCTATAAAATGCGAGAGCAGCGATTTTCGGTTGTTGCATTCGAGCGTGGAAGCGGCGTGGGTGGCACTTGGTATTGGAATCGCTATCCCGGTGCTCGCTGCGATGCCCCGAGTATGCAATATTCGTATCAGTTCTCGGAAGAACTACAACAAGAGTGGGAATGGTCGGAGGTATTTGCATCGCAACCGGAAATCTTACGCTACCTGAATCACGTAGCGGACCGTTTCGATCTAAGGTGTGATATTCGTTTCAAGACGTCGGTTGAGAGCTTGGTCTTCGACGAGACGATTGGACGTTGGGAGGTGCGGACGGATCAGGGGCACTGCATTTCGTCACGATTCTGTATTATGGCTACGGGTTGTCTCTCGACGACCAATACGCCAAACCTTGAAGGGTTGAATTACTTTAAAGGGAAGTGGTATCACACGGGTAACTGGCCCCATGATGGGGTGGATTTTAAAAACCAAAGCGTCGGTTTCATTGGTACAGGGTCGACCGGTATTCAGGCGATTCCTATGATCGCGCGAGAGGCGCGACAGCTGAAGGTTTTTCAACGAACCGCACAATATTCGACCCCCGCCCGCAATCGGCCAATGGACAAAGAATACGAAGCGCGGATCAAAGCCGACTATAAAGGGTTTCGCGCAAGGAATTATCGATTGCCATTAGCGATGGATATTCGTATCGAGCGGGATGCTCCAAAGACCTTCGATGTGAGTGAGGCGGAGCGGCGACGAAAATACGAACGGTGTTGGGAACGTGGCGGCATGGCCCTTCTGCTTGCGTACCGTGATTCGTCTGTCAGTATCGAGGCTAATGAAACCATATCGCAGTTTATCCGTGACAAAATATCTGAGCTTGTGGACGATCCAGCTGTGGCAAAATTGTTGGCACCAAACCATATATACGCATGTAAGAGGCCTTGCCTTGACACAAATTACTTCGAAACTTTCAATCGCCCCAACGTGACACTGATTGACGTCAGTGAGACCGGAATAAAAGCGATCACGAAAAATGGTGTACTGATTAACGGTGATGAACACGGGCTCGACTGCATTGTTCTCGCCACCGGTTTTGACGCAATGACGGGGGCGCTGAATCGGATTGAAATATTCGGAAGAGGTGGGCGAAAATTGAAAGATAAATGGGTTGATGGCCCGCTCAGTTATCTTGGCCTATCGTCAGCCGGATTTCCCAATCTGTTTACAATTTCGGGGCCGGGGAGTCCATCAGTGCTGACCAATATGGTCGCCACCATAGAGCAACACGTTAATTGGGTTGGAGATTGCCTAAGTTATATGGCGAGACAGGGTTACCACACGGTCGAGGCCACCGTTGATGCGGAATCTCCCTGGGTTGAGCGCGTACAAGAAGTTGCTGAAATGACCTTGTGGACAGCGTGTGATAATTGGTACCAAGGTGCCAATATTCCCGGGAAGCCCCGCGTATTCATGCCCTACGCGGACTGGCCTAGTTATCTCGCGAAATGTGAGGAAGTGGCAGCGAACGCCTACGAAGGTTTTGCCTTCACCTAACGGCTGCCCTATCGGTCAAACTAATCCGCATAAAAATTCATCGACCGCTTGGCTGAACCCTTCGGGATCGAGCGCTGGTTCAAAATTCGCACCACGGAGCTCCACCGCCTTGGCGTTTGGATAGGCTTCGGCGGTATTTTTAAAACCGCAATGGAGGACATCGTCAGTTGCGGCCATAAGTAAGATTGGGCACGAGACTTTTTCCATGAACAAGTCGAAGCGATAGTCCCATACACATTGGTATACCCAGCCGCGCGCCTCCCAGGCGCGTAGCGATGACCAGAACTCCTGATTCATGTTTTCTATGTCAAGGTTGCCGCCGAGATTGTAGATATAATCCCAGGTGGTCTTGAGGTATTCGGCTGCATGATCTGGGCCAGCCGATCCGCTAAATTGCTCTCGGAAAGGACCCACTTCTTCGGGTTTGAGCAAAGTTGGGCCGACCATCATGCAGGTTCTGACACGCTCGGGATAGAGTGAGGCCATCTCTGCAGCCATTGCGGCGCCCGTGTGGTTGCCCAGTGCATGAAAGGTATCAATTTCGAGGGCATCTATTGCCCCCATGATGTATTGCGTCACGTCGCTGATTGATGAGAATTTCGGTGGATCGAATGACATACCAAACCCCGGAAAATCGAACGCGATACAATGGTACTTGGACTGCAGTATCTCGAAGGATTTAAGGTACATAATGCCTCTA
>Ga0310345_10002517_pt1 | contig 18370 bp, 17 predicted proteins | sample HC15DNA20500_MG_FD_204667 | JGI IMG/M metagenome (GOLD analysis project Ga0310345, IMG submission 204667) | Marine microbial communities from station ALOHA, North Pacific Subtropical Gyre - HC15-DNA-20-500_MG | ecosystem: Environmental > Aquatic > Marine > Oceanic | place: Pacific Ocean: North...
GCCGGCTTCCAGCCGAGCCTTGCGATAGCCGAGATGCAGATTGCGGCTGGCGAACGAGGTCTTCAAACCGAGCAGACACAGCATGGGGTGGGTCTTGCCTTCGGCGTCTTCCAGGGTCTCTCCCAAGACCATGTAGCCGCCGCACTCCCCGTGGATCGGCACGTTTCGTGACGCGGCGTCTTGCATAGCGTTTCGAAACGTCTCTGCGGCGGCCAAAGTCTCGCAGTGCAATTCCGGATAGCCGCCCGGCAGCCAGACCGCGTCGGCGTCCTTGGCCGGTGGCTCATCCGCCAGGGGCGAGAAGGGCATGATCTCCGCCCCCGCTTCGCGCCATTCCGCCAGGAGGTGCGGAAAAATAAAGGAGAAGGCGCGGTCCTTGGCGAGGGCGATCCGTTGCCCCGGCGGCCGGAGCACCGCGCGCGGCGCGTCCTGCTTTGGCGGTAAGGCCAGGGGACGTGCCATGGCCCGAACCTCATCGAGGGAAACGAACTCGCCGATCAGATGGGCGAGACCGTCCAATGTCTCGCGCAGGTTCTCCGTCTCTCCGGCTTGAACCAAACCGAGATGGCGCTCCGGCAGAGTGATGCCGCTTTGGCGGTGCAGAGCACCCAGCACCGGCAGATCGATTCCATTCAGCGCGTCGCGCACCATCTGTTCGTGCCTCGGGCTGCCGACAGAATTCAGGATCACGCCTGCGATCTCGATATCGCCGTGATAGGTCTTGCAGCCGAGAGCCACCGCGGCGGCCGTCTCCGCCTGCGCAGAAACATCGAGCACGAGGATCACCGGCCAGCCGGTGAGCGCTGCGAGATCCGCCGTCGATCCGCTGCCGGTCTGGCCTTGCGCGCCCGCGCCGTCGAACAGCCCCATGACGCCTTCGACCAGGCAAAGCTCGGCCTTCGCACCCAGCGTATGGGCGAGATGGCGGAGCAGCGCCGGGCGCATGGCCCAGCTGTCGAGATTCACCGCCGGGCGTCCGGCGGCCTCGGTCAGAAACGCGGGGTCGATATAGTCGGGGCCGCATTTGAATGGCTGCACCGCAACGCCCCGCTGGCGGAAGGCGCGGGTGAGGCCAAGGCTGACGGTCGTCTTGCCGGAGCCGGAGTCGGGCGCGGCGATGATGATTCCGCGGGATGGATTCCCGATCTCGGTGGTGTTGCCGTTCATGGAGCCGGCGTCCGTCGCGCTGGTGAGATGGGCGGTAAACGTCGTGGGGAGAGCTGCGATTTTTGCCCAAGGGCAGCAGGCGTGCCGTTTCGATCCCTTGCAGGGAATCGCCGCAATCTTGATAAGGGGTCGCTCCCGCAGGCGTCAATGAAGCTGCCCATGCAAACCCCTCTGCCCAACCTGGCGTTCAAGATGTCGGAGTGGCGCATATGAAGGCCCTGATGTTCCAGGGCACGGGCTCCGATGTCGGCAAGTCCTTGCTGGTCGCCGGCTTCGCCCGCGCGTTCCGCAAGCGCGGTCTGAAAGTCGCGCCGTTCAAGCCCCAGAACATGTCGAACAACGCCGCCGTCACGGCCGACGGCGGGGAGATCGGCCGGGCCCAGGCGCTGCAGGCGCGGGCAGCGGGGCTACCCTCGAGCGTGCATATGAACCCGGTGCTCCTGAAGCCCCAGAGCGATATCGGGGCCCAGGTCGTGGTCCAGGGCAAGGTGATGGGCACCGCCAAGGCGAGCGCGTATCAAGCGCTGAAACCTAATCTCATGGCGGCCGTCCTGGACAGCTTCGGGCGTCTCGGGGCGGATGCGGATCTCGTCCTGGTCGAAGGGGCGGGCTCGCCGGCGGAGGTGAATCTCCGCGCCAACGACATCGCCAACATGGGGTTCGCCCGCGCCGCAGAGGTGCCGGTGGTTCTGATCGGCGATATCGACCGGGGCGGCGTCATCGCGAGCCTTGTCGGCACCAAGGCGGTGCTGGAGGCGGAGGACGCCGCGCAGATCGTGGGGTTCCTGGTCAACAAGTTCCGGGGCGATCCCACGCTCTTCGCCGACGGGATGACGGCGATCGCGGCGCGCACGGGCTGGCGGCCTCTCGGCCTCGTCCCATATCTCCACGCGGCACAGCGCCTGCCGGAGGAGGATGCGCTCGGCGTGAAGGCGCGGCCTGCCCGGGCGAAGGGCGGGACGGTGCGCATCGCGGTCCTGGCCTACCCGCGCATCTCCAATTTCGACGATTTCGACCCGCTCGCCCAAGAGCCCGGCGTCGACCTCGTCTATCTCAATCCGGGCACGCCGATCCCGGGCGATACGGACCTCGTGATCCTGCCGGGGTCGAAGGCGACGATCGCGGACCTCAAGGCGCTTCGTGAAACGGGGTGGGATATCGATCTCGCGGCTCATCTTCGCCGCGGCGGGCGGGTGCTCGGCATCTGCGGCGGGTATCAGATGCTGGGCAAGCGGATCGCCGACCCGGAAGGGATCGAGGGGGAGGCTGGCAGCATCAAGGGACTCGGCCTGCTTGCGGTGAAGACACGGCTGACGAACGAGAAGCTCTTGCACGAGGTGAGCGGGAAGGCCTGCGATTCGGGGCTGCCGTTTCGAGGCTACGAGATGCATGTGGGCCGGACGGGCGGGCCGGACTGCGCCCGGCCCATGCTTCTCTTCGCGGACGGGCGGGAGGACGGCGCTTCGAATGCGGCGGGCACGGTCCAGGGCTGTCATATCCATGGGCTGTTCGCCGATGACGCGCAGCGAAGCGCGTGGCTGGAGCGCCTCGGCGCCGGACCGTCTTCGCGAAACTACGAGGATGAAATCGAGACGGCGCTGGATGCGCTCGCCGATCATCTGGAGCGCCATGTCGATTGCGACCTGCTGTTGGAGCTCGCCCGGGCGCCGCGCCTCAAAGGCTGAACACGAGTAACGCTAGCAGGGCGACCGCACCGGCGCATGGAAAACGGAGATGCGAGAAGCGCGGTAGCCTGCCGGATATCCTCTACAGATGGACCGAGATCGTGTAGTGAGCCGGTCATGAGTGTCACCAGCGAAGTCCCGCGCCTTTCTCCCTGTATCGGAATCTGCAAGCTCGACGAACGCACCGGCTATTGCTTGGGCTGCGGGCGGACGGGCGACGAGATCGGCGCCTGGGGCGGACTCGATCCGGCAAGCCAGGATGAGATCTGGGCCATGCTGCCGGAGCGTCTTGCGGCGCTTTCGGTACGGATCCGGCTGCTACCGCTGATGGACAGCGAGCTTGCCGGTTGGGTCGCCGAGACGATCCGCGAGGCAAAGGGCAGATGGGTCACCGGCGTCCCCGGCGCGGTCGCAGAGTTTCCATGCCAAACCTGCGACGCTGACGTGTCCCTCGAAGGAGAGGCCGTCGTCGCGCGTATGGCCGATGCGCGATTCCGCCTGCGGCTGCACGAGAAGCTGCGCGCCTTCGCCTTCGATGGGAACGGTCCGGTGGTGCTCGGACTGCCCAAGCGCCGTGCCATGCTGCCGTTGGCGGAAGGCTTCACGCCGCTCGGTGCGGATGCTGACGCCATCGCGCCGGAAGACAGGGCAGATGAGCTCTTCGATTTCGGTCTCGGCCATCCGGCTCATCGCTTCTGCATCCGGACCGGCGATCCCGACTTCATCGGGACGTTGCGAGAATCAACCGGCAAGAGCTGGGCCGATGTCATGGCTCAACTCGGCCAGCAGATCGTCCAGAAGAGCCCGGTGCGTGTGGTGGAATCGGCGCTGGCGCGCATCGAGGTGTCCTCGCCGATCCCGCGGCCGGGCGGCTCGCTCCCCGGAGGACCGCACACCAAACTGGTACCGCGTTTGCTGGCGGCCGGCGACGACGGCCCGGAGGCTCTGAAGATTCCGGACCATGCGTCGCCGGTCGCGATCTTCTATCCAGGCAATCGCCGGCCTGAGCCTTCGCGCAGATGATGCGGGAGGACTTGAAGGAGGGGAGAGACGGCCGCGCTTCCCAAACGCATCCGTGCCGAGAAGCGGAAGGGCAGAGGCTGGATCATTGATATCTATCTGCTCCGGCGCTCCACCGCATAGCGTAGTGGCCGGTTTGCGCGGCGCTGATGCCCTGATTCGGCGGATCCGGTCCGACTGTCGCGAGTATCTCAGGTCTGTCCGACAGCCCCAGCTTGATCAGCCGGAGCAAACTTCGTAGACCTTCCGCGCGAGGCCACGTCCTCCCCCCGAAGGGGCAAAGGTCCGGGACGGCCCGGCGGGTTCAACCATTGGAGCACGCCATGGCCTGGTTCTTACTTTTCGTCGCCGGGATCTTCGAGGTCGTCTGGGCCTATACGATGAAGCAGTCGGACGGCTTCACGCGCTTGGTGCCGTCCATCATCACCTTCGTTGCTCTCGCCATGAGCCTCGGCTTGCTGTCGTGGTCCATGCGCTCGCTGCCCCTGGGTACCGCCTACACCGTATGGACGGGCATCGGTGCCGTCGGGGCATTCCTCGTTGGGATCGTTGCGCTCGGCGAATCCGTCAGCCTGATGCGACTGGTCGCCGCCGCACTGATCGTGAGCGGCCTGCTGCTGATGAAGCTCTCCACCTCGGCCTGATCGGACGTGGCTACCAGCAGCCCTCTGTGGAGCTGCCGCAGTGTAAAAACCGTACGAACCTAAGTCGGCGTTCCCGGAACATCGCGATCAAGAGGCGGTTCCTCCCGAAGCGAGCGTGCTTCGTGGCTCGGCCCCGCGGGGCTGTGTGCTTGAGGCTCCAGCCAAGCTGAGCGCTCGCACAAACAGCGCAATACCGAATGGGCTTCGGTCCTCAACCGAGGAGTCCCCCCGGAGCCCTAGGGAGGGTTCCAATGCAAGCAACGCGCATCAGCGGCGCGGCTGTGCTCGCAGCCACGATCGCCGCATTTCCACTCACCGTACAGGCTCAATCCGTTCCGCAAGAAAAGTCCGAAGTCGCCCGGCCTGGCGGCGAGCTGCCGGGCAATCCGGAAGTCTCGCTGGTCGAGATCGCCGACGGTTTCCACGACCCGACCAACGTCGCAAATGCTGGCGACGGATCCGGACGCCTTTTCGTCACCGAGCGGGTTGGCCGGATCAAGGTCGTCGACAAGGAGGGTAACGTCCAAGAAGAGCCGTTTCTCGATCTGACCAAGATCAACCCGCTCGGCAACGATGTGCAGACCGGCTTCGTGGAGCAGGGGCTCTACGATGTCGCCTTCGATCCCGACTTTAAGGAAAACGGTTACTTCTACGTTCATTACGCATCGTTGCCGTTCAACGGCGACGGCGTGATCGTCAGGTTTCAGGTCGATCCGGAAAACCCTGAAGCCGTGACCAAAGAGCGTGCGAACGAGACTGCGAAGGTCATCCTGCGCATCGAGCAGCCCTACTACAATCACAATGGCGGCGAGATCAATTTCGGCCCCGACGGCTATCTCTACATAGGGTCCGGCGATGGCGGCTGGGAAGGCGATCCGCTCGAGGCCGGACAGGATCTATCCACCCTGCTTGGGAAGATGCTCCGGATCGACGTTCACGTGCCGGACGGCGCGGCTAAGCCTTACCGCATTCCGCCGGACAATCCATTCGTGGAGGCACAGGAGGAGCAGCTCATGCAGCTGTTCGGCATCGGTGAGGAAACCTTCTCCAAGATCCACACCAAGGCGCGACCGGAGATCTGGGCTTACGGGCTTCGCAATCCCTACACATTCTCGTTCGACCAGAAGAGCGGAGATCTCTTTATCGCCGATGTCGGCCAGAACCATTGGGAGGAGGTCGACTACCAGCCCGCGGACAGCAAGGGCGGCGAGAACTACGGCTGGGACATCCTCATGGGAACTCATTGTTTTCCGCTCTCCGGACCAACTGACGAGCAGACCGACTGCCCGACTTTCGGCGTCCTGCCAGCTGCCGAGTATCCGCATCAGAAGCCCTATCCCGGTGCCGACGATCTTCAGGACGGCTGGGGTTGCTCTGTGATCGGCCTTGGCGTCGCCAACCACGAGAATCTCGACGGCGTTTATCTCGTCGGAGACTGGTGCTCCGGCCGCCTCTGGGGCCTCGGCTGGGCCGACGGGAAATGGCAGTTCCAGGAGCTGCTTCAGAGCACGGTGCAGTTCACCGGCGGCGGCTATGACGAGGACGGAAACGTCGTGGCTGTGAACTCGAACAACCCGTATCTCGCCGATCAAGGCCCGCTTGAGAACCCGCCCGGCAAGCTGTGGCGCATCCTTCCGAAGGACGAGGTTCCGGAAGGTGCAGAGACGGCTCCCGTGGTGAAGAAGGATAAGCAGTAACTTTGCACCGACACCGGCGCGGGCTTCAAAGCTTGCGCCGGCTAACCCAGGAGTAAGCGGCTATGAAGCAACGCATCACCGTAGTGGGGGCTGTGCTCGCAGCCGTCGTGATCGCAGCCGGAGCGGCGCCTGTCCTGGCCCAGGACGGCAACATCGAGAACACGGAGCCTGTCGTTTTCAAGAATGTCGTGACAGGCGAACCGCTCTCTTACGAAGGCCAACCGGAGCAGGAGATCACCGAGGCGGTCACAAATTTCAACGAGACCGGCGAGAACCCTTACGACGGAGACGCCTCGGCGATCGAGGCCGGCAAGGAAATCTATGAATCGAATGCCTGCTCAGGTTGCCATATGCCGGACGGCACGGGCGGGATGTGCCCGAGCCTCGTCGACGACCAATGGACCCATGAGGGCCTCGAGACCGACAAGGGCAAGTTCGAGATCATCTATGGGGGCGGCGTCGGCGCTATGCAGGCCTATGGAGATAGGCTTCCCCAGGACGACATCCTGAAGGTGGTCGCCTTCATCAACGATCTCCACGCACAAGCGAAATAGTTGACGGCTGGCCACGTCCGCGAGACGCGGCCCGCCGTTTCCCCTCTCCAGCGATATGACGAGGAGCACCAGCTGGGCCGTGCCCAGGCGCGGCGTTGCCGGTCGCGGCTTTCTCCGCTACCTAGACAGCCGGACGCCGCGCCGATCCTGTCGGCCGCGGCGTCAACGCGAAGCGCGTCCACCGGACGAATGGAGGGGCTGCAATGGACCTCGACCACGAACTCGCCGATGCAAAGAACGACGACGACGCCCTCGGCTGCATCGTCCGGCACATGAAGGCCGATAGCGGTACGATCCATCTTTTCGGGAGCGACGGCATGCTGCATCTGGCGGCCGCCACGCCTGGCATGCCGGAGCCGGTTCTAAAGACAATCGCGGTGATTCCGCCGGGGAAGGGCATGGCGGGGCTCGCCGTGGAGCGCGCCGAACCGGTCGATGCCTGCAATATCCAGACGGACACGAGCGGCGATGTCCGCCCCGGCGCACTCGCCACCGGCCTTGCCGGCGCCATCGTGGTGCCGATCTTCCGCGATCGTACTGTGATCGGCGCCCTCGGCGTCGCCAACCGCGCGGAGCGCACCTTCACCGAAGATGAAATCGAAGCGCTGACGGAGGCTGGGCGCGCCCTCGCCGCCAAGCACCCTGAGACGCCGTCCGGCGGATCCGCCCCGTCCTCATGAGCGAGACGCTGCCCAATCGCGAAGGCCTCCGGAACCGCCGCTGGGTCTGGAAGCTCGGCATCCTTTCGCTCGTCCTGATTGCCCTCGTGATCGTGCCCTTCGTCCTATTCGGCGACGAGCTGGAGGCCTACACCCGCAGCTTCCTGCGGGACACGTCCTCCGCGCCGCTCGTGGCCGTCATGGGCATCATTCTTCTGATCGCAGACGTGCTGCTGCCGATCCCATCCTCGGTGGTCAGCTCCGCCCTCGGCGTCCTCCTCGGGTTTCCCCTCGGCATCATCGCCGCCGCGGTCGGCCTCACCCTGGGCTGCGCCGTGGGTTATGGGTTGGGCCGCTGGCTCGGCCACGACTACGCGCGGCGCGAGATGGGCGAGGACGATTTCAGCCGCCTGGAGGGCAGCATCAACCGCTACGGCCTCGTTGTTCTCGCCCTGTGCCGCCCCGTGCCGGTCCTCGCCGAAGCGTCGGTCGTCGCAGCGGGCGTGCTGGGCATGCGCGTGGTGCCGGTCATGCTGGTCACCGGGTTCGCCAATATCGGCGTGGCGCTGGTCTACGTGGGGCTAGGCTCCGCCGCCGACGGGCTGACAGGCATCGCGCTCGCCTTCGCCGCGGCGATCGTTATGCCCGGGCTCTTCCTGCTGATCGCGAAGATGGTCCGCGGCGACCGAAGCGACCTCGGCTAGGGGCTTTAGGCGTCCGGGAGCGCCAATGCCATGGGCCACTCGGCGGCCATGTATTGCTTGAGCCAGGCGCTGTAGCGCTGGGGGCTAGAGGCGATATCGCCCCGCAGCGCCTCCAAGCTGACCCATTGATAGCCTTCCGCCTCTTCAGGGTTGGGCGAGATCGCGCCGTCATAGACGCCGCGAAAGACGTGCACGAGCTCGTGCTCTGTCATGCCGTTGTCGAGCTCGGCCCGGTATTGGATCGTCCCGAGGCCGGTCAGCGGGCAGACGAAGCCCATCTCTTCCTGCAGGCGGCGCGCGGCGCCGTCCGCCGCCGTTTCGCCAGGACGCGGATGGCCGCAGCAAGCATTCGTCCAGAGGCCGCCTGAATGATACTTCCCGATGCTGCGCTTCTGGAGCAGGAGGCGCCCTCCGCGATCCCAGACGATTACGGAGAAGGCGCGGTGCAGGCGCCCTTCCCGGTGGGTCTCGAACTTGCCGGCTGTCCCGAGCGCCGTATCCGTCTCGTCGACCAGCACCATCTGTTCTTCCGCTTCGGTCACCTGCGCGTTCCTTACCTGCGATCGTCGAAGAGGTGGGACAGGATCAGATCCTTCACCGCCACCGCCTCGATCTCGCCCTCGGGCAGGAGAGACGGCTCGGTGGACAGGACGAGCGGCCCGTGTTCCTCCGGTGTGTCCGCCCGCCCATGGGAGCCGCCGACCAACTCGGCGCGCAACGGGATCACATCCATCAGCACGCGGAAACCCAGCGCCTTCTTCAGAAGCCGCCAGGCGATGGCGAGCTTCGGGAAGCGGATCTTCGGATCGATGAAAAGCTCCACCGGGTCATATCCCGGCTTGCGGTGGATCTCGACGGTGCGCGCGAAGTCCGGGGCACGGTCGTCGTCCAGCCAATAGTAATAGGTGAACCAGGCATCGGGCTCGGCAAGCGCCACCAGCTCGCCGGAGCGGGGATGGTCGAGACCGAACGCGCGCTTTCCGTCGTCGTCCAGCACGTGCTCCACACCGGGCAGGTCTTCCAACAGAGCCTTCACCTCGCCGATGCGCGAAGGGTCGGCGACATAGACATGGGCCAGTTGATGATCGGCGAGTGCGAAGGCCTGGCATTGCGGCACATCGAGATGCTCGTCCCCTTGCTCGACCCGCACTTTGAGAAGGCCAGCCTCCCGGAGAACCCGATTGATGTGGATCGGCCGGTTGACGGGTACGATGCCGTATTCCGAGAGCAGCAGAACGCGCCGCCCGCTTTTCTCCGCAGCGGCGACGAGATCGCCGACCACCGCATCGATCTCCTTCAGATCTTCCGCCACGGCGACGAGATCTGGTCCGTGGCGCTGCAGCCCGTAATCGAGATGGGGCAGGTAGACGAGGGTAAGGGTCGGGTCGCGGCTCTCCATCACATGGATCGCGGCGTCTGCGATCCAGCGGCTCGACTGGATGGAGGTCGCAGGCCCCCAGAACGTGAAGAGAGGGAAGGGTCCGAGCTTCTCCGTCAGCTCGTCGCGAATCTCCGGCGGGGCCGAATAGCAGTCCGGGATCTTGCGCCCGTCGGCCTTATAGATCGGCCGCGGCGTGACCATGAAGTCGGTGTCCGCTGCCATGGCGAACCACCAGAACATGTTGGCGCAGGTGAAGCTCTCGTCCCGCTTCTTCGCCGTCTGCCAGACCTTCTCGCCGGCCACCAGTCGGTTCGACTGGCGCCACAGCCAAACCTCCATCAGATCGCGAAACAGCCAGCCATTGCCGACCACGCCGTGCTCCGAAGGCATTGTTCCGGTGAGGAAGGTGGATTGCACGGTGGTGGTGACTGCCGGCGTCACCGTGCGGAGCGGACGGACACCGCCGCCCGCCGCAGCCAGGGCGCTGAGATTGGGCGTGTGCGGCCCGATCAGCCCCGGCGTCAGGCCGACGACGTTGATCACCATTACCGGATACATAGTACCTTTCTCCGGACGGCCTCGCCGTCGCCTGCGTTCAAGCCGCCGGCATCGCCGCCATTACTTCTTGAGCGAGTGCACGTAGGCAATGATCTTCAGCATGTCGTCCTGATGCATGCCGCGCTGGGCGAACGAGCGCATGGCGCCCGAAGCACCGGAGTGGATCACCTCGAACATGCCCACATCCGTGGCGACACGGGGATAGGCCACATCGTCGTCCACGAGGTTGAGGCCCATGCCGCCCCCGCCGGTCGCGCCGTGGCAAACCTGGCAGTTGGCGTCATAGAGCTTCTTCCCTTCCGCGATGGCCTCTTCGTTGCCGTCATAAGGGTTCTCGCCGGTTTCATGAAACTCCTTCACCTCCTCGGTGAAGGTCTCGCCTTCGACGGGGCTGACATCGAGATCGGAATCGTCGAGCGCGTGCTTGAACTGCACCTCGGCTTGGGCGGGAGAGACGCCGCCGCCCACCAGCGCCGCGCCGAAAACGCCAGCGCCCAGCGCCAGGCCGGCCAGCGCCGATGTCAAAACGAGTTTCGAAGAAAGCGTGCTCTGTTTCATGGCTTTGCCTTTTTATCTAACCGTGCGGATGTCTCGCCTACGTTTCCAATACTCCGTCCAAGGCGATCAGACCGAGCTTCCCATAGAACCGCGGGGCGATGGAGTATCCCCATAAACGACTAAGTCGAAATGAAAGCGGCCCCTTCGCTGAACGAAGGAGCCGCCGGAGTCTAGCAGTCTATATCGCTAGTTCTTGGTCTTCGCGGTCTCGGCGCCTTCCGGCACCTTGTCGGCCGCAACGATCCGCCACAGCGAACCGGTCGGGTTGTTCAGAGCACCCTTGTCGTCCGTGTAGAAGCAGTTGCAGTTCACGGCGAGAACGTTGCCATCCTCATCCAGACCGCCGCCAGTGAACTGGAGCGAGGTTTGCGCCAGTTCCTGAAGCTGCCACTTCTTGCCGTCCCAGCCCGTGCCGAAGACACGGCCGGAGCACCAATCGCCGGAGAGGAAGACGCCTTCCATGCCGGCATAGTTGGCGACGCCCAGCGCGATGACCGAGCAGCCCCAGCCGTCCTTAAGGCTGTCGGCACCCGGATAAGGCGTCTGGTGCGGATACTCGGCGGCGGGAAGCGTACCGACGATCGGGCACGTGTCGTCAGGCCCGGTGGACGGATGGCACTGGGTGCCCATGTTGAACTTCCAGCCGTAGTTCTCGCCGCCCTTGCTGTCGGCCGGCTGCCAGTCGATCTCCTCGTAGTGGTTCTGGCCCACGTCGGCAATGAACAGGCTGCCGGTCTTGGGGTCAAACGAGAAGGAGTAGGGGTTACGAAGGCCGTAAGCCCAGATCTCCGGACGCGCACCGATATGCAGCTTGGAGAAGCCTTCCTCGGTGATGCCGAACAGGGACATCATCCGCGGGTCGTTTGCGCCGTAATAGGGGTTGGTCTTCGGGATCGAGTAGGGCACGTCCTCGGCCGTGTCCACGTCGATGCGGAGCATCTTGCCCCACAGCTCCTGCAGGTCCTGGCCGGCGTTCAGCGGATCGCCTTCCCAACCGGCGTCGCCCTTGCCGATATAGAGATAGCCGTCGGGGCCGAAATGAATGCCGCCGCCGTAGTGGTTATAGTAGGGCTGCGGGATGTTCATGATGACCTTGACGGTCTCGTTGGCGCGCGCCGTGTTCACGACGTCCGGGTTCTCCGGATCGACCGTGTAGCGGGCGATGATGTGGGCGCCATTGAACGGCAGTGAGGAATAGCTGACGAAGAAGTAGCCGTTCTCCTTGAAGTCCGGATGGAACGCGATCGACCACATGCCCTGCTCGACGAAGCCGGTCTGCACTTCACTGCCGAGCGGCGTGTTCTGGGTCAGGTCCAGGAACGGCTCTTCGTTGATCGAGCCATCCTTGTTCACGATCTTCACGCGGCCCACGCGCTCGACCACGAAGATGCGGCCAGAGCCGTCGCCCGCGGAGACCGCGCTGACGGGATCGTTGAAGCCGTCGGCGACCTTCACCAGGGCGATCTTGGGATCGCCGGGCAGATCGCCGCCGGGGGTCGCGACTTGATCCGGTTCCGTCGGAACCGTCTGGGCAAGCGCAGGCGTAGGCCCTGCGAATGCCCATAGCGCCGCAACCGCGGACGCTGCGAGCGTCAAACGCATTGACATGAACGTTTCTCCCTTAAGTCTTTGAAACAGTTTACAAAGATTATTGTTTGCTGACCTTTTCAGAGCGATCCCCAGGGGCATTTCTCGCGGCTCCCTTGCCCGCAAGCCCCTGGCATTGCCCAAAAATGGACACATAGAGTATAACGGCGGGAGCGGGATGGCTACAAGGAGAAACCTTGGCAGGCGGCGGATAGAAGAGTGCCAAGAAAGAATGGAAAAGGTGGCATGCTTCGATCTGGCTGCGGCAGGCTATGGTAAGTCTAGAGGTTCGAAAGGGCAGAGCGGTCTTGTCACCGTCCGTAGAAGCTAGGCAAGGTGGCACATAAACAAGGTGGCGCTGAAACAAGCCACGAAGAAAACAGCCGTTTGCGTGAGTTGGGGAGGAGTTCAGAAGTGCAAGGCGTCATGCGCGATGCGCTGGGAGAGGTCGAAGCGCCAGGTGAAGAGCGCGTCTTCTTTCAGCAGTTCCAGGTCGCATTCGAGTATCCCGTTTATTTCACCCGCGACCTGTTCGCGACCGGCAACGGAACGTTTCCGGGCCTCATTCGCCAGCTCGGCGGTCATGGCACGGCCAAGGTCGCCATCTTCGTCGACGACGGCGTGCTGCGCGAGATGCCCGATCTCATTCGGCGCATCAAAGCTTTCGCCGCCCGCGCCGCGGCCGACGACGCGACCGCCGGCGAGGAGACCTCTTTCGAGATCGTCGGCGATGTCGTGACCCTCCAAGGGGGCGAGCGCGCCAAGAACGAGGAAGGTCTCGTCACGGAGCTTCAGCGGAAGCTCGTCGAGCTCGGTCTCGACCGCCATTCCTACGTGGTCGCCATCGGCGGCGGCGCGGTGCTCGATCTCGTCGGCTATGCGGCGGCGACCACCCATCGCGGGATCCGCCATATCCGCGTCCCCACCACGGTACTGGCCCAGAACGATTCCGGCGTGGGCGTGAAGAACGGCGTCAACGCCTTCGATATCAAGAACCTCCTCGGCAGCTTCGCCCCGCCCGCCGCGGTCATCAACGACTCCGCCTTCATCGACGTCCTGCCGGGCCGCGACAAGCGCGCCGGCATGTCGGAGGCCGTGAAGGTCGCCCTGATCCGCGACCGTGCGTTCTTCGAGTGGCTCGAGGAGACCGTGGAGGATCTCGCGATCTTCTCGTCTGAGCCCCTCGACAGGCTGATCCGTCACTGCGCCATTCTGCATATGCGCCAGATCGCCCATGGCGGCGATCCCTTCGAGCGCGGCAGCGTACGGCCGCTCGATTTCGGCCATTGGTCAGCCCACAAGCTGGAGGCGCTCTCCAACTACGAGATCCGCCACGGCGAGGCCGTCGCCATCGGTATCGCCCTCGACACCCGCTACTCGGTGCTTGCCGGACATCTGTCCGAAGGCAGCGATGTGCGGGTCCGCAATCTCCTGGAGCGTCTCGGCTTCGAGCTTTGGCATCCCGCCTGCGAGCTCCGCAACGAGCGCGGCGAGCTCAAGCTTCTCGCCGGTCTGAAGGAGTTCCGCGAGCATCTCGGCGGCGAGCTGACCGTCACGCTTCTGGAAGAGATCGGCACCGGCCTCGAAGTCCATCGCATGGACCCCGAGCTTATTCGCCAAGCGCTCGAGTGGCTCCGGCCGGAGGTGAGCTGATGCAGCTTGCCCTCCCGGGCAATCCTCATCTCACCTATTGCAGCAACATCCATCCGGGTGAGAGCTGGGGTGAGATCGAGGTCAACCTGCGCAACTTTCTTCCCAAGGTGAAGCGGCGCGTCTCGCCCGACGCTCCCATGGGCGTCGGCCTGCGCCTGTCCGGCGACGCGGCGACGGAGCTCCGTGAGCCCGCAGCTCTTCATGCCCTCCGCGCGCTGCTGGAAGAGGAGGGGCTCTACATCTTCACCATCAACGCCTTCCCCTACGGGCCATTTCACGGCCAGCGAGTGAAGGAAGAGGTCTATAAGCCCGATTGGCGGGATCCGGAGCGGCTGCGTTTCACCAACGACTGCGCCGACATCCTGAGCGCGCTGCTGCCGGAAGGTCAGATGGGGAGCATCAGCACCGTACCAGGCGCCTTCAAGCCCGAGGTCGCCATCGATGCCGACCGCGCGCTCATCGCCGCACAGATCGCGGCCGCCGCTGCGCATCTTCACCGGATCTTCGAGAAGACCGGCCGGCACATCATGCTGGCCATCGAGCCCGAGCCCTGCTGCCTCATGGAGACCACCGCGGAGGCGGTCGGCTTCTTCGAGGCGTATCTGTTCGGAAAGGCCGGGGTCTCACGCATGGTCGAGGAGACCGGCCTGAACGAGGCGGAGGCCCGCGAGGCTCTGGTCCGCCATGTCGGACTTTGCTTCGATGTCTGCCACGCGGCCGTCGAGTTCGAGGATATCGCCGAGAGCGTCGCTGCTCTCGACCGCGCCGGTATCGCCATCCCCAAGCTGCAGCTAAGCGCCGCTATTCGCGTCGCCCGGGCCGGCGAGGATGTCGAGGCCCTCCTGAGCCCGTTCGATGAGGGCGTCTATCTCCACCAGACCGTCGCCGATCACGGCGGCGAGCTGACGCGGCTCACCGATTTGCCGGACGCATTCGAAGCTTCCCGCCAAGGCGCGCTCCAAGGCAGCGAATGGCGGGTGCACTGCCACGTGCCGGTCTTCCTGGAGAGCTTCGAGGGACTCGGTTCGACCCAAACGGTCCTGAAGGAGGCGCTTTCCCTCTGCCGCGAACGGGAGATATCGCCCCATCTCGAGATCGAGACTTATACCTGGAGCGTGCTCCCGGAGGCCTTGCGCCATCCGGAACTCAGCGACGACATCGCCAGAGAGATCGAATGGGTGCGCAAGGAGCTGCAGGCATGATCGGCGCCCGCACGGCTCTGACGTTGGGGCGCGTCTCCAACCTGCCGACGGTGTGGTCCAACGTGCTGGCCGCCTCGCTTCTGGCGGGCGGCGCAGAGATCTCTATCGTCGTCACTCTCGCGCTCGCCATGTCGCTCTTCTATGTCGGCGGCATGTATCTCAACGACGCGTTCGACAGCCGCTTCGACACCGAGCATCAGACCTGGCGGCCGATCCCGTCCGGCCGGGCATCCCTGACCGCTGTAAGCGCCATCGGCGGCGCGCTGCTGATCGGCGGCATCGCCATCTTGGCGAGCTTCGGCATTGCGGCCGGAATTGCCGGCGCGGCGCTCGCCGCGACCATCCTGTTCTATGACTGGTATCATAAGGGCAACCCTCTCAGCCCCGTGGTGATGGGGACCTGCCGCGCCCTCGTCTATATCGGTACCGCGGCCGCCTTGGGCGCGGCCCTGCCGCCCATGCTCTGGCCCGCCATCGCGCTTGCCGCCTATGTCGCCGGGCTCACCTATGCCGCCAAGCAGGAACGGCTCATGCAGGCCTCGACCCTGATCCCGCTGCTTCTGCTCTCCGCGCCGCTGGTCTTCGTTCTCGTGACCGCCCCGGGCACGGTCGGAAGCGGAGTCGGCGCCGCAGCCGCGATCGCCCTCATCGGGGCTGCGGGCTTCGGCCTGTGGCTCCTATACCGCCGGCGTCCCGGCGACGTGCCGCAAGCCATCGGTCTCCTGATCGCCGGCATCGCCCTGGTCGACGGGCTGATGGCCGCGACGACTGGCGCCGGCATTGCCGTCCTCGTCTGCTGGGGACTTTTCGGTCTCACCTTGTTGTTCCAACGTTTCATTCCGGGGACCTGATGGAAGCGTCGAGCATGACCAACCAAGAGCGCGCCGAGCGGCATATGTCGCTGCTGCGGGGCTGGCTGCAGACCCGACTGAACGACGAGCAGAACGCTTGGCTCGACGAGCGCATCGGCAGGGTCGCGACGGCCAACGACATCTCCCAGCTCGCCATGGCCGTGGGCCTGGCGCCGCGCAAGCTTGGCAAGGCGGATCTGGATTTGAGCGAGGCCGAGCTGGCGGAGACCCAGGAGATCCGACCGGGTCTGGATCCTTCCGGCTGGAGCGTCGACCAGGCTGCTCGCATTCTGCTGATCCTGACGAGTTTTCGGGGCGACGAGGAGGCCTTCGTGGAGGGGCTGACCAAGCTCTTCGCCACAGGTGAGATCGGCGAGCATCTCGCCATCCTTCGTGGTCTGCCGCTTTATCCGGCGCCTGAGCGCCTTGTCGCGCTGGCGGGGGAGGGGCTTCGCTCTAACATGCAGCCGGTCTACGAGGCGGTCGCCCACCACAGCCCGTACCCGGCCGAGAGCTTCGACCAGAACCGGTGGAACCACATGGTCCTCAAGGCGCTCTTCATCGACAGCCGCCTCGCGCCGATCCAGCAGCTGGATGAGCGCCGCAACGAGGAACTGGCCGAGATGCTGATCGATTATGCTCATGAGCGCTGGGCCGCCGGGCGGAGCATCCTGCCGGAGCTCTGGCGCTGCGTCGGGCCCTATGCCCGTCACAAAGACATCGATGACCTGGCGAAGGTGCTGAGCGAGGGAGGGGAGACCGAGCGGAAGGCCGCGGCCCTGGCCCTGTGGGAGTCGCCGCTGCCGCAAGCCGGCGAGGCTCTCAAGACTGCGCCGGACCTGGCCGAGAAGGTCCGGGCTGGCGAGATCACGTGGCGCGATATTGCTTAGAGGTCCGAAAGCCCCACGACGCGGGACACTGCCTGGAAAAGCTGCGATAACGGATGTTACAAAATAACAAATAAGTTCTGAGGAAAGGGAGCCTCACCAATGCATTTCATCGACCCCCACGCCCATATGATTTCCCGCACCACCGACGACTACGAGGCCATGGCCAAGGCCGGAGTGGTCGCGGTGATCGAGCCTGCATTCTGGGTTGGCCAGCCGCGCACCAACTCCGGCAGCTATTCCGACTATCTCTCCCATATCCTCGGCTTCGAGCGCTTCCGCGCCGGCCAGTTCGGCGTGCGCCACTATTGCTGCATCGGCCTCAATTCAAAGGAGGCCAACAACGAGCCGCTCGCCGAGGCGGTGATGGAGATCCTGCCCGCCTTCGCCACGAAGGAGAGCGTCGTCGCCATCGGCGAGATCGGCTACGACGAGCAGACCGAGCTGGAGGATCGCTATTTTCGCGCCCAGCTGGAGTTGGCGAAGGAGCTCGAGCTGCCGGTGATGATCCACACGCCGCACCGGGACAAGAAGCGCGGCACGTCCCGGTCCATGGATGTGGTGGAGGAGCATAAGCTCGATCCGGACCTCGTCGTCGTCGATCACTGCAACGAGGAGACGGTGAAGGAGGTGAAGGACCGCGGCTTCTGGGCCGGCTTCTCCATCTACCCCCACTCCAAGATGACCGCCGAACGCATGGTCGGCATCCTCCAGACCTACGGGCCGGAGAAGCTTATCGTGGACTCCGCCTGCGACTGGGGCGTTTCGGATCCGCTCTCCGTCCCGAAGACGGCTGCTCTCCTGAAGGAGAACGGCATGCCGGAGGAGCATGTCCGCATGGTCACCTATTCCAATGCGCTCGCCATCTACGGCAAGAGCGGCCAGATGAACGAAGAAGATTGGCTGTCCCCGGCGCCGATCGACCAGCGCACCCTCTACCAGGGGAACAGCATCCTGCGCGGCGGCCAGACGCCGAACGTGGAGTAGGGCGCCGAAAGGCCGCTTAAGAAGCGCAAAAGCAAGGGATTGAGAAGAGCAGCCCGATGAGGGAGCGCGCCGGCCGGCTTGCACTTCCGGCCGTAATTCACCTCTCCACCCAGGAGCGAACCTCGGGCTCCTCCAGGATGAGATCCATCGCGGAAACCGCAAAGACGATCTCGCCGCTCTCCGACCGGAGCTGCGACGTCCAGCCTTTGCGGATGAAGCTGCCCTGGCGCAGTTGCTCCGCCACGAAATCGCGCAGCGACTGGACGGCCTCTTCCCGCGCCGCGGCGAGGTCGCAGAACTCCGCGCCTTCTGGATCGTCCACCAGGACGCCGTTCGCCCGAATATCGATGAAGTACCGCATAGGACTCCCAGCGCCGCTCAGGCTTTGTGCGCGGCTATGGCAACTACGTCTGGGTGACGAGAGCGGATCAGCTCAAGCAGGCCGGCGCAATATCCGCGTCGGCTAAAGGTCTGCAATCGTACCGACTTCGGAATTGAAGCATTGATGGCCGGTGTGGACTATTCCGTCGCCCGCCGGCGCCGATTCCTCCGATGGAAACAACAGGCGCCCGTGAG
>Ga0310345_10002518_pt1 | contig 18361 bp, 16 predicted proteins | sample HC15DNA20500_MG_FD_204667 | JGI IMG/M metagenome (GOLD analysis project Ga0310345, IMG submission 204667) | Marine microbial communities from station ALOHA, North Pacific Subtropical Gyre - HC15-DNA-20-500_MG | ecosystem: Environmental > Aquatic > Marine > Oceanic | place: Pacific Ocean: North...
AAAAATAAACCTATACCTGTATATACCCCTAGGGCGAACAGATCGGGACAGTCATTTCATGAAGACCATTCCAAGACGTTGGTTTCAGTCGTAATGCCGCCCACATAGATTGGGCAGGCTATCCCAGTATTCTCTAAAACATCCTGGATTCTGGCCCTGGTTTCTTCGAGGGGCAGGCGGAGCTTGTGCTTGGCAGCTAGGCAATCATCATGGTGTAACACACCACAGAAGATAACGTCCGCACCCTCTTTCAAGAAGAGGTGCAATGTATTCGTGAAGTTTTGGCCGAAGTTTCCGCCGATTTCATTGACCAGTAGAATACTGTCGGCCCTTAGATGAAGATTTGCTAACTTCCCGCTTACCTGATCTCTGATCAGATTATGATCCAACCGCGCGTCAACACAGATCTGAATGATCGCCAACTGTACGATTACTTAAACTCCTATTCACTTACTGATCACCAATCTAATCCTGAGTTCAGTAAAGTGGCCCTAACATGTATTCGATTATAGGGTGGCCTCAATATAGCACCCGAGGAAACACTGGACCACCTTCTGTCAGTATTGTCAGTTCTCCCTATAGACCCCTTTGCAAAAAAAACACCAGCTCCAGTTGCCCCCATATGCCCCCTCTAATCCAGTCAATATTCAATAAAGGGCTTTAAGGACGTCCTGACAGAACCGACAAAAGCCCTCTAAGGTGAGTGGGGTTGACACCGTGTCAAACTCCTTCTGGAAATTTTGAAGGGGGTGTGTGAAACCTCATGACCTCATTGGGCCCCCGGGGGGTACCCCCTGAACAATGTTGGGGATAACGGCATGCCACCTCGGACCGAAATAACGTCTATTCAGCTCTCAACCGCTTCCTAGGGAGAAAGGAGGGGGAGAGCTCCTGGGGGTTGAGCTTCCAGTATCTTGTCCACCTTGGCACGGCCCCCGACTGGGTGCTTTTTGGAACCAATATGGAACCAATTTACGGAAAATTCATGTGAGGATGGAACGATCTGGCTGTAAGTAATTGAGAAAACTGGTCGGGGCGAGAGGATTTGAACCTCCGACCCCCTGAACCCCATTCAGGTGCGCTACCAGGCTACGCCACGCCCCGACCTACTGGTCTTCGACGACTTGCGGCAGGAAGTACCGCAGGCCGTGAATCTTCAGGTCTGAGATTCTAGCACGTCTGCCGGCCCTCTCAAAAGCGGCAGTGATGTCCTTCCAGCCACAATCCTCCCTCCTGACTGTGAACAGGGGAACCCCTTAGACCGGACACATGGGAACAGAGAGCACCGTAGGCATTAGTATTACATTTGCATTGCTTGCATTTCATCTTTTGTGGTATGTTGCTTCTTGATTACCTCTTATCCTCTAGAAGCGCCTTTGCTGGCTTCGTTCAGCAAGGGCCGCTTCGATCCTCCTCGTCCCTTACCCTTAGATTTTTGTGATAAAGTACCTTGGCAACCGGTAGAATGAACGATTCTCAAACCTCCCTCAGCCAGCAACTCCTGCACCTCAAAAAGAAAACCTCCTGGAGCTGGGAAACGATGTGCCGCCAGTTCCACCAAGTAATGGGGAAAGCGGGGCCATCCAACACCACCCTGTTTCGATATGCGTCCAACAAGATCAAGCGACCCAACCCGGTCGTCGAAAAGTATGTACAGGATGCCATCCACAAGACAGAAATTGAGTTGGCTCAACAGGGGTTAGCAGAAAGTGAGCGACATCGGAAGCGTGCCGAGCATGAGTTGCAGGGGATTGAAACCCGCTTCCGAAGTTTAGTAGAGAACGCACAAGACGTTGTCTACCGTTACCGTCTTCTTCCGTCTCGCCGCTACGAATACGTTAGCCCGGCTGTCACCACTTTCACGGGTTGCACTCCAGAGGAATACTATGCCGATCCTGACCTGGACTTGAAGATCATCCATCCGGATGACCGGCAGGGCTATGAAGAGGCTGTTGCAGGAAATCACCGCTTCCATCAACCCGTGGTTCGTCGTTATCGACACAAAGATGGGAGGTGGGTATGGACAGAGCGAGTGCACGTACCTGTTTACGACGAAGAGAACAACGTGGTTGCATTTGAGGGAATTTCACGGGACATTACCGAGCGCAAGCAGGCAGAAAAAGACCAGGCCTACCTCATCGCAATCGTCGAGTCTTCCGAGGATGCCATCATCGGGGTGTCACCCGATGGGACCATCATGAGCTGGAATCCGGCTGCCAGGAAACTGCTAGGTCACACCTCCGAGGAGGCGATCGGCCAACGCATCTCCTTGATTCACCCCAAGGAAGATCCGCAGCGCTTTGACCGAATCCAGAGCAAACTATCCCTGGATGAGCCAGTGGACAATCCTGACACCGTGGTGATCAGCAAGAGCGGGGAACAGATCAAGGTGTCGATAAAAAGCTCAACCATCAAAGACAGCCAGGGAAAAGTCCTTGGGTTTTCCGGCATGATTCGGGAGATTAAATAGCGTCCGAAAAAACCTGACGATTGGAATGGACCCTGCCTTACCCTGAAGAAACCACAGACCGTGAAGCCCAATGTAATCCTGAAAGATCAGTCTTCGGACGGGTCTTCCTTCACTCCAGCCGGACCCAGAGTACCGATCAGCGTCTTCAAATTTAATTCAATCTCCTTCTGGGTTCCGCTGAACTCCACGCCGAAGGAAACCATCTGATCCTCCTCGGTGATCTCCCACCTGCTATGCACCACCTTGGAATTGACCTTGGCAGTGAAACGCATCTCTTCCTGCCCGACCTGAAAACCCACCACTACCTGGATACCCTCGGCGGGAATAAGACTTGCCTGGGAAATGAAAGCTCCAACCGGCGAAAGGTTCGTGATCTACCCTTTGACGACCTCATTTTTCCATACCACGACACAAGGAATAGAAACCTCCCACCGCTTGAATTGTCGATCCTCCCTCATGTCGTTAGTATAACGCTGGTTTTTGTTGCGCCCCCGGTCAGGAACGACTTTTTGAAGGAACGGTCCTTCCGTCCACTTCCCGAAGCTGTAGCCAAACAACTCGAACGGTGACAGAATAGGGCCATGGTTAATCACCGGAATCAGAAAGGAAACGATCTAATGACTCTGCGACCCATCCTGTACTCGGTCGCCGCCGTCCTTTTCCTGGTTGGATGCGGCAGTGCTCGGGGAAATCAGGCGATCTCCCCCGAAGAGACGGCCTGCCTGGATCTCACCAGAATCACCAATCTCACCGTTACCTCCGCCGAACTGGTGGAGGCGACCGATAACACCCCCCGACACTGTTACGTCAAAGGGCTCATTGCTCCGGCCATCACCTACCATGTTCAGCTACCCTTGCCCGGGGATTGGAACGGCCGGTTTCTGCAGTGGGGCGATGGCGGAAAGGACGGCGACCTTGATTTCGCCGATCATCGAGTAGCTGAAGGCTACGCGGTGGCCAACAGCAACACGGGCCATGACAATGGGTCGGAACCGGGTTCATCCTTTGGCTTTGACAACCGGCAGGCGGAGATCGATTTCGGTTACCGATCGGTTCATCTGACTGTGAACGCGGCCAGGACCGTCATCAAGGACTATTACACTCAGGACCCCGAATACTCGTATTTCGAGGGTTGCTCGACGGGAGGGAACCAGGGCCTCACCGAAGCTCAGCGATACCCTTTCGATTTTGACGGGATCGTGGCCGGCGCACCCGTGCTGCACTATCAAAGCACCAATGTGAGTCATGCCTTTATGCTGAATAAGGTCTTTAGAAATGACTTCGCGGGCAACCTGGCTTTTGACACCGACGGAAACGGCCTCCCGGACAGCCTGACCAAGCTGAAGATGCTGGAGCGGGCGGTGTTGAAGAAATGTGATTCCGACGACGGCATCACCGACGGGGTGATCGACGACCCGTTGAGCTGCAACTTTAACGCGGAGGCAGATCTGGCCCCCATGATGTGCGGTGGCGACGTCAATGCCGACGAATGTTTCACCCGGGCCCAGCTGCAGACCATCAAGGATATCTACCGAGGGCCTTACGACAGCCGAGGGGTTTCGATTCTCAAGGGAAAGTCTCCGGGCTCGGAATGGTCCTGGGGACAGAGCAATATTCCTCATGAGGGAAACTCCCTGTTTCCCGTCAATCTGGGCTACATCCAGAGTCACTTCAACTACATTTTTTATGAAGACGATCCGGGCGTCCCGCCGCCGGATGTCACCGACCTCTCCTACACCCCCGACAAGAACCGGATACCCTCCGAGTACGCCTGGTGGGAATTCCAGGTAGATGATGTGACTGCGGGCCGGGGAGACCTGATGATGTCGATTTTCGATGCCGTCGACCCGGATCTTACGCGATACCTGCTCCAGAACCAGGGAAAGCTGATTCTCTACCATGGCTGGAGCGATTTCTCACCCCCTCCGGAAGCCACCCTGGACTACTACACCGAGATGGTCAACGCCACCTTTGGCGATGACCTGGAGGCCGCGCGAGAACATTCCCGCATCTTCATGGTTCCAGGAATGGGCCACTGCCGAGGCGGTCCGGGGCCCAACGCCTGGGACAAACTTCGACCACTGGTGGATTGGGTGGAAAACGGCAACAGACCCGACTACATCGTCGCCACCCACAGCACCGACCAGGTGGTGGACAACCAACGCAAGGTGTGTGCCTATCCGGAACGAGCGGTTTATACCGGCCCCGCCGGTGAAGAGAACGATCCGGCCAACTGGGTGGAAGAGAACTTCACCTGCCGTTGAAGAGTGCTGGTCGAGGATCCGCGCGTTCCACGTGTCCGGAGAGTGAGAGGTTCCTCGGTGTGTTCATTTCCAGGACATCCGTGACCCATTGAGGTACAAGTTCCCTCCCAAAAAGGAGGGGGCGATTCCCTGAAAAGAAGTGGGAGTGCTTGAAAAATCCTGGTGGAATGGGGTCTGGAACCCCGAAGGGGTGAATTGTAATAGCCTGGGGCGTGAGCCCTGGGCTATTTCATGCCGCCCTTTCAGGGCTCCGGAAGACCGTGAACACCTTCGGCACGGCGCCAAAATTCCGACCGGCGCGCCTAAGCGCGCCTCCAGCTACTCGAACTCGACAGCGGTTTCGATGCCGATTCCACGCTTCACGCTGAGAGCCGCCGGACAGTGATCCTCGTGCATCTCAAGGGCTCGTTGAACCACTTCTCGCTGGTCTTCAGGAACGTCCTTCAAGTGGTAACGAACTCGAATCTGAGTGATGACCGCTTTGTTGTCCACTTCTTCGATATCGCCCTCCACATCGGCGTAAAGCTGACCTGTGGTTGCCGGGATTTCGCGTGCTTCCAGCACGCCTGCTAAAGTGCCCGTCAGTCAGCCAGCCACCCCGGCCACGATATGGTCCAGCGTGGATGGGTTTTCCTGATCTGATTCGACGCCGTAGAATTGCTTGATCCCGCCGTGCATTCCGAAGACTACCGGCTCTTCAAAGTGCTCGATAAAGGCGTGCCGAATGGGCCGCTCAAGCTGATCAATACGAACTTTTGAAGTGTGAATTACTTTACCCATAAAAGCCCTCCCAAATACGTTCCACGTGGTCCTGACTTCACCAGGGTCTTGAAGTGTGCCTCTCCTGACTCCTTCTTTATTCAGGCTACCAACAACAGCCCGGTGCCGTACATGATTCCCAGGCCCAGAAGGAATCCTGAGAGATTATAGGCGCTGGCAAGAGCAACTTCCTGTCGTTTAACCAACAACCAGGTGAGTTCGTAAATCACCTGCAAAATGGCGCCCACACCGATGGCCAGAAAAAAAGCCGCCCACACCGGAGAATAACTAAAACCCCCGATCCAGGTCCCCAGGATGGTGGGCACCCCGGCAATCGACCCCAGTCCCACCAGTCGGATGACGGAAGGGGCATCCCTGGCAATGGGCGCTACAATCCCCAGTCCTTCAGTGATGTTGTGCAGGGTGAAGCCCACCACCAGAAAGGTCCCGAGAGCGATCTCACCCACGGCGTAGGAGGATCCAATGGCCAGACCCTCACCCAGATTGTGAAACCCGATCCCCAGGGCGATCATCAGGGCGGTCCAATACCTTCCCCGGGGGCTGTCCCTGTCCGAATGCCCCACCTTGAGATGGGAGAGGTAGAGCAACATCAGCAGCGTGCCGATGAGTCCGATGGCCACCAGTGATACGCCCTGCAAGGCTCCGGAAACGGCTTCCGCGCTCTCCAGCGCCTCGTGGAAGGTATCCACGGCAAGAAAGACCAGCAGACCCACCGTCAAACTGAGGAAAAAGGAAAGCCAGGAAGCGCTCAACTCTCTCAAGAACGGATACCAGAGCAATCCCAGGAAAACAGGGATCACCCCAGCATAGAGGCCCAGCAGCGAAAAGGTCCACAAGTAGGTCGAATCCATCAGCGGTGACTGCGTGGCCACCGGAATCTCTCGGCTGAAGGTCAACCCTGTCGAGGTTAGCAAGGTAACTTCATGGGTCTCACCTTCAACCCAGGGGTAAGGGATGTGCACTTCCAGGTGACCCAGCCGGGGAATCGTTGAATTTTCGGGCTCGATCCAGTATTGCCAGAAGGCCTCATCCACCGTGACCTGTGCCACCGTCACCGGGTGAGGTCCTCCATTGAACACATGGACGGTGATGTGATTCGGCTCGGGAAGAACGATCCTTTCAATAGTCAGTTCTTCAACCGGTGGAAACGCCGCCAGAAAGATCCCCAGCGGACCATAGTAAAAAAAGAGGAACAACAGGACCGCCAGTAGACCGATCGGCAGCAAACCTCGAATCCACTGTTGCATGGCGCTTATTCCCCGACCTCGAAAAAGCCCATCCACCCCAGTTCAGCAAACTCGCTCTGGTGGGCATGAAACATGAACTTTCCCGGATGACGGAACTGCATCTCCAGGATGTGACGTTCCCCCTGGCACATCATGATGGTGTCGGTGAACTCATCCCGCTCAAGCCGGGTTCCGGTCCGGAAAACATCGAAGAAATGCCCGTGAACATGAAGGGAATTCACCAGATCAAACTCGAGAAGATTAACCAGGTAGATTCTCACCCGTTCCTGAACCTTCACCTGAATGGGATGACGTTGAAAGTGAAAGGCCACCGTGTTGACGGCATACACCTCGTTGTCTCCGTCAAAATTGGTGTCGAACCCATTCATGACCATGACCATTTCACGGATCTCCGATCGCGGTTCCCGAGGATCCACGATGAAGGCTCCGTAAAGGCCCTTGTGAATGTGTCGTTTCAAGGGCACCGAGTGACAGTGGTAAAGGTGGAGTCCAAAGGGCTCGGCTTCAAACTCATAGACGAATTCCTCTCCCGGCATGACCACCTCCAGTACCCCGTCCATATTGGCAGGGTGAAAGCCGTGAAAGTGGATGGTATGAGCATGGCTGCCTCCGTTGGCAAATCGGATGCGCAACCGATCGCCCTCGGTCGATCGCAGGGTGGGTCCCGGTACCTGCCCATTGTAGGTCCAGGCGGGAAAGTACACCCCGGGCGCAATCTCGATCTCCTGATCAACGGCCACGATGTCCCATTCGCGAAGCGTCTGCCCACTGGGCAACTCACTCACCTTTCCGTAGTCAAAGTGTTCCAGGAATTGAGAGGGATCAAATTGAGTCAGATCCACCTCGCCTGCGGTGGACATCACACCCGCTTCATGAGCACCAGGGACGGATCGATCGGCAGAGGGCACCGGGGCTCCCAGCAGCTTGACGCCTCCGGCCAGACCAACAGCTCCGACGGTGCCCCCCAGGACCTCTCGACGATTGAGTTTTTTCTCCATAAAACAGACCTCAGATCTACATATGTAAGAAACTCAGGCTGGAATTCACAAAATTTAGCCGAGGCTAAATTTTGTATTAGTCGCAACAAGAAGTCAAGCCCTTGAAATGTGCAGGGAGGTACAAACGTGCACCCTTCGGTCCGTCAGAGAGGTTGCCTAGTGCTCCCTCTCGAGGATTTTTAGAATGGCTAGGAGGTCCTTTTGAATCGCGGAGAGAGACTTGGCCTGGTCCGCACCAATGCCCTGTTGAAACAATGGCAGATCCGAGCTGTCGTCTTCGAGCAGCTTTTTATTGGCTCCGGCTATGGTATAGCCTTCTTTATAGAGAAGCTGTTTGATTTCCTGGATCAACTGCAGATCCTTCTCCCGGTAGATCCGCTGTCCAGCTCTGTTTTTGGTAGGAGAGAGAACTCTGAATTCCGATTCCCAGTAACGCAAGACATGAGGCTCGATCCCGCAGGTCTTGCAAACCTCTCCGATTTTGTAGAAAAGCTTTTTGCCGATGACCGCCATTGTGAAACGAACTAAAAATCCAGGAGACGTGAAGGTCGGAAGGTCACGTATTTACTCGGCGTCAGTTTGATCCGATCGCCCGTCTGAGGATTTCTGCCCAGTCTTCCTTTACGTTGAATGACATTGAGGGATCCAAAGCCGGACATCTTCACGTTCCCCCCCTGTACCAGGGTCTCCTTCATCTGTAAAAGAATGAACTCCAGGAGTTCCATGGCTTCCCCGTAAGAAACTCCCCCATGTCTCTCGTAAACAACTTGGGCCAGGTCTGCTTTTATCAAAGTCGATCCTACTTGTATTGCCTGTTCGATGCGGCAGAGAATTTATGCATAATCCGGGCCTAACTGCTCCATCATAATCAGCCGCAGAAAAGGTGTCAAGATGAAGAAAAAATGACCGGCTGACCGGCTGACCGGCTGACCCAAACGCAGCCTGAGTCAGGATTTTTTCCGGCTCGCACGCTGTAAAAGACGAACCGGAGTGGCGAAAAAACCGTACTTTTCACGAAGTCGATTCACCAGAAACCGCTGGGTGGAAAAATGAAGCTTCCGGGAAGTTCGTGTGAAACAAACAAAAGTCGGAGGTGCCACCTTGACCTGAGCCATGTACTTGACGGGAAACCCTGTTTTTCTGCCAGTGGGCAATTTGGGCTTTGCTTCCAGGGCCAGGAACTTGTTGAGCTCAGCCGTTGGAAACCGCATGAGACGGGCTTTGTAGGCATCCTGAACCAATTCCAGAATCTTGGTCACCCGCTGTCCGGTTTTGGCGGAGACAAAAATCATGGGTGCGTATTCGAGAAACTTCATCAACAAGCGAAAATCCTTTTCCAGGCGTATGGCGGTGTGGGTATCGCGAGCGATCAGATCCCATTTATTGACGACGATAATTATCGACTTCCCCGCTTCGTGTGCATACCCCCCGATGGTGGCATCCAGCTTGGTGGCTCCTTCGGTGGCATCAATCAACAAGAGGACAACATCGGCCCTCTCCAGATTTTTTCGGGCCATCACGACACACAACTTTTCCATCTCCTCGGTGGTCTTCCCCTTGCGGCGAATCCCAGCCGTATCGATCAGCCGATAGGATTGGCCGTCCAACCGCAACAGGGAATCCACCGGGTCGCGAGTGGTGCCTGGAAGGTCCGTGACGATGACCCTCTCCTGCCCCAGAAAACGGTTCAGGAGTGAGGATTTTCCCACGTTGGGACGTCCCACGATGGTGACCCTGATTTCATTCCGGCCTCCGGTCTCTTCCACGCCCCCAATCTCATCCGACTCCGGAATCCCTCCCAGTATCTTCTCTTTCAGAAATGAGATACCAAGGTTGTGCTCCGCGGAAACGGGATAAAGCGTTTCCACTCCAAAGGCGTAAAACGGCGCTGTTTCCAACTCTACCTGGGGAACATCCACCTTGTTCACGATCAAAAGATAGTCCTTCCCCTGGGATCGCAGGAGAGCATTCAGGGATTCGTCCAGGTGATGAACGCCTGAACGGACGTCCACAACAAAAAGAATGAGGTCGGCTTCCTCCATGGCAATTTCAGCCTGCTGCAGGATCATTTCAGGAATAATTTCCTTGTCGTCGGGAACCAGACCTCCGGTGTCGATCACCTCAAAGCGCTTCCCATCCCAGCTGGCCACCTCGAACAGCCGATCCCGGGTAATCCCCGGCATATCTCCGACGATGGCCTTCCGCTTGCGAATCAATCGATTGAACAGAGTGGACTTCCCTACATTCGGTCTTCCGATGATGGCAACTCGATACATGAGAATCTCGCTTTAACCGGGCTAATCAACGAACTGCTGATAACGACCCAGATCCGCCACCGGCAAAGATGCTTCCAGATGAATCCCGTCTTCACGGTACTCCTGCACTCGAATGTGCGCTCTTTCCCGCAGCTGGGAAACCACATCACCCCGATCAAATGGGATGGTCAGATGAACTTTTCGATAATTTTGGTTGATCAAAACCTCGATTTGGTCCAGCAGGCCGGAGACCCCTTCCCCGGTTCGGGCCGAAGTGAAGACGCGATCTTGAGAAAAATCTAGGTGGGGAATCTGGCGGAGACGATCGATCTTGTTATAGCACTCCACCACGGGAGTGTCCTCCAGACCAATCTCTTCGAGCACCTCATAGACGGCCTGCCGCAGGGCCAGATGATTGGGATGAGCAATATCGATCACATGCAGGATCAAATCAGCCTGAAGGGTCTCTTCCAGCGTGGCATGAAAGGCCGCCACCAGGGTGTGGGGCAGCTTGCGGATAAATCCAACCGTGTCGCTCAGGAGAATCTCCTGACCTGATTCAAAGGAGGTTTTGCGAACCAGTGGATCCAGAGTGGCGAACATCCTGGAACTGACATAGGTCTCCTCCTGGGTGAGGAGGTTGAAAAGCGTCGACTTTCCCGCATTGGTATAGCCCACCAGACTCACCGTGGGAATGGGGACACCCTGACGCTTGCGGCGTTGTAATTCCCGCCTTTGTTCCAGCCGCTTCAACTCCTTTTTGATCCGGGAAAGTCGCACCCGGATGGTTCGCCGATCCACTTCGAGTTTGGTCTCGCCCGGCCCCCGGGTACCGATTCCGCCTCCCAGACGAGACAGCATCAGACCTCGTCCGGTGAGCCGAGGCAGCAGATATTCCAACTGCGCCAATTCCACCTGCAGTTTCCCTTCTCGGCTGCGGGCCCTCTGGGTAAAAATATCCAGTATCAGCTCGCTGCGGTCGATCACCTTGGTTCCCAGGAACTCCTCCAGATTACGAAGCTGGCCCGGGGTCAGGTCCTCGTCAAAGACCACCAGATCGGCCCGCCATCTCATCACGGCGTTCTGGATTTCCTCGAGTTTTCCCCTGCCCACCAGATAGGAGGGATTCAGTTCGGCCCTTTCCTGAAGAAAAACCTCCATCACCCTGGCGCCTGCGCTCGAGACAAGCTCTTCCAGTTCTCTGAGAGACTCCTTCTCGAACGAACGCCGGCGAGCATCCCGGCACACACCGACCAGAATCCCACGTTCCTGCGACTGCGAAGTGGCTTCCATCCCTCCCTATTGTAGTCCGCTTCGCGGACTCGTGCATTCGTGCAATCGTGCGAGGTTGGAAGGTTAAGACAAAGAGAAACTTTCTCTTCTCTGTGTCTCTGTGCCTCTGTGGTGAAATCCTTCTCTGTGTCTTGGTGGTGAAGTCCGCACGACCTTGCTGTGGGCGTACGATCGAGCCCAATTGAAACGTGAAACGTGGAACCTGGAACGTGCAACGCGCTGGTCGAAGACCAACGCCTGTCAGGGGTCGGTCGCCAGGATCTCGGTCCAGTTATCGAAGATCTGGCCACCGTGAAAGCGGCCCGTCTCGATGAAGATGCGATTGGTCATCTTGCCGGCCACGATCGATCCGGCCAGATAAAGGCCCTTTTTGTTGGTTTCCAGGGTTTGAGGGTTGTGTTTGGAAATACGGGTGTCCAGATCCAGTTCGATCCCCATTTTTTGCAGGAATTCCACATCAGGATGGTAACCGGTCATGGCCAGGACAAAGTCATTTTCCAGCGTCTTGACGCCATCGGGGGTGGAGACAACGATTTCCGTCTTCCTGATCTCCTGTACCGAACTCGAAAAATAGGCCTTGATCTCTCCCCGTTTGATGCGGTTGTTTATGTCCGGCAAGACCCAGTACTTCACCTTCTTCCCCATCCCCTCGCCGCGGTGAATCAGCGTCACTTCGACATTTCCGTTTCGATACAGGTCCAATGCCGTTTCCGCTGCTGAATTGCTCCCACCGATCACGGCCACCCTTTTTTCAAAGTAAGGGTGACATTCGGAATAGTAGTGACTGACCTTGGCCAGATCTTCTCCCGGAATGTTGATCAGGCTGGGATTGTCATAATAGCCGGTGGCAATGATCACTCTCCTGGCACGATATTCCTGAGGCTGATTCAGGCAATCCATGCTCTCCACCTGAAAATCATTCTCCTTGCCCGTGACCGAGACCACCCGCTCCTGGTACTTGATGGGCAGATCGTAATGCTCCGCGACGCGTCGGTAATACTTGAGAACCTCTAACCGCTTGGGCTTTTCCGAAGGGCTGGTCAGGGGAATGTCCCCGATCTCCAGGAGCTCCGAAGTGGTGAAAAAAGTCATATTGACGGGAAAATTGTAGATCGAATTCACCAGATGGCCCTTTTCGATCACCCAGAACTTCTGGTTTCTCCTCTTGGCTTCAATGGCACAGGCCAGCCCTGCAGGCCCGCCTCCCACGATAATCCAATCCAGAAGTCCGTTCATTGACACATTCTTTCGTGCTTCACTAGAATAGGCCCTTCAGGGCGATTAGCTCAGCTGGTTAGAGCGCCGTCCTCACACGGCGGAGGTCACTGGTTCGAGTCCAGTATCGCCCACCATTCGTTAGAAACAGCAAGGGCGGTCCCTGGACCGCCCCTTCCATCTCAAGCCCGAAACAGTATCTTACCAAATTCAACATTTCGGGTGCCATCACGTCCTTGGGGTCCGTTGGAAGGGCGCACGGCCCTACGCCCCTACACTTCTGTCTTCCTCTTCAAACCCTGACCTGCTGCACCAGCATCTTCATGGTATCGGAAATACCTCCGGGAATCAGAAGGGTCTTCAAGCCCAGACGCTCCTCCAAACGCTCCGGGTTGAGAATTCCCCGGGCTTCTTCATTCCCCAGGTGCTTTTCCAGTCCCCACTTGTGGAGGAAAACCCGCTGGGTCGTCAACGGCTCACTCTTCCAGCCCAGTTTCTCACTGGTTCGAGTCATCACTTCAAAATTGACGTGGGCGGTGATGTCCTGGCGCCCCGGATTGGCATAAGGATCGGTCACCACCTGGTGCCGGTGATAGCAGAGGAGCGTTCCCTGGGGACGATCGATGGCTTGATACTCCTCCCAGTCGTAGCCGTAATCCACCGTCAGGACAAAGGCCGAGTCTATCCTGCGATCCAGGTCTTCCACCATCTCGATCATTTTCAGGTTGACCTCGTATTCATGGCCCTCCTTCCACTCCCTGAATCCCGTCTTCATGTACTCCAGGATACGGGGATCGGTGACTTCTCCCTCCAGTTCAGAAATCCCTCCATCGATGTGAAGGTAAATTTCCCAGATTTCCGATTCTCGGGCCCGGACACGATGAACAGGAAGGGCATCAAAGAACTCATTGGAAAAGACAATCCCATGAATTCCTTCAGGGGGGTCCTCCCCCAGCTCAACCGGGCAGTAATTCACTCCTTCGAAGATCCGGGGATGCGCGTCCTGGAGTCGGGTCAGAATATCCCGGCCCAGGAATCCCTCTCCAGCGCCTAGTTCCACCAGATGGAAGGGGCCGGGCCGGGAAAGAAGCTGGAAATAGTGAACGAATGCATCCGCCAGACAATAGGCGAACACCTGATGGGTGTAGGGGGAAGTGTAGTAATCCCCTTCCGGCCCGAAGATCTCCTGCTTGGTGATGTAGTAGCCCTGCTCCGGGTCATAAAGACAGAAGTCCATGAAGCGTTCGAAGGTGATTTGCTGGTTTTTCCAGGGAAGAATCACTTTCAGCTACCGACGACACGAGGTAAAAACTGACAGCTAACAAGGGTTCACTGTCAGCGAACCAATTCCAGCTCGTTAAAAAAATAACTAATCTCGAAGCTGGCAGACTCCGGGCTGTCACTGCCGTGCACGGCATTGCGCTCAATGTTTTCACCGAACTGAGCCCGGACGGTTCCCTCCTCTGCCTCTGCGGGATTGGTCGCACCCATGGTCTCCCGCCAACGGACGATGGCATTCTCCCCCTGGAACACCAGAACGAAGATAGGCCCTTCGCTCATGAACTGGGTGAGGCTGTCGAAAAAAACCTTCTCTCGATGCACCTTGTAAAAGCCCTGGACCTCCTGCTGGGTGAGATGAAGCAGCTTGGCTCCGATAAGGGAAAGCTCCTTCGCTTCCGCCATGGCGATGATCTGGCCCCCAGAATTACGACTGAATGCATCCGGTTTGATAATGGCTAATGTTTTTTCCTGCACTATCCTTAGTACCTCGTTTCTGGGATTCGATGACGTTTTGTGGCGTACGCGACAAGGAACCGAGGCACTGCACCCCGTTTCGTTGCAGGACGCTTTTCCGGGCTCAGGTGCCTGACTGGAGCATTTTTTCCATCCCCGATCCGATCTCCGCCGGGCTCTCCACCACCTGGATCCCACACTCCGTCATCTTTTTCATTTTTTCACTGGCGGTTCCCTGTCCCTGAGAGATGATCGCCCCGGCGTGGCCCATGCGGCGGCCCGGTGGTGCCGTCTGCCCGGCGACAAAACCCACCACCGGCTTGTTAAAATGGGCCTTGATATATTCCGCCGCTTCTTCTTCGGCGGAACCTCCGATTTCTCCGATCATCACCACCGCGTCCGTTTCGGGATCTTCATTAAAGGCCTCCAGCGCATCGATAAACCCGGTGCCGACGATCGGATCTCCTCCGATTCCGATACAGGTGCTCTGACCGATATCTTTGGCACTCAACTGCCCCACCGCCTCATAGGTCAGGGTTCCGCTTCTGGAGATACATCCCACGCGACCTTCCTTATGAATGGAACCTGGCATGATGCCAATCTTGGATTTTCCGGGCGAGATGATCCCTGGACAATTGGGGCCAATCAGCCGACTTTCGGTGCCCTTCATGAATTCGGTGACACGCACCATGTCAAAAACGGGAATCCCTTCAGTGATGCAAACCACCAGCGGAACCCCTGCCTCCACCGCCTCCATGATGGCATCGGCCGCAAAGGGAGGGGGCACCAGAATCATGCTGCAGTTGGCATTTTTTTCTTTCACCGCTTCTTTGACTGTATTGAACACAGGCACTTCATCCTGTGAGGTGCCTCCCTTACCGGGCGTGACTCCGGCTACGATCTGGGTGCCATATTCCCGACACTTCCCGGCATGAAAGCTTCCCTCTTTGCCGGTCAAACCCTGAACCACCACCTTTGAATTTTTATCGATCCAAATGGCCAAATCCTATCTCCTTGTTTCCCTATTCTCCTGACTGGATCAAGTCACGAACCTTGCGGGCTGCATCTCCCATGTCGGTTGCTACGGCGAAATCAAGACCGGAGTTTTTCAGGATTTCCCGCCCTTCTTCCACATTGGTCCCTTCCAGACGAACCACCACCGGCACGCCCACCCCGATTTCCCGGGCGGCCTGGACCACACCCTCGGCCACCACATCGCAGCGCATGATGCCTCCGAAGATATTGATCAAAACGGCTTTCACATTCTCATCGGACAGCAGGATCCGGAAAGCGTTCTGGACCTGCTCCGCATCGGCACCGCCTCCGACGTCCAGGAAGTTGGCCGGAGAGGCTCCCTCCAGTTTGATGATATCCATGGTGGCCATCGCCAGTCCCGCTCCGTTGACCATGCATCCCACCTGACCGTCCAGTTTGATGTAGTTGAGCTGATGATGGGAGGCCTCGATCTCAAGCGGTTCCTCCTCATCCAGGTCCCGCATTTCAAGGACCTCGGAATGCCGATAAAGACCGCTGTCATCAAAGGCCATCTTGGCGTCCAGGGCGCAAAGTTCGCCCTGATCGGTCAACACCAGAGGGTTAATTTCAGCCAGGGAGGCATCGGACGATTCAAAGGCCCGGTAAAGCGAACTCATGAACCGGGTGGCGTTGCCCACCGCTTTGCCTTCGAGCCCCAATCCGAAGGCGATCTTTCTCGCCTGAAAGGCTTGCAAGCCCACTCCTGGATGAACATGTTCCTTGAGAATCAACTCCGGGTTCTTTTGAGCCACTTCCTCGATCTCGACCCCGCCCTCGCGGCTGGCCATAAAGACCGGTCTTTGCTGACTTCGATCGATCAGGATTCCCAGATAAAACTCTTTTTCAATATTGACGCACTTTTCGATCAAAACACGGTTGACGACCTTTCCCTTAGGGCCGGTCTGGGGAGTTACCAGTCTGGAACCGAGGAGTTGGCCGGCCAGCTCTTCGGCCTCCTCAGCCGACTGGGCCAGCTTGATTCCACCGCCTTTTCCTCGACCTCCTGCGTGAACCTGAGCCTTGACCGCTACCTTTCCGCCCAATTCCCGGGCAACCTCACCTGCTTCAGCCGCCGTCGTCGCCACCTTACCTTCGGGAACCTTCACCCCGTACTTGATCAATATTCGCTTGGCCTGATATTCATGAATCTTCATGGCGCACATATCAAACACTATATAATCTCGCTTTTCAAGGGGGATACCGAACAAGCTCGATGACTTCTTCTCGACCACAAAACCCACCCGGACGGTGGGCCAGTCCGATTCAGGCCAGCAACGTTTCGACCGCGCTTCGCTTCTCCGACGTTTTCTGGGACAGCGACGGCCAGACCCTGGTTTGGAGAGAGGAACGATCCGATCGCGGTGTTCTGGTGTGTCAATCAGGGGCCGATGCCTCGATCCGAGAAATCGAGAGTGCGTTCTCGGTTCGAGCAAGCGTAGGTTATGGCGGCGGAGATTTCACCGTTGCCCAGGGGTGCGCCTACTTTGCCGCCGAGGGACGCTTGTTTCGCCAACCCCTCAACCAAAACCGGGCACAACCCATCACGCCGGAGGATGGGGGGCGGTGTACCTCGCCGGCCGTTTCACCCGATGGACACCATCTGCTTTATGTTCACTCTCATCAGGGCAACGACGTGTTAATGCTGGTGGATACCGCAGGAGAAGGGGAGCCCACGACGCTGGTCCGGGGTCACGACTTTTTCATGCAGCCCTGCTGGAATCCCCGGGGAGACCAGGTGGCCTGGATTTGCTGGGATCACCCTTCGATGCCCTGGGACTCAACGGCACTTTATCTGGGAGAATTAAAACCGGGAAAACCCCTGCCCGATCTGGCTTCCCAGAAGTTGGTGGCCGGGAACCCTTGCGGTGACATCGCCGTCTTCCAGCCTGCTTTCTCTCCTGACGGCCGCTATCTGAGTTACGCCTCCAATGAAAATGGCTGGTTCAACCTTCACCTGCAGGACCTGGACAGTGGCGAGCAGAAAGTTCTGGTCGCCGAGGAAGCTGAGCACGGCCTTGCCGCCTGGATCCACGGCATGAGGACCCAGGCCTGGACCGAGGATGGGAGGGCCCTTTACTTTCTGAGGGCCAGGAAAGGATTTACCTCGCTGGCACGATTCGACCTGCGGGACCAGACACTGCACGAGGTTCAGGGAGAACTCCGGAACTACACCGACTTGACCCAGATCGCCTTGGCTCCCCAGGGGAAACTGGCTCTGATTGCCTCTTCTTCCACCACTCCGGCCCGGATTCTATCCGTCTCGGGTTCCGGTCAAGTACACATCCATCGACGCAGCCTCCGGGAAGAGATCGAGGAATCCTATCTCAGCTGCCCTGAACCCCTAAGCTGGCCCATCCAGACCAGCCTACCGGTGGGGGTCTGTCACGGGCTTTATTACCCTCCCAGCAACCCGAAATACGAATGCCCTGATCCACCTCCGACCATCATCAAGATTCATGGCGGCCCCACCTCACAATACCGGGCCGGCTACCATGCGGAAACCCAATTTTTTACCAGCCGGGGATTTGCGGTTCTGGAACTCAACTACCGGGGCAGCTCGGGATACGGAAAATCCTACGCGGCCGTTTTAAAAGAAAACTGGGGAATCCTGGATGTCGAAGACATCCGTTCGGCGGTCGACTACCTCCTGTCTCAGGGTCTTGCCAATGATCAACAGCTCGTGGTCATGGGAGGCAGCGCAGGAGGATATACCGTCTTGCTGAGTCTGATTACCTATCCCGGACTATTTCGAGCCGGTATCTGTTGCTATGGCGTTTCCAATCTGTTCACCTTGACCGGAGACACCCACAAATTCGAGCAACATTACCTGGATTTTCTGGTGGGTCAACTGCCTGAGCATGCCGAGAGATACCGCCGACGGTCTCCTCTGTTTTCAGCTGAAAAAATCGAAGATCCCCTGGCCGTCTTTCAGGGAGAGGAGGACCAGGTGGTACCTCGCTCGCAGTCCGATGAACTGGTCGAGTCGCTGGCCAAACGGGGAGTCCCTCACCTGTACCAGATCTACCCGGGAGAGGGTCATGGATGGCGCAAGAGCGAAACCATTGAGGAC
>Ga0310345_10002519_pt1 | contig 18357 bp, 19 predicted proteins | sample HC15DNA20500_MG_FD_204667 | JGI IMG/M metagenome (GOLD analysis project Ga0310345, IMG submission 204667) | Marine microbial communities from station ALOHA, North Pacific Subtropical Gyre - HC15-DNA-20-500_MG | ecosystem: Environmental > Aquatic > Marine > Oceanic | place: Pacific Ocean: North...
CGTCGTTGAAGATCACGTAGGCGGGTACGCCCTGGGCATCGGCCAGCGCTTTGCGATGCTGGCGCAGCGCTTCCCACAGTACGCCGTGGCCCTTGGCGGCAGATGCCCCTTTGGCTCCGCGTCGCGCAGGCTTGCTGGGTTTGCGCAGGGTGAGACGTTGCTCGCCGCGCAGTATGGGCCTGGCGTTGGCGGTGAGCTTGATCGCGCCATGGCCCTCCATGTCCACGCTCAGATAGCCGCTGGCGATCAGCTGACGAAACAGCGCTTTCCACTCGCTGGCGGTGAGTTCCTGGCCGATGCCGAAGGTGCTCAGGCTGTCGTGACCAAAGCGGCTGATACGCTCGTTGCGCTTGCCGAGCAGCACATCCACCAGATAAGTGACACCAAAGCGCTGTTCGGTGCGATAGACACACGACAGCGCCTTCTGCGCGGCCACGGTGGCCTCCCAGGTGTCAGGCGGGGTGAGGCAGTTATCGCAGTTGCCGCAGGGCTCATCTAGCGAATCGCCAAAGTAGTGGAGCAGCGCCTGGCGACGGCAGCTGATGATCTCGCAGAGCCCCAGCATGGCATCTAGCTTCTGTTGCTCGATGCGCTTCTGCTGGTCGGCGGCACCGGAGTCCTGCTGCATCTGGCGCAGGGTGATCACGTCCTGCAGGCCATAGGCCATCCAGGCATCGGCGGGCAGCCCATCGCGTCCGGCGCGGCCGGTTTCCTGGTAGTAGGCTTCGATGCTTTTGGGCAGGTTGAGGTGTGCCACAAAGCGCACGTCGGGTTTGTCGATGCCCATGCCGAAGGCAATGGTGGCGACGATCACCACGCCGTCTTCGCGCAGAAAGCGGGTTTGATGCTGCTGGCGTTGCTCGGCGGGCAGCCCGGCATGGTAGGGCAGCGCGGTGAGTCCCTGGCGGGCCAGCCAAGCGGCGGTTTCTTCCACCTTGCGCCGAGAGAGACAGTAGACGATGCCCGCCTCGCCGTCGTGGTGCTCGCGGATGAAACCCAGCAGCTGCTCCTTGGCATTGCCCTGATTTTCAGCGATATGGTAGCGAATGTTGGGCCGATCGAAGCCGTTGTTGTAGAGCGCGGCGTCCTGAAGCTGTAGGTGCTCCATGATGTCGTGCCGGGTAGGCACATCGGCGGTGGCGGTGAGCGCGATGCGCGGCACGTCAGGAAAGCGCTGGTGTAGATGGGAAAGCTGACGATACTCAGGGCGGAAATCGTGGCCCCACTGAGAAACGCAGTGGGCTTCGTCGATGGCGAACAGCGCAATGCGCGTCTGCTCCAGCAACATCTGCATGCGCGCCGTGGCCAGCCGCTCGGGCGCAATGTAGAGCAGGTCCAGCTCGCCTGCGCGCAGGCGGTTTTCCACCTCCATCGCCTCATGCATATCGAGGCTGGAGTTGAGGTAGGCGGCGCGCACCCCGTTCTGGATCAGCGCCGCCACCTGGTCCTGCATCAGCGCGATGAGCGGCGAGACCACGATGGCGGTGCCGGGGCGCAGCAGGGCAGGGATTTGATAGCACAGCGATTTGCCGCCGCCGGTGGGCATCAGCACCAGCGCGTCTCCGCCGCCCGTCACGTGCTCGATGATGGCCTGCTGGGGGCCACGAAAGCGCTCAAAGCCAAAGACTTCTTGCAGTACCTTGAGGGCTGCCGGGTCGCCGTGCATCGCTGCTCTCCTTGTCGTGTGCGTGAAGGAGAATTGTCGCACGAAAACCCGAGTGAGTTGGGTTAGCGAATCCCCGCCCGTAAAAACGACTGCACGAACTGGCGCTGGAACAGCAGAAAAGCCACCAGCAGCGGCGCAATACTCAGCAGCGTGGCAGCGCTGACGGTGGCCCAGTTGACCCGCGTAGGTGAAGCATTACACGACAGCGGCGTGATAAACTGGCCTACCGTATTGGGTTTTTTATTAAGGAGTTCGTTATGGCACGTGCCAGCGCCCGTCATATTTTGGTAAGCAGTGAAGAGCAGTGCAACGCACTGAAACAAGAGATCGAAAACGGCCGCGATTTCGCGGATGTAGCCAAGCAGCACTCCAGCTGCCCTTCTGGCCGCCAGGGCGGCGACCTGGGCAGCTTTGGCCCCGGCCAAATGGTGCCGGAATTCGACAAAGTCGTCTTCAGCGGTGAACTCAACAAGGTTCACGGGCCGGTTCAAACTCAGTTTGGCTATCACTTGCTCGAAATCACCAGCCGCACTTAATACCTTTTAAAGGCCGTCATGCATCGCGGCAGCCATGTCGCGGTGCCATTGGCATCGCGCTGCGCTGGTTCTGCGCTGGCCCGCGATGTAAGGAGACTATCCCGCGGCCAGGGAGCCGAGAGAGGAAGTGTTATGACCACCGTCACACGCATTCTTCATGCAACGAGTCCGGGTCTTTCGCGTTTGCTGGCGATGTGCCGGACGATGGGGTTCATTCGGGCCGACCTTTGGCGCCGGTACGGTGCCCTTGGTACCGTTGGCAAGAGCGCCAGCGCCGTTCGCAAGGAAATAACCCAGGGTGGCTGGCATACAGACTTGCCACTGGATGGCACGGTTCGCGCCGAATCCACTAAGGATGTGATCAACGACATCCTGACCTACAAGGCGGCTGCCAAGCACAAGGTGCGCCGGGCCGTGGCCGCACGCACCACGGACGAAACCGAACGCAAACGCCTCTACACGCTGCTGAAACAGGACAAATGGCTAGAAGATACCTATCTGCATCGCATGATGCGCAAACATTTCAGGCATGGCAAAAGCCAGTGTAGTAACCAGTTCGTCGTCCGTTCCGACAAGCACAGTGAGCGAATCATCGACGGCCAACTGGTTATTACATTGCATCTGTCCAAAAAGGTGGGCGGCAGCATCACGCTATACACCACGACGTCAGGCAAGAACGTCAGCCTGGAAAAGAAGAATCTGCGCGTCATCGTTCGGGAGGGAAAGGTCGAGATCCATTATGCCTACGAGAAACCGCCAGGGCGGCCTCATGGGGACAAGGTAATGGGTGTCGATAAGGGCTACACGGAGGCCTTCACTGACTCGCAAGGCCAGCATCATGGCGAGTCGTTCGGTCAAGTGCTCACTGCGTACAGCCATCAGGTATCCGCCACTGGCAAGGCGCGCAATCGCCTGCACGCCCTGGAAAAGAAGCATCGGGCGGCAGGACGGATCGCCAAGGCCGAACGCATCCGCGCCAATAATCTGGGTAAGAAGAAGCAAGTGGCTCGCCGCCAGCGCACCCAGCAGCACCTTCGCACCATCGCCTATCAGGCGGCTCATACCATCATGGACGAGGCGGCGCTTCTCGCTTCGGAAGACCTGACTCAGCCCATCGCGGGCAAGGTACAGTGGCGGGATTACAACCGCCGCATGAGCCACTGGGCCAAGGGGGTGCTGGCCCAGGCGCTCGACGAAGTATCGCAGCAGCGTGGCACCCGTCACGACATCGTGAACGCCGCCTATACGTCGCAAATGGACTCGATCACGGGACGCCTGGAAGGTGAGCGCCGTGGCGACAAGTTTTACCGTGCAAACGGGGACGTGATCCAGGCGGATGTCAATGCTGCGCGGAATGTCCTGGCAAGGCTTGATGACCCCGACATTACGCGGTACATGCCGCACGGCGAGGTCAAGCGAATATTGTTGGGACGTTTCTCCGGCGCAACTGAGCGTCAAGAGGCCCGAGTTGTTTGCCAGCACGGCATGTCAACCGGGTGCGGATAAATCCTTTTTGGCCAATGATGGCCAAGCTTTAAGGAGCAGTACGCCTTGAACGACCCCATCATTACCATCGATGGCCTGAATAAAACCTACGAAGGTGGCTTTCAGGCGCTCACTCGTGTGGATTTAACCATCCAGCGCGGCGAAATTTTTGCTCTGCTCGGCCCGAACGGGGCGGGTAAAACTACCTTGATCAGCTTGGTATGTGGCTTGGTCAATCCCAGCGAAGGTCATGTTATCGTCGATGGCTTCGACAGCGTGCGCGATTACCGCCAAGCCCGCGAGCGGATTGGCCTTGTGCCGCAAGAGCTCACCAATGAAGCGTTCGAAACGGTCTGGAACACGGTGAGCTTCAGTCGTGGCCTGTTTGGTAAAGCCCCCAACCCTGCCCATATCGAAAAAGTGCTTAAGTCGCTCTCGCTGTGGGATAAACGCCACAATCGCCTGATGACCCTCTCCGGCGGTATGAAGCGGCGGGTGCTGATTGCCAAGGCGCTCTCCCACGAGCCACGCATTCTGTTTTTGGATGAGCCGACCGCCGGGGTGGACGTCGAGCTGCGGCGGGATATGTGGAACGTGGTACGCGGGCTGCGGGACGATGGGGTGACGATCATTCTCACCACCCACTACATTGAAGAAGCCGAAGAGATGGCCGACCGCATAGGCGTCATCAATCGCGGCGAGATCGTGCTGGTGGAAGAGAAAGCCGCGCTCATGAAAAAGCTGGGCAGCAAGCAGCTCACCCTGCAGCTCCACAGCCCGCTAACGGAGTTGCCGCCCGCGCTGGCGCAGGAAGAACTCAGCTTAACCGCCGACGGCTATGAGCTGGTGTACACCTACGATGGCCGCCAGGAAGAGGAGGGGCGAGGGATCTCTACCCTGTTAACGCAGCTAGAGCAGGCGGGCATCAGCTTTAAAGATCTACACACCCGGCAGAGTTCGCTGGAAGATATCTTCGTGGACCTGGTGAAGGAGCGCTCATGAACCTCTATCCCGTTCGTGCGATTTACATGGCGGAGATGGCCCGCACTCGCCGCACGCTGCTGCAGAGCATTGTCTCGCCGGTGATCTCTACCTCGCTCTACTTTGTGGTGTTTGGCGCGGCGATTGGCTCGCGGATTACCGAAATTGGCGGGGTGAGCTACGGCGCGTTTATCGTCCCTGGTTTGATTATGCTGATGCTGCTGACCCAAAGCGTCTCGAACGCCTCGTTTGGGATCTTTTTTCCCAAGTTTTCCGGCAGCATCTATGAGATTTTGTCGGCACCGATCTCCTATTTAGAGATTGTCGTGGGCTACGTAGGGGCGGCGGCCTCGAAATCGATACTGCTGGGGCTGATCATTCTCGGCACGTCCAGCTTCTTTGTGCCGCTTGAGATCGCCCACCCGTTCTGGATGCTGACGTTTCTGGTGCTGACCGCCGTCACCTTCAGCCTGCTGGGCTTTATCATCGGTATCTGGGCGGATGGCTTCGACAAGCTGCAGCTCGTGCCGCTGCTGGTAATTACCCCGCTCACGTTCTTGGGCGGCAGCTTCTACTCCATCGATATGCTGCCTCCGTTTTGGCAGAGCGTGACCCTGGCGAATCCGGTGGTGTATCTCGTCAGCGGTTTCCGCTGGAGCTTCTACGGCATTAGCGATGTCAGCTTGGGGGCCAGCGTGGCGATGATTTTGCTGTTTTTGGCGGCAAGCCTTGCCACCATTGCCTGGATTTTCCGCACCGGTTACCGCTTAAAGCCCTGATGCTGAAGTGACCTCTTCGACGTTTTTATAAAGGTGATGCCTGTTTATGCCGCTACTGCAAAGTACTGTCTACCGCCTTGAGCCATCCCTCGACGGCGAACGCTTAAGTGTGACGGCCCCGCCTGCCGAGGCCGCTGCCGCCAGCGACGACACGGTGATGGCCAGCCTAGTGAATGCGCTAAACGACACCTACAACATCAAAGCGAAGGGCTGGGGGCGCTTTGCCGAGCAGGGCGAGCAGGCCGGGCCGCTGTTGGCGTGGCTCACGGCGTATCAAGCCGACGAGCAAACCTTTGCTCAATTGGCGAATGCCATTGCCGAGCGCTTAGCCCAAACGCTGCAGGGGCAGCTCTCCGTTGGCGGTTACTTGGTCATTGCCCATCTACAACAGGGCGATACGGAAACGCTGCTGATGGCCCTCATTCACCAACGGGAAGGTATCGGCTTTAACGACGCGCACCAAGCGGTGCCTGCCGCCCAACTGAACACAAGCCAACTCACCCTGGCAGCCCGCATCAACCTGACCCAGTGGCAGAGCGGTGCGGAAAGCACGCAGTACGTCTCGTTTCTAAAAGACCGGGGCGGTAAAAAGCTCGCCGATGGCGTAGCGGCGCTGCTGGGCATGGAAGAGGGCATTGATGCCCCCGCCGAAACCCGCACGCTGCTGAAAGCCTTTAGCGACTACGTCGAAAAAGAGGACCTGGACGACGACGCCAGCCGGGAAAAAACCGATACTCTGGTGGATTACGCCAACGAGCAGCTGCGCCGAGGCGAACCCATGACGCTGGAAGAGCTCTCCGAGCTAGTGGATGAGCAGCAGCCCAAGGCGTTTTACGACCATATTCGCAACGCCGACTACGGCCTTTCGCCGGAAATCCCGCCGGACAAACGCACTATCAGCCAGTTTCGCCGCTTCACCGGGCGCTCTGGAGGCGTCTCGATCAGCTTTGATTCACACCTGCTGGGTTCCAGCATTGAGTATGACGAAACCCAGGACCGGCTGATCATCAAGCAAGTGCCTAAACAGCTCAAAGAGCAGCTCGCCAAGCGGAAAGAGTGACAAGGTTAAAAGGGCTTGAACAGGCAGCGTAAAGCTTGGGTAGCGAGCGGCACCAGAGGCTAACCTATAGAGGCCAAGCGATTAACCAAGCAGCGATGTTCAACAGACCTGAGCTTAACAGATCGACGTGAAACAGACTGACGTTAAACAGAACCCAATGGCAAAGGAGCGCCGAGACGCCCATGAGCGATACGCGGGAAGCAACGAATTTAACCGAACTGATCCACACCATGGAACGGATGGAGCGGGAAAACGCGCAGGTTAGCGTGGATGATGTGGTGCATGCGGTAGGGAGACGCTCGTTTGGGCCGCTGCTTCTATTGGCAGGCTTGATAACGCTGGCGCCGATTATTGGTGATATCCCCGGCATGCCAACGCTGATGGCGGTGTTAGTGCTGCTGACCTCTTCACAGCTGCTGGTAGGGCGGGAAACGTTCTGGCTGCCTAAATGGCTGCTTAAGCGTTCTTTATCACGGCAGAAGTTTGATAAAGCGCTGCACTACATGAAAAAGCCCGCCAAATGGGTCGATGGCTTGCTGGGCGTGCGCTTGGCTTGGATGACCGGCTACATCGGTATTCGGGTGACGGCCTTCGCTTGCCTGCTGGTGGCGTTAGCGATGCCACCCATGGAGTTCATCCCTTTCAGTGCCAATGGCGCTGGATTGGCACTCACGCTGTTTGGGCTGGGGCTGGTGGCCAGAGATGGCCTGATGCTGGCGTTGGGATTCTTGCTTACCGGCGTGACCTTCACGGTAGTAGTGATGAGTCTCATCTAATGCTTTACTAGGTTTTTCGCGCTGATTGATAAGGCGGGCCGCGATAGGGGGGGCTGATTACGCAAAACAAAACAAAGCCTGCTAGGCTGGAAGGGTCAGCTCAAGGGTGAGCAACCATCTGCTTTCTCGAAAACGCAACAAGCAAGGAGCACCGTTATGCGTAACATCATCTATATCGTGGGTTTGATCGTGGTAGTGCTGTTTATTCTTTCCCTACTGGGCCTACGCTAAGCGCTACGCTGCTGTACCACTCACTCTATCCCCCTGGCCTGTGCTGCCAAGCGCCCGCTCCTGTCTAGCGGGCGCTTGGCTAACGCGTTAGGCGCAGTCTGCGGCTCCCTGCCCAAACATATCAAACATCAGCTCGCGGCCCATGGCTGTTAACACAAAACGGCCATAGTCATTAAAAGTGGCGGCATCACTCTCTTCCAACACTTGCTGGCAAAGCGCCCAACGGGGGTGCTGATGGCTCAGAGAGATCAACTCCTGGTGCGATAAACCACGCTGTATCAGGGTGATGGTTTCAAGCACATGGCCGCTCTCATAAAGCAGTTCCGCTACGCTAGAAAGGCAGTGGCGCAAGCTGCGCTGTACGTGGAAGGAAGCAGTGGTCGCGGGGGATAATGCTTCAGCGGGCATGGTAGGTTGCTCCTGCAATCGCAGCAAAATGGGTGTGCTGCAGCGCATTATAAAGCATCGGCAGTGTTAGACCAAGGTCTATGTTTGGTGGTGGGGGCTGGGTGTCATTTGAATCACAAAAAGGTGTGGTAACCTTGCAGAATTACTTTTTAGAGCTGGTTGATTATGCAAATTAGCGTTTTTGGTACCGGATATGTAGGGCTCGTGGCAGGTGCGTGTTTGGCGGATGTGGGTCATCAGGTCATCTGCATGGATATTGATGCTAACCGCATCGCACAGCTTAGCCGTGGTGAGATCCCTATTTTCGAGCCAGGCCTGAGCCAGCTGGTAGCGCATAACGTTGCCGCTGGGCGTTTGCGGTTTACCACAGATACCGCGCAGGCGGTAACCGAAAGCGACACGCTGTTTATCGCGGTGGGCACCCCGCCAGATGAAGATGGCAGCGCTGATCTGCAGTACGTATTAAGCGTCGCGGAAAGTATCGGCCAGCACATGCAGGGCTATAAGCTGGTGGTTGATAAATCGACGGTGCCGGTAGGCACGGCCGAGCGTGTCAGCGACACCATCAGCCGCGTGCTACAGCAGCGTAAGGTTGAACACCCTTTTGATGTGTGCTCCAACCCTGAGTTTATGAAAGAAGGCGCTGCCATTGATGACTTCACCCGCGGCGCTCGCATTATCGTAGGCACCGAGAGCGAGCGGGTAAAGGAGCGCATGAAAGCCTGCTACGCGCCCTATAACCGCAACCACGACAAGTTGATGTTTATGAGCGTGCGAGCGGCAGAACTGACGAAATATGCCGCCAACGCCATGCTAGCGACCAAAATTAGTTTCATGAACGAAATGGCGAATTTAGCGGAGCGCTTAGAGGTTGATATTGAAGATGTGCGCCGGGGTATCGGAAGCGACCCGCGTATTGGCTATCATTTTATTTACCCTGGTTGTGGTTATGGCGGCTCCTGTTTCCCCAAAGATGTGCACGCCCTTGAACAAGCCGCTTTGCAATTAGGTTACACGCCGGAATTATTAAAAGCCGTAGAAGCCGTTAATCAGCGCCAAAAACAAACGCTTTACACAAAATTGCAAGAGAGCCTCGGTAACTTAGAGGGGAAAGTGATTGCTATTTGGGGGCTAGCATTTAAGCCCGGCACCGACGATATGCGCGAAGCGCCCAGCCGAGCACTGATGGAAGCCCTGTGGGCAGCAGGCGCAAAGGTGCAAGCGTTCGACCCGGAAGCGATGGGTGAGTGCCGAAGGCTTTATGGCGAGCGTGACGACCTGATGCTCGCAGGCGATCGCATACAGGCAGTAAAAGGTGCCGATGCACTGGCCATCTGTACAGAGTGGAAAGAATTTCGCACCGTTGACTTCACTTGGTTAGCAAGCCAGCTAAACAATAAATTAGTAGTAGATGGGCGTAATTTATACGCGCCCAGCGCGTTGAGTGAGGCGGGTGTTTGCTATGTGGGTGTCGGTAGAAAGTCTTAATAAACAGAAGTTTATAGCTTTGGTTTGCTGTCTCTGGTAAATGAGTAAGCCCAAGGCTAATAAATTTGTTAAAGTTAATAGGCTCAATGCCGAATAAATCACTAATTAGCTAACTTGAATAATGGCTGCCGCAAAATCGGTAAGACGGCCGCACAACGCGAAAAAGGGACGGTACGCATGGCTTCCATTTCATCACTTGGTATCGGTTCAGGGCTGGATCTCAACGGCTTGCTAGATCAGTTGCAAGAAGCTGAGCGTGGCAAGCTGGAACCCATCGAGCGACAACTGGAAACTCAGCAAACCAAAATTTCCGCCTACGGCCAGCTGCAAACGGCCCTTTCTGCCTTTCAGGACGCAGCGGATGCGCTCAACGACAGCACACTGTATGAGAGCCTTTCGACCAATGTTAGTGGTGAAGCATTCACTGCCACGGCCAATGGCGAAGCGCAGCCCGGTAGCTATAACGTATCTGTTACACAGTTAGCCACATCGGGCACCCTGGCAACCGCAGGCGTGCCGGATTCAACTACCGCCCTGACCACAGAAGCGACCACGCTGACACTCAATTTTGCAGGCGCTGAGCAAGCTGACGTTGTGGTAGACATTGCTGCCAACAGCACGCTTGAAGAAGTGCGTGATGCCATTAACGCGAAAGAAGATAGTGGTGTCTCTGCCTCTATTATCTTTGATGGTGACAATTACCGGCTAGCGCTTAATTCCACGCAAACCGGTGAAGACGCATCTATCTCAGGCATAACGCTAGGGGCGGAATTTGGCGGGCAGTTGGAATCAGAGTTTACGCAAGCAGGCCAAGATGCGAAATTGAATGTCAACGGTGTGGCCATTACCAGCCCTACTAATCAGGTAGAGGGCGCCATTCAAGGAGTAACACTGAACCTTCAGGAAGAGGGGAATAGCACCGTGGCGGTAGAGCAAAACACCCTAGCAGTGCGCGAAGCGGTGACGGGCTTTGTAGATGCCTACAACGACCTAAAAGGCACCATTGGCGAACTCACCAGCTTTAATGCGGAAACCGGCGCTGCTGGGGAGCTGCTGGGCGACAGCGCGGTACGCACGGTGGAGTCGCGTTTACGCAGCGTGTTGGGTGGAGGTATCGAAGGCCAGTTCTCGATGCTAACGGATATCGGTATTTCGCTGCAGCGAGACGGCACGCTGGAAATCGATAGCGGCAAGCTAGACGACGCCATTGCCAATAATCAGGGTGCGCTCTCCGCCTTTTTTGCAGGCGCTGCCGATAACGAAGGTATGGCAGGCCAAGTGAACCAAACCATCGAGCAGTTGCTAGGCACTAATGGTACGGTATCCGGCGCGATTTCTGGTGCTGAAAACCGCGTTGAGTCGCTGGGCGAGCGTTACACGCGCATGGAGCAATCCATCGAGCAGACCATTTCTCGCTACCGCACTCAGTTTGGCCAGTTGGATAGCATGATTGCCCAAATGAACCAAACCAGCAGCTACCTCACCCAGCAGTTTGATGCGTTAGGTGCACAGCTAGGCCGAAAATAATACCAACTTTGTTTAGCTATCTCCAAAGCGCCTGCGATAAGCAGGCGTTTTTATTGGGGTAATGGGGTATTCGGAGTTAGGTGATAAAAAAGACCTAAAGTTAGCCGTTGTTCCGTCGATAAGAATGCTATTAAATCCAGTCGAAACGCCACCGCTGGCGCAATGTATCAATAATTGTGGGTTTAGCCTTTTGCATCGAGGAACATCTGCATGGCGACAATAACCTCTCTAGGCGTCGGCTCCGGCCTGGACCTCACCGGCTTGTTGGATCAGCTTCAAGAAGCGGAGCGGGGCAAACTCGCGCCGATTACCCGCCAAAAAGAGCAACAGCAGGATAAGATTTCTGCCTACGGCCAGCTGCAAACATCGCTAAACAGCTTTCAAGATGCTGTAGCGAAACTCAACGACCCGAAGCTCTACCAAAGCCTTTCCGCGAACGTGCGTGGCGATGCCATTAAAGCCACGGCGTCTGCCAGCGCCCTGCCCGGTAGCTACCGGGTAGAAGTATCGCAGTTAGCCACCTCCGGTACGTTAGCTTCAACCCGTGTGACTGACCGAGACACCGCGCTGGACCTGCAAGGCGCAACGGCCATACGGCTGGAATTTGGCGGTGCGGACGCTGTCGATATTGATATCGCCCCCGGCAGCAGCCTCTCGGCGATACGCGATGCCATTAACGCCAATAAAGACGCAGGCGTCAACGCCACCATCATCAACGATGGCCAAGGCTACCGTCTGGCGCTCAGCTCTAAAAATACCGGCGCGGATGCTTCTATCGCCAGCTTTAGTTTTGTCGATACCAGCCAATCCCCTGAAGTCACGGTGGCAGGGCCCTTTGCTGAAGATGCCGCCACCAAGCGAGCCGGTGAGGATGCAGCACTGATGGTCAATGGCATTGCCATTAGCAGCGCCAACAACCAGATCGAAGGTGCCGTTCAGGGCGTTACCCTTAATTTAGCCGAACTCAGCATTGCCGATGGCGAAACGGTGACCAGCACCATCAATATCGAGCGCGACACGCTCAAGCAGCGCGAAGCCATCAACGGCTTCGTAAAAGCGTTTAACGATTTAAAAGGCACCATTGGCAAACTCACCAGCTTTAATGGCGACAGCGAAACCGCCGGTGAATTGGTAGGCGACAGCACCGTGCGCACCATTGAAAGCCGCCTGCGTAGTGTGCTGACGGGAGGCGTAGCCGGGGGCGAGCTTTCCACGCTTAACCAGCTAGGCATTACCCTGCAACGAGACGGCACGCTGGAAATGGATGACGATACAATCAGCGATCTAGTCGCCAATAACCCCCAAGCACTCAGCGACTTTTTCGTAGGTGGCGAGGCAGGGAATGGCTTGGCAGCCCAGCTCGACAGCACCGTAGAGCGAATGCTTGGCGATAACGGAGTAGTAAAGCTAGCGATTAGCGGCGCTGAAAACCGCGTGAAAAGCCTAGACGAGCGCTTTGAACGCATGGAAGTGACCATCGAGCGCACCATCAGCCGTTACCGCACCCAATTCGGCCAGCTAGACGCCATGATTGCGCAGATGAACAGCATGAGTAGCTACCTAACCCAGCAGTTTGATGCGCTGGATGCACAGCTAGGGCGCAAGAGGTAGCCGCTACCAATTGCCCGAAGCCCCCATCGTAAGGGGGCTTTGTTGCTTCTGAGGCAAGAGCCAGTGTGGGAGGCAGCTTTAGCTCGCGACCGATGTCGCCTAATGACCAATGCCATCACCCTAGTTACCAAACATTACATAGTTTTTTACTACTCACCCCTAAAGGTTCTCCTCCTTAGGCCGTTAATCAATATAACGGCGCAACCAGTAGCCGAAAAGCGGGCCTTCAAGGCCAGTGTTAACGCAAGGAGAATCACACCATGTCAGTGATCAATACCAATATTACTTCGATGATCGGTCAGTCCAACCTGTCCAAATCACAAAATGCGCTGCAGACTTCTATGGAGCGTCTGTCTTCAGGTCTGCGTATCAACAGCGCTAAAGACGACGCTGCGGGCCAAGCTATCGCCAACCGCATGACGGCTCAGATCACTGGTCTGTCTCAAGCTCAGCGTAATGCTAACGATGGTATCTCTGTAGCGCAGACTGCTGAAGGCGCTCTGAACCAAATCAACGACAACCTGCAGCGTGTACGTGAGCTGACTACTCAGGCTCAGAATGGTACCAACTCTCAGGACGACCTGACTTCTATTCAAAATGAGATTGATCAGCGTCTGAATGAGATCAATCGAATCTCTGAGCAAACCGACTTCAATGGCGTAAAGGTTCTGGCCAGTGATCAAGGTCTGAAAATTCAAGTGGGTGCTAACGACGGTGAATCCATCAATGTTGGCCTCAAAGAAATCACTGCCAAAACGCTTGGTATGGATGGCTTTAACGTGGATGGTAGCGGTGTGGTAGAAAATCGTGCTGCCACTGTTACAGACCTGAATGCTGCAGGTGCAACAGGTACCACGAACACAGTTACTACCACTCACGATGCTGCCACTTTTGACCAAGTGCTCGACACAATGGTGGACGGAAACAAAGTTTCTCTATCTGGCGGTGGCACTGTTTACACCTACAGCGCAGAAAGCGATAACTTCAGCTATAACAATGTAGTTGACGCTTCTGCGGGTACAAATGCTGCAGATCTTGTGTCTGATAAAGACATGGTGCCGGCTACTGGTACTAAGCAAGGCTCTTATACCAATAGTGCGGGCGCTACAGCTAATTTTGATGTCTCGGCGACAGGTGATATCTCCATCGGCGGTCAGACTGCATACTGGACAGCCGCTGGCGAGTTGACGACCAACAACGGCGGCGGTTCTTTACAAGCTGCTACCATGGAAAACATGGTAGAAGTGACAGGTGGTGTAGCTACTGCAGGTGTCTCAGCTGCTGCTGATAGCTCAGCTCGCTCTTTCACAATTGATAATACCACTTACACTGGCGGTACCAACGCGGGTGAACTTAGCTATGAAGAAACTGCCAGTGTTGATGCTGTTAAAACAGCAGTTGGTGCTGACGCTACCGGCGCTACCGCAACATTGGGCCAGGGTATCACCAGTGCAACTGTTACGTTCGGTGCTAGCAGTACTAACTCTACTGATACCTATATCGATGCAGACAAGGAACTTACTGCGGTAGCTTCTTTTACTACTGACTACAATGTAAATGCCGATACTGGTGAAGTTACAGTTGCATCTGGCACTGGCACTGGAAAATATGAAGCGGATGTGGGCGCCCGAGTTTACGTCAGTGCATCTGGTAATTTGACAACTTCTGAAACAAGCAAAGGCGAGCGTACCGAAGATCCGCTAGCAACCTTGGACGCAGCACTAAATCAAGTTGATAGCCTACGCTCTGATCTCGGTGCTATCCAAAACCGTTTTGAGTCTGCTATCACCAATCTACAGACTAACGAAACTAACCTTTCGGCAGCACGTTCACGCATCGAAGATGCTGACTACGCTACCGAAGTAGCCAACATGACCCGCGCGCAGATTCTGCAGCAGGCCGGTACCTCTGTACTGGCACAGGCTAACCAGATTCCGCAGAACGTGCTGTCTCTGCTGGGTTAATGGGTTAGCTTTTAAGCTGATTGATCGATATATAACGGGGCCGAAAGGCCCCGTTTTTAATGAGAAAATAATATGAACATCCATAAAAAAACAGATAAGTACCTCCAGGATACCTATTGTCATTTGAAGAATAATGTTTTGGTTAATAATCAGGAAAATTGGAATCGACATCCTGATACCTGTAATTGGGCACGCATAGAAAAAGAGGTCTTGGCGGGTATGAGTACGATAGAGGAAGAGCTTAAAAGGCGTGGCTTGCCGAGGCCAGTGTGCTAATTCTGATAAATTTTTTGTTAGCTGAGTGAAGTGAGTGCGTTGTGAGGTGTGCAGTGTATCAAAAAAGCTATGTTGTTTTATCCGGAAATTATAAAAGAAAAGTGGTGATTAAAGTTTTTGGCAATGTTGGTGGGCCGATAAATTTATCAGATTGGCTGGTTGATAAGAGAATTAGTGGAATAAGGCCGATTGATATAACTAGCCAATGCCTTGTCAAGCGTGGGTGCCTAGTTTTTTTAGAGCCTCTTGATAATGGTGACTCTATAGTTACAGTTCTAGGTCCTTGAGTTGGTGGGAGGTGAAAAATTGAGTTATAAAGCATGCGATATTTTCGAACGTGTAGTTTACTTCAAAGAGAAAATTTATGATTGCGAGGTCGGTTGCTATATTGCTGTAGATGCGCAAACTGACATTTCTGCATACTACAAGGTGAGGCACCGAGAGAACGGGCCTGCTATCATTAATCATAAAGGAGAGCGCCGTTGGTTTGTTGATGGTAACGAAATTACTAACAAGGTGGAGCAGTTTCTGGCTAAAAATACTGATGTGTTCAAATTAAATGATGATGAGTTTTCTCTTAATGATAAAATTTATAATAAGATGAAGTTGCTAGGTGTTTTTAATTTTGATTGATTTTGGCTTGGGAAAGGTTTTAAGTTACTGGTAAGTTTTTGCTCCTGGATTTTTACTATGTCTATTTTAATAAGGATAAGGCCTTGAATCTTACATTAGCGTGACTTCAAACCTGTCAGCTGTCACAACAGGCGTTTTAGCATGCCGAGGACCTTCTTTGATTTCTACCAAGCCATAATCACCCATCTTTTTAATGGTGCGGCTCAGGCTCTCTTTGCGACGCCCTGTGATTTCAGCAAGCTCTCCCAAGGATTGTGGCTTGCATTGGCGAATCGTTTTAAGTAGCTCAAGGTTTTTTGTATTCAACAGACGAGACATGGACTCGACGCTATCGAACCATATCTTGGGCTCTTCAGCAGTAGGTTGATAGAGGCCTTTGGCAATCGAGATGGTGCGCTGGCGGAATTCATCACGGTTCATGATACCAATTTTGACTGTGGTCATATTCCTTCCTCTCGAAGTATGTCATCGACCTGTTTCCAAAAATCTTCGCTTGATTTTTGGAGCATGTGCGTTATCAAAGCCAAGTAGCCGTGTCCCGCTCTTATGGTGGAGGGTCAAGCTATACTTTATTCCATGGGGAATGTTTGGTGTTGCATTGACTCGCCGCACCTCAAACTTGACCCAGAAATCACCCTGTATGCCATACTGAACGCCATTGAGCTGTAATAAAGCATCTAAACTCTGATCTTCCATGCACTAACATCCTATTCCATGGAAGGAATATAGGTGGGTTGACTTCAGGTGTCAACTGTTGATTATTCTACACTTGAATAGGTAGTATTTTGACTCAAAAAAGCACCACCATCTCAGCCCGAGAGGTCGTCAACGACCTCGTCCCCAAGCTCAACGCTGTTGAAAAGCAGATCAAACTGACGATCAGTGCCGTTGTGGAAGCCAGCAGCACAGCGCCTGAGAAAAAAGAGCGCTACGCCAAGCTGAAGGCAGAGTTCCAGTTGGAACTCACCATGATTCGTATGAACCTGGAGCATTTGCTAAAACGCTACCGTAACGAGCTGGAAGCAGCGATGAACGACCCGCGTAAAGATATGCTGCTCACCCTAGATTCGTATGAAGCCACAGCGGTTGAAAACGCTAAACAGCTGTATGCGCGGGTACAACGCCTGCAGCAAGGCCATTAAGTGAGCATGCAGCCCGAGGAGCATGAACAAGTAGCGCTCGCGTTACAAACGCTGATTCGTGAAACCCAGGCAACGATAGCGCGGGTAGAGCAACACGGGCTGGATGCTTCCATGCCAGAAGATTACCAGGCACTGTTGGATATTTTAGACAGCGCTATCAAGCAGCAGCGCGAGCATACGATTCAAATGCTCAACAAAGAGTGACATAATGTAACAGATAGTTAGCTTGCAAATTTTCTGTCCTGGGCTAATGTTTCATGCATAAAAATAAAGCTTTGTTTGGCTAACAGCATGAGATAAAGGCAATGGACACGCAAACGCTTGTATTGGTGGTGGCGATTGGTGCGCTTTGGCTAAGTTTTACTTGTGGGTGTGTAGCACTATATCTATTTCTGGTACGTGGAAGGGCGGGGGGCGTGCCTGTTGCCCAGGGGGCAGCTGTCGTTTCCAATGGTTCACTCTCTCCCCAGTCAGCACCGGTGTTACTCAATCAACAGAGCGCCGCTTGGGAGGTACAAGTGCTATTTGAAGCGCCCTCACCTGCGCTGAATGATCGCTTGGGCGTAACGCTGTCATCCCTGGGTGCGGTATACGAACAGCGCAGCAAAACCTTTGCCGTGACAGGGGATTCCTCGCGCACGCCGATCGTCATCGAAAACGCTGTAGGCGCTGGTCAGCTTCCCCCCTTAACCGAATCACCAGCGAGCCAACCGCCAGTCAAAGGGGTGAGCATTAAAATTGTTAAAAACAGCCGCACGCTAACGCCTAGCAAGCTCCAGCTAGCGAAGTTAGTATCGCTCTCTAAAAAGCTGGCGCGCTTAGGGGGCACGGTGGTCGATGCCGAACAGCAGCCGATTACCCCGGCAGGCTTTAATGCGGTGATTCAAGGGCAGGCTAGGGTTTAGCGCTGTATCTCTGCGTGCAGCTTGGCAATGTCTTCTAGGGCCAACCCGGTTGCCTCGGCAATCTGATCGTTACTCAGCACCCCAAGCTTCAGTAGGTTGCGCGCAGTTTTTTCGATGCCCAGCTTTGTGCCCTGTTCGATGCCTAGCTTTGTGCCTTTTTCAATTCCCGCTTGCCGTTCTTGCTGCGCCCAGTTTTCAAGATTTTCTGCCAACATGTCTTTGTCCTCCATCAAGCTTGTGAGCTGGTCTAGGTTTGCCTTGGCTCCTAGCAGCTGAAGATATCGTTTGAGCCAGCGGGTGATAATGTTATCGATCCGCTCTTTATCAGGAGAGGCTTGTATGATGGCAACAATGCGATCAACGGCTTGCTGCAGCCCTTTCCTGTCGGTTTCAATACTGAACACGCCGCTTAGAGCCGTTATACAGCACGATAGGCAGAATGGGTGGTAGCCCTTTGCTCGGGGTGGTAGTGCCATTTTTGAGCAAGTGGTCGTAAAAGCAGGCGACGTAGTGCATCAGCCGGATCCTGTCTCAATACGCATGTTTTACCACTATTTCATTGCTGGCTAAATCTAACTTAAAGCGTCTCCACGTCAAACGCGACAATCTGCCGTTGAACGCTTGAAAACTCAACGCCCACCAAGTGGATCGGCTTGCCGCTGGCGCGGTGTTTGTCGGCGTAGCCTTTGGCTTTGATCTGCTCTAGCGCTTTACCTTCGGGTAGCTGTTCAACCACTTTGAATTCAAACAGGTAGATATGGCCGTTAAAGTCGACGCTCATATCGACTTTGCCGTGGTGGCTGGCATCTTCCACCGTCACCTTCACGCCCAGCGCGGCGAAGTGGCTGTAAAACACACTGGCATAGTGGCCTTCGTACTGGGCAATAGG